>Ga0194063_10000155_pt1 | contig 48125 bp, 39 predicted proteins | sample SepL3720m_MetaG_FD_155459 | JGI IMG/M metagenome (GOLD analysis project Ga0194063, IMG submission 155459) | Anoxic zone freshwater microbial communities from boreal shield lake in IISD Experimental Lakes Area, Ontario, Canada - Sep2016-L373-20m | ecosystem: Environmental > Aquatic > Freshwater...
TCTTTTACCTTGGATAATATTTCATCCTTGGTTTCTTTTGGTACTGCTTTGAACATATATTTTTATTAATAACTAGATATATGTTCTCAGAAAACTATCTTATTTTACAGGGTACCGGTCATTACTTTTACTTTTCCAGTCTACAGACTACAGACTACAGACTACAGACTACACATTTTAACTTGTTAATCTGTTAACTCGTTAATGTTTTAATTTTTTAATTTAATATCACGATTAATTTGAACACACTAAACATTAAAATTTACACTCCTGCCCATTCATACCCGATTCTACTCGGAGAAAATTTGCTGGAAAAGCTCACTGAACTTTATGATTTTCGTGATTATACTAAAATTTTACTGATCAGTGATTCCAATGTCGGCCCAATTTATGCAGCCAATGTCCGCACTGCAATTAGTAAAAATTATGAGATTCCTATTACTGAGTTTGAATCTCCAGCTGGTGAAAAAAGTAAATTATTGAAAACAATTACTAAGATTTGGGAAAAATTATCTGAAATCGGCGCTGACCGTAAAAGTCTCGTGATTAACCTCGGTGGTGGAATCACTACTGATATGGGTGGTTTCGCTGCTAGCTGTTATATGCGCGGAATCAATTTTATCAATATTGCTACCAGCCTAGAAGCAATGGTCGATGCCAGTATTGGCGGGAAAACCGGAATCAATCTCGGTTCACTGAAAAATCATTTGGGAACTTTTGCCCATCCAAAGTGTGTAATTATGGATATCCAAACGCTCACTACTTTATCAAAACGTGATCTAATTGCTGCTTTTGCAGAAATTATCAAACATGGCTTGATTGCAGATGCCAAGTATTTTGACCTGGTAAAAATGCAAAATCCGTTAAATTTGGATACTGAATTATTAAATAAAATTATTCTCGGATCACTCAAAATCAAAGCCAATGTGGTCGAGAAAGACGAAAAAGAAGCCGGAGTAAGACAAATTTTGAATTTCGGACACACAGCTGGTCATGCCATTGAGACTTTAAGCTTCAAAACGAAAAAACCCTTACTACATGGTGAGGCTGTAGCTCTGGGCATGATCATCGCTGCTAAGCTGTCCGAATTAGTGGGCAATATTGATCATGAAACTTTTCAAGTAATAGAAAATGTAATCAATTTCGCTGGTTTACCAACCAAACTGCAAAATTATCAAACTAAAGAAATTATCAAGCTCCTCAGTTCTGATAAAAAAAGCATTGCTGGCAAAGCCAAATGGGTTTTACTAAAATCCATCGGCGAAGCAGATTGGAATGTGGAAGTAGGGGATGACTTGGTACGACAAGCGATAGCATCAGTAGTCAGCAACCAGTAGTCTGTAGACGGGGAAGTTTTATTTTTATTAGATTCAGTTTACCGTCTACCGATTTCATATTTTATTTCAGCTACTAGCTACTATGCTACCAGCTACTTATCTACTTTATACTTTATACTTGATACATAATACTATTTTTTAACCTGTTAACTCGTTAATATTTAATTTTTTTAATCTTTTTAATTTTTTAATTATTTCTCATCATGTCACAACTCACACTCACTCCCCTTCCTGCTCCAGTTACTAAAACCATAGCCATTTCCGGCTCCAAGAGTTATACCAATCGCGCTTTGATCATGGCTGCACTTGCTGATGGAGTTTCCCGGATTACCGGCTATTCTGATAGCGATGATAGCGATGTACTGATTCAAGGTTTGATCAAAGTAGGTATCCGAATTGAAAAAACAACTCAGGAAATCGTGGTACACGGAAATGGTGGAAAATTTACTACGAAAAATATCGCAGTGAATCTCCATCACGCTGGGACTTCTTCACGATTTTTTCTAGCACTGGCCAGTTTGATCCCTGGTGAAATAATCGTCGATGGTAGTGATCGTCTCAGAGAAAGACCAATTGCTGATCTGACTCAGGCTCTGCTTGATTTAGATGTCAAATTAGAATTTTTAGGTAAACCTGGTTGTTTTCCAATCAAAGTTTTTGGTGGCAATAATCTAGGAGGTAAAGTCAAAATGCGCGGTTCTGTTAGTAGTCAGTTTTTCACTGCAATGTTACTTATTGCCCCTGCTTTAAAAAATGGTATTGAAATAGAAGTTTTAGGTAAACAGATTTCGAAATCATACATAGATATGACAGTTGGTGGTATGCAGGCCTTCAAAGTAAAAGTTACAAATCAAAATTACAAGACATATTCAGTAAAACCTGATCAAAAATACCAAGCCTGCAATTACCATGTCGAAGGTGATGCATCAGGTTGCTCTTATCTTTGGGCGATTGCAGCTCTAACTGGAAGTACAATCAAAGTTACTAATATTTCACCGGAGTCCACTCAAGGAGATGTTAAGTTTGCTGATTTGCTCGAACAAATGGGCTGTAAAGTTGTAAAGAATGTAGAAGAGTCCTGGATCCAGATCACTGGCCCCACACAACTTCAGGCAATTACTACTGATATGGAACTAATGCCAGATACCGCACAGACATTAGCTGTAGTAGCTGCTTTTGCTCAGGGTATTACGACCATTACAGGTCTAGCAACACTCAGAGAAAAAGAAACCGACCGTCTAGCTATGCCAGTTGCTGAACTTACTAAGATGGGGATTACTGCTGAAGCAGGCCCAGATTGGCTGAAGATTACTGGAGGTAATCCCAAAACTGCAACAATCAATACCTACAAAGATCACCGCATGGCCATGTCATTTGCAGTTGCAGGCAGCAAAGTTTCAGGCATGATAATCAATGAGCCAGAAGTTGTAAAAAAATCATTTACTAATTTCTGGGAAGTATTAACTGAATTAGGAATTAAATCAAACTTATCATGAATATAGTATTAATTGGCTTTATGGGTTCAGGAAAATCAACTGTTGCCAAGCTTTTAGCAAAAAATTTAAAACGAAACCTGGTTAGTATGGATGAATATCTTTTGAAATTTACTGACTTAAAGTCAATCGAAGAGATCTTTGCTACCAGAGGTGAAACTTACTTTCGAGAATTAGAAATTAGGACAGCTAAAGAATTAAAAGACCAAGAAAATTTGATTATTGATTGTGGCGGAGGTGTAGTGATGAATAAAATTATCATTGATTACCTCAAAGAAAAAGGCAAAGTTATTTTTCTGGATGCTAGTTTGTCCGAAATAAAAACTAGATTAAAGGATGATCAGAAAAGACCACTTTGGCAACAAGCTGAAGAATTATTTACGCTCAGACAGCCATTATATCAAGCCTATGCGGATTTGATAATTAGTACCAATGGAGAAACGCCAGCAAGCGTTACTACTAAAATTATTTCAAAATTGGAAAATTTAAACAAATGATCAATGCGCAAACCAAAATTTGTCTCATCATTGGCGATCCGGTAAAACATTCGCTTTCACCGGCTATGCATAATGCTGCTTATGAAGCACTTGGAATTCACGATCAATTTGTCTACCTTGGTGCTGAAGTGAAGCTGGAAAATTTGGCGAAAGCTATTTCAGCTGTTCGAACTTTGGGTATTCATGGGCTGACTTGTACCATGCCCCATAAATTAGTTGTTTTACCGTATTTGGATGAAATAGATCCTATTGCTAAAACAATTGGCGCAGTAAATACCATTATTAATCAAAATGGAAAGTTAATTGGATATAATACAGATTGGCTGGGTGTCCGAAATCCACTTGTACTGAAATCTGAAAGCAGGAAGCTGAGATCTGTAGCAATACTCGGGGCTGGTGGAGCTGCTAGAGCAGCAATTTATGCTGTACAACAAATGGGGGCTATTGTAACAATATTTAATCGGACACTTTCCAAAGCTGAAGATTTGGCTAAAAAATTTAATTGCAACGTATTGCCACTTAGCGAAATTAGCAAGATTACCAAATTTGAAGTAATCATTAATTCCAGTGCTGTGGGTATGTCAAAACATCAAGGTCAATCTCTTGTACCAGCTGAATGTCTTGATCCTAAGCAATTAGTTTTTGAAATGATTTATCATCCCCAAAAAACAAAATTGATTCTGGATGCTGAAAAAGCAGGAGCTCAAGTGATTTATGGCTATGAAATGCTATTAGAACAAGCTTTGGAACAATTCAAAATCTATACTGGTAAATCCGCACCACGAGAGGTGATGCAAAATACTTTATTAAATCAGTTAAAATAATGCAACAAATTCGCATCTGTACAGTAGTTACTGGTTCAACTCTTAGAGAATTTTTAATTAATCTAAAATATGCCACAGAATCATCTGATCTGGTGGAGCTACGTGTCGATTATCTAGAAAATTTAACTAAAGCAGATCTCAAGATTATCAAGCAGCAGTTGGATACAAAAGCTATCCTTACCTGCCGGCATCAATCTCAAGGAGGTAAATTCAACGGTAGCCCAAAACTGCAAAACGAAATGCTTCAGGAAGCCAATGATTTAGGGTTTGAATTTCTGGACATTGATCTACAAATTGCTGCTAAAATTTTAATTAAAAATAAAAAGTCGCAATTGATAATTTCTTATCATAACTTTCTAGAAACTCCTTCAACGGTAGAACTTCAGGAAATTCTAGAACAAATGAGTGAACTACGAGCAGATGTAAAAAAGCTTGCAGTACAAATTAATTCACATTTAGATCTGCAAAACGTATATCGGATCTTGCTAAATAAAGCCAAAACTGAAAAAATAATTGTCATAGGAATGGGAGAAATGGGCAAAATTTCCAGAATTACTGCTCCACTACTTGGAAGCTACCTGACTTTTGGCAGTCTTAATGCTGGCCTCGCTTCGGCCCCAGGACAAATGACTAGTGGGGAGCTGGAAAATGTATTTAAAATGATTAGGAAAACGGTGTTCGGTGAATAGGAATCGAATTTCGAATCTCGAATCTCGAATTATGATTTCGAGGATTATTAAACTAATTTTAAAATTTATTTGTAGCTACTAGCTACAAGCTACCAGCTACTTTTTTTATCTTTTATCTTTTATCTTTTATCTTTTATCTTTTATCAATGAGCGCAAATACCTTCGGTGAACTTTTTCGGGTTACCACTTTCGGGGAATCTCATGGTGGTGGCGTCGGTTGTGTGATTGATGGCTGTCCGCCATTACTAAATCTTAGTGAAAATGATTTTGCCACGGATCTTAAACGCCGGGAAACTGGACAAAGTCATCTTACTTCGCAGAGAAAAGAAGAAGACAAAGTAGAAATTATGTCAGGATTATTCGAAGGAAAAACTTTAGGTACTCCGATCGCTTTACTTGTCAAAAATACTGACGCTAATCCGGCACACTATGAATATCTCCAAGATAAATACCGCCCTTCTCATGCTGATTATACCTATGATGCCAAATACGGTATCCGCGCCTGGGCAGGTGGTGGTCGTGCCAGTGCTAGAGAAACTACAGCCAGAGTCATGGCTGGTACAATCGCTAAAAAAATTCTTAAAGAACAACTGGGTATAGAGATTTTAGCATTCGTTAGCAAAGTTAAAGAATTGAATTGTGATCTGGATCCCAATTCTGTAACTTATGAACAAGTGGAGGCGAATATTGTGCGCTGTCCTGATCCAACTGTTGCCGAAAAGATGATCAAACTAATCGAACAAATCAAAGGTCAAGGTGATAGTGTCGGTGGAGTAATTACTTGTGTTGCGAAGAATGTCCCAGCGGGACTTGGTGAACCGGTATTTGATAAACTTACTGCTGATTTGGCCAAAGCCATGATGAGTATCCCTGCAACTCGAGGTTTCGAAGTCGGCTCTGGTTTTGCAGCCACAGAAATGACCGGTATTACTCATAACGATCCTTTTTACATTAAGCCAGATGGTAAAATCGCTACCAAAACCAACAATTCCGGTGGTATTCAAGGTGGTATCAGTAATGGTGAGAATATCATTACCAGAACAGCATTCAAACCAGTCTCGACAATTATTCAACCACAGCAAACGGTCAATGATAAAGGAGAAGAAATTGAAATTAAAAATATCAAAGGCCGTCATGATCCTTGCGTTCTTCCACGAGCAGTTGTTATAGTAGAAGCAATGACAGCGCTGGTCCTCGTCGATCATTACCTGAGACAGAAAGCAATTAGTAGACGGTAGACGGAAGAATGAAATTTGAAATTTGCAAATTGCAATTTGGGAGGAATGTAAAAAGTTAGAAGTTAAAAGATAATAGTTAGAAGAAGAAAATCTAGCTTCCGGAATGACATTTGAGCTATTTGACACTTTTAGTATATCGTTTTAATGTAGCTACGAACTATTCAGCTACCAGCTACTCTACTTTGCTACTTGATACTTAATACTTGATACTTTTAATTTTTAATTTTTAATTTGCCTTTACTTCCATGCCAACAACTATTCCCGAACAACGTCTCCTTGTCGATGCTTCAGACCGTGAGATTATTGCCAGCTTAGCAAAACGCTTTAATTCTGTTAAAATCATTGGAACACTTAAAAAAGAAATGGGAATTCCGGCTCTTGACAGCAAGCGCTGGCAGGAACTTCTGGAAGACAGAAAATCACAAGCCCAGAAAGCCGGAATCAGTGTACAAATGGTGGAGGAAATTTTTGAAATAATTCACAAATATGCACTAGAAGAGGAGTCGAAACTCGAAATAATACGGTAGTCGGTAGACAGTAGACGGTAGACAGTAGACGGTGGATGGGAGACTGGAATTTGAAATTTGCAAATTGCAATTTGGAACAAAAATGTTTGGCAACTAAGCAACATTTTCTTTCCTTAGATTCCAAAATTCCTAGATTCTTAACTACTTACTACTTGTTATTTGATATTTTTTATCTTTTAATAACGATTGATGTCCTATCAGAACTTACTTACTAATGGCAAAGAACTGATCTTAGCCACAGTAAATGAAGATAATACGCCTCAAGCAAATATTGTTATTTCTCTAGGATTCTTTGAAAAGCAAATCTTAGTTGGTGCGTGTCAAATGGATAGAACACTTAAGAATCTAAAAAGGACAGGTAACGTGGTTGTAATTATAAAAGGTAATGGTGAATATTATAGAATTAGAGGAACGGCTAAAGTTGCATCAAGCGGGCCAGCTCTTCATGAAGCAATTAAATATGGTAAAGAACCGTTTCCAGAAGAAGCAATATTAGTCAGAATTGATGAAGTGTTTGATCTGGATCAAGGAAAAATTGTAAATATAATAAATTGATGAGAGGAATCGGAAATCGAATAGCGAATTTCGAATCTCGAATGGTATGGTAGACTTTAGTCGGTAGGTAGTAAACTAGAATAAGAAATCTGAAACTTGCAAATTGCAATTAATTTCACTAGATACTAGATACCAGCTACCAGCTACTAACTACTTGATACTTTATACTTACTACTTTTTTAATCTTTTTAATTTTTTTAATGCTTATTATTTTTAACCCGTTAACCCGTTAATATTTAATTTTCAATTATTATTCCACCCATGCAGCTCTCCTCCCGTCTCGACAAATTCCCGGAATACATCTTTTCTAAATTAGCCAAAAAGGTCGCTTTGGTCGAAAAAGAAACTGGACGTAAAGTCCTTAATTTTGGCATTGGCTCACCTGACTACCCGCCAAGCGCTAAATATGTAGCTAAGGTTCAGGAATTTTTTGCCAAACCCAAAGCGCACCTGTATCCCGGATATGGCCCCAATCCTGATTTTGTAGCAGCTATCCAAAAAATGTATAGTGAACGCTTCGGAGTTACGTTGGAAACGAACGAAGTATTTACTTTAAACGGCAGTAAAGACGGTGTCAGTCATATTGCTCTGACTTTACTAGATGCTGGTGATGAAGCGCTGGTACCTGACCCTGGCTACGCTGGTTATGCCGGACCAGTTCTCATGGTAGATGCTATCCCGGTTTACTATAACCTTACCAAAGCTACTGATTTTAAAATTGATTATGCTGAACTGGAACAAAAAATGTCCGAAAAAACAAAATTTATCTGGGTGAATTTTCCTAGTAATCCTACTGGCCAAATCGCTACCAAGGCAGAATTAGTACCATTAATAGAATTTTGTAAAAAACATCAGATCTGGCTGCTCTATGATAATGCTTATGCCGAAATCGCTTTTGATGGTTTCATTGCGCCTAGCATTTTAGAAATACCAGGTGCCAAAGAAGTTGCTGTAGAATTTGGCTCATTTTCCAAAAGTCACTCCTTCGCAGGGTACCGCATTGGCTGGATCGCTGGAAATGCAGAAGTTGTAGCAGCGCTCGGCAAAATCAAATCCCAGCTAGATACTGGTATGGCAGTTCCTCTCCAGGACCTAGCTGTATACGCTCTCAACAATCCTGATCCAGAATGGAGCAAAGCGATGATTGCTGAATATCAGAGAAGACGTGATATTATTGCCGAGAAATTAATCAAACTTGGTTGTAAATTTGAAAAACCTAAAGCATCCCTTTATATCTGGGCAGAAATTCCAGAAGAATTTGCTGATAGTGAAGAATTCAGCATGAAAATCTTAAACGAAAAGCAAGTAATGTTAACTCCTGGAACAGCCTTTGGCGAAAACGGCAAAAGGTATGTCAGAGTAAGTATTTGTGTGAACGTGGATCGGATTGATGAGTATCTATAAAAAAAGTTAAAAGTCAGAAGATAATAGCTAATAGAGATAAATTAAAAAGTTAATTGATAATAGATTAAATTAAAAATAAGAATTAATTTTTTAATTAATCATTTATGAAAAAAGTTGCTGACTACATTCAATCACCAATTACTTTGACACTTTATCATCTCATATTAGTCATTATTTTTTTATTAACTGGCTATTCTTTACAAATTTTTTTCTGGGGTGAATCCATTTTTGTTTATGGATATTTTAGCGCTGCTTTAATCTCAGGAACATTGTACTTTCAAAAATATGTTAAAAATAATTTACCAATTAAAAACAAAACAGCTATTAATATAATTTCGATTAGTTTAATGATTTTATGGACAATTCTTCTGATTTGGGTAAATGTTAAAGATATTAGTTAGAAGTTAAAAGTTAAGAGACAAAAATTAGAAGCTACAAGATAAAAGTTAGAAGCTAAGAGTTAAAAATCAATAATAAATAAATTTTTCAAATAACACATCACATCCTTTGTCGGCAGTGTCTAATTAGACTATTAGTTAAACGATAAATTTCTTGTAATTTAATCCCAAAATTATCAAATTCCTTGGGAGTAATATAGTAAAGATCGCGAGCTAAATATAGGAGATTACTGACTTCAGTTATTGAGCCTGAAGTGATAACATAAAATCGAATTTTATCTTTTATTGTTAAACGACCATAACCTTCTGCAATGTTTGAAGTAATTGAAATTGCAGCCCGTCTTAATTGTGAAGTTAAACCATATTTTTCCTCAATGGGAAATTGTAATGAGAAATGATAGATTATTAAAATAAAGGCATGTGCTTTCTGCCAAACTATTAAATCAGAAAATTGTCTTGTTTTATTTTTCATATTTAAATTGTAAGCCCTAATTCTTAAAAATTTCTTAATTTTTAAACTTTTCTATATCTATTATCTTTTAACTTTAAACTTTTAACTTTTATTATGCTTCGTATCGCCATCATCGGCTTCGGTCGATTCGGACAAACCTGGTATGAAATACTGAAAAACGATTTTCAGGTATTGCTGTTCGATAAAAACAAAAAGAATTTTGCCAAATATCCATTAGCCAAAAATACCCTGATTTGTAAAACTGCTAAAGAAGCTTATCAGGCAGACGTTGTCTTTTATGCTGTACCGATTACTCAGTTTGAGAAAGTAATTCAAGACCACTTGTCACATATTTTAAAACAAAAACCACTCCTAATCGATTTGCTTTCTGTCAAAGTGTTTCCCCAGAAGATTTTTACTAAATATTTAAAGAACACCAATATTGAAGCAATGCTACTCCACCCAATGTTCGGACCGGATAGTATTCGGATAGCGGGCTTAGAAAATCAGCCTTTAATTATTGATCCATTTCGCTCGACTAGAGCAACATACAAATTTTGGCACGACTACTTTGAGAATAAAAAGCTTAAAGTAATTAAAATGACTGCTACTGAGCATGACAAACTTGCAGCGAAATCTCAAGGTGTCACACATTTCATCGGACGTCTCTTGGAGGAGTACAAGCTCGAAGCGACGCCTATTGATAGTCTCGGCTCCAAAAAGTTACGCGAAATCATGGATCAAACCTGCCACGATACCTGGGAACTATTCGAGGGTCTGCAAAATTATAATCCCTATACCAAAGCGATGCGGATCAACATCGGAACTGCTTATAACAGAATTTTTAATAAACTGTTACCCCACCAGGTAAATCCAAATCACTTAACTTTTGGCATTCAGGGAGGAATTGCCAGTTTCAATGAAGAAGCAATCATGAGCTATATCACTTCGAAAAAAATCGAAGCATTTTCACTCAAATATTTATATACCTCTGAAAATGTGCTGAAAAATCTCCATGACGGTACTATCGACTTTGGTATTTTCGCTATTCAAAATTCAGTTGGTGGCATTGTCGATGAATCGATAGTTGCTATGGCCAATTACAAATTCAAAATTGTCGAAGAAGTAAAAATTCCAGTCAGACATTTTCTGATGCGTAGAAAAGATTGTCCGGAAAAAATTATTAAGCAAATCATGGGACACCCCCAGGTTTTCAAACAATGTACTAGTACGCTACAGAAACGCTTCCCCCAATTGAAACAAGTCAGCGGTACTGGAAATTTAATTGATACAGCATATGCCGCCAAGGCTCTTGCTGAAGGTAGAATAGCCAAAACCACAGCCATCCTTGGTCCTAAACGCTTGTCCGAATTATATGATTTCGCCATCATCGCCGAAAACCTCCAGGATGATTCGGAGAACATCACGAGCTTTCTGGTAGTGGAGCGGAAGTGAGAATTAGTAGCTGGTAGCTTGTAGCTAGTATCTGGTAGAAGAAGAACAGCTCTCAATCATAATTAAAAAATATTTCATATTTAAAAAATTACTTGCCAGTAGACATCACTCATCAGATACTAGATACCAGATACCAGATATCAGATACTTAAATTTTGCTACTTGATACATGATACTTTATACCTGATACTTTCTCTTTTTCACCATGCTCGCTGTCATTCGTTTTACAATCAACAAAGTCAAATCCAGCAATCGGATACTGTTTTATAGTTTTCTTATCCTTTCCATTGCCTACGCTGTATTATCTTTCCTGACTACACTGATCTTCCGGGAAATCATTGATACCGTGAATGGCACTAGCACATTTTTTCATTTGAGTATCTGGGGCATTTTGATTTTCAAATTAGGCTTTGATTTTTTTGCCAATTTAATCACTGGTACAAAAGATTATCTCCTCCCGCAAATCAAGAAGAAAAGTAGTTTGCAATTTCTCAATGAATTGATCGACAAAACAGCAGAACTAGATATCGCCAGTCTGGAAAATCCCAAAACTGTCGGAATTATTAGCCGAGCTTATAGTCGGATTCATTTTCAATTTGAATATTTTTTCCGCAATATCGTGCTAGTCCTAACCACCTCAATTGAAATAATTTTTGCTTTAGTGATTTTTATTTTTGTCTCGCCACTTGGTGCCCTGATGCTTTTGCTGACTAACGTGCTAAACACCTATATTAAGGTTCGCTTGAAAGGTGCTAATTTTAATATTTATAAAGCCGACTATCAGACGCGTCTTAAATTTGGTTATGCTACCGACCTTCTGACCAACCGGGATACGCTTTTGGAATTAAAACTATTTCAGAATTTTACATTTCTCAAGAAAAAAATTCTTAAGATTTATAATGAATTTATTAATAATGAAATTAATCAGGAAAAAAAGAATCTGATTATCGGCTCAATTGTTGATATTTTACCAATTATCGCCTCCTTCATTTTTATTTTAGTGCTGGCGAATCAGCTATACAATCAGACAATCTCTGTCGGTATCTTTGTTTTTCTTTTTACTAATATGCTGATTTTTTCCGGCAGTCTAGCGCGCTTAAGCTTGACACTTGTTTCAGTTGCTGCTGAAAGTAATTCTATCAGAGATATTATCGATTTTTATGAACTCAAGCCTAAATTCTTCAGTAAAGTACTTGATGCCAAGGAAAAATTATTGTGGCAACAAAAATTAAGCAAACCATGTATTTCCTTTGAAAATGTGAATTTTCGTTATCCCAATAGTCATGATCTTGCCCTCGCCAATATTAATCTGATAATTCCCTGGTCACAAAACTTAGCAATTGTCGGTGAAAATGGTGCCGGAAAAACAACTTTAATTAAATTACTTTTACGGGTATATGATCCAGAAACAGGAGTAATCAAAATTAATGGCATTGATCTCAAGGAAATACCATTAAATGCCTTGTATACTTGTTTCGCCACGCTTTTTCAGAACTTTGGAAAATTTAATTTAACAATTGCTGAAAATCTGGAACTTGCTGCCAGACGAAAATTATCTGATCAGGAAATGACTGATTATCTGCAATATGCCAATGCCTGGAAATTTATTAAAACAACCCAAGATCAGTTACAGCAACAGTTAGGGCCGGAGTTTGAAAACGGCATTGACCTTTCCGGCGGTCAGTGGCAAAGTCTGGCAATTGCCCGTACTTATGCCAAACAAGCTGCAGTAGTAATTCTGGATGAACCAACTTCAGCGATTGATGCCAAGAGTGAAATGGAGATCTTTGATAGACTCAATAAAAAAATGCGTAAAGAAACATTGATCTTTATTTCGCATCGCTTTTCCACCATCAAAGATGCAGAAAGAATTGTCGTGCTTGATCGAGGCAGAATCGTCGAACAAGGCACTCACGCAGAATTAATGCTCAATAATCTCACCTATGCGAAACTTTATCAAATTCAGCTAGAAAGGTTGAAGAGAGATAGTTAATAGTTAGTAGTTAGTAGTTAATAGTTAGTAGTTAGTAGTTAGAAGTTAATAGTTAATAGTTAGTAGTTAGTAGTTAGAAGTTAATAGTTAGTAGTTCAGGTAAACCTTTGGCTGTAGTAGTTAGTAGCTTGACCTTTATTACCAACTTCTAGCTTTTAACTAATAACTTCTAGCTATTATTTTCAATTTTATTATATAATTCAATTATGAGCGATCTGGAAATTATCAAAACAATTACTACTAAATATCTTGACACCAAAGCAAATAGAGCATTTATTTTTGGTTCAAGAGCAACTGGTCAAGCTTCCAAATATAGCGATTATGATCTGGGGATTGATGGCCAAAAGCTGAAAAGTGAACTGTATTTTGAACTAATTTCTGCTTTTGAAGAATCTGATTTACATGTGAAGGTTGATGTGGTTGACTTTAATAACGTTTCAGAAGTATTTAGAACAAATGCCATGCAATCAATTATTCCACTTACTTTTTAAATTTTCAAATCAATGAAAACTGCTGAATTATATCAACAACTTTCCAAAGCAAGCTTAAAAATGCAGGAAGCACTTACCTTTACTGAATCTGAACCCTACAAAGAGTCCACAATTCAACGTTTCGAATACACCTTTGAACTTTCCTGGAAATTAATGAATAGCATTTTGAAAGATCAATTAATTGATTGTTACGGTATCAAAAATATCTTCCGTGAGGCAATTAAACTTGGAATTATTGAAAACATTGATCACTGGTTTGATTATGCATTAAACCGAAATTTAACAAGTCATATCTATAAGGAAGAAATTGCCAATCAAGTGTATGCAGTGGCCAAAGGATCTTTTACTACAGATGTTTTGAAATTACTAGAGCTCTCCAAAAATTACTTGGAATAACGCAAAACTCCAGGCTTGCACCTGGAGTTTTAATTATTCCCTTCCGATTACCGCATAACGGTTACCGATTACCGTTTTACTTCAACTTTCCTCCCAAATAATCCTCATATGCATTCATATCGAAGTAACCAGTCCCTGAAAGATTGAAAAGAATTGTTTTCTCTTCATTTTTTTCTTTTGCTAACAAAGCTTGCTTGATCACTGCTTTTATGGCATGTGCACTTTCCGGTGCCGGGATAATTCCCATGCTTCTCGCAAAAATCTGTGCTGCCTCAAAAGTTTCCAGTTGACTATAACTTTCCGGAGTAATTACTTTTTGATCAACTAACAGACTAATTAATGGTGCCATACCATGATAACGTAGTCCTCCAGCATGAATCGCACTTGGCATGAACTCGCTTCCCAGAGTATACATTTTCACCATTGGTGTCATCTGGCCACTATCTCCAAAATCATATTTATACTCTCCTTTGGTAAGTGAAGGACACGCTTCTGGTTCCACCGCAATAAAGTCAATCTTCGCCCCTTCAAATTTCTTTTTGATGTAAGGGAAAGCAATTCCGGCAAAGTTACTACCACCACCTACACAACCAATTATTAGATCAGGCTTTTCTCCAATTTCCTCCATCTGCATGATCGCTTCTTGTCCGATTATTGTCTGGTGTAAAAGCACATGATTGAGGACGCTACCAAGTGCATATTTTGTATCTTCATTCTTTACAGCAATCTCTACTGCTTCAGCAATTGCCATGCCCAGACTTCCAGTAGAATCCGGATTCGCTGCTAAAAATTTCTTACCTGCTTCTGTCAAAGGACTGGGACTAGCGTGGACTGTTGCCCCAAGTAATTCCATCGCAGTTTTACGATATGGTTTCTGATCAAAACTAGTTTTTACCATAAATACTTCGATATCAAGTCCGAAAATGGAACCTGCTGTAGCTAAAGCTGTACCCCACTGACCGGCACCCGTCTCAGTTGCTAGTCTTTTCACCCCTTCATTTTTTGCATAAAACGCCTGCGGAATAGCCGTATTGATTTTATGACTGCCTGTTAATGTAGCTCCTTCAAATTTAAAGAAAATCTTTGCCGGTGTCCCTAGCACTTTTTCGAGTCCCTTGGCACGTATCAGGGCTGTAGGTCGATACGTATCATAAACTTCAGCCACTTCTTTGGGGATTTCAATATATTGCTCAGTACTTACTTCCTGTTTAATTACTTCCATCGAAAACAATGGTACCAAATCAGCCGGACCAATTGGCTTTTTGGTTCCAGGATGTAATGGCGCTGGAATTTCTACGCCAAGATGTTTCTGCAAGTCAGAAGCGATATTGTAGTAATGGGTTGGGAGTTTAATATTTGATTTGGTTTGCATGGATAGATATATAAGAATTAAAAAATTAAAAAGATTAAAAATATTAAAATATTAACGAGTTAACAAGTTAACAAATTGAAATATTAACAAATTAACAGATTAACAAGTTAACAAAATAAAAATAGAAAATTATAATTTGCAGATTCATCAATAAATTATTAAGTAAAAATTAAATTAGTTTTTTCAAAGGTATATTCATGCCTTTGAGGCGACCGCGAATTGAATGTTTCGTGGTCTTCGCTGGAAAAAGTTGATGAGCAAGAGCCGATGCAATTACTTTTTCTTTAGTAATTTTGATTTGCTTTCTTCTACTTGCTAGATGAACTTGAGAATTATCCAGATAATCAACCAGCAAAACAGGTACCTTGCTATAGCCAAGCTCAATTAGAGAATTAAGACGATGATGGCCATCTAGGAGTACCTTTGTTTTCTGATCGACGATCACCGGCTCGGTAAAGGCATTCTTTTTCACGATTTTGTCGCGAATAAAATCTAAGTGAGCGAGATCAATTTGCTCGTGCTGGTTGATTGTATTAATTGATAGGAGTTGATATGTTGGCACATTATTAAAATTAAAAGATTAAAAAAATTAAAATGAAAATTGGAATCTGGAATCTGGAATCTGGAATCTGGAATCTGGAATCTGGAATCTGAAATCTGGAATCTGGAATCTGATAAATTATGTTAAATATTAAAAAATAAAAAAAGACCCGGGTTGGCGGATCTAGTAAACAATTCGAGATTTAACGAATCATTTCCGCCAGAGAGAACGAGTCCACCAGATAGATGTAATTGCAGTTGAATATAATTGTAATTTCAAAAAGATATTCATTATAAATTCTAAATAAAAATCGAATTACGAATCTCGAATTTCCTCCGATTTCCGATTACCGGACACCGCTCACCGTACTCTGTCCAACATCTCAAATTCATACTGCTTCAACATATTTGAACCCCTGGTTACTGTTGCTATGCCTATCTTTAATTTATTAGCAATATCTCTTTGTAGCATTCCTTTTTTTAACATTTGTAATATTTGAATGCGAATTTTTAATTGTTCAAACTCTTTTGGTGTAAACATCACTTTAAAAAATTCATCAGCTTGCTCTTTATCTTTGAGTTTCAAGATCAATTGAACTAGATAATAATAAATTCGATCTTTTTTGTAAGCCATGAGTTAATAATAGTTAATAGTTCCAGCCTAAGGCTGGTAAGCCTTTGGCTTAAAAAGTCGGTGTCCGGTGACCGGGATTTTGAGTTATATTTTTGAAAAACGAATCTCGAATTTGAATTTTTTAATTCCTAGATTCCTAGATTCCTTCATTCCATTCCGTACTCGCGTACTAGTACAATATTATATCAGCGTACTAGTACATATGCAAATAATAATTTCAAATAATTCTCAAAACAATAATTTAAATCTTCAGAATTTATAAAAAATAAATCAAAATATAAACTAGAATTAGAGCCAGCACCATGGTAATCAATCCAATATATTTTGAATAGATTCGAAAACGGATTTGACAAAAAACAATCATTCCGCAGTGCCCTATTCCCAAGATCAGAAGTATTAAATACAAATGAAAGTGAAAACTAAAATCAGCTTGGTACCGAAAAATATACGCCAGCGGAATTAATGTTAGCGAAAATCCATTTGCAGTATAAATATACAGCTTATGTTTGATAAAATAGTCTATTAAAGATTTCATTGGGAATTAAAAATGAATTTAATACTGATATTCTTCAAATCAAATTTAATTTTAAAAATATAGTTATCTAATTTTGATTGTTCTATACCCATATGCTATTACAATATTTTATCAAAAGCCAATATATGTCAAAGAATTTAACAGCTGAGAAATATAAAAACTTTTCAATATTCAACTATGACAAAATACCTATTTCCAGATTTTAACTTACAATTTCAAATTTCTCTTTTCAATTTTCCATTTCCGATCACCGAACACCGCTCACCGTTTTCAACTTCCTACTTGATACCTGATACATGATACTTGATACTTCCCCCCTCGTGATACTTCCCCCCTCCTTGACTTCTCTCAACAATTTTGCCATATTATTCTTGTACTTAATTTTTTAACTATTTTTATGAAGGACAAAACTTCCCTCAATACGATTTTGATCGTAGTCATTTTGTTGATGATCATTCCACTTTACATTCTCACGATTGCCCTCTATCTCAAAAAGACCGATACCAAATCTACTACTTCACAAGCAGCAGAACTACCACAGACAGGCTCTGAGGAAGAATCAGTAATTGTGGAACCAAAAAAATATGATGTCAATTGTGACCCATTTGCCGAAACCAAAGACGTTTGTCTACTCTGTGACTCCACTAGAACAGAATGTTATACCGCCAATAAATCAACTTTTACTCAAACTGATAAACTATTCTCCATTACAGGCCCAGATCAAAGCTGTGTCGCTAGCCTGGAAAAAGAAATCTATCAAACCGGTAATATCATCTGGACCTGCCGCAGTAATGCCTGGGTTCCTAATTTAGATACTTACTCTATTAATAATCAATATTAAATTAATTATATGGACACACCCACAATGCAACCTAAAAAAACAGACAAAACCACGCTACTTCTAGTAGTAGCGATTGTCGCTCTCTTACCCTTATATCTCGTGACTTTAATGGGATTAGGGACGAGCTCTGCTTCAGTATTACCAGAAACTGGAGGGAATTCTACAATGGTTCTTAGCAAAGTTTCTGTTACTCCTAATGGCAATACTAAAAAAATTCAAGTACAACAAAAAAATACAAAAGAAATTGGAGGAAAAAATCAATACACGTTAGAAGAAGGGAAAAAACTTCCAACACTTTATTTTCAAAAAGGCACTCCTTCCTATATTACAGGTCTTCTTGAGCTTGGGTATACTTGTACAGGAACTGCAACTACTAAAAATATCTGTAATGGAATATTAAAACCAGGTAAAAAAAGTACTGCAGAAGAAATCTTAAACGGCTGGGTATGGGATCCAAGTACAAGAACATATACAAATGCTTCACTTCCTCCGCAAGATGATACAATAACCTCTGATGAATTATTTAAAATACAATATGGATATGCTTCTACCAACCAAACAGGTTGTCCAATGGGACAATATAATAATACTGGTAGTACAAGTAATCCTAGCTGCAAAGATCGTAACCCAGTACGCGATCCAGGGGTAAATTTTGGGAATACTGGACATTATTATAGTTGTAGAGGCAGTTGGTGTTTCCCAGGAACTGATCCAAATTACAAGGATCCTAAAGATACCAAGGAACCAGGTATGAATGAAAATCCAAGTGGAAATGAAGTTCTTCAAATGAATTAACCAAAAATAAGTATTAGCAATTTAAAACTATTTTAAAACCCCTGTAATCAAGCAGGGGTTTTATTTTTTTGAAAGAAAATTAAGCCATTATTTGATATTAAGCCTTTAATCATAATAACCCAATACCCCTTACTACTTGCTTCTCCTTACCCTTGACTTCCCAGCCCCAAATTGCCATATTATAGTTGTTTTTAACTATTAACTATTTTTTTTGAAAGATAAAACTATCCTGCTTCTCACATTAGTAATTATAGCCCTTCTACCACTATATGCTATTACACTTTTAGGTCTTGGCTCTTTCCGGACGTCAATACTACCAGAAACTGGAGGTAATTCGATAATGATCAAAGGAAGAATTACTATTACTCCTGGAGGTAGCAATCGTACAATTCAAATAAAAGATCCCAATCAGTCGAATACAGGAAAAGTTAGCCTGAAAAGCGAACCTACCAATTTAAAAGATGGAGATAAATTACCTCCTCTAACCTTTCCATGGAAGAATGAACAACCAACAGGAATCCCTGCCAGCTACTTAAATGCTGGATATATCTGCAGTTCTAGTCCCACGACACACACTCAAACTTGTACTGGTACTGTAACCACTGGTAAAGCAGATTTAGCTAATGCTTTGTTTAATAACTGGTCATGGGATTCTTCAAAAGGAGCATATTACAATAGCACGACAGGAGAGAGTAAAACCGGATCCGAAATGTTTAAAGAGATATATGGTTACGCATCACCAAATCAAGGTAATTGCCCTTTAGGACAATATAATTCAAAAGGTAATGAATGTAACAACCGACCAGGCAATGAAGATCCTGGACGATACGGTAATATTGGAAATAACGCCTATAATTATAGTTGTCGTGCAAATATTTGCTTTCCTGATCTTTATAAAGGACCAAAAGAAAAAAAAGATACCAAAGAACCAGGTATGAATGAAAATCCAAGTGGAAATGAAGTTCCTCAAATGAATTAACCAAGAATAATGACTTTATACAAATCCCTACAACTAGTAGGGATTTTGTTTTAACAAGCATCTTATTTAATACATTCTAACAGAAGAACTACCTTCCTACTTCCTACTTCCTACTTCCTACTTCCTACTTCCTACTTCCTACTTCCTACCCAGCTACGAGCTACTTAGCTACCAGCTACTACTTCAGCCCAATCGTCTCATACACCTTTTCCAGCGTCTCTGCTGCGACAGCTTGAGCTCTTTTCGCCCCATCGGCCATGATATCTCGGACAGTGTCCAGATCATTTTCCAACTCTTTGCGTTTTGCCTGAGCTGCGCCAAACATGCGCTGGTGAGCAATGATTAATTTCTCTTTGACTTCGACATCACCTACTTTACCTTGTTGATAACGCTCCTTAAGATCAGCTACTTCTGCCTTATCGTCATTGATAAGATCATGGTAAAGAAAAATCGGATTGCCTTCGACTTTACCAGGATCAGTTGCCCGGACACGATTGGGATCTGTATAGGAGCTCATAATTTGTTTTTTGACCGTGGCCGGATCAGCAAAAATCTCGATAGTATTGCCTAAACTCTTACTCATCTTTCGTTCACCGTCTGTACCGACGACACGAGCAATTTTTTCTTCTTTGATCAATGGCTCCGGCATTTTGAAAATGTCTTGTTTGTAAGTGTGATTAAAGCTTTCAGCAATATCTCGAGCGAGTTCGACATGCTGGCGCTGATCTTCACCGACTGGCACACCATCCGGCTGGTACAAGAGAATATCCGCTGCCATAAGGATCGGATAATTAAACAGACCCATATTCACAGAATCGACTGAGGCGCCTTTTTGCAATTTATCTTTAAAGGCATGCATCCGCTTCATCTGCCCATAAGAAATGTAATTGGCAAGTACTACTGTTAATTGAGAATTTCCAGGAACTGCGGATTGCCGATAAAAAATTGATTTCTTGGGATCAAGTCCAAGTGCCAGATAATCTAAAACAATGCTCATGATATTCGCTTCCAATACTTCTTTATTTTTCACAGTAGTCAGCGCATGCAGGTCGGCAATGAAATAAAACGTTTCCGGAATCCGGTTTTGCATTTCAATGTGTTCTTTCACTGCTCCGAAATAGTTACCGATGTGAAAACCTTTGCCACTAGGGGTGATGCCGGAGAGGACACGTTGAATGCTAGCTTGATCCTGACGCTTAGGATTAGGGATAGTCACATCAATTACCTGATAAGATGATAAATTTTTTAATACTTCTGAGAATGTTGTTTCAATGGCTTTATCAAGAACTGTAGAACCGCAAATTACTTTATTCATTTCCGTTGTTTTCTGATCCACATAAATCTCAAAACTGCTATCCAGTAAAAATGGAGTTAATAAGCCAACCTCAAAACCGAATGCTTTTACTTCAGCTTCATTAGCAAAACGAAGATCATTGGCTTTTAATATCTGTTTGAATTTCTTCAAATCGACATTGCGATCATCACGACGCAGTAAAATGATCTTACGCTTCCCATCAGCAATAAAAAGTAATGTTGACATAGCTTCAGTGTATTTGATTCCCAGCGCCCTGACGTGATCATCCACGCTATAACTTTCAGTGGCTACATCCAGTATTTTGCAAATAATTTTTACTTCCTTAATTTTCATTTTAAGTTTTTCAAAATTTGTCATGTTTGGTTAATAAATTTTATAGATTATTTAATAATTGTAACTTTCGTTTTATTATCTCACTTTCTAGTTTTAATTCAATTCCTTTCATATTCTTCCTTACCTCCAAGTTATCAAATCTGATTACCTTCACTCCAATTTTATTTACTTAAATTCTTAAAATCTTCTTAAATTAAAACAATTTGCGTTATAATGTTCTCAATTACACGAAACTTTGCAATGTCACACCAAATAAAAATACCCTTAATCTTCATGCCTGTACAGGCAGGGTTTCCTAGTCCGGCGGACGACTTCATCGAAACAAAACTAAGCTTGGATGAGCATCTGATCACCAATCCACCTGCTACTTTTTTCGTCCGGGTGACAGGCAACTCTATGATCGATATGCAAATACTTTCTGGAGATTTACTAATTGTAGATCGCAGCATCGAAGCGAAAAATAATGCAGTGATTGTGGCAATTCTCAATGGTGATTTCACAGTAAAAATCTTCCGTAAAGAGCAAAATCAGGTGAAACTTTACCCGGCCAATCAACAATTTAAACCAATCACAATTAAGTCCGACGATGAATTCCAAGTCTGGGGGGTGGTGACGTACGTGGTGCATAAGACGTAAGTTGAATCTCGAATCTCGAATCTCGAATCTCGAATCTCGAATCTCGAATCTCGAATCTCGAATCTCGAATCTCGAATCTCGAATCTCGAATCTCGAATCTCGAATCTCGAATCTCGAAACAAATTGTAGCTGAAAGCGAAGGAGTGTCAAGTAGAATCAGTTTGCGGTGAGCGATTCCGATTGCTAAACAGCTAAAGATTGAGTTAGATTCCTGCCTGCGCAGGAATGACGCTTCACCAAAGAACCAGTCCTAAAGCGATTTTCTAATCATTTTTAATCAGATTCCAGATTCCAGTTTTCAGTTTCCAGTCTAATATCCACTCAACTGTGAACGCTTCCAGCCACCGGCAGTACAGACATAAAGATAACTATCATCCCAACTGAGATCACCAGGATTGGAACAATTACCTGAAGGAGGTGTCGAGGAATTAAGAATTCTAAGTGTCGCAAGACTGGCTTTACCTGAAGCAGAAATTGCACTCAACATCGCACCACTGCTGTCTTGCCATTGTTGTAAATCATTGTTTTGCGTAGCATTGCCTTTGACAAGCAATTGTAAAATATCGGAATTACCAATAATTTTAAATGAATCATTAGCCATTGCCGGAGTTAAAAAAGAGAATACTCCAGTACCGGAATTTACTACAAAAACATCATTTGTTCCAAGAGAAGAATTCCGAGAAAGCTTAAAATTGCCACTATCAGTCAGATCATTTCCTTGCACAAAATTCACATCACTTGTAAGAATACGATAATAAATAGTAATCCGGATGAAATCAACTTGAGCTGCAATTGACCCGGAACGAGTGGAATCTGTTGCTGCAATAGCTGCTCCAAATCCAGATGCATTAATTTGTGCCGGTGTGAGATTAGTTCCCCATAAATCAGTCGCACCGCCATAACTTACAATTGTCTCATTAGCGGTTACTGGCCAATCAGTAGTGGTATCTGCCTTATTAGCTCCAGTTGCACCTGAATTCCAAAGCGTAACTGCTTTATCAACAATAGTACCATTGGTAGTACTCTTTGACTTCTTGATTTCCACAAGATAACCTTCGATGGTAGCATTTTGGGGAAGATTAAAGCCAAATCCTGATCCGAGTAAATAATTAGTCGATTGGCCTGGCAAGTTAAAAGACCTGGTGCTCCTAAGATTATCAATAACAGTGATTGCCACTGGATTTAACCAGGATAATGTGCCTGGTCCTGTTACCGCAGTTCCTGAAGTTGGTATGTAAACCGAATTGACTATCCCACCGATGGATTCATAACGAACAGCACTATCATTATTCTGACGTTTAATTTGCAGTCCTTCCGTAGGAGTATCAGTCCCAGAACCAAAACCTAGACCACTAGCAGTATAGTGATGCCCTAGAGGGCTAATACCCCCAAGATTGGTATCACCCGCGTTTAGAATACTGAAAATATCGGCTGATTGTGCAGTTTTTGCCTTAAGAATCAGAACCGAGTTGGTAGCTATGTCATTATCAAATTTGTTATTGCCTATCGTGCTATAGATTCCTCGTGCTGTAGTAACTCCGTTCCACTGACCATTATATGTGTGAATATAAAGTCCATAAGCATTGGTAACACTCGCCCCTGCTTGTGCATATATTTGAGCTTCATAACCATACACATTTGGGACTACTCCCGAAAAGGTCATATTTGCCTTATTCCCAATTAAATTAGCTGCACTTCCCGTACCAACTACTGACATTGAATTAGTGACTCCTATTACATCCCCTGAAACTGTAGACCCTGTAGCCACTCCCGCTGAAAAGTTAGCACCAAACAGTTGTGTTGCAACAGTACCACGAAAATCAACCGAACCACTTATTCCTTGTAACGTACCAACTGAAGTCCCTGTCTCACACAGAATTCCAAAATAATTACCAGTCGCACTTGAATTCGTAAGCGTACCAAGATTAGTTGGAATAGTAATATATGCCCTTGCACCTTGAATAGAACTGTAACTTTTATTCAAAGTAAAATTCGCATTGAAGCCGATAGCTTGCTGTGTGGTAGTCCCCACTGAGGGTAAGGATTCAGTTGTAATAAAGATATTTGATTTATAGTTTGCGGGATCAGTTTCTCCGAAAGTACCGACTTTCAAAGTACCAGTTACCGGGGAATTTGAGGCGTCGAGCTTTAAATATTCTCCAACGACGGTCATTTTAGCTGCCCCAAGTTCAGCAAGTGCCCCTTCCACATCAGCAGCTGTAAAATAATTCCCCAGATCAGCAATATTGACATCAATGGAGTTGCGACTACTAAGATCAGCCAAGCTGGATCCTAATTTACTAATTTTACTCCAACCAATTGCAGCAGTGTCACTTACCTTAGCATCAGTAATGCTACCATCTGCTAAATCAGCATTGGTTATGGTACCATCGCCAATTTTACTAGAATCAACAGCATTATCAGCAAGCTTATCTAAAGTTACAGCGCCATTGACCAGTTTCTCATTAGTAATACTATTATCGGCTAAATCTTCAGTGAGAATTGTGCTGTTGAGAATTTTATGAGTAGTTACAGCATCATCGGCTAATTTTATTTCCGTAATAATGCTATTTCGTAGATGATTGGTCTCAATCACTGCTGTCTGGATTTTGTCACCGGAAATGCTTGCACTTGCCAGGATATTATTGACTACACTGCCATCAGCCAATTCTTCGCTGGTGATTGTTTTTAATTTTAATTTAATCCCAGCAATTGTCCGGTCACTAATTTCCTGTGCTAAAATATCTGTGATTGTTATACCTTTGACATCATTTGATATATTTTCTGAAACAGCCTTATAGGTACTGAATTTAATCTGCTCACCATTAGCCAGCTCCATTTCCAAGCTTCCAACTACATTACCATCTGCGATAGTAGCGCTAATAATTTTTGCCTCTTCCTGCCTGCCTGTCTGCCATTGTAGCTGAATATCATAGGGGTTAAATTTACTAACTCCCGTCTCAGTCAAATTTTGCAATAAATAATCACCATTACTGATCCCATTGATTTTTCTTTCCAGCGCAAACAACTTCCAGCCAAAAATAATGACCAGCAAAAATAGTACAAACAGAGTGATTTTTAAAAATTTTATAAATGTAGTTGATTCTGAACTTGTATTCATCAGTCAGCACTAAGTAATAGTGAATATATAGACGGCTTATGATTCGCTATATATTCAATCGCTAATACTTATATTATCACTTTATATCTATGATAGTTCAAGTAAAAAAATGAAAATAAATTCAAAACAGTAGTAACTCAAGCAAGTCATGGTTAGGGGTGGAAGTTGAATTTCACTTTCGGGAAGTAGTCGCATGTCGCATGTCGCATGTCGCATGTCGCATGTCGCATGTCGCATGTCGCATGTCGCATGTCGCATGTCGCATGTCGCATGTCGCATGTCGCATGTCGCATGTCGCATAAAAAATTATAATTTAAGGGAGAGTATTGTCAAGAAAATTGATATTTGCTTCTTTCCAAAATGCAATATGCGAAATGCGAACTACGTTTCCTTATGCTATTTAGTCATAATTTTCTCCACCAATCCAGGGTAGTCGTTTTGGGGAGAATTAATGGCTTCAGATATGGGATAAATTTCTAGTTTAGCATTTAATTCAGATCTGAGAATTGTTTGTAAAAATTTTGGATCATCATTTTTCAGCCACTCAGCTTCTTCATCAGTATCAAGAATCACTGGCATCCTGTCATGGATCTTGCTAATTGCAGTATTTGCAGGTTTCGTAATGATAGTAAATGTTTGTAAATCAACCCCTTCATGCGCCTTCCAGCTTTCATAAAGTCCGGCAAAAGAGAAATATTTAGCAGTAACCAGTTTGATATTAAATGGAGTTTTCAGATCAGCAGTTTTTTGCCATTCATAGAAATTGCTCGCCGGAATCAAGGCACGTCTCGCTTTAAAAGCTGCACGATAAGCAGGTTTTTCCGAAATCGTTTCCGCCCGGGCATTAATCATTTTATAACCAATCTTTTCGTCTTTAGCCCAAAAGGGAACGAGGCCCCAGCGCATGAGTTTGACAGAGTTCAGTGCCAGATGATCGGCACCGGAAGTTCGTAACTCGTAACTCGTAACTCGCTGACCTTTCTCGAGTTTCGAGTTCCGAGTTCCGAGTTCCGATTATCATCTCTTACAATCACCGGTGCCAGCTGACCAGGAGCAATATTGTAACGTGACGCAAAATCATACAAAATATTTCCAATATTAAATCTCGGATAAAAATCATCATCAAATTCTAACCCAAAGCGTCCGCACACGGTTGAAATAATTATAAATTATGAATTATGAATGATGAATGCTTTGTTTTTACCATCCGCCTCCACCAACAGACAGCTAAAGCAATCTGTTGTGGAGTAGCTTTTCGTTAAATTATAATTTATCACTTATAATTTATAATTTTTCATAGTATACTACGTATACCATGCAGTATACATTCAATTATCATCCAAAATCAAAAATTTTCGCTCTTGTTGATTGTAACAATTTTTATGCGTCTTGTGAACGGGTCTTTCAACCACGACTGCAGGGCAAACCCATCGTTGTGCTTTCGAACAATGACGGCTGTATCGTCGCCCGCTCTGAAGAAGTGAAAAAGCTTGGCATACCTATGGGCGTTCCGATTTTCAAAATGCGCGACCTCGTCAAATTACATAATATCAAAGTTTTTTCTTCTAACTATGTCCTATACGGCGACATTTCACAACGAATTATCCAAGTATTACGGCTATTTTCAGAAGCAATTGAAGTTTATTCCATTGATGAATCTTTTCTGGAATTATCTAATTTACCAGTAAATAATTGGCAAGAATTGGGCTGGCAAATCCGGAAAACAATTCTACAATGGATTGGAGTTCCGGTCAGTATTGGCATCGCCCCGACCAAAACTCTAGCCAAAGCTGGCGCTAAATTGGCGAAAAAAAATCCGGAATTTCAAGGCGTCCTTGATTTTACTAAGCTCACTGAGGCAGATACTAATCAACTTCTGGCGAGACTTCCTGTCAATGATGTTTGGGGTGTCGGCAGACAGCATACAAAGTATTTAAATAACCGCAATGTCACTACAGCTCTTGACCTCAAACGTTTTGACAATCGCTTTATCAAAACACAAATGACTGTCCAAGGACAACGGACTATTTTAGAATTGAATGGCATTAGTTGTTTACCATTAAATCATGCTCCTTCTGCCAAAAAGAATATTGCCAGCACGCGTTCTTTTTCCCATGATGTCACTGCCCTGATCAACTTACAGGAAGCCGTCACATCCTACTGTGAACAAGCCTGTATCAAACTACGCCGGCAGCACAGTGTCGCTCATTATGTGCTAATTTTTATTCTCACTAATCGCCATAAAACAAATACTCCCCAATATTCAAATTCTACTATTGTTAAAATCCCTTATCCCAGTAGCTTTACCCCACTCGTCACCAAAGCCGCCCTGCATGGTTTACAGCATATTTTTAAACCCCATTATGCTTACAAAAAAGCCGGCGTCATGCTGCTTGGTATTGAACCTGATACTCATCTCCAATATGATCTCACTTACCCCAATAAAGAAGTAACACGCCAGCATGAAAAAAAAATTATGCAAACAGTGGACTTGATCAATCATAAAATTGGTCACAATGCTGTGTTCCTGGCATCAAGAGGGGTAGAACGAAAATGGTCCATGCGTTCAGAATCAAAATCTCGAAGGTTTACAACCAATTGGGGGGAATTACCAGTAATTAAAATATGAAAAACAAATCCCTAACTTCAACTTCAAATTCCAGATTCCGGATTCCGGATTCCGGATTCCATTTTTTCACCATTTATTTATCAGTTTTGGTTTTCTGATAAAATGCCTTTTTACTAATATCTCGTATCTTTACCATTTTTGCCAAAACTTTCTGATAAAATGCTGGCTTTTTTACATCATGAATTGGTACGATCTTGAGATGACCTTTCTGATAGAAGGCAATTTTCTTAGCATCATGAGGTTTAGTTTGATTTAATTTGGCTTCCTGTTGCTCATAGAATGCTTTTTTCTTGACATCCCGAGCTACTGTCGCATGAAGCGTATCAAGATAAATTGTCATTTGTGCCATTTTGCCGTTACTAACCTTCACTTTAAGATACTGAGCACCACTTCTTTCTGTAATTAAGTCTTTTTTATGTTGCCTCACTGCAGGAAATTTATAACCATCAGCAGCAACGCTAATCAAATATTCAGCATTTTTGGCATCAAAACGGAACCGTCCTTGTTCATCTGTCATGATCACATCTAATTGGCGTTCTTCTTCAATACTGAATAATCTTACAAATGCTCCCTGAATCCTTTGTCCTTTACTAGTTTGCACCACTCCCCATTCCTGTTTTTTACGGGTTAAAAAATAATAAATAATTAATTCCACTGCATAAAATGCAACCACTACAAAATTAAATGTAATTGGATTTAAAGCTGTTATCGAGATTGAAAAAAGCAAGCCGGCAATTAAAATAATTTGATTTAATTGATGTAATTTATATTGCAACTTTTCTTTCCAGGTTTTTTTGACAACTAAATCATTACTACTCTCAGTAGCCCTTCTAATTAAAGCAACGTTTTCGCCAACTGAACCCTCTTTATCAGAATAATTAAAAGTATGCTGATAAGTATTGTAACCAGGATGATCAATAATTATGGTATATTTGCCATAATCAATTAAAAAGCCAAACTTTCCATCAAGATCAGTCACTTTCTCACGTAACATTTTCTCGCCTAAATATAATTTTACTGAAGCAAATAAAATTGGTTTTTGAGTTAATTTATCATAGACAATACCCCAGGACTTGCTTTTTTTACGATCTTTCAGCCAGGGAATCGCATAGAGATTGGTAAAAATAAATCCAGCTTCTGGCAGTAACATAATCACCTTCACCACATTCGCAAGAATTACTGCTGCTTTTCCAGTTTCAGGGAGAGTTGTTAAACATTGATCAACTTCAAACTTACATTGATTATTGCAAGACAATTTGCCGGACTCAAAACCAGTGAAATCCTTACATGACTTACCATCATTAGAACCATCACATTGTTCTCCTGGTTCGATAATACCATTGCCACATTTAGGACCGCTGGAACATAACGTAGTATCTAGGTTACATTGTTCATTACAAGTCAATGTACCAGTATCAAAACCTAATGATTGACAAGTATATTGATCCATTTCTATGCCATCACATTGTTCACCGGAATCAATAATTCCATTTCCACAACTCAAGGGTTGAGTAGGAACTGGAGTCAAGATTAGTCCTTGAGTAGGTGTAATCGAGCTTACTACTGGAGAAATTGTGCCTGTTACTTCAGGGTTAATTGTCACAATTGGTGTCTCACCTGGAGCCTGAGTATTTACTGGAGTAGGTGTCACTGTGACAGTTGGATAAAGTTCAATCTGACAGGCATCATTACAAAAGCCTCCGACAATTACATTTCCATCACATTGTTCACCAGATTCCAATAAGTTATTACCACATACAGGTGACTTACTACAATTCGTAGTCTCTACTTGACAAGAATTATTACAACTTAAGAAACCACCATCAAAATTATCAAAATTGTTGCAAGTTAGAATACCTAAATCCAAACCATCACATTGTTCACTATTCCCTGGCTCGAGAATACCATTACCACACTGATAATTGGAACAACCTGTATATGTACAAGAATTGGTACAAGATAATGTCCCGGTATCATATCCTAAACTATTACAACTTGCACCTTTCAAATCTGTCCCATCACATTGTTCCATTCCTGAAGCATTATTATCACCACAGGATACTGTTGCCATAGCGAAATCAGTAGCATCACCATTACTGCCAAAATCAATCCAGCCAGAAGCTACACCACTCCCATCAATCACCCGGCCTCGCCACTTGTATTGACCGCCAAATACTAATTGATCAGAAGAAATTCCCAGTACATTTGATTTTGATTTACTATTTGTATCCTCAGCAGTAACTGTATTTTCCACTAATACTTCCAAATTTACCGGTGTACCACCACCTGACCAGGCTACTGTTTGACCTGTCTGAAGATTGGTAACATTAAAAACAGAATTATCACCAGCGATCACAATCTCCACTTGTGGTGTCAATGTATCACTTGCATCAGGATCAGAAACATTAAATTTGAATTTTACTGCTTTCTCATTTATGACTTGTCCAACTGAAATTGTGTCATCATTTTTCTTATGCTGATTTTCACTTTGAATAGTCGGTACACCAAATTGTCCAAATACTCCGGTACCTCCAGCTTGATAACCTGTACCTTCATTTTTAGATACTGTTCCTAAATTATTAATAGTACTCCGATATCCAAAAACAATTATTCCTCCTCCTCCTCCTCCTCCAACTTGATTGGTTCCATCACTTCCTCCGTTACCGCCTTTAGCTTCCAGAATACCTGTAGAACTAATGTTTACTTCACTTCCTTCCAGATAAATACTACCACCAGCACCTCCTCCAGCACCTGGACTTGCGGCTGCACCATTAGTAGCATTCATCTGAATTTTACCATTTATATTCACAGTGCCATCGCTAATCACGGAAAATGCTCCGCCTCCAGTACCGCCCAAGGCTCCTGTGGCACCAAGACCGCCTCCACTTCCCAGACCTACTGGTTTAACAGCAGAATCATAAACTAATCCACCAGCAGTAGGATTTGTCTGAATAATCCCATCTGGTCCACCTACTCCTCCAGCTCCTCCGTGTGCACCTCCACCTCCACCGGATGAACCTGTTCCATCCAACCCTTTTCCTGAACCATTTTGACTGGAAAATCCTTGCGCATTTCCATCTAAAAATGACGTCTGTCCTAAAAAGAAGCTATCTGAGACATTTATCACTGAACCCCGATTTTTTGTACTATTATCATTTATTATTGAAGCTACATAATCATTTGAACCATAAGCTTGAATAATTTCTAATTGAGATAACTCTTTATTGAATATTGCCACCTCATCAATCCCACCAGAGTTTTGAAGCCCAAGAATAGGATTATTTCCAATGCCACTTATTGCACCAGTTTCTATTGTATTTGCTGTGCCAACGAGTTGAAAATTTACATAAAACTTAGTTGTTGTACCAGAAGCTACTGCTGTAATGTGATGCCAACCAGTAAGTGAATTTACATTGTAACCAGTAGAATAAAATGCATTATTAAATATTCCTAAATAGCCTGAGGAATCAACAACTATATGAGCATGAGTATTCTCATTCGATCGTATGATAGATCTCCAGCCCTGTGAAGTTACAGGCAATGGAAATTCCTTCCAAAATGCAATAGTATAACTGGATGGTAATGTAACTGAATTAAAACTCAAATAATTCGAACCTGCAGTTGAGCTACGTGCCTTTCCGAATCTTCCATCGATTATTGTTGTACCAACTGAAGTTGCATTATGTCCAAGACCTGTGCTATCGCATGCATCTTTTGCATCATCTGAGCAAGTCCCATTTTCAGTTTCATCCATATGCCATAAAGCAAGCATGTCCGCTGATACTTCTGGCTGTTTATATTTTTCACCCACAAAATTACGAGGAAAAATAGTTGTATCACCTTTTATTCTTATCTTTGCACCTTTATCAATATACAATTCTCTAAAATTATAATCTTTTGCTTCAAGATCAGGACCATATGAAATTATATAATTCCCCAGATACCCATAAGAATTGTTAAATATAAACATACTTCCTTGCCCAGCTACATCTGTTTCTTTTTGTTCTACATAAATAGTACCTGGCCCAGCGCCATGATTATAGAAATCCCCTGAAGCAGAACTGCCATATGCTTGCACCTTGGGATAGGTTACTTTGATTTGATTGAGAATATTACTCTGATCTGTCTTGTAATATATAGCAACTCTACCACCAGATCCGGCCCAATAACGGTTACCTGATGCACCATTTGCAGTAATGAGACCAGAACCTATCAAAATATCAGTATCCAGATAAACACTACCCCCAGATCCACCGCCCCAACCACAACCGCTACCATTTGCAGTGATATCTCCATCTACTGTCAAAGTATTACTTACAGTAAGTTTCAAAGCCCCTCCACCAGTTGCACAATCCTTTGCACCACTACCAAGATCTATTGGTTGTAAATAACTACCATAAGGTGCTCCACCTGCGCCATAACCACCATAGCTTGCGCCCCAAGCATTACCTTTACCTCTTTCAGCAGTATAACCCGAAGCATCTAGATTGATTTTTCCGCCTGTTTGAAGATTTAAATTTGATACATCAAGATATAACCCATAATCATTGTCCCAATTTGTATCACCACTATCATAAGAAACTTCTGTCAAAAGCCCTTTTGGGCTAATCGTCACATCTCCAAAAATATAAGGCGTTGAATTATTGTAATTCCATGTATTGGCATATAGTTTGAGTCCACCATTTTTTTCGCCACCTATGGTGAGAGTTGATTGAGAATTATCACTTCCGAAATTCAATCTTCCTTTTGATACTAATGTATAGCCATTGATTTCAAAAATACTAGGCGCTGATAACGTGCCTTCAATTGCTAAATTCGATAAAGTATCATCCCCGATCACTCCAGCACTTGAAGTTACATTCACAACACTGCCACTGCCCATCACAGTAAGGTGGCCATTCCTCATCAAAGAAATCTGTTCAAAAGTGTACGTATCAGTAGGCAATCCAGCTGCTGGACCTGCAGTATTTCGATTATCAATAAATAATAACCCATTTTTCTGTACTGCAGTATCAAAACTATTCAATTTTTCAATATAAACAGTACCAGCTCCTCCTGGATAAGTCCCGTTATTACCGTCTCCAGTACCACCATAAGCAGTAATTTTCGGTCCTGTAGTCCCCAGTGTAGAAATTAGATCACTACTGTCATTTACATAATAGACAGCGACTCTACCCCCCGACCCAGAATATCCTGCCCAACATCCAAAATTCCAGTTCCCACTCCCTGTACCTCCATTTGACTGCATCGTTCCAGCTCCACTAAGTTGGTTCGTTTTTATTAAAAGACTGCCCCCACTACCAGCCCAGACACCACATCCTCCAGTATTTCCAGCACTTACATCAATAGTTCCATTTAGATTTAATTCATTTGCGATATCAATTTTTATCGCACCACCACCTTTATTGCTATGAGAACCTGAGCTTCCTAAATGAATTGGCAAATACACGCTTCCATATGGGTTTACATTAGATGCTGTCCAACCACCATAGCTACTTAGTCGACCAGGACCTTTTTCATAATATCCCTGAGCTACAGAACTAATTACACCATTTGCAGCAACATTTAGATTTTGTAAATTCAAATAAACTCCACGATCATCATCTCCTTGACCCGAATTATCAGGATAATTTGTATCACCATCATCATAACCCACTAAGGTCATAAGCCCTTTGGCAGTTACGAAAACATCACCAAGATCATAGTTTCCCTGATTTGACCAGTTATTTGCCATAAGTGTCAGTCCTCCATTCAAATTTCCGCCAATTGTTAATGAAGACTGCGTATTATCAGAACCAAAATTGAAAGCTCCGGGTATCACTAAAGTCACACCTTCGATCGTCAAACTGGACGGACCGAAAAATGATCCTTCCACTGTCAGATTTGAAATGGTAGCATCACCTGTCATACCTGTACTATCAGTAATAGTAAGGCTACCTGATTGTCCCATCACAATCAGATGTCCATAACGAGTCAGCACTACTTTACCAAATTGATAACTATCCACTTGCAGCCTTGCTGCTGAACCATTACTATTTGCATTATCTACATATAAGGTGCCTCTTTTTTGAATTGGAGAATAGAAAGATGGCAGTTGTTCTACATAAATTGTGCCTGGACTATATCCAGTCGAGTGTAACGTAGAATTATTAAATACAAATCCAGTATTTGTCACATAATATATGGCACCTCTTCCGCCAGATGACCAACCTACACCATTTAATTGGATATTTCCAACGCCTGATCCACTCAATGCATTTGCTCTGATATATATCGATCCACCAGTAGATACGTAGCCGATACCATTTGAAGTAATTGCACCATCCCAAACAAATGTTTGGTTGGCAATTATTTCCATTGCACCACCTGCTCCGTGTGTTCCATTGCTACAATCGCTTCCTAGACTTCTTGGCTCATACACATTCCCATATACTACTTGTGCATAAGAGCCCCAGCCACTATAGCTTGCCCCTCTTCCAGTATTATTACAGTCACTCACTCCACCTGGTCCAATAATGTAGCCACTACCATCTGCTGTAATGATAGATGCAGCAGCTGAAGTAATATTATTTGCTTCGATTTTTACAATTTTATCATTGATTGAAACCTGCCAAGCATCATTCGTAGGATCATCATAACTTATAGTAGTCACTTTAGCCTTTGAGGTAACATCCAAATCCCCAAAATAATAATGCCCAGCATTCGACCAGTTATTGGCATATAGTGTCAAACCGCCTTTATATACATCCCCAATTGTTACATCAGAAGCACTATTATCACTGCCAAGATAATATGCTCCTTTTAAACCCAAATCTATCCCATCAAGGACGAGTACTCCTGAATCAGGACCGATAAAAGTACCTTCAGTAGTAAGATCAGGAAAAGTATTATCACCATAAATGCTATTATCATCTGAAACAGTAAGCGTACTTCCAGACCCCATTACAGTAAGATGACCATATCTGGTCAGATGAATTTCGTTAAAGTGATAACTATCTGTAATTAGTCCTGCTGAAAGGGCATTGTTTCCATTATTATCAGAAAAAAGTGATCCATCTTTGTGTATATCATTAAGAGTAGTCTGTTCGTTGGTAATTTGTTCAACATAAACAGTACCTGGACCACCTCCGGCTCCGCGAGATTGAATGTGATCGACATTAATTAAAAAATTTTCTGTCGACTGATAATAAATACCTATCCTACCACCACCACCACCATTGTTATATCCATTTGTCGAAATAATTCCGGTATGTGAAATACTATCTGCTAAAACATTTGTCCAGATCAGAATACTACCTCCACTACCGCCACCACCATGCCATGAGGAGTTTGCTCCAGATGAAATTACACCGGAATTAATTAATGAATTATTTACTTTTAAATAGATTGAGCCACCACCTCTTCCTGCCTCACCTCCACCACCACTTCCCAGTAGCTTAGGTAAAAACACATCACCGTTAGGAAGACCATAAGCTCCGGTAGTTCCAGAACCGTATCCGCCATATGCTGCTCCACTACCATATCCATCCCAATTGGCATTTGTTCCAGTACCTTTCCCTGAGTTTGAGCCATATCCAGTTCCATCAGCAGTAATAAGAGCTGTATTTTCTACAGTTAAATCATTTACCCGTAATGTAATTCCATAATCATCTTCACAGCCAGATAAATTTACCGGATTACAAGTATTACTATTTACATAACTATCCAAATATACTATTGCTCCTGCTTTAACTATTAAAGAATCTAAAGCATAATTACCTGCTATACTACCCCAGGCATTTGCTGCCAATCTCAAATCTCCAGTGGAATCAATAGTAATATTCATATTTGAGGTATTATAGCCATCTACGACAGAATAAATTGCACCATAAATATTTACCAACATCTTCTGTATTGTGATCGTATCAGGCAAAGAAATTTTGCCAAATATATTCAAATATGAAGAAGAATCTCCCTGAAACACTTCAGTGCTATCAACTATAAGGTTACTTCCTACGCCCATAACACCTAGATTTCCATAATTGAGTAAATTAATTTCAGAAAAATGATATGTGCCGGAAATAATACCAGCCCACTGTGTATTGGCAATATCACCAACATTATCCACAGTTAATCTGCCTTGATGGCTAGTATCTACCCCTAAATGCTCAAGATAAATCGTGCCGGCACTACCTCTAGCTGTAGTCAGTGAACCGCCAAAGGCTTGTACCTTAGGAGTTCCACTATCAATGCCCACGGTAGAAAGAATTGAACTGGAATCAGTTTCATAATAAATGGCAATTCTACCACCGGATCCTGGTGCCCCATCTGCTGTATATAGTCCATTGCCTCTATATGTATTGCCGCTGTTTGCTTTGATCAAGCCCGCTCCAGAAAGAGTCTCAGTATCTACTAGGATACTACCTCCAGCACCGGTACTAATACCATTGGCGCTAGCAGCAGCCACACTGGCAGAAATTTCTCCATTGATATTTAATGTGCCACCAGTACCACTCACAGCTTGAACTACAATTTTAATTGCACCTGCACCGGCAGTATTGGCACCACTTCCAAGCGTAATAGGCTCGAAAACATCACCATAAGGCTGTTTCGGGCTACCATACCCCCAACCTCCATGTGTGGCACCTTTATTATCCCAATAAGTTCCACCATATCCGCCAGGACCAATCCCTGGTAAATACCCTTTATCATCTGAAGAAACCCGTGCACTAGCTTCAATATCAAGATTTCTTACTAACCAGTTTACGCCTAAACCAAGAGAAGACTCGCTACGTAATTCAACTGTAGCTGAACTATCAACAATAATAGAAACATTACTACAATTAATTACACCACCATTTGCGGAGCTAGCTTGAAAAATCCAGGGACTGGCAGCAACTGTAAGATGAATTATGCTATCTACATTGGGTAAACCAAAACAATTACCATATTCATTTACCACATTTATAATACCGGAATAGCCTGTCTTACTTCCATCAGTGACTTTCAGTTTAATGGCTTCTGCAGTCGAATACTGAATATTGCTAAGTGTAATTATTCCAGACTGAAGTGTGGCAGTACTTGGAGTCAAAGTTCCATTACCATTACTACATGTAGTTGGACAACCTGTTTGTGCCAAAACTGCTAATAAACTAATATTGTTGTTGGCAGATGTCACAGTATTTTCATACAAATCCTTAGCAGTAATTACAACCTCTGGTGAAAAATCAGTATTAACTAAGGCTACCGAAGGTGCCTCGACAACATAATGATCAATTGCTGCTGAAGTAGCACTTGCTTTAAAAAGCATCGGATTATTGATCAGATCGCCTCTCAATGCTTGTACCACATTATTTTCTGTCCCTGAAGTTTCGCCCAAAGTAAGAATTGTTTGTGCCCGACCATATGTCGTTTGATTAGAGAAATCAGAACCAGTCGTCCCGGTTGTTGTAGTTAATACTCCATTGCCAGATGAAACTTGCCAATTCAAAACTGTTGCGGGCATTTTATGACCTACACTATCCTGAATTTCAACAATAAATGGTTGAGAAAGAGCCTGCTTTACTTCTCCAGTTTGATATGTATCAGAGGTGCAGCCACCACTAATACAGATAAATTTATTGGGATTCCCTAGAATAATAAAATCAATTTCATTTTCAGCATTAGCTCCAAAAGAAGCCCACTCGCTTCGAAGACCAGAACCATCACGCACTCTGACACGCCAATGATATTCTTTGGTTTGTAAAAGCGCACTGACAATTACTCTCGCTTCTGCAGCCGTACCAGTATATGCGACACTTGTACCAGTATGAGTTGGTATCCCGGTAAATTCCTGACCAATTTGTCTGATTTCCAATTCTGGTACCAAAGTAGAAGGATTTTCTACATCAGCAACTTTAAAAACAAATTCCATTTGAGTGAAACGGGAACCTTGTCCAGTTTGTAATTGGGTGATCGTTTTAGGATTTAAGGAAGCTACTTCAAATTGTGCAAGATTTGTCGGGATAGCTGGAAAACATGAAGGGCCAATTTTAGAACCAACCTGTCCATTATTCACTCCACCTAGACCAGGTGCAACTGTAACAATACCAGAGAAAGAATTAGTTTCTGTACAAGTCATGGCAATACGTCCACCACCTCCTCCTCCTCCTTTAAGAGTAGATTGACCACCACTTCCTCCATCAGCATGAACCAAACCATTTCCGCTAAAACCCTTTGCTGTAATCCAAATACTACCTCCAGCACCTCCACCTGCACCAGTACTATTCAAAATACTACCATCAGCACCATCTCCATCTAATTCACCATTTAAAATCAAATTACCTGTTAATTCTAACTTCAAAGCACTTCCTCCAGCGCCTCCTGCAACACCATTAGAAGCTGTTCCTCCACCACTTCCCAGTGTTAAAGGTGATAATTCATCTCCATATGCTTGCCCTGGATCGCCGGCATCCTTAGATACACCAGGATCACCACGTCCACCTGCACCTCCATGACCACCTCCACTTCCTCCACAACTTTCTTCTGCACAACTAATTTCACTACTCTTTCCTGATCCGAGATGAAGTAATTGCTCTCCAGCAGAATATCCTTTTCCTTTAAGATCTACTTTACCACCTTGCTCGACAGTAAAATTAGCTGCTTTAATTACAATTCCATGATCATCAGCTATGGAATCATTATTAGTTACTACGCTTGGAATTTCCAAAATACCACCATTTTCGATCACAATATTTAATATAGTACAATCCACTAATCCGTTTTCATCGGCTACAGGAATCACTGGACTATTGGCAGCATTGATTATCGTAGGAATACCACAAGTTTCTTCGGCACGTAGTCTTTTGATATAACGCGAACCAGAATATCCTGTAGCAATGAGGATTAAAAAAATAACAAAAATAATGAAATATTTACTCAAGGATTCTGCCTTGGCTTCTTTCTGCGTCAGTTTAGGCAGCTTATCGATCCAACGATTCAAGTCGATATAAAACCGATTTTTTTTAAGTGGTTTTTCTGAATTAATAGCCAATTCTGGAAATTATTATCACTTATAAGATAACAATTTTTATAAACCACCACAATGAAAATAAAAACAAAAAATAGATTAAATTTGGATATTAGATTTATTATTGAGAATATTGGAAAAATTATAGAGATAATTTGGTATTTATTCTTATTATTTTGAAGTTTTATCAAGTGGTGAGTCGGGCGGGGATCGAACCCGCAACCAATGGCTTAAAAGGCCACTGCTCTACCATTGAGCTACCGACCCACTATTTTATTTTTAAATATCGCTCAGCAACCAATCCCGACTTTTTGGTCGGGACTGCTCTACCATTGAGCTACCGACCCACTATTTTATTTTTTAATATCGCTCAGCAACCAATCCCGACTTTTTGGTCGGGACTGCTCTACCATTGAGCTACCGACCCAAAAAATTTAGACTTTTTTTCAAAATCTTATAATTTGAAAAGTCAAATTTTTGGTGCCCTGTACCTTTATGGTACAAGACCCTACCTAAAAAATTGCATTCTCCAGATGGAGAATGCGCTGAATGCGTTTCTCATTATCTAATATTATTCCGATAAAATCAATCCTCCAGTCCTGATTTTCAATTCTTTTGCGGTGTAACCAAATACGGCATGCTTTTACCAGATAACGGCGTTTTCTTTGAGTAATTGTTTCTTCTAGAGTAATATACGCTTCACTTTTTAAGCTTTTCACCTCTATAAATACAATAATTTCTCCAAGCTGGGCAATTATATCAATTTCTCCACCTGGAACAAAATAATTCTGGGCAATTATTTGAAAATTTTTCTTTCGTAGAAAATCCACAGCCATTGCTTCTGTTTTCAATCCTTCAGTTCGTTTGTTGACGTGGTAATTGATATTGATTTAATAATAATTGAATCGGACGATAACTTTTACGATGAATTGACAAGACACCAAGACTTTCTAATGCCAATTGGTGAGCTTTGGTACCATATCCGACATGGTTTTCTAAGCCATATCCAGGATAATCCTGAGCCAGCTTTTTCATTAAAACATCCCTGCTCACTTTTGCAATTATTGATGCAGCAGCTATCGCATAATGTTTAACATCTCCTTGAATTATTTTCATTGTATTGCACCCCAAATTTCGAGAAAATTGACCATCAATTATAAAAAATGTCTTTTCATTATCAAAACGTTGCATAATTTCTAAAATCGCCAATTCAATCACACGAGAAATTCCTAGTTGATCAATCTTATCTGGAGATACAAAAAGTACTTGAGAAGTAGCAGGAAATAATTGCTGAAAAAATTCATCACGCTTTTTAATACTCAGTTTTTTGGAATCAGTAATACCCGGAAGATAATAGGTGGTTTGATCTACTGCATAATAACCAATACTAACCGGACCAGCCCAAGCACCTCGACCTGCTTCATCAATGCCCACAACGGTCGAAAAACCGCGTGCTAATAATTTCAGTTCTAAATGATTATTTGTAATTGGAGATTTAGGATTATTCAGCCTTTGTTTCAATTATTTCAGGTGATTCTTGAGTAGATGCTTCTTTCACTTCTTCTTCAATTGTTTCTGATTCAGGTTCAATTTCTGATTTATCAAATACTTTTTCATTTATTTTCATTGCTCTTTTACCGATACGGCCTCGCATATAATATAATTTTGCGCGACGTACATCGCCTTTTTTATGTACTTCGATACTTTCAATATTTGTACTATTCATCGGAAAAATTTTTTCTACACCGACACCACTACTAATTTTTCTGATTGTAAACATTTGACGTAAACCAGATCCTTTAATAGCCATCACTATTCCTTTAAAAATCTGAATACGATTTTTATCTCCTTCACGGACGATTGTATTTACACTGATGGTATCCCCAACATTAAATTTCTGTACTTTTTTGATAAAAGTTTTTTCGACGATTTTTAATAATTCAGTATTCATAATTTTTATATAGTTCAACGAGAATTGATTTTAACACCTAAGTCTCTACGACTCAAGCCAAATTCGAAAAAATATCTTAATCTAAGTCAATTTTTTGAGAAAGTGCTTTAATTTCACGAAGTTCACGACGAATATCACGCAACATAATCTCCACAGCCCGTAATCTAGATGAAATTTTGTAATCTTTTGGATCTGTTCCCAGGAAAAAAGTAATTGGTTTTTTTAATAAATCAGCCAGCTGTTGCAGTTTAATAATTGGAGGACAAATTCTTCCTGATTCATAACCGGAAATTGTTTTATCAGAAACCCGTAAAGCAACACCAACCTGAAGTTGAGAAAGTTTAGCTTCCTCTCTGGCTGCCTTAATTCTAATTCCTAGTTCTTTCATCATTTTATTTAAAATTTAATTTTTAAATGCCTTTGATATGCTTGACCAACTAAAACCTCTACGTAATAAATAATCCTGGATTTTTTTATTTCTTTGCTTAAGATCAGTAACCCTATTCAATAAACGTTTTTCCTGCCTGGCAATTAATTCCTGTAATAATTTTATTTCCTCATTTTCAGGAAAATTCTCTTGAATCACCTGCTCAATAATCTGCGAATCAATTTTTTTTTGCTGTAATTCTTTTTGCAGTTCAAGACGACTGCGAGTCTTAAACTGACTACGATTTTGTAACCACCACTTTGCAAACTCAAGATCACTAATCAGTTTCTCTTTCTCTAGACGCTCAATCAATTGTTCAATTATTCCGTTATCAATTCCTTTTTTAATCAAGTATTGTTTTACTTCCCAGCTTGAATGTGGTCTTCTACCAATTAATTCAATACACTTAAAATATATAGTCTCTCTCTCTAGCTCTTGTTTAATATTTATTATCTCTTGAGCAGTGAGCTGCTTTCCTTGAAAAATCTTCTCTCTGATAACAATATCTTCTAATACACTAAAACTATACTTGCCGTCAATATCAATTGCGACTTTTTTAAGTAGTGGCAAATATCTCAGTGCTGTAACTTGCATTAATAACTCATCAAATAATAAGCAAATAAGCCACCATTGGACATTTTATCACTGATTATTTTTGCTTCAGGAACAAGAAGATTTAATAATGAAACATTGTACATGGAAAAGGCATTTGATTGATCCTGATATACTACAAAGTTTGGATTGTCCAAATTTGCCAATTCTTTTGATTTATCAGCTGCTTCTTTTAATTCACCCAACTGATCAATTAATCCATTATTCAAAGCCTGTTTACCACTATAAATTCTACCATCAGCTACTTTGATCACCTGCTCTTTACTCATCTTACGGCCATCTGCAACTACAGTGACAAAATTATCATAATAATCATTTGCCAAACTCTGCATAACTTTATAACCTTCACTATTTTCTGACAAATCATTCATAACTTTCAACTTTCCTTCTGTATTGGCAATATTTACTTCTTTCACACCAATCTTTTTGTAAAGCTCCTGCATATCATATGTGCTAAAACGTACTCCAATGCTACCGGTCATAGTCATCTCCGAAGCGACTATCCAGTCTGCAGGAGCTGAAGCATAATATCCACCGGAAGCTGCCTGGCTTTCCATCAAAACTACAACTATTTTATTAGCATTTTTTACCTCAATAATTTTATTATAAATTTTTCTAGTAGCATATACTTCCCCGCCAGGTGAATTGACCCGGATCAAAACAGCTTTGACATTACTATCCTTACGTGCCCGCTCTAATTTATCAATTACCACCGAGGTCATATCAGTAGTTTGAGTATTTAAAATACTGGACGAAGTAGCTGGAGTTTCAGAAATAGTACCAGCCAAATCAATTACTGCTACAGTCTGATCCCTAGCCCCGGAAGGCAAAAGCGTGCTTTCATTGGCTGATAATTGTGTATCGCTGGAAAGTGCTATAACAAAAACTAAACAGCAAGAGATTAAACAAATAATCAAAACTAATAATCCTGCTAAAACAAATACACCTTTTTTAGACATCTTAGTAAAATTAAATTAAAATAGATTTTAATTATACACATGTAAAATTTCTAAGCCAAGCAAAACCAAAACTTATAATTTCTTTTCAATAAAAAACCAACTAACATTTTGGTTTGGATATTGGTTGTTAGCATTTTGCACTGGCTTATTTATTCCAAAATTTATTCATAATAGTCCTGATACCAATCTCACCAAAAATCAATCACAAATAATAAATACGCTCACTGAAACCGGAACCACAATTAATAGCGAGCAATTTCAGATTAATTATGCACTTAGTGATCTACAAAGTTGTGAAAAAATTGATCTAACACAAAATTACTTTTCAGATACTACTAATCCACTTTTAACATTAGTGGATAAAAATTTTGAAGTTACTGAAGATTTTGTCCCTGGAGAAATGATATTACTTACGCAAAATGATGCACCTGTGGTTTATAGCATTTACATTAACAAAGAAATTGAACCAGCTCTGCTGGAATTGATAGCAGCAATGAAAAATGATAATGTGCCAGGTGCTATCAAATCCGGCTGGCGAAGCTTTAGCCAACAACAACGCGTTTATGATATCTGGTCTGATCGAGTCGGTGCTTCCAATGCCGGAGATTATGCTGCACTTCCTGGACATAGTGAACACTATCTCGGCACTGCTATTGATTTCTCAAATTCTACTGGTCAATACCTAGATAATCAGACAAATCAATGGCTCCAGACAAACGCCTATCGTTTTGGCTTTGTCCAATCATATCCGCTTGGTAAAGAAACTATTACAGGCTATAATTATGAGCCCTGGCATTATCGCTATGTGGGAAAGGAGATCGCCATTTCCATCAAAGATCAGGAAATCACTTTAGGAGAATATTTATATGGGATTCACAATATTTGCCGGGGTAAATCATAATTTATCGGAGCTGATGATTGCCCCGTATCTTATTTCATAGTAAAATCAAGCTCAAGTTTAATCATAAAATAATTATGCGCATTGGGATTGATGTTACTTTTTTATTTGATCAATATGCTAATAGAGGAATTGGAAATTATGGTCGTGAACTAACCAAATTACTAGTACAAGATGTGAATCATACCTGGATATTATTTGGTTATGGAAATATTAAAGATAATCTTGATGCTTTAAATATCAAAAAATTGCCTCAAATTGAATTTGTTTCTTTAGGTAAAAAAAGACTTTCCAATATTTTTAATATTTTTTACTTTAAATTTTTTTACCTCAAAAAGATTATCCGGGCCAAACTCGACTTATATTTTGCCCCATACTTTGAACGCGGTCTCCCTATCGGAAAAGTAAAAACAGCTGTCGCAGTCCATGATATTACCCCGATGATTACAAACAGTTACTCACAGAAGGGAGCTATTTTTAACTTTTTCAAAGGCATTTTCTACCAATTTAATGTGAAAAAAGCCAAAAAAGCAGATATTATTTTTACCATTTCTGATTTTACCAAACGCGAATTAATTCATAAGGGTAATTTTGATGAAACTAAAATCAGACGAATTTATCTTGGAGTTCAGGAAAAATTTCGAGCCGATAATATTAGTAAAAGTACCAGAGAAGTAAGACGCGTTTTAGTAATGTACAAAATTACAAAACCATATATTCTCTACTATGGCGGTCTTGAAAATAATAAAAATGTTCCAAATTTACTGCAGGCTTTTAGCAAAATCACAGGTAGATTTCCTGATCTGAAGTTAGTACTAATTGGTAAGGAATTTAAAGTAGGCTGGGACAATAAAGCACATGCCATGACAAAATCTGCTGAAAAAATATTAGAAATGATCGAAGACTGGAAATTAAAACATAAGGTTATATTAACCGGAGAAGTACTAGAACATCATTTACCAATTATCATGAATAATGCATTGATATTTGGTCATCTCTCCAGCTATGAAGGATTTGGGCTGGCAGTACTAGAAGCTCTGGCAGCCGGAACACCAGTACTGGCAGCAAGAAGATCATGCTATCCAGAAGTACTTATTGATGGAGCATCTCTAGTGAATCCTTTCGATGTTGATAAAATTGCTTTGGCCATGCAGGAATTGCTCCAGGATGAAAATAAAACAGCTAAACTAATAAAACGAGGATATATCGTAAGTGATCAGTATTCCTGGGAAAAAACTGCTGCAGCCACAATTTCAGAATTCAATCAAATGACCAAAGAAGTCAAGCCTCTCAAAATTTGCTACGTGAGTCATTATTTTTATCCGATCAAAGGTGGTGCTGAAAATAATTGTCTGGCACTAGCCCGTCAAATGGTGAAAAAGGGTCATCAAGTTACTGTACTTACTACCAATACAAAGGATAAAAAATATCTTAAGATTGAAGAATTTGAAGGAATCAAAATCAAACGTTTTACAAAATTGAATCAGCAATACTACCTGGGATTTAGTCCAGGTCTTTGGTGGGGACTTATGAAAGAAAAAGCTGATGTCATTCATGCTCATGGTTTTGGTTTCATCTGGCAGGATTTTTGTTTACTTTCAAAAAAGATTTTTAGTCGTCGTACCAAATTCATCAATACACCACATGGCCCTTTTATGGCACGACAAAAATACCGGTTTCCTTTAAAAATTTTGCGATTTACTTATTTCCAGATTCAAAAATTTTTCCTTAATAAAGTTTATCATATTGTCATTCAAGTAAACCCTTTGCAATATCCAAAATGGATCAAAAAATATGGTATCCGCGAAGCTAAAATCAAATATCTACCAAATGGAATTGACCCAACCATTTATCATGAAGTGCAATTAGATCCGGGAAAAAATGTGATCAACCTGAAAAGAAAATTTGTGATTAGTTTTATTGGAAGATTTGAAGAATACAAAGGTGCGCAATTTTTGATTCAAGCTTTACCGGAACTATTGAAATTAAAAAGTAATATTTATTTAGTAGTAATCGGCAATAGTGGTAACTACTTAGAAGCGATCCAAGCATTAATTTCTAAATTAAATCTAACAAAAAAGATATCAGTCCTGGTTACTCCGGAAGATAGCCTTAAAGATTATGTATTACAACAATCAGAAATATTTGTGATGCCCAGCGAATGGGAAGCTTTTGGTCTAGGAATGCTTGAGGCGATGGCCAAAAGCAATGCCATCATTACCACTCGTACTGAAGGTGGAGAATTTCTAATAAAAGAAGAGGAAAATGGCTATTTATTTGATTTTGGTGATGTCCCGGAACTCGTTGCTTTAATCAGTAAACTGATTACAAATAAAGCTTTACTGACCCAAATTCAAAAAAATAATCTGGAAAAATCATATAAATTTAACTGGGAAAAAATTGCTTTAGATTATCAACAAATTCTTTTAGAACTTATTAAATAATAGTATGGTAAAGAAATCCAAAACAGATACTTTTTTTGAAAAAATTCCTCCATTCCTTACCTGGACACTGATTACTTTTCCTTTCTGGGGTGGCTTTTTTTTTCCACAATTTACAGCTTATATTGTTATTTTATTAAATGTATTTTTTCTTTATAAATCAATTTCTTTTACCTTTTTTTTCTTACATACATTATTTCATCTTACTAATTCCGAAAAGCTCAATTGGCTCGTAAAGCTTGAAGAACTAGATGATATTGCAGCTGCAAAAAATAACTTGATCTTAAAATTATCAGATACAAAATCATTAACTTATCAACAATCCAAAAAAAGTATTGAATACCAGACAACAACTTCATCATTTAAAAGGCTTCCGGCAATCTTACAAAAAATACTTTTTATCTTTTTAAAAAGAAAAGCAGTTAATTTTTTACAAAATGAATTAACTAAACTTGTAGAGATTTCAAATAAAGGGATAAATACCCACTGGAAAGAAATTCATCATATTGTTATGATTCCACACTGGAAAGAGCCTATGGCTGTACTGCGTGACACACTTCTCAATCTACGCAAAGTTAATTACCCTACCAGTAAAATCAACATAATGCTGGGAGCAGAAGCTCGTGATGAAGAAGGAATGAAAAAATCATTACAATTACAAAAAGAATTTGCTGAATATTTTGAACATATTTGGATTAATAACCATATATTAGCTGAAAATGAAATCATCGGAAAATCATCTAATATGGCTAGTTCCGGGAAAAAAGCCTTTCAAGAAATTTGTAAATTAGGCTGGGATCCCAAAAATGTAATTGTGACCAGCTGTGATGCAGATTCTTTATTGCCCAAAGATTATTTTGCGAACCTTACTTATTTATATGTCACTACCAAAGATTATCTTTACAAATACTACAATGGCGCCATTCTTTTCTATGCCAATATCTGGAAATTACCTGCTTATGCCAGAGTAAAAAATTCAATCGGCAGCCTTTATAATATTGCTAAGTTGGCTCGTTCTGATAAATTCGTCCCCTTTTCTACATATTCTGTATCATTTTGGCTAGTAGATCAAATTGGATATTGGTCGCCCTCGGTAACTCCTGAAGACTACCATTTATTTTTCAAAGGAGTTTTTTTTGCTCCACATAAAGTTTCCACTATTCCAATTTATCAACGAATTTTAGTAGATGCTGCAGAAGGAGAAGGTCACCTGGATACAATCAGAAACACATATTACCAGGAACGACGCTGGTCCTGGGGCATCTCTGATGATGGTTGGATCATTAAACAAATGCTAATTTTATTCCGTAAAGGAAAGCTCACCTGGATCGCCTTTTACAAAGCCAGCCATGTCCTATTTGATCATGTGACTGGAATAGGAATGATAATTGTCCTAGTTTTAGGAGGAAATATCCCTTTACTTATTAACAAGCCTTTCAGCGCTACTGTTCTGGGGGTAAATTTGCCGGGTGTCTCGTCATTTATGATCAGTATCACCATCTGGTTTCTTCTCGTTGTGATCCTAATTGATACCTTAATGATCAAACCAGAATATCCCAAAAAGAAACGCACAATTCTTATGAAATTGATTCAAGCGATCGAATGGATATTCTTTCCAATTACCGGCTATATTTTTGTGGCATTACCTGGAATTGAAGCACATACCAGACTATTATTTGGAAAATATCTGGATTATTATTTAACGAAGAAGAAGTAAAAGAAATATTTGTAGTGTCCAAATACTTTTGGACAGTCGTGATGGAGATAAGTAGCAAGTATCAAGTATCATGTATCAAGTAGAAAAAAGGATAAATAAATCAAAAGATAATAGAAAAGAATCTAGGAATCTAAGAATCTGGAGAAACATCGGAACAGTTATGGCTTAAACATCCAAGATAAATGAAGTTTGATTATTATGAAATACAATTCCTTTTTAAAAATATAAATTTTATAACCAAGAGTAATGATGACATCTGAATCTGATATTAATCTTAGCTATCAACATTGGGAAACACTTTTTAGAAAGAAAGCAGTAGCATCTAGAGAAGCTAATTGGGGCAAAATTGAACCTCCTGAATTTTCACCTGAAATAGCAGCGACAATAATTGCTCATTCTTTGTTTCTGAAATGTCTTCCTGGGCCGATTGAACCTGATTCTATTTTTCAATGGGAAACCTCTACAGCGTTATCAGTTGCTCTAGCTCAATTAGCGATGGGAGAACAACTTAAAAAATATAGAAATATTGGGTTAATGGTAAAAACGCGTTGTTTTTTTTCTAATTTTGCCTTTGATTTTTGAAGTAAAAATACCAGTAAATTGCTGATATTTTTCTGACTTTTTTTAAGCCTCTATGCATTGATATTTTTTGCTT
>Ga0194063_10000156_pt1 | contig 48100 bp, 45 predicted proteins | sample SepL3720m_MetaG_FD_155459 | JGI IMG/M metagenome (GOLD analysis project Ga0194063, IMG submission 155459) | Anoxic zone freshwater microbial communities from boreal shield lake in IISD Experimental Lakes Area, Ontario, Canada - Sep2016-L373-20m | ecosystem: Environmental > Aquatic > Freshwater...
TATTTCATCTTCGCACTCATTGGAGACGACGACGTCTCCCCTATATTGCACTACTTTCTCACCAGCCACCACCACCTCCGCCACCTCCACCACCGCCGGAGCTACCGCCACCACTACTACCGGAATGAGAGCCTGATGATGTAGTGGCTGCTGCTATACTGCTACTAAGCCCACTTGCGAAACCACCGACAAATCCAGCGCTAGTAAAGGCAGTGGTGCTATGATACCAGGTCGGAGAATAACCAGAATTTGCATTGGTCAATGCAGCTTGTTCTAATTCCTTCTGAAAAAGTTTCAACCACTGCCCTTCTAAATCCATAGCAATGGCGTAAGCGAGATATTTTTCATATTCATCAAGTGTCAAAGGCATTACCCGGTGCATGATTTTAATCCGTTCTGCCTCAGTTGCCTTGAGATACATTTTAAAGCCTTCAATCTGATCCTGCAGTTTTCGTCCCTCGATTGTCCGTGCCTTGAGTGCTTTTACATAAAAGATATGCATTATTCCCTGAATAATAATTAACACCACATAAGAAATCCCAATTAAATTTGTCAAAATCGCTCCCACTACCACTTCACCAGCTAAGAACGGTAAAGCAAACAAAATTAATGGCATAATTCCTCCTACAGTCTTGAAAAAGTTTTGACTCAACCCACTACTCAAAAGGCCTTTGATACTACTAATAATCTGTGTAAGCAGTGCAATTACTCCCGCAGTCCAAAGACTTAACCAAATCGTTAAAAAAATAATCGCAGCTAGATTTCCTGCACCTTGAAAACTTGTAATGAACGAAATGATAATAAATTCGCTAAGAGAAAAACCGACACCTAAACTGACATAGAATTTATTTTGTTTTAAATATCTCAAATCAATTTGTTGAGTGACTGCTTTTCTAAACTTGGCTATTCCTTTGGAAATCTTGGCAGCATTGGAGTTATTGAAACTAAATTTTTGCGAGCTATTAGCAGCAGCATCTAACAATTTATCAGCTACTGCTCTTTCCTCAGGAGTTAAATTAGAATTACCGAGTATTTTGATCAAATCCTTTTGTTTACTAAAAAATGCTTTTAAAAGAATTTTTTCATCAGTTGATAATTTCGTATAATCATAAGACTTAGAAATAATTGCAAACTTTCCTTTTTTTTCCTCAATAGCAATAATGCCGAAGTATGCTGCATGAGTAAGCGCTGCAATTACCATCTTATTATCAAGCTCCATTTTATCAAGATAACGCATCTCGGCAGGAGAGAGACTGCTCGGTGGTTCAAAAATCGGGATAATTGTATTTCGACGCGGATCACGTCCAATTAAGAGCCAAATTATGAAATAACTAAACCCGATGAAACCAGTAGCCATAAATAATATTATCAAAAGAAGATTCGAGACAATAATACTAACAAATGTGGAGAGAATTGAAGGCTGTTTCACTAAACCTTTCGGCCAACCAACTGCGACAGTGAGACCCTCTTTTGCAGCTAAACTTTTAGTAGTTTCAATGATCAGCCGACAATTGCCGTCTTTACAAAACGTAAACACAACTTCAGCATTTTGTGCTTTGGAGCCTTGAGGACCGGTATAAAGGCTCACGCCTTGAATATCACGAGCAGCCTGAATACCGACTGGTAAATCTAATGTTAGTCTTGCTTTTTCTATCGGGAAAGTCCAGCCATTACCTGTGACATTGTAATATAACTCATCATAATCTTTGAAAAAACCAAGTTGGCCAGTGCTACGATACTCTATGGTATATGTATGAATTCCTGACGGAACCAAAGAATTCTCATCACCAATATATACTCTGACACCATTATTCAACTTTTTAGTTTTATAAGGTTCTGGATTATTGTCCCGCTTTACTGAAATCAAATCGAAACCTACCTTGTGCTGTAAAACCCCCAAATATTTGTAACTAGTAGGAAAATCGCGATAAATTCCATGATTAATCTCGATATGCTGAGCATTAACTGTAATATTTTCAATTACATGTAAGCTACTATCAGTTTCCACTTGAATTTCACTGGAAAAATCGCTGATTTTCTCTTGGTAATCATACACCACCTGAGCTTTAGCCTTTATACTATAAACATAAAAGCAAAGTAAACTCAATAATAAAGTGATCACGAGTTTTTTCATTAAGCTGATTTTTAAAAATTATTAAAAAGGTCAAAGACAACAAAGTAAAAAAAAATAGTATTGCTAAGAATAAATTTATGTTATATTTTAATTTAATCTTATTTTATCCCCAAAAAGCATGAAAAGTCTTCGCAAAAATCAATCAATTTTCATAGCACTTCTAGCTGTTAGTTTAATAATCTCAATTTTATTAATCTGGACAATACTTTCAAGTTTTTTATCTGATATCTTTTTTCTATCTCAAATAAAACTTTCTGATGAAGGAAAAGTTATTCGAATAATATCGAACGAAATATTACTACTACTTACTATTCAATTTTTTACTGGAACAATTTTACTTTTCATGAAAAAGCTTACTGGAGCAAAGCAAGTATTTTATTTCAATGCAATGTCAATATTCATTTTATTGAATATCATATTAATTCCAGCAACATTTATTCCAAACCAAAATACAGACTTCATAACAGCAATAGCTATTTTACTTACTACAACTATATTTGCTATCGTTCCTTTCTCAATCGGATTTATAATCTCAAAAATGCTACAAAAAGCTGATCTGAAATGAAATATCAGAAAATATAACTTTAACTCCGTTTGACCACTAATTAGTTTTAGGTTATTTAATTACTTGTTGTATCCGGACCAAGATACATGACCAGCCAGGTATTGGTTGCAGCTGATTTACGTAAATCAATGCGATGATATGTACTTAATGTAGCCTGTTCTTGATTATTTACCTGCCAATTAAATCTGATTTGGGCTAATGATCCGTCAGAATTGGTACTTAAATATTTAACATTGCTGATACTACCTTTCATATGCTCTGCAATTGTGCCATCAGAGTATTGTTGATTTAAAATGTTATAAAGATTAGCATCGGTAACTTCTTGTAATGTAGCCTGATCACCTTCATTTAATGCTTTAAAAAAACGATCTGCTACCTGTTTTTCCGAACTACTATTAGCGCCTAAAATCAGCAATCCTACAACAGCTGAAAGTGCGCAACAAATACATAAAAATACCAGTATCACGGCAACAATCACCAAGTTCTTTTTGGACTTGGGCTTGGAGGGATAGACAGCAGCTGGCTCTGCTGAAGGAATACCAGTATTTACCGGGTTGCTCATTTGAGACATTAGTTTTAAATAAAAAATTAATTATTATGCTTAAAGTTAATCTTAACAAATTACTTATAAATATCAAGTAGTCAAAAAGTTAAAAGACAACAAAGTGGAAAAAGTAGCATTGCTAATCATGATTTTATGCTATATTAAATTTAATCTTATTTTACCCCCAAAAAAAGATGAAAAATCTTCGCAAATATAATACCTTGATGGGTATTCTGCATTTACTGCAAGGTCTTTTAGTTCTTACTCTCAGTAATAGTTTCAAGCTTCCTATCAACTCCAGTTTTGTTCAATATAATATCGTTACTAATCGTTTAATGCCCGTTCTGAATAAAGTTGCCGAATTACCGATCGGTCCCATGGTTGCCTTATTTCTCTTCCTTTCTGCAACAGCTCACTTTATTCTCTGTTTACCTGCTATCTATCCATGGTATACAAGAAATCTGGAAAAAGGCATCAATTATGCCCGCTGGTATGAATATGCCTTTAGTGCTTCTTTAATGATTATTTTAATCGCCTTGCTGGTTGGTATCTATGATTTAGGTGCCTTGATCCTGATGTTTGGCCTCAACGCCATGATGATCTTACTCGGTCTGATGATGGAACTTCACAATCAAACTACTAAAAAAACAAATTGGACTTCCTATATTTTCAGTTGTATTGCTGGAATTATTCCCTGGATTGTCATCGCCCTCTATCTTTTTAACGCTGGTGACGCTGATCACAAAGCCCCGACATTTGTTTACTGGATTTTCTTTACTATCTTCCTTTTCTTCAATTCCTTTGCGATCAACATGTATTTACAATACAAAAAAGTTGGCAAATGGAAGGATTATCTCTGGGGTGAAAAAATGTATATCCTTCTAAGCCTGATTGCCAAGTCAGCTCTAGCCTGGCAAGTCTTCGCCGGGACACTACGGCCAGTGTGAAGAATGGAAATTGAAAACAATAGTCGGTAGACGGTAGACTGGAAGTCAAGATTAGTTATAAGTTAGAAGCTAAAAGCTATAAGGAAAGCAGTTAGCTCATTTAACCTTCCATCTCTTAACTCTTAACTTTTATCTATTCATTCTACTAGCTACCAGAAAGTTTTAAACAATTCTCTCCTACATTATACATGATACGTAATACATGATACTTTCATTACTCAATCCAGTCTTGTAATAGCTTGATTATCGTATTTTGATAATCACTATTACTAATTTTTTCCAGATGAGGAAAATCAATAACTGTTTCTTGATGAATTGCATAAAATTTTCTTACTCTCTCTTTAGATTCTGGATTTAAAATATTATCATTCTTACAAAATACCAACAAAGCTGGAGTGTTAATACTTTTCGCTGGAATATGAAAATTAAGAGTTGCCGTCCATTGTTCCAAAATGCTTTCCGGATCAGTTGATTTTAAATTCACAAAAAGCGGAATTCTGGTAAGTAATTGATAATAAAGATTACGAACTTTTGGGGAATATTGTGCCGGTTTAAAAACAGTTTTTAAAATCTTACGATATTGCGGCTTCAGATATTCACCTGGAGTGACCAAAAATACCTTACTAAAAGCAACTAAATTAATTGATAACATAGTCGTAATCAACATCGTACCAAAAGAAAAGCCCATGCCAATCACATTTTTTAACGCTAATTTTTCCTGAAACTGCAAAAAAATATCCGCAAAACTGGCAAAATTATCCTCACTAGGCAGAATATCAGAATCACCTCTACCAGGATAATCCACGATAATTAAATGGCTTGAAATATTTTGTGCATTTGCAAATAATTTTACAAAAGTATCACTACTGTGAGCTCCCGGCGGATAAACAACCACAGTTTGGTCAGCATTTTCCAATTGATTATCGAGATAAGCAAGCTTCAAGCCATCAATTTCCAAGTTTTTTTTAACAAAATGCATTGATTGAGAATTAATTATAAGTAAAAGATAAAAGTTATGAGTTAAAAGTAAAAGGGCGAGTAGTGAAAGCTTTGAACAATTCTCGCTGACTTCCTACTTTCTCTATACCAGATACTAGCTACCAGCTACCTAGCTACTAAATAAACATCTCCATCTCCAGCGTATCATAATAACGCTCACCTATTTTGATATCTTGACGTTTTCTTCCAGATTCCTGAAAACCAAATTTCTTGTATAAACTTATTGCTGGAAGATTTTCAGCATTGACTCCCAAGTTTACTTTGCTGAATTGTGGCTTGGCTTTAATAAATTTCAAAGCTTCTTCAAATAATGCTGCAGCGATTCCTCTTCCTTGAAACTCTTTCTCTACACCAACGCCAACGATTTCAGCTGAATGTTTTGTTTTGAATTTATCACTCCAAGATATCGTCAGAGAACCAATCATTCTGCTCTGATCCCAAGCTCCAAGTGTGATAGAGTTTGCTGCATCCAAAGAGGCTTGAATATAGTTTTCCCACTTTTCTGGGGGAAAGAGTAAATTTTCTTCATAAGAAGTATAATATGCTTCAGGAAATTCCTGCAACATTTTTAAACGATGAGTTCGGTAACTTTCCCAGTCAGCAAGCTGGGGTTTGCGGATTTGATAATTCATTTTTAGTAGTACAGCTTTTATGTTAAATTAAATAATTATAGCGAATTTCAGATGGCAAAAACAGTAATTGTGATCGGTGCCGGTTTTGGAGGCTTAGCTGTAGCTGCAATCCTTGCTAAACGTGGCTTCCAAGTTAAAGTTTTTGAAAAAAATGCCCGGGCTGGGGGCAGAGCTGCAATTATTGAAAACAATGGATTCAAGTTTGATAGCGGACCTTCCTGGTATATGATGCCAGAAGCTTTTGAGCGTTTTTTTGCTATTTTTGATAAAAAACCGGAAGATTTTTATCATTTAGTAAAATTAAATCCCACTTATCGGGCCTTCTTTGATAATGCAGCATTTGATATTTCCACAGATATTCCCAAAATGCTAGAACTATTTGAGAAACTAGAGGCCGGATCCAGTCTGAAGTTTACCAGGATCCTCAAAGAGGCAAAATATATTTATCATACAGCTATCAAGGAAATCTTATATCGCGATCCCAGTTTCCAGGATTTTCTCCAACCAAAATTAATTCTGAAATTCTTACAAAAGAACTTGTTTCAAAGTTATGATCAATTTATTAAAAAAAATTTCCACAATGAAAAAATTCGCCGAATTCTCAGCTGGCACACTATTTTCCTTGGTGGTACTCCATATAACGTACCGGCTTTATATATTTTAATGCTTTATGCTGACTTTAAACTTGGGACATTTTTTCCTGAAAAAGGCTTTTATAGCGTTGTAGAAGCGCTAGTAAAAATAGCTACCGATCAAGGAGTAGAATTTCACTATCAGGAAGCAGTCGAAACAATAACTATCAAGAATAAACTTGCTACCAGTGTAAAAACTAATACTACAGAATATCAGGCAGATCTCATTATTTCCAATGCTGATTACTACCATACGGAACAGTCCTTATTACCAGCTAGTTTCAGAAGTTATTCAGCTGATTATTGGCCCAAAAAAGTATTTTCTCCTAGCGTGCTCTTAATCTTTGTCGGTACCAAGAAAAAATTTCCCCAGCTACTTCATCATAATTATTATTTCTCAAATGAAGCAGCAGAACATTTTAAAACAATTGACCAGAGAACCGCCTGGCCTGAGAACCCTTCATTCTATATTTCAGTACGTTCCAAGGATGATGAGAGCGCAGCTCCTAAAAATGGGGAAGCAATTATGTTTCTTGTGCCAATTGCTAATGGTTTAGAGGATACAGAAGCAGAAAGACAGCACTTAAAAACCTACCTCTATCAAAAGATCAGCAAAATTCTCGGCGAAGACTTTAGCAAAGCAATTGTTCATGAAAAAATTACCAGTTTAGCTGAGCAGATTACAGATTTCCATGCCTTTAATGGTAATGCTTTTGGGCTCGCTAATACCTTATGGCAGACTGGGATCTTCCGGCCACACAATCAAAGCAATAAATTAAAGAATCTCTTCTTTACAGGTACCACTACTGCTCCTGGGATTGGAGTACCTTTAGCATTAATTTCTGGAGAAGTTACCGCTACTAAAATTTGTAAGATTTATGAATAAAAAGCAAAAATTAAAAGAAATTTTTCAAAATGGTAGTACGACCTTTTATAATTCCAGCATTTTTTTTCCCAAAAAAGCCAGAAATGATATTTTTGTCTTATATGCCTTTGTTCGTACAGCAGATAATTTCGTTGATCAAAAACCTCAGGATCAAGCTGGATTAAAAAAATTCATAAAGGCATACCATGAGACCGCTGCTGAAAATTCCTTAATCGATCCAATTATTAGTGGCTTCAAGAAATTAGAAAAAAAATACAACTTCCCAACTAGCTGGACTAAGGCATTTTTTAAATCGATGAATTTTGATCTTAGTAAAAATCAAATTAATACTCAGTTAGATTTGGATAATTATATTTATGGCTCTGCAGAAGTAATCGGCTTAATGCTGGCCAGGATTTTAGAGATTAATGAAAAAGCTTATGTTTATGCCAAAAAGCTTGGCTATGCTTTTCAATTAATTAATTTTATTCGTGATATTGCCGAAGACTTAAAACTCGGAAGAATGTATTTCCCAAAAAATGAATTAAAAAAATATCAACTAAACTCTTTGGATAAAAAACATGTCAGTCTTAACCTTGATAATTTTCAGCGTTTTATAACCGCCCAAATTGGCAAATTTAAACATTTACTTAATGAAGCGAGTCCAGGAATTGCTTTGATCCCAAGGAAGAGCCGGATTCCCATAATTACTGCAACCCAAATGTATCTTTGGACTGCTCAGCAAATTCTCAAAGATCCACTACGAATCTACTCTGAAAAAATCAAACCAAGAAAAAGTTTGATTTATTTTACTTTTCTTAAATCATGGATAAACAGATAATGTGGACTTATTCATTAATATTATTGATTAGTTGGTTGCCGGTTTTTCTGGCTAGTTTTTATCGAAAATTTAATTATAAAACTATTTATCGTCCATTATTTATTGCAATTACAGTGACGGCATTTTGTTTTGTAATCTGGGATATTATCTTTACAGCTCAAGGAGTTTGGGGATTTTCTTCAGAATATTTAATCGGCAGCAAAATCGTCAATTTACCCCTGGAAGAAGTCCTTTTCTTTTTAGTCATCCCTTATTGCTGCTTCTTCACTTATTATTTACTGCGTAAATCTAAATTAATTAACGAAGCCCGCGCTCAATTTTTTAAAATTATCCTCTTGCTCTTTCTCTTCCCGACATTTTTTACTGCAATCTTTGCTACGCATTCATACACTGCTACTGTTTGTGGAATTAACATCCTACTTTTCAGTTTTGCTATTTGGAAGCAGACACCTCGTTTCAAAGTTCTCCTGGTATCATATTTTTTCAACCTGATTCCTTTTACAATTGTTAATCATTTTTTAACCACTGGAATTTCAACCATCAGTAAAAATCCGATTGTTTGGTACAATTCCTCCCAGTTTTCCGGTTTGAGATTTTTCAATATTCCCTTCGAAGATTTTCTTTATATGTGGGCAATGCTAATGCTTGTGCATTTGATTCTGGAGTGGCAAATAATGAGAAAGAAGTTAAGAATCTAAGAATCTACGGAAACGAATCTCGAATTTCGAATCTCGAATCAGAGGGCAGAAAGCAATTTGCAATTTGGGGCAGATTATCGATAGCACTGGCGTATTGCTATACGTCCCTGCAGTATCAAATAAATATCGTCATTAACACTAAGCGACTTCGCCTCGCTGTTAAAGCCGAAATCAGTTGCTACACGCTCAATTTCTGCAAGCTGCCACCAGCGTTGTTTAATTTCAGTGCTAATCTCAACTTCCAGCCAACTGATAGTTTCTTTAGAAATTGTTGTATTGGTTTCGGGATCGAAATCTTGAACCTGCCATGAAAATTTATATTTTATTCCGTCCAATTCCCGTCCTGATTCTGCATGCCAATGAGATAAATCTAGCTTTGGAAAGTTCATAAAATTTATTAAAATCTTTCCTCTTGGCTGTAAAAATTGCTGACATTTTTTAAAAAATTCAATTAATTCCTGATCTTCAAGTACAATTTCATTAAAGGCATTCCACATCAAGATGATCAAATCAAATTTTTCTTTAGTCTGAAAATCCCAAAAATTAGTTTGCTGAAATTTTGCTTGTGGATATTTAGCTCTCAAAATTTTCAAATGCTCGCGAGAATTGTCCAGACCAAATAAATGATGTCTTGATTTATTCAATGGAATCAAATGTCGCCCGGTACCACAACCAATATCGAGGATTTTCGCCGGACTTTCCACAATAGTATTAATCAAAGCGACTTCCGCATCAGTAATTTCCAGAGCTACTTCATCCTTGAGATCATAAAATTGTGCAGTAGGATCATTGGGGGACATGGGAAAAAAATAGATAAAAGTTAAGAGATAATAGTTATGAGATAAGAGATAAGAGTTAAGAATTAAAAATTAAGAATTAAGAATCTAGGAATATAGGGAAACGAAAAGCGAATCTCGTCCTGAAACAAGTTCAGGATCGAAACTCGAATCTCCTTGTCTACCAGATACTAGATACCAGCTACTAGCTACTATTTCTTTCCTTCCTCTTCAAACGCTTCGCTGGCCGGGAAATAATTAATCTCAGATATTGTGGTGGCATTGGCAACCATCATTGCCAGACGATCAATTCCCATACCAATTCCGGCTACTTCCGGCATGCCGGCTTTGAGTGCTTTGACAAGTTCATGGTCAAAGGCCACCGGACTTTTGCCAAGTTCCTTTCTCGCCTGCTCTTCTACCAAGAAATTCGCTTCCTGGAGCTTCCAGTCAGTCAACTCTGAATAACCATTGGCCACTTCCTTTCCGGCAATATACAATTCAACTTTTTCTGAAACCAGATGATTCTTTTTATTTGGTTTGACTAGTGGACAAAGAATTTTTGGGAAATTATAAATGAAAACCGGACGATCCCATTTGAGTTCCGGTTCAACAAGATTAGCCATAAATAGCTCGAAAACTGTCTGCCAGTCGCTACTTTCAGAAACAGAAATAAATTTCATCAATTCTGTTCGAAAAGCTTCCACTGTTTGAATTTTATCTAGAGAAACTCCTAAATATTTTTTCACTAAATCCGGTACAGAAAAACGATAAAATTCCGATTGTAAATCAACTTCCTGTCCCTGATAAAAAAGTTTTCCATTGTATTTTTTCTTCAATTTCTTGAACGTTTCTTTGATAATTTTTCTAAGTAAATCCTGTGTTTGTTTCATCAGGAAAAAATAATCTTTACCTAGTGTATACCATTCCAACATGGTAAACTCCGGACTATGATTGGTACTAATTTCTTCGAGGGCCCGGAAAACCTTGGAGATGACAAAATGATTGCCAAGTCCGGCAGCAAGAATTTTTTTATTAAAAGTTTCTGTAGTAGGAATTAAATATGCCTGATGAATCGTGCCATTCTGCAAAGCAATATTGGTTGTAAGCACATCCAGATAACGTTCCTGAGGTAATGCATTGGTGAGAATTGGCACTTCCAGTTCGTGATATTTACGCTCGCTAAAATACTTGCGAATGGCAGCAAGTAAATATTCTTTGACAAAATAACGTTCAAAAAATTGCGGATTCTTTTTGAGATTTTCCCAAGTTTGCATTTACTCTTTGGAGTAATAGGTATTGGTTTCTGTATTAATGATAATCCTATCACCTACCTTTACGAACAATGGAACTTGAACTTTGACACCAGTCTCAAGAACTGCCTCTTTGGTAGCATTAGTAGCTGTATTCCCCCGGTCTCCACCTGGTGCAGTATCTACCACAGCTAATGTTAATTTAAGCGGAACTTGGACTGTAATTGGCTTTTCGTCATAATAGCTGATAATATATTTACCTTCTGTATGTAAATAATTAGTACCGCCAGCAATCATTTCCAACATTACATCCACTTGATCAAAAGTGACCGGATCCATAAAATATGCTTTATCTTCATCACAATAAAGAAACTGCATGGTTCTTGTAGAAACATCAATCTCTTCCACTTTTTCTTCAGATCTCATCGTAATCGCCAAAATACTACCATTATCCACATTCTTCAACTTTAATTTATTATAAGCACCGCCTTTACCTGGCTTATAAAATTCCCGCTCTACAATGTAATGTGGTTGTTTGTTATAAAGGATAAACATCCCTTTATGAATACTATTGGTCTGAGACATGGAGATTATTAGCTAAAAGTTAAAAGATAATAGGTGAAAACATAATATTGTATTATATATTAAAGGTAGAAAAATTGGAATCAGATGTATAAAGCTTGATACTTTTTCACTTTCCACTTCACACTACTTTCTACTATAATAAACACATTACTTTTTATCGAACGGTAGATATGAAAGCAATCATTTTTGCAGGTGGTCATGGTACCAGACTTTGGCCTTTAAGCCGAAAAAATTCCCCAAAACAATTTGAGAAATTCATAAATGGAGCTTCAACTTTTCAACAAACAATCAAGAACGTGGCTCCAGTTATCAAACTTTCTGATATTTATGTCAGTACTAATGAAAAATTTGCTCCTATTCTTAAAGAGCAACAACCTGATTTACCTGAAGCAAATTTTCTTCTAGAACCAGCTAAGCGCGACCTCGCTCCTGCAGTGGGCTTAAGTTTTCTGAAATTGCAACAAACTGGTTACCAGGGTGCAGTAGCCATACTTTGGTCTGATTCAGTAATGAAAAAACCGGAAAACTTTTGCAAGGCTTTATTAACAGGTGAAGAATTAATCAAGCAAAATCCTGAACAATTTGTCTTCATTGGTGAAAATCCCACTTTTCCCAATCATAACCTGGGTTGGATTTCAGTATCTAAAGAAATCAAACATACCAAAGATCTCTCAATCTGGGAATTTGCCAGTTGGGTATACCGCCCGGAATTAGAATTATGTAAAAAATTATTTAAATCTGGCAAAGCATTCTGGAATACAGGTTATTTAATAACTTCAGTTGCTTATGTCTTGAGTCTTTATCAAAAATATCAACCGAAAATGTATGCTGAGTTACAAAAAATTATTGCTAATCCTCAATTATTAAATCAAATTTACCCAACCCTGGAATCAATCAGTTTAGATGATGCTATCACTCATCACACATCACCTGCAGCAGCTAAAGTGATCAATACTGATTTAGGTTGGGATGATCCTGGTACATTATTTGCCTTAAAGCGTGTTTTAGTGCCTGAGCGTAAAGAAAATGCCACCAAAGGAGAAACTGTACTTTTGGATACTACCGATTCCCTAGTATTTAATTATGAAGAAAACAAAGTAGTAACTACCATTGGTCTCGATGGCTATGTCGTCGTCAACATGAATGATGCACTTTTAATTGTCCATAAAGATAAAGTTCCTGATGTCAAAAAAATGGTCGCAGAACTGGAAAAACAAGGGAAAGAGAAGTATGTGTGAGGGAAATCGGTAAACGGCAACCCCTTCTGCTTGATACTTTTTCCTTGCAGCCACACATTGAATATTCTAGACTATAGTAATATTTCCGGAATATTTTCTAATGAATCTGAACACAAAATTAATTTTAATTTTCATTTTTGGAGCAATAGCTACTGCTCTCTTCTCTATCCCTGTCAAAGCTGCATCTGGTGCTGAATTATCACTATTTCCAAATAATCTCCTGGCGAGACAAGGTGAAGAATTTGTCCTCACTGTAATGCTTAATACTAATAATGACCTGGTAAACGTAGTATCTGCTGACTTAATCTATCCACAAAACCAACTTCAAGTATTGGGCATTGATAGCAGTAATAGCATACTCGGTTCAGTAGCTGATGAGAACTTTACAAAACCTGGTGTTATCAATCTTTCCAGATTCCTTACAGCTGGAAGATTTTATAATGGTAATGGAGAAATTGCTAAAATTAAATTTCGTGTCCTCCATGATGGGATCAGTGAAGTCAAATTTACTGACAATACAGCAGTGATCAATTCCAATACTTTAAATATTTTGACTAAACGCCAATCAAGTACAATCAAAACTTTCTATGATTTTAAATCTCATTTTCCAATTAATCTGGAGTCAAGTGTAAAAAATGTAAGTAATCAAAAACCTTGGATCATCCTAACAATCTTTGGATTTTTCATTTTAATCTTTGTAATTACATTAATCGTTAAATTTCTAAAAAAGAACCAACCGCATGAAACTAAATATCTTCCAAATGTATAAAAAAATATTTTTAACAATAATTTTCATTTCTATCTGTGTAGTATTTTTTATCGTTGCCAATATCAAGAGCTTTGCTCAAACTGGGACACTATATTTTTCCCCTGCAACTGTAAGCGCCGGAACCGGTAAATCATTTACTGTGAAGGTCATGGCCAGTACCGGTGACGACGAAGTCAATGCAGTTGTTGCCAATTTTACCTTTCCCGCTGATAAGTTGAAGATTACCAATATCAGCTCTGCAGTAAGTGTATTCAACCAAACTCAGCGCCAGGAAGTGACTGGAAATACTGTCTATATTGAAAGATACTCCAGTACTTTTTTTAAAGGAACTGGTGAAGTTGCTAGCGTAACATTTGAAGCAATTGCTTTAGGTGATGCTGATCTAGCATTTACAGCTGCAGCGTCGTTACCCACAGGCTACGACAATCCTCCTAACGCTTTGGTACAAGCTCAAAATGGTTTAGTACATATTTTACAAACTTTACCACATACGGCAATCTGGGATGAGAAACCCACCCTGGTAATTTCTTCTGGGGCAATTCTAATCATTGGTGGCTTCTTGCTGGCAATAAATAATAAATTTAGAAGACGGATTTGAATTTGAAAATTAATAAGAAAAAAATAAAAGTAATTACATATCTTTTTTTAGCCTTTACTGGAATTTTTTCCTCCTGGTATTTATATCGCACCAATTCTCTGGATCCAAGAAATTTAGCCAAACTTGTACAAAATCAGGATACCAAATGTACTCAGGCTGATATTAGTGGTGCGAATAACGCTACTGATGGCAAAGTGAATGCTTTTGATTTAGCAATAATTCTGGCCAATTGGCGCTGGCAAAAAACACCTACTGAAACCAAAGCTGATATTTGGGGACCACAATTAATTCCTGATGGGGAGGTAGATATGTATGATCTTTCCCGGATACTTTATTGCTGGCGTCTAGAAAATTCCAAGATCCAAAACATCTGTGGTGATGGTACTTTGGGATTAGGCGAAGAATGTGATCCACCTGGTTCTTCTTCGCAATGTATTAGCGGAATCTGTACAGCCAGCTGTAAATGTAGCAGTGCCAATCCTACTTCACCCTTACCAACTACAGGTAATAATCAAACACCAGTGCCTAGTTTGACGCCCACTACTGGTAATAATGTGACACCTATGCCCACCAATACCTATCGCCCGGGAGTTACACCTACTATCACAGTTCGTCCTCCCAGTGCTACACCTACACCGATAACAATTGTACCGACAGCTACATCTATACCACCATCTCCTACAAGTAATGTGATTTTAGGAATTTGTACCTGCTCCACCGACAGTGTTTATGTTTGTGATCGGGAATCAAATATTTGCGGGCAACGTGAAGATCCAGCAACGACACAGATTACCCAATGTCTGCAAACAGCTTGTAATGTCACTATTTGTCAGGCGAAATTGATGGAAGTTTTAAGTGCCCAGTGTACTGCTGATCCAGCCTGTCTAAGCATCCAGAAAATTGAAAATGTCACCTCCAGCTGGGCAAGATAGCTACATGCACTGGTTGCAGATCTGCAACCACTCCTACAACATCTTCTTCACTTCCATTACAAAGCGCTCGGCTGCATCAAGCTTAATTAGGGATCTGGCAGCTTCTTGCACCTGACTAAGTGGCTGATTATTGAAAGCTAATTTATTTTCAATGATTGGTAAACAACTTAATAATACTTCAGTCAAAGCTGCAGCAGGTAATGCATCGGTTTGCTGAATAATTCTTGCTAAACCAATTTTTTCAAGCATTTGGGCATTTTTCAACTGTTCATTGCCATCTGACCAGGGTATTGGCATTAATACTGCCAGTTTGCCTAAAGCTAATAAATCGGAACAGGTATTGGCACCAGAACGCCCTAAAACAAGATCTGCTTTTGCAAAGACTTCGCCGATTTCATCCTGATAAATATATTCACGAATCAGATAATTATCTTGTAATTGAGATGGTAATTGCTCTTTAAAAATCTGCGCCTTTTCAAAATCTTTTGTCACAGTGGAATTACCAGTTTGATGAATGATATTGAAATGCTCTAGCAGCTTTTGTAATTCCGGAAAAATCCGACGATTTATATTATTAGCGCCCTGATTACCACCAGTAATCAATAATATTGGCTTTGTCCGTTGAAAATCAAAGTTACTACTTTTCACAGTTAAAATTGTTTTCAAAATTGGATTGCCAGTATAAACGACTTTTTCGGCGGGAAAATTATTCAGTGATTCCGGCCAGGAAACCAATACTTTATCTGCAAAGCGAGCAATCACTTTATTTGCTTTCCCGACCACATTCGTTTGCTCATGGGTGATTGTTTTTTTACCAAAAAGCTTAGCAACCAAAACTAACGGTAAAGCCAAATATCCGCCAAAAGCAATCACTATATCAGGCTGATATTTCAAGATAATTCCCAATGCTTCCAGAAAACCAACCGGAATCAAAATCAAATTCCAAATGCCCAAAAGCCAAGTTTTCCTAGTCCATTTACGCCAAATCTTACCACCATGAACATTGATAAATGGAATTTTATATTGGCCAGTTACTTGAAGATATTCTGCACTGAAGGCCTTACTGGAAGTCTGGGCATAATAATGTCCCGCCCAAATGAATTTCGTAAACCCTTGATTCTTTAGTTCTTCAAGGACAGCAAGAGCTGGTGTCAAATGTCCGCCAGTAACCAATACCTTGACTTCGGCAATTTGCTTTAGCATCACTTCTAAGATAATATTAAAACCATTATAGCAAATCTATTCACCAGCTGAAGTAAATAAAAAATGCTGCAACAATTTCTGCAAACACAAGCCTGGGCAAAAGTTCGGGAAACTCAAGGACAAAGACCAGTCTGGCTTGGCAACACTTTAATGTTAATCAAAAAACTTCCTTATCCCCTCCATAATATTGGTCTGATAAATCAAGCTGATTTCAGTAACTGCGACTGGGATTTATTGCAAAAGACTGCTCAAAAAGAAAAATTATCCCATGTGTATCTCGAACCAGCTAACCTCAAAAAAGATTTTCAATTCAGTGCTGATATTATAAAAAAATATCAACTGCAGCCTGCTAAGCCAGTTGTGCTTCGACATACAGTTGTAATGGATCTCAAAAAAAGCGAAGCGATTTTACAGGAAGAAATGGAAAAAAAATCCCGTTATAATGCCAATTATGCCTTAAAAAAAGGCGTCCAATATACTTTTTCCCAAGATGATCAGGATTTTGAAATTTTTTTAAAACTATTCTTTACTGCCAAAGCACAAAAATATTTTTTTGCCAGATCACCACAATATTACCGGACAGTCTGGAACATCCTGAAGCAAAATAATAATTGTATGATTGTTGTTGCCAGGTATGAAAATGAGCCTTTGCTGGCAAAATTTATTTTTCTTTTTGATAAAACTATCATTTTCCCCTACTCTGGTTACTCTAGGAATCATCTAAATTTGAAAGCAACCTACGGTGTCAATCTAGAGATCATCCGCTGGGGACAAGCCCATGGCTACGAAACAATCGATATGTGGGGAGCGAAGCCGGAAGTCAGTCCTGATGACCAAGAATACGGATTTACGAAATTTAAATTAAGTTTTGCACCCCAAGGCCTCATCGAATACGCCGACTGTTATGATATGGTGATCAGTCCTTTTTATTATAAATTATTCAAATTTTCAGACAAACTCCGCTGGATTTTGCTGAAACTAAAGAAACGAATTGCGTAACTGGAATCTGGAAAAAAATTGTAGCTTAACTAGAATATCTTCTCTTGCAATGAAGCGAATTTCTACTTTATTAAAATCTAAATCTTTTTTAATAATTGTCCTGCTGTTACTAGGAATATGTGTAGGGCTCTTAACAAAAAGTAGATATTATTATTCCACTGATCTTCAAATCTCTCTATTCATTCAAAGAAAACAACCTTTCTGGTTTATCGATTTGATGAGACTTATTTCACTATTTGAATTTGCTATCGTTTTGCTGGTAATTCCACTTTTTATTTTCTTTTATTTAAAAAAAGAAAAATATGCAGCATATCTCATTCTGGCAGCAGGATTATCATGGTTTATGATGCGCTTGCTTAAAGTCAGCTTCAATATTCCCTGTCCTACTGCTTCGGAAGTCCAAATTCTCTTTACTTTTAAAAATCTGGCTACAGTTTTAAGCACAAAATATCATTCCGGACTCTTCAATCCCAATGTTTGTTATCCATCAGGCCATGTTTTTGACTATATTGTTTTATGGGGAGTTATCCTAAATTTGCGTGATAAAATCACTAAATCAACTTGGCAGCAAAAACTTATCAAATTTTTCTGCATTTTTATAATCTTCGCAGTCGGTATTAGTAGAATCAGCCTCGGAGCGCACTTTTTCTCCGATATTCTTGGTGGGTATCTATTTGGCTCTGCTTGGTTATTATTATTAATCTCAATTTATCGAAAGCAATCGTAACAAAAATTTTACTTGTAGCAATACGCCATCACGTCATTCCGGAAGCTAGACTTTCTTAGCGTTAGCTTAGAAAATCAGCTCTCCGGAATCTACCGATACACTACTTTGTAGGATCCCGTTTTCCGATCACCGATCACCGGTCACCGAATTCCGTCTTCCTCAAAACTGATTCCAAATCAGCTGATTGGTAATTTCATGATGATAAATCACTTCCGAACGTTTCACAGTTTTACCAAGCTCTTTAGGTGATCTATTGGCTACAGTTTCTTTGAGATCAGCAAATTTTTCCTGAATCTCCTTACCCAGAAACCTTGTCATCAAATCGCTAGTTTTAAAAATCCGTAAGGCGTCATAAATATTACCTGGAAGCACTCTAGTTCGCTGTCTTTTGGCTTCATCAAGCTCCTGCTTTGGACCTTCCAAGCCCACTTTGAGCAAGATAAATAACAATAAATATGGATTGGCGTCAGGTCCAACTGATCTAATTTCCAAACGAGTTGATTTTTCATTGCCCAAGGGAATGCGCACCATGGAAGTACGATCAAATGCCGAATATTTAATTTGATTTGGTGCTTCAAAATGTGAATCTAATCTACGATAAGCATTGACACTGGGATTTAAAATTAGAGAAATATCAGTCGCTGAGGCAAGTACCCGATCAATAAAATTATCAGCTAGCTCGGATACTCCATCTTTACCATTTTTCTTGTAAAACAAATTTTTACCATTTTGAAAAATCGAAATATTTGTATGCATCCCACTACCATTGATCCCAGTGATTGGCTTGGGTAAAAATGAAGCGGTGGCATTCATACTGCGAGCGACTTGCCTGGCAGTGAGCTTATAGAGCTGAATTTGATCTGCAGCATTGATGATATCTGAATAAGTATAATTTAATTCAAATTGTGAAGGTGCTACTTCCGGATGATCTTTTTCGTTCTGAAAGCCCATCGCTCTTTGTGCTTCAGCTGTGGCATCGATAAACAATTTCAAGCGATCCTGTGGTAATGAATGATAATAACCGCCAGGAGAAACCACTTGAAAACCGTCTAGCTCAGAATATTTCGATTCCACATCCATACCTTCCAGTAAAAAACCTTCCACTTCATTGGCCACATTAATTTGAAATTTATTTTTTTGGAATAATTCATCAGCATATTGCTTTAATCTGGCACGAAAATCTGCAGGATGGATTTCACCTTTAGGAGTTAAAATATCAGCAAACAAAATTACTTTTCCATTACCGAAGACATCAGCCGGTAACCAGTAAAATGAAGCCCAATCTAATCTTAATCGTAAATCAGAAGCTTCTACTTCAGAAAATCCCCGTATCGAAGAACCATCAAAAGTTAGATTTCCTGATGAGTTTAATAAAAATTTTTTATCATAATCCAGCATTTGAAAACGTCCTTCTAAATCAGAGAATACAACTGTTACTGCTTTTAAACGTTTCTCTTCTTTAAGATATTTACGATATTCTGCTTCTAATTTCTCAGCATCAAAATTGGCTCGGTCGCTTCGTTTAGCTTTCGCAGCGAGATTTCGCTCTTCCAGTTCATCATAAGGGATAATTAGAAAATTTTTTAAGACATTTTCCATAATTTCTATGAAATTAATAATTAAAACTTAGATGGATAAGTTAAAATATTAAATTATTAGGATTAAAATGTCAATGGAAAATAAGAAAAGTATCTAGTAGCTGGTATCTGGTAGTTAATGGAAGAAGAAAATATAAAAATAGTAGCTTATGACGTCAGAAATCATAGTTCGCATTTGGTTTTTGGGAGGGAGAAAAAATGAATCTCTAAAAAAAAGCAAACTGCTCCAAATTGCATTTTGCAAATTCCAAATTTCATTTCTCACTGATCACCGTTTTTAACTAAACTTTTTTTGTAACTTTGTGGAAAGTGTGAGAAGGATGCCTCCGGAAATAAAAAGCGAACCAACTAAAGTAAAGTTCACTCCATAAGCATTTTGACCACCAGTATTTGGCAGTTCAGAAATAGTAGCTGTGGCAGCTAAAGTCACTGGAATAGTATTGGATGGTGCTGCTGAAATGGTATATGTAGCAGCAGTACCATACTCAGGATAAATAGTATTAAAAGGTTCTAAAGTAGGCTCTATTGTACCAGCACCGACAGTAGGCACAGCCGGATCAGGAGTAGCAGTAATTTGATTGATATATGCATCATTTGTAGGCTTCACCACTGTTACTGTACCAGCACTACCCATAGTCATAGTTATAATACCCAACACTGATCCACTAGTTATCGTACCACTATAAGCAACACAAATAGTTGTACTATTAAAATATGCAGTACCATTGCAATTTTCGTGAACAACAAAACCGCCTCCGCCAGTAAAATCAGCTACAGTAAAATTGGTAATGGTAGCATTTGTCACAGTAAGCCATAAAACAGCACCATTTGCAGGATTGGTATTATTGGCAATTACATTGACAGTTACAACCTGTCCGACTGTATAAGTCCCGGTGCTAGGTGTTACTTGCAAAGCTTGTACAACTAAAGGAAAAAGCGACCAGGCAGCGAGATTGACTAATGCTGTAGCAATAAAAAGAATCTTGCGTAAAAAATTTTTCATAAGAAAATATACTTTGTATTTATCTTATAACTTTCCAGAACATTAGTCCAGAAAAGCTTTAAAAAAAAACAGTAATCAGAGCTTGTATTCTAAAAGACAATACAAAAATCCCAACCCTATTCACAATTCTTTCAAATTATTGATAACAGTGCTGCTAAAAGTGCGATAAAAAAAATAATTAATTGATAAAGCATCAGCTTCCGGGTAAATTGTCTAGTACCATTCAAATAACTATACCCTATTTTACTGAGCATATTGACCAAAAGTACCAGCAAATATGCAGTAAATGCCAACCCGATGCCAATCTGTCCTTTGGAGACAATACCCGCCAGAGATATTAAAATAGCATCTACACCAGTCACTGCTGCCAAAGAAGCAGTAAACAAAAAGCCTGAACTGCCGAGAAACAATAATGTAATTCGCACTAATAATCCTACAAATGTTAATAAAAATGCGAATTTGATCGCAGGTACCAACTTGAAGACTGGATCCTCTTTAGTCAAAATCTGATGCTGATGTTCCTGTTTTTTATTTTTTGTGACTAGCTCCAATACCAACGCAAATATTAAACTACTGATGATCAATACAATGGTAGCAAGAAAAATCTTTTGAAATAAAACAAAACTTATTGGTAAAACAATAATTAATATCTGCAAATAACTGCTGGCATTGGATGCCAAGGTAGCTGAAACTAGCTGGTTGATCTCAATTTCAGAATTTTCTTTCTTACTACGATGTGCTAAAGAAATTGTCATGGATGTAGAAGAGACAAAACCGCCAATCAAACTGGTAATGAATCTACTACTGGCATTGGAAAAAATCCGTACCAAAACATGACCCAGTAAATCGATCCCGGAAATAAAAACTACTATTGACCAGGTGACAAAAGGATTAATTAAATCAATATCAAGCAGCTTATTTAATGAAACATTTTGGATATTTTGACTAAGCCCGATAATGTCTCTCAGTGAATATGCATGATTGGGAAGATAAGGTAATATTACCAAAGCAATAATAGCGAACATACTTAATTCAATTATTTCCTGACGGGTAATTTTTTGAGAAATTCCCCGGATTTCACTACGTCTGGTGATAATAAAAACCGTTAAAATGGTAATGGCAATAATATATTTCATGGGGACTGGCTCTATCAGAACAAGTATTCCCACAAAATGAGCAAATACAGCTGTGATTTCAGAAGTAATGCCATAAGCATTTTTATTCACTGCTCCGTTGATATAATATCCAACTATCATCAGCATTATTGTTCCTGTAAGAAGTACAGAGAATAATGACCCCTGTTTTAAGAAGAAAATCCCGGAAACACCACCCAAAAGTGCCAAAAACGTATGAGTACGAAAACCTCCCAGAATTCTCTGCTCGCCATCAGTTTTTCGATCCATTTCTCCTTTTAAACCAATCACTGCTCCCAGCAACATGGCCATTAAAGTCTGAATAATGAGCTTTTCCATAGTGACAAATTCTTGAGATGAAAGATAACTTTATACAGTATAGAAACTTACCAGTTTGTTGTAAATAGTATAGACCTTATAACTAATAATTGTGGCTATAATAGCCTGAAATTTGAAATCTGGTGTGCATATTCAAAATTAACTTCAGCAGATTTAAAATGAAAGGTCTATAGAAAAAAGATAATCGAAAAGTCCAACAAAAACAAGCACTTATTGAATAAAATGCTATAATTTATTAAATTAATATTTTCAATTGAATCAATTATGAACACCCGTAAATCAATTATTCTCAATAATCAAAAAATCTTTTATCGTACCTGGGGAACTGGATCTTATCCTCTTTTTGCTTTACCTGGCTGGCCAGCATCTTCATTATGTTTCAGCTTAATTGGAAAATATCTTCAAAATGAATTTACATTAATAGCTCTAGATTATCCTGGTTGGGCTGGTACTCCTACCTTGAAAAGTGGCAAAACCGATATCCAAAGTGTAATACCAATTGTACAAAATTTTATTACATCATTTAATTTTCGAAAATATAGTGTCTTGGGCTATTCTTTTGGTGGATTAGTTTTACAAACCTTGTTAAAAACAAAACAAATTAAACCGGAAAAAATCATCCTGACATCTACTTTCCACGATATTCAATATCATATCAAAAAGCCTTTTTATCGAAATTTTTTTAAAATTATCAATAAAACTGATCAAATTTCAGGTAATTCCAATACTTTAAAGAAAATGATTTTCTCTTATTTTAAATCAATTGATGTAAAAATTGGTTATTATCGTTCAGTGAATCCTAAAGAATTTTTAACAATCATTAAAGAAACTGAAAAAGCCTCTACCAGAAATATTTTAGAAAGTCTTAAATCAATTGCAGAATTGGATATTGGTCTTTTAGATCTCCGGGAATACGATCCCCTGGTGATTTATGCTGATGGTGATCTGCCTCTAGTCATAGAAGATTCCAGGAAATTCGCAAATGCTAATAATTTCAAACAGGTTATTATCTCCAAAAGCAGCCATAGTCATATTCTTTTCCAACCAGAAGAAAATTTCAAATTAATTGTCAAACATCTAGCCCTATGAAAATTACCAAATTAATTATTCCTACAGCCGGCTTAGGTACCAGAATGCTCCCTGCCACCAAGGCGCTTCCCAAAGAAATGCTACCGATTGTTAATAAACCGGTAATTCAATACATTGTGGAAGAAGCTGTGACAGCAGGTATCACTGATATTATTATGGTGACTGGCTATCATAAACGGGCAATTGAAGACCATTTTGACCAGTCTTTTGAATTGAATGCCAAACTGGAAGCTGCTGGTAAAAATGATTTACTCAATGAAATGAACCGGATCAGTAATCTTGCTAATTTTACCTATGTCAGACAAAAAGGCCCTTACGGCACTGCTAGCGCTATCAATTCTGCTAAACATTTAATCAATAATGAACCTTTTGCAGTACTCTGGGGCGACATTATTGCCGATCCAGATCGTTTAAAAATGGGAATGTCACTTTTTGCTGAAAAACAGGCACCAGTAGTTTGCGGTCAGATTAGAACTGAACCCAGTGATTATGACACATACGGTTATGTTTCCGGGAAAAAAATTGCTGATAATATCTGGGAAGTAGCTGAAATTGAAGAGAAGCCAGGTCAAACTAACAAGCCTTCAGATCTGGCAATACTTAATGGATATTTACTGACACCTGATATTTTTCCGATTATTGAAAAGCTGAAACCCACAGCTAAAGGTGAATACTGTCTGATCAAAGCAATTAGCGAACTTGCTAAGATCCGTAAAGTTTTTGCCCTGGAAATGACTGGTGTTAATCAGTATGATACTGGAAATAAACTGGAATATTTAAAAACTGTTGCACAATTTGCTTTAAAAGATCCTGAGATTTACCAGGAGTTTTCGAAGTTTCTGAAAACTTTAACTATTTAGAATTGTCTGTAACTCAGCAATCAGTTTCGGATTTCCTGCTATAATCCGGTGCGGATATTGTTCCTGATCTAGAAATTCCACTACTGCACCTGCTTCCTGGGCTAATAAAATTCCTGCATACTCTTCGTAAAGATCATCTTCAAAGCTGATAATAATATCTATAAGACCTTTGGCCACTAAAGTCCAGTCTGAAACAGGTGACCAAAAACTTAAAACGCGTCTTACCTCAGAAGTAAATTTTTTTTCAAGCAGATTTGCCTGATCCAAAAGCAGCTTATCACTAAAGACACGATGTCCTCTAATCCAAGACAAGACAGATTGTGCCAATGTTTTTGAGCTAGCAGTCTGAATTCGGATTTTTTTTCCGTTCAATTTCACACCTTCACCTTTGATAGCAACAAAATGCTCTGTAATCACCGGCAGATAAATTGAACAGGCAACTGTTTCACCTTGATATCTTAAGGCAATTGACACCCCAAAGTAAGGCACTCCAATTACAAAATTATTGCTGCCATCTAAAGGATCTACATACCATTGATATTCGCTGCTATCCGTAAGTTCATTTCCTTCTTCTGAATAAATTATATCAGTCGGGAAATTCTCAAGGATTAATGTTTTGATAATTGCATCAGACTCTTTATCTACAGCCAGTTTAACATCCCAATCATTAATCTCATCAATCTGCCCGGTATTTTCTTTAAATCTTCTTGCCAATAATTCACCTGCCTTGACTGCAGCTTCCTGCATTACTTTTATCCTCAGTGTTAAATCAGACATTTTTAGATTTTAAAATTTAATCCTTAAATTAAATGGTTCCAGAATTTTGCAGGCACTTTCTAAATCAACGCGATTGGCATTTCTTACTTCTTCCAACTCATATTTTCCAAAAGTGCTGATCCATTTTTCTTTACCTAAATTAGTATAAGCAAGTAATTCCAGATCTTCCAAATGTTTAATCCTGGCAGTAAATTCTCCCAGCTTTGTGAGATTTTCAACACCATCAGAAAGTCCAGGAATCACAACATATCGGATACGAATCTTCTGATTTTGAACTAAAGCAGTATCAAGTGCTCGAATATTTTCATTAATCAGGTTATTATCCACGCCTGTAAGTATTTGATGTTGCTTCGGATCAAACTCTTTTAGTGAAATCATCCAAAGATCAACCAAAGGCTGTAATTTCAAAATATTTGCTGTGGGAGCAAAAAGGCAAGTATCTAACGTCACATGTACATTTGCTTGCTTTAGTTTGGAAATTATTTCAAAAAGAAAATCAAATTGCATAGTTGGCTCTCCACCACTAAAAGTTACTCCCCCATTTATTCCCCAATATGCTTGATTGGACATAATCCTGGTAAACAACTCATCAACACTTACTATCTGGCCTTTTTGCGGAATCGTAGCATCAATGTTATGACAAAATTTACAACGTAACGGACAACCCTGGAGAAAAACTACAGTACGAATTCCAGGACCATCCAGTGTTCCCAAGGTTTCAATTGAATGTAAATATCCGTTTATCATAAAATGTCCTGAAACAAGTTCAGGATTATAATTAATTAAATTTATTATTTTAGCACGAGTTGCAGATCTGCAACCCCTCCGTTCCATTGGAGACGACGATGTCTCCCTTATATGATATTCAACCAATCTCTCAATCTCTCTTTGCTACTTGCTACTTTTTTTTCATCAAACAGAACAAAATTTTTTGTTCACTACCTGCTACCTCTCCTACTAGATACTAGCTACGAGCTACAAGCTACTATTTCAAAGCCTCTCATGAAAAGTTCTGGCGATCACTTCATCCTGCTGAATTTTATTTAAGCGATTGAACAATACAGCATAGCCACTAACTCGAATTGTCAGTTGGGGATAATTTTCAGGATGAATTTGGGCATCCAGTAACATTTCGCGATTGAGGACATTGACATTTAAATGATGACCGCCTTTACCTACGAAATAGCCATCCAGCAATTGCACCAAATTATCTGCTTGTTCAATAAAATTTTTACCAAGCGAATCCGGCACCATGGAAAATGTATTGGAAACACCATCCTGACAATATTTATATGGTATTTTAGCAACAGAATTGAGTGAGGCAATAGCACCATTTACATCCCGACCATGCATGGGATTGGCCCCAGGAGCAAATGATACACCAGAATCACGACCATCAGGTGTCGCTCCGGTAGCTTGGCCATAAACTACATTAGAAGTGATTGTCAAAATTGACAAAGTAGGAATAGAATTACGGTAAGTCTTGTATCTACGTAATGCTGTAATGAATTCCTTGACCACATCTACGGCAATTTGGTCTACCTGATCATCGTCATTACCATATTTAGGATAATCTCCAGTGATTTCGAATTTTTCAGCAACTCCATGGGCATTCCAGATTGGTTTTACTTTGGCAAATTTAATGGCACTAAGGGAATCTACCACAACTGAAAGTCCTGCTGCTCCAAAAGCCATAAATCTGCGAACATTTTCATCATGTAAAGCCATTTCTGCTGACTCATAATTATATTTATCATGACTAAAATGAATCACATTCATAATGCTGACATATCTTTCAGCGAGCCAATCCAAAAGCTGTACATATCTTGACCAAACCTCGGAAAATTCCAGAAATTCATGTTGATTTAAAGCTTCCAGTCCAGGAATAACTACCTTTCCACCCTGATAACTATCATTACCTTGACCAATCGGCTCATCTTTACCGCCGTTGATTGCCAAAAGCAATACTTTAACAATATTTACTCTGGCACCAAAAAGCTGCATATCCTTACCAATAGTCATTCCTGAAACGCAACAGGCAATGCCATAATCATCACCGTAATATGGCTTCATTAAATCATCATTTTCATACTGAATCGAACTGGATTTTATAGACTGCTCAGCACAATAATGCTTCCAGTTCATCGGCAGTTTCTCACCCCAAAGCACTGTTAAATTTGGTTCCGGAGCAGGGCCCAAATTAGAAAGTGTATGCAGAAAGCGATATGAGGTTTTCGTCACCATATTACGTCCATCTAGTCCAGTGCCACCCAGTACCATAGTCACCCAAGTAGGATCCCCTGCAAAAAGCTCATTATATTCTGGCGGTCGTAAATGTCGCACCAAACGAAGTTTAATCACAAAATCATCAACCATTTCCTGAATTTGTGATTCATTATATTTGCCACTCTTTAAATCTGCTTCAGCATAAATATCAATAAAAGCATCAATCCTACCCATAGACATAGCAGCACCATCCTGCTGTTTCACTGCTGCCAGATAAGCAAAATAAACCCACTGAATTACTTCTTTGGTATCTATTGCTGGCTTGGACACATCAAAACCATAGCTAGCAGCCATTTTTCGAATTTCTTCCAAAGCGAGAATCTGTTCAAAGACTTCTTCACGCAAGAGCATATTTTCTTCAGTCATTTCCGGATTATAATTCTTCAGTGCTAATTTTTTTTCTTTAATTAATTTATCTACTCCATACAAAGCCAGTCTGCGATAATCGCCGATAATTCTGCCTCTCCCATAGTTATCAGGAAGGCCAGTCACAATGTGCTGGCTACGAAGTAATCGCTGTTCGGCAGTATATACTGAAAATACGCCGTCATTGTGGGTTTTCCGATATTTATAAAAAATTTCGGAAACTTGAGGATTTACTTTATAACCATAGGATTCAGCTGCTTTCTCTACCAGACGGATTCCACCCAAAGGTTTAATTGCTCTTTTCAGGGGAGCATCAGTTTGTAAACCAAAAATAACTTCATTTACCTTATCAATAAACCCTGGCGCATGGCTGGAAATAGTAGCAGGTATGTTTACATCTAAATCCAATATTCCTTTGGATAACTCCTGTTTGATTAACTCTAAAACCTTGTTCCAAATATTTTTCGTCCGTTCTGTGGAACTAGTAAGAAAGCTATGATCACCTGTATATTCTGTGTAATTCTTCTGAATAAATGTACGTAAATCTATTGCCTCACTATTGAGATTTTCTCTTTTCATTTTTATTGATATTTACTAAGATAACATCAAATCTTATCATATTTAGGCTTTAATTTTAAATTTGTAAGTGATAAATTAGTAGACAGTAGACGATAGACAGTAGACAGGGATATTGATGTATGGTAAATAATTTTATTAGTACTTCTAAACTATAAATTACAAACTACAGACTACTGACTACAGTCTACTTGTATTTAACTTTTACCTATTATTTTTTCATTCATTATGAATAATCTTGAACTCTTATTTGCTCCAAAAACTGTTGCCATTGTTGGCGTTTCCGAAAATCCAACTAAACTGGGATCGGTTTTACTTTCGAACCTAATCGAAGCCAGATTTACCGGAAAAATCTATCCTGTCAATCCCAAACATCAAGAACTATATGGCTTTAAAGTTTATCATTCAGTAGCAGAAATCCCGGAAAGTGTAGATGTAGTCTGTATTGCAGTTCCTGCTCCTTTTGTCAAACAGAGCATCATTGATAGTGTAAGTAACAAAGCCAAAGCTGCCATCATTATTTCTGCCGGCTTCAAAGAAACTGGAAGTGCCGGAGCTCAACTGGAAGAAGAAATTCGAGTAATTGCTAAACAAGGGAATCTGACAATTTTAGGTCCTAATTGTCTTGGAGTAATTACACCCGGAGCTAAAGTAAATTTATCATTTGCTGCTTCCAACCCTCAGGAAGGAAATATTGGTTTTCTTTCTCAATCAGGAGCTTTCTGTACTGCAATTTTAGATATGTCAATTGATACTAATCTGGGATTCTCACATTTTTTATCATTGGGTAATAAAGCTGATTTAGATGAAAATGCCATTATTGATTTTTGGATCAAACAGCCTGAAGTCAAGGTAATTGGAGCTTATTTAGAAGAAATTAAAGATGGCCAGAAACTACTGGCAGTAGTTAAAAATAATCCGGAAAATAAACCAGTGATTGTCTTCAAGCCAGGTAAAACTAATCAGGCAAGAATTGCCATTACTTCTCACACCGGAGCTTTGGCTGGCTCTGTCAAAACAGTGGAAACCGCTTTGAAACAAGCAGGTATTATCGAGGTCAATGAGATTAACGAAATGTATAACTTGATGATGAGCTTCTCCTGGTCCAAATATCCTGCTGGCAAACGTATTGCAATTATTACCAATGCCGGTGGACCCGGGATTATGGCAACAGATGAACTAATTACAAGTGGTTTGGTACTCGCAGAAATCTCAGAAGAAGCTAAAACTAAAATGAAAGAATTTTTACCAGTTACAGCATCAGTGAATAACCCGATTGATGTGATTGGGGATGCTCTGGCAGAACGCTATAAAGTCCCAATTGATATTGTAATCAAAGATCCTAATGTCGATGCCATTTTAATTATTCTTACCCCACAGCTAGTCACTCAAATTGAAGATACTGCCAAATTAATTATTAATAGTGCAAAATTAGCTAATAAACCAATTTTTGCAGTATTTATTGGTGGCAAATATGTCGCCAATGGACTACAAAGACTTTATGATAATAAAGTGCCGGCATTTCGCTATATCCGTGATGCAATCCAGGTCATCCATGCCATGTATGAATTTGGGCAAAGTATCAAAGAAAACGCTGAAAATCCAAATACTGTAAGTATTTCTCGATATCTCAATCAAGGAAAATACCGTTCTGAAATTTTGACTAATTACCAAGCTGGTATTGCTTCCACAGTTCCAGAAAAACTAGCAGCTAAACTCGCTGATGAAGTCGGAATTGATTTACCTAAACAAAAAGTTTGTAATTCAGTAGATGAAGCCATTGCTTTTGCCCAAGATAAATTTCCAGTTGTAGTGAAAGCACCTACAGAAGTAATTGCCCATAAAACTGATGAAAAAGCTTTATATTTAAATCTTGATAACGTTGAATCACTCCGTTTTAGTTATCTGGAACTGGAGAAAATGATTCATAATAAATTTAATATTCAAGCACCACAGCTTCTGGTACAAGAACAAATCAAGGCTAAGGAAGAGTTATTGATCGGTGCTTCACGCGATGGTGATAGCTTGGTATATCAAGAAGGAGAAGCCGGTTTTGGTCATTTACTTACTTTTGGGAAAGGTGGTATTTATACTGAAATTTATCATGATATTGCTCATGCTCTAGTACCAGCCAACCGATATACCATTTTGCAAGCTTTGCAGCGGACCAAAATTTACCAAATCATTCAAGGCGCCCGGGGATTAAATCCTCTGGCATTTGAACAGGTAATCAATACTATTGAAGCTGTACAACAACTAGTCTTATTATATCCAGAAATTGCCAGTCTGGATATCAATCCATTGTTAGTTACTGAAACACGTGCAGTTGCAGTTGATTTCAAGATATTTCTTAGTTGAAATTTCTATTAAAATAAAATGACTTGTTCTCTTTAATGAGTCTTGCTATCATATATTAATGCAAAAATTAAATGTTATTTTTTCATTAATAATTTAAAATAATTATTAAACTTTTACATGAATCCCGCTACTGATCAAGACTTAATGAGTAAAGCACGTTTCGACGTGAATACTTTCCTGGAATTAACAGATAAATATTTTACAGAAATTTATTCTTATATTTTCAATCGTCTGGCAATCAGTAGTTCTGCTCTGGAACTTACTGAATCTGTATTTAAACAGACTGCAGAATTGCTCACTGCTAAATCGCCGATCAAGGATTCCAGCTTTCTGATACTTTTATTACGTTTAGCAAATCAGGAAATTGTAAAATACCTGGAATCACACGAGCTGGATGATAAAGAATTAGCAAGATTTGAATGTAATGAAACGCAGCAATTTATCATTGTATTATTACAAACCCTTGATGCAGAAATGCAAAATATGATCAGTTTAAAATTTTATACCAGCCTTTCCAATGCTGAAATTGCTGAGGTATTGCATTTTAACGCCACTAAACTAAAACAACTGATGGATCAAGCTTTAAGTGCTTATAAAAAAGCTCATTTAAAATTCGATCCGGATAATAAACAATTTGATTTCATTTAATTAATTATGGAAGATTTTAACCAGATTTACAAAAAAGCAGCAGAGTATTTTAAATCCAACAGGGTTCTGAATACTATTGATACTGAAAAATTTAATACAGATAATAACTATGCCAAAATTAAAGAAAAAATTCAATCAACCTATTTAAAAGATCTCAGTACCAAAAGTAAAAAAGCAACAATAAATCCATTTTTGTTGAAATTTAAATCCAAAATATTTGTAATCATTTTAACGCTTTTTGTAATAATTGGTGTTTCCATTATTGCTTATAAGTTCCTTATCAACAAACCACCAGTTGATCCCGTCGCCGAAGTCAATGAGATTTCTATTAGTAACTTTGCAGGTGAAATTAAAGTCAAAACTGGTGATGCTGAAGCAAGGGTGATCACCAAAACTCAAGAAAAATTACTACAAGGTGATATTATAACTACAGGTAAAAATGCCAAAGCTGTAATTGCCTTTAAAAGTGGCAGTATCCTGAGATTAAATAGCAATACCGAAGTTACCCTCACCACAATTGATGCTACGACCAAATTTATCACACTTACCAGCGGAGATGTTTATCTGCGCCGCCATTCCAGTGATGTCGATATTACAATCGATACTGAAAAAAACCAATACGCTACACTTGGTACAGCTTTTCGCGCAATCAATACTGATAAAATTCAAGGCGTGGAAGTATATTATAGTAAAATCAAATTTACCATCAAAACTCCTGCCAGCACAAAAATTATTACAGAAGGTAAAAAATATTACACCATTTTCGCTGCAGACAAAACCAAAGAAAATAAAATACTTGACCTTGATAAAGCAACTATCCTTACCGATGCTTTCATGATTTACAATAAGGAAGAAGACGAACTCCTAGGTGATTTTGATGAAGAAATGGGTTTTCTAGCAGATGTAAAAACTTTAGAACTTACCATTTCCAATCCAGCTGATAATGCCATAATTGCTGAAAATACAGTTACCATTACAGGCACTACTGATCCTACAGCCACAATTTACATCAACAATATCAAAGTGGATAATAAAGCAGGTGAATTCAGCTACGATTTTAAACTAAATGAAGGAGTAAATAAAATTGTGATTGAGGCAGTAGATGCTGCTAATAATAAAGTGAGTAAAACAATTACTGTTACCAAAAAACCTACAGCCACTTCTACTCCAGCCCCTGTGGCCACAGCTAAACCCAGTGCTACCAAAGTACCAGCTACCAGTACTCCAGTTCCAACAAATACCACAGCACCTGCAGCTACCAATACGCCAATTCCTACAAATACTACAGCACCTGCAGCGACTGATACTCCAGTAGTTACTACTCCATAACGAGAAAACTGAAAGAGAGATAATTAATTTTTATTTGTTCACAGCAAATATATCTTTTTTCAAATTCCAAATTACAATTTCCAATTTTCAAACTCATCCTCCGAAATCTTCTGTATTCACTAACAACGCATCTACCAAAGTTCTTTTATTAAGTGAGCCAGTGGGTGGACCGCAAAATTGCATGCGTAATTTGGCTACAGGAGCATTACCGGTATAAAAGCCGGTGGCATCAGGATCTACTGCTCGAATTTCATCAACTTCATAGAAATACTTTTTACCCTGGTAATAAATAATCACTTCATCACCCATATTTACCTGATCCATGTTCGAAAACCAGGCATTTTGATAAACTGCAGTTTCTTTATTACCAAGTGCATGAGAAAACAAATACGTAATTCCAATTTGATCTGGATACGCAGTAAATTTACCATGTGAGACACCTTTTTCCCATGATTTTACATAAATATCTTTATAACGGGGATCAACATCTTTCACCACTGCTTTAAATAATTTAATTTTATCGATGCGAATATAAAATCCTTGTGGATCAATTGTGCTTTCTGTAAATTCATTAAAAGTTTGCGTATCATTAGCATTTTGCAAATACGGAGCACTCATACTGTCTTCCAAAGTGATATTTTCCTTTTTTTTATTATTAATTAGTGATCCGATATACGTATTGGGAGCAAAAACAGTAGCATGAGTGGTCACTTCCAGCAAACTAAACGAAAAAAATACTACAGAAAAGCACAGAAAAATGATTGATAATTTATAAAAAATCCTGACAATCAGCATTATAAGCCTTCTACACCCGGAATCGTATTGATAGTAACGTCACCGAGATACAAATTAGGTAATTGTCTGGCATAATCCAGATTTACAGTGAAAATTCTCGTAATTGGTTCAGTGGAAGCATTGGTAAAAACGGTAAATATGACATCCAGACTACCGAAATATGGATAAGTATTGACTAAATTTTCATCAAGAAGATTTTTTAAATTTAATTGATAGCCACCAGCTTCATTGATAGTACCAGCAATAATTTGAGATTTTTGATTATCTTTACGAAGCTGTAGAGTAATTTGTCCGCCTTGTTGAAAAGTAATACCATCTGTAGAAAAAACCTGTCCGTATACAAAATAATTACCTGCTTCATTTATACTTTTAGTGGCAGTTTGTCCACTATAAAACTGACCATTATTTGTGAATTCTATGCCATCAGAATATAAGCTAAATTGATATACCTTACCTGCTTCCAAGTTTTTAATTTCAACTTCATGATAACTTGATGATTTATTTTCAAGAATTGGCAATACTGCCCCTCCATTTAATTTGACACCACCTGTAACTGGCTTTTCTGTCACCCAATTCACAATTAAGGAGTTACTATTCACATTAGCGATCACTACATTTTCAGGAATATCACTATCCAGAGCACTAAAGCGAAAGTCCAAATTTCCGGACTTCAAAATAAAAACAGTAGCCGGAATAGAAAGTGCTACCACTAAAACTACCAGATTACTAAAGAAGCTTTTTTTCGATTTCATAATTACTTTTAATAATTAAAAATTATTCAGAAAGCGGATGAACGCCTAACTCTGCATAGGTAATTCATGATTTCCATTCAACATTTTCACACGAACCTGGAGAATAATAGCAATCAAAGCAATCACTCCAATAATTACGAGTAACATAGAATATTCTGGAATCGTCACTACCAGAGGGAAAAATCCGATAAATAAAACTAAAGTCGGAATTGCAAACTTAGTAGCAAACTTAAACCCAGAAATTCTCCCAATGAAATAATACATCATCCCGCCGACTAACAAAGCTGCTAAAGCAAAAGCACCATAAAGTGGCATTGAAAAGTAACCTACGTTTTTAATATTCTCAAAAACAGCAATTGTCGGATCAACTGTAAAACTTGATAAATAATGAATTAATGGGAAATACACAATAAATAAAATCGTAATGATAAACAAATCAAATACAGCAAGTGGTTTAGCAAATTTATAAGCAAGATATACAAGAATAATACTAAAAATTAAGTAAACTGGGGCCATTGTCATATAAATCCGAGAAACCTGTGTGGATGGATTGAGTTTTTCGCCAACTGAGACATTGATTAATGGCTGAGAATAAAGATCAGGTTTAGTCCAAGTTAATTTTACATATTTATCACCAAATTCTCTTTTATCCACACTCAAACCATCCGTTACATTATAGGCTCTAGTACCGTTTATCTGTAAAGAAAAATTAAAATCCTGTGAACCTTTGGAATTTTCAATTCCCTTATAGGTAAATACTGACAAGCCAACCGTATCGTAACTAGATTCAATTGTAATAGTAGCCTTGGGAGCAATTTCCCCCTCCCATTTTAAAGCACCCTGATCTGAATAATAGTCTCCAGAAGCTTTAATAGTAGTTTTGGCATTAGGAACTACTATTCCATCAATTACTAATTTTGCATTACTGATTTCATTGGTCGCCGAGTTGACCGGTAAAGGAAAAATAAACGAAACAATACTTTTTTGATCCAAATCATTTTTCAAAAGATATTTTGCCCGAAATTGAGTTTTGAAAGCTGGCTGCAAAGTCAGACCCTTTTTAACGAAGTCAGCTGTCAATACGACATTAGCATCAGTGGAGGTAAGTGCAGTATTATCGACATAATATTTCACCATATCTTTAGTGATACTTTTCGCAACGTAAATATTACCATTTCCGACAGTGGCATCAAGATATGGATTATTCTGCTCCAAAGGTCCATTATAAATTCTCTCTGCATTGGAATAATTGATGCTCGTGATGTCATTACGATAGGAAGCAATGCCTGACATAATCAGGCTAAAAAAAGCAATTCCAAAAGTAAAGATAATAATGGCAATCGTATACCGGAGTAAATAATTTCGTGAAGTGTGATTCTTAATAAGAGGACTAGTCATTTTTTTTATATTAAAAATAAATTATTTATATATTTTAAAAACTTCTTAAAAAAATTTTAGTTATTTTATTAAAAAGCTAAACTTTTCTTTGTAATACTTTTTCTACAGCAATCTGAATGTCTTTTTCAGATAAATGACGGGAAATGGTGAGATCAAGTGGTTCACCACTTTCACCAAATTGATCATTCACAGCAACAATTTCCACAGGAACAGGATAGTTTTGAGCCAAAGTTTCTGTAACTGCACTGACTAAACCACCAAACTTCTGGGCTTCTTCTGCGACCACGATGGCATGTGTTTGAGAAGCACTTTCTAAGACAGCAGCTTCATCAAGTGGTTTCACAGTATGCATATTCAAAACTCGAACGTTAATTCCTTTTTTAGCAAGTGCATCAGCGGCCAATAAACTTCTAAATACCATATAACCATTGGCAATAATAGTGACATGTTCCCCTTCTCTCAGCATTTGAGCTTTACCAAATTCAAAAATATTTGGATCATTCTCTTCAAATAATAAAGGAGTTTCACTGCGACCATTACGCAGATAAACCGGACCGGGAATTTGGACAATTGCTTCAGTAGCTTTCATTGCCTGAAGCGCATCAGCTGGCACAACAACTTTCATATTTGGTAAACATCTCATCAAAGCCACGTCTTCAAGCATTTGAGCGGTAATACCATCTGATCCGGAGCTAAATGCTGCATGAGAAGACGCAATTTTTACATTGGCGTTCATCATGCAAATCGAAATCCGGATTTGGTCGAAATTACGTGCCGGTGAAAAACAGGCAAAACTACCAATAAAAGCAATCTTGCCATCTAAGGCAAGGCCTGCTGCTACTCCAGCCATATTTTGCTCAGCAATTCCGCACTCAAAAAATCTTCCTGGAAATTTTTCAGCAAATAAATGAAATTTAATAGATTCCTTCAAGTCTGCACACAAAGCTACTACATCTGGATTAGCAATTCCGGCATTTAGTAAACCTTCCGCGAAACCATCGCGCATGGCTTTCATTTGAGGTGTTGTCAAATCACGAATTTTAGTTAGTTGCATCAAGTTTATTTAAATCAGCTAAAGCAATATTAAGTTCTTCGGCATTGGGAGTCTTGCCATGCCACTGCCACTTTCCCTCCATAAAACTTACTCCTTTTCCAGCAATGGTGTTGGCAATAATGATAGTTGGACAATTTTTAGTTTCCCGGGCTTTTTGCAAGGCAGCAAAAATTTCTTCAAATTTATGACCAGCGACAGTAATCACTTCCCAATTAAAAGCTTGCCATTTAGCATCCATTGGATCCATGGGCATAATATCATTACTGCTACCAGACAACTGAATTTGATTACGATCCAAGATAAAAACCAGGTTATCTAATTGATATTTATGACCAAACATAGCAGCCTCCCAAACCGATCCTTCATTACTTTCACCATCACCGAGCAAACAGTAGACCCGGCGTTCCTTTTTGTCCAATTTAGCTGCTAAGGCCATACCACAAGCGATAGAAACGCCCTGTCCAAGCGATCCACCTGTAGTTTCTACACCAAGTTCCAAATTGCGTACACAATGTCCTTGTAAACGAGAACCAAATTTTCGTAAAGTTATTAATTCTTCTTTAGGGAAAAATCCTGCTTCAGCTAATGTGGCATAAAGTGCTGGGACCATATGTGCACCGGATAAAACAAATCTATCGCGATCAGGCATGTCAGGATCTTTGGGATTGATTCGCATCTCATTAAAATATAATGCTGTCAATAAATCCGTAATGCCCAGTGAACCACCGGGATGACCGCTACCAGCAGCATAAAGCATATTCACGATACTTTTACGGATGTTATTGGCCTTTTGTTGTAGTTCAGAAATTTCTAAGAGCATAAAATTATTATACTCAAGAGAAACTTAAAATTCAAAAGATATCAAAATAATTTATTTTACTGGCATTAATTGATAATGCTGTTCCTTATCAGAGAACCTAGTTGTTACGTAATCACCATAATTTTTTTGCAGAATCAGCTCTGCAAGAGGAGAAGCTTCAGAAATAATTCCAATACTGGGATTGACGTATTGCATTTTCTTTGTAATCAAATAAATCCGCTCATCAGAATCAGTTACAAGCTTTACCAGGTTACCACATGAAATGTGTTTGCCAATTAAATCACATTGTGAGCTCTGATAATGTTCTAATTCGAGCTGCATCATATGGATTTTCTCAGCCTGCCCGATAATATATTTTAATTCAGAAAAAAAATTATACAAAATTAAATCTGTATCTTCACTGCCTTGATTAGATTTTGCTTCAGCAATCTTTGCTAACAATACTTGTTTCTGTGTTAGGAAATGTTTTTCTTCTTCAAAAAGGAGATTGAGATTATTTTTTAAAAAATCCTGCATAATTATAGATATAACTAATATGCTATAAAGATTAAATCAGATTAATAATATTAATCCTATCTTTGTTGAATCTTTCTGACAAATATTATGAGATTATAATAGTAATATGAATTTTGGTGGCAATAAAAGTGTCGACTTAATACATCAAAAAAACGTAAAAGAAGACTTTAGAAATTATTAACAATTTTATGGGGACAAAAATAATTTGGCAAATATTTATTACTTAATGCAATTTTATACCTTTTTAATAAAACTACATTAACTCACCATTTGCACTAATTTCTCATAATTTTTCTTGGGATTTTCTGCTTTGGAAAGGTAAGAACCCACACTAATAATATCTACTGGAAATTCTTTTATTACTTCAACTGTTTCTGGATTGATACCACCATCGACACAAATTTCACCTGTAAATCCTTTAGCACGAAGCTCATATGATAATTCTAAGCGTTTTGATAAAAATTTATTACCCTGTGCCCCTGGTTCCACGGTATAAATCTGGATGAGGTCTAGCTTAGGCAAATAATCAATAATTTCACCGATTTCATTTTCCGGATTAATTGAAATTCCCACCTTGATTTTACTAGCAAAAACAATATCAAAATCAAAACGAAAATTCACTTCTGAGCGCCAGTTAAAAATAATTGTATTGACTCTTTTATTGGAAAGTAATAAATCAAGATGCTCAGCAGGATAATCCAACATCAAATCAAAATTGAATTTTAAATCTGCTGGTGTATTCAAAACCGACTCAATATCAACTGTTTTACCTGAGGTATAATGCCAGTCTATCACATCAATATCTACTTCACTGGTAAAAGTTTCAGCTTTTTGCAGCTGTTTTAATAAATCATTGGTGTTATCTACTAAAATTGCCGGATGAATTTTCATTGGTTTTCATAAGAAATAATTTTATTGCGACGTCGAATATGGCGTTCAGCATTGGAAAATGAAGTTTTCAGAAATGTTTCAATCAGTTTCGCTTTTCCTTGCAAATCTGTATCCTGACCCGGCACAACTGCAATATTGGCGTCATCATCAGTTCTGGCTAAAACTGCATTTTCTTCATCAGTAATCTGCGCTGCTCTAGCACCTTTTACTTTATTGGCAGCAATAGCGACTCCAGCACCAGTGCGACAGATCAAAACTCCTAAAGTATTTTCTTTAACGATCCGCTCAGCTAGAGGAATAGCATAATCAGGATAATCATCTGTCTGTACATATTCCAAAGGACCAAGATCTGTAAAGGTAATATTTTGCGCTTGAAAATATTTCTTCAATTCCTCTTTGAGGGCAAATCCTCGGTGATCAGAAGCAATGTAGAACATGATAAATGAGTAATAATAAATTATTATAGCGTAGCTGGTAGCTATAAATTAATTGTAAACGATCTATTACTAATGTCAAACAATTTTCACGTCATCGCGATATAGGGGAGACATCGATGTCTTCCCTATACTTGTTGTCCGAAATCTACCGATATACTAATTTCTACGTTACGAATTCCTGTTTCCAAATCTTCGAGTTTTGAAATTCGCGCTTCGATCCCCTTCAAATCCCCTTCAGCAAATACATCCCTTCCTTTTCATAACCCAATTTCTGATAGTACTTCCTGGTGCCAATTGCTGAAATGACAGCAATTTGGTAATAACCATTTTTATTAGCTAATTTTTCTGCTGCTTTGATTAGCTTAGTACCTAGGCCAAGATGTTGGGATTTACCAATACTATGTTCCCCGATAGCGACCACCTGACCATAGACATGTACCTCACGGATCATAGCAGCGCCTTGGAGTTCTGTAATAAAATTATTCTGATTATGATTTTTAATCAGAGAAAGTCGCAAAAATCCGGCGATTTTATCTGATTTTTTTGTTTTAAAAGAGAGAAAAAACTCTTGAGAAATTGTGGTTTCATAAGTAATAACATCAAGTACCAGATCAGTTTCCTTTACTTCCTCTTTACGTACTTCCCTACAGCGAATACATTGACACTGCAAACCTCTTTTCGCGAGATCCAGCTCGGCAATTTGACGAAAATTGGTAAATTTATTACCACTGACGATATCCTGTGAAGGAATATCGCGAATTACTCTCGTTATACGGCAATAACGCGGTGTGTTTTTCATGGTTTCAGCCAATACTTCCAAAGTTTGCTCATAGTTATATGGCTGAAATTTCCCCTGCTCAAAAAGTAAGTTCAATTCTGTATTCTTGATCACTGAAACCGGATAGAGCTTAAGTTCATCCGGCTGAAATTCCAGTTGCCATAATTTCTGGTAATCGATAATATCAGCAGCGACATCTGAACCGTATAGTCCAGGCATCCAGTGGGCATGGATTTTAAAGCCACCAAGACGCAAGAGTTCAAAGGCTTTAGCAGTAGCTGCCACATTATGACCGCGTTTATTTAATTTTAAAACATGATCATTCAAACTCTGAATCCCGATCTGTACCTTAGTCGCACCGAGTTTTCGCATTCTGATCACTTCCGCTTCAGTGATGAAATCTGGTCTAGTCTCAATTACCAAGCCGACACAACGCGATTTTGCTGCTTCATTTTTTTCTTGAGCTGAAATTAATTGGTTCCAGGTAGACTGTTCCTCCGGGGCGATAAAAGATGCAGCTTGAGATTGGACTAGTGAAGTAATTACCTGATTATAATTTTTCGTGGTTTGTTTAGTGGCAGATTTCACATTTCCTCCGAAAATATTTTTGGTTTGGACTAGCCCACGCTGATCAATCACACCAAAATCGTTCAGAGCATCAAAGCATCGCTGTATAAACCAAATCTGATAAGTTTCCGGGTAAAAAGACCAGGTACCGCCCAAAATAATTAATTCGACTTTATCAGTGTTATGCCCGGCATTAAAAATCGCCAGTAAACGATTGTAAACCTGTAAATAGGGATCAAATAAATTGCGTTCAGCTCTTTGCGCACCAGGCTCATTAGTCAAGTAACTCTTCGGCATCCGCACATCGTTAGGACAAAAAATACAAGTTCCCGGACAGGGAAATGGCTTGGTAAGCACTGTCACAGTAGTAACTCCAGACATCGTCCGGGTTGGTTTCAGCTTGATCCGATTCAGAAGGTCTTGATTCGCCTTGAGTTTGCCAATTTTTACCAGTTCCCGGTATGCAGCTACCAGTTCATCCTTGGCAAATACGCCTTTTTTATCTTTAGGATATTTTCGCAAAATCAACTGCACAGCCTTTTCCGAATTTTTTGGCAAAGCAGCAATTTCCTGTAAAATCACTTCCAATTCATCTAAATATTCAGTTATGTCAGTTTGATAGTTTTTCAAGTGAAGAATAGTATAAAGTATCATGTATCATGTAGTTAAAACTCGGCGTCCGGTGAGCGGTGATCGGTTACCGGAATTTTGATTTTTTCAATTACAGATCTCGAATCTCAAGCTCCTACTTTTCTATCTACTAGCTACCTTCTACAGTACTCTCCGGAATCTAACGTAATACTACTTTGTACTTCTTCTCCGAATTCCGATCACCGAACACCGCTCACCGTTTTCTGCTATAATTTTACCATTAAATCAGTCATTTCCCTGAAAATAAATGCATAAAGCAACAGTTAACAAATTAAACCAACTTAACCGGGATTTTTATCAAAAAACCGCTGAAATCTTTAGTCAGACCAGAAATTATAGCTGGGCAGGTTGGGATAAATTAATTGAAATTATTAAAACTGAAAATCTTGAAATCCAAAGCGTTCTAGATTTAGGCTGTGGTAATGGCAGATTTTATCAGTTTATTAGTAAGTACTTTCCCAAGGTTAGTTATACCGGGGTGGATCAGGATGAGAAATTACTCGCGATAGCGGGGGAACGAAACTCGAATCTCGTCTTGAAACAAGTTCAGGATCGAATCTCGGAAAAAGGACAACCATCATATTCTCTCCGGACACCGGATACCGATCACCGGTCACCGATTTTCACTCATAACAATCTTTTAGTTCATAACAAACAAATTTTCTCCCAAACATACGATTTAATTGCCATTTTTGGACTCATGCACCATATTCCAGGGCTTCAAAAGCGAAAGCAGCTGATCGACCGAGCTTTTAAGGCATTAACCCCTTCCGGAGTGCTTGTCGTCTCATTTTGGGACTTCCTCCAGGAGGAAAAATATCAAAAACGCTTGATAGACTGGAGTTTAGCTGATATAAAGCCAGAAAATTTAGAAAAAAATGATTACTTACTCGACTGGCAAAAAGGTGAAAAAGCTTATCGTTACTGTCATTACGCAGATAGTGCTGAGATTGAGCAGCTATTCTCTGGTTTACCTGCTAAATTTACAAGGAATTTCAGCGCTGACGGAAAAAGCGGAAAGCTAAATCGATATGTTGTGATAGGATAAAACTCCACTTCTTCAATATACCTGCCAGATATTCAATATGTGAACTAAATTGTTGCTCTTCAATTCACTGCTGGCATCTGAAGATACTCCGGGATCCACTCACCCAATTGTTTAGTCATGATGATATTTTTTTGACCAAAATAGCCGGGATCACGACGACCGATTTCCTTGAAACCAAGTGAATTGTAGAAAGGTAATAAATGATCAAAGGTGAACAATTCCAAGGCAAAACCTTTACGTGCTAAAACATATTTTTCATATTCTGCCAACATTTGGGTAGCCAAACCTTGCTTACGATATTGCGGCAGTACACCTAACCAGCTAATAAATCCTACTCCACCATATGTGTGATCACCGACCACAAAACCTGCTAAGGAATTATTGCTTTCATCAACAGTAATTAAAATTTTGCGGATATTTCTCGAAAGCCAAAATTGGAAGTTATTATAGGGATAAAGTGTTTCCATAAAATATTTTTTCAAATATTCAGGAAAATTATTATACCCTTCATCCATTATTGCCGAAAATGCCTGATAAAAGGCTGTAAGTTCAGGAGCTGTAAGATCTTTGATTACCACTTGCGGTTTTTTAAAGTTGAAATTAATGGTATTTTTTCTACTAGAAAATCAATTCCTTTAGTCAACAAAATTTTAAAAGAAAGCTCTGAAATGTATGCCACTAAAATAGTAAATAGCATAACAGGAATGAAATAAATAATCGGTGCACCTAAAACTGTAATGGGAACAATTAATAATATGAAAACAAATGCTACGATAAATGTAGTAGTAGGCCAATCGGCCACAGTAAATCTTTTCCAGACCGGTGCAATTTGATCTACTTCATGAGAACTAAGAAAATCTTGGAAACGAAGCGTGGCAAAAATTTTAATTATCAATAAAATAAAAGCCAATAATACTGCTAAAATAATCAGCATTTCATTGATAAAGATATGAAATACACCAAGTAAAGCAAAACCAGCAAAGACGATCAAAAGCTCAAAGCAAAGTAATAATAAATCACTTAGTGCGAGTGCAATAATATCACTATAAGTTAAACCTTTTCCCCTCAGACTAAAAATAACAAAGATTACAAAAGCCAAAGCAATTAATTCAGCACTATACATCATTCTGACCTTTACATAGGCTATCTGACTGGCCTGATAATTAAAAACTGTGATTTCACCCAGTTTCTGATCAGCTTTCTGCAAAGCACTTGTAATATCCTCAGCCTTTACCGTACCACTAAAAATTACACTGTACGTATTGCCAGCTACATTCACTTTTTCCAAAACTGGGATATCTTTTTTAACCTTTTTTTCTAAATCCTGTGTATTAATCTTTGTTTCAGAATAAAAAGTGGCCTCTGTCCCTTTACTAAAGTCAGTTCCAAATTTCAGGCCTTGAAAATAAATTAATGTCACTGCCACTGCCAGAATTAATACTGCAATTACACCAGTTATTTTATAATTATGGATCAAATTTAAAATCTTCATTTGGTTTTACGTAATAAAGTAAGCATAAGAATTGATTGAGCAGCGAGAGGAAATAATAGTAATGCAGAAATAGCTCCAAATCCTATTCCTGTAGCCAATTGAATCACTCCAAAAGTACCATATTGCAATAAAATATAAGCAATAACCAGTATTAGAATACAAATATAAAGTACTTCATTTCGACTAGCGTTGATTACATCTTCAATTTCTTCTTTGACAAGACCACCTTGTGATTTGGTACGAATTCTAAAAGTAATCAAAGCTAAATATGCTGCGAATAAAAAGATTGCTGCTTCCACCCCTACAATCAATCCCCAGTCCAAAGTAGCGCTGAGCAAGGCTGATACCTTTAATAATCCAACTATCCAGATGACAAACAAAATATTCATAATAATGCCAAAATATGCCCGTTTCCGGAAATATAAAAACCAGACCAATTGTGCCAGGACAAAAGCAATCACAGCTCCCAATACAATATCTGCATAGAAATGTGAACCGCCCCAGGGAGCTAAATTGGATACACTTGATAACGTAGCGGTGCTATCTAACGAAAGTAATGATAATTTGGCAGCTAGTAAATTGATATTTACTTTATCATTAGGACCAAAAGGATATAATAAAATCGAACCGCTAGCATTTAAGTCACCGGAAGCCTGAATGGCCACAGGTTCATAGTCAAGTGTAATAATAACCGGACTATACCCGCTAGGATTAGTAGATAAAATATTTTGTAGTTTAGTGTTAGCATCTTTAGTAAAAAACAACCGCATACCGAAGTTCCTTGGCTGGGTATCTGCCTTGGTAATCAGTTCATTTGCCGGAAAAATATTTACAAGATTTTCTGAAAGAAATATTTTGGCATCAGAAACACGTATGGAAATATTCAAATCCTGATTGGTCACATCTTCCTGCTTACGATTTTGAAATATAGTACCGGCATAAGGATCAGTCTGGGCTGTACCTTGCTGAGCAGCTGATAATGCTCCAAAATCAATCGTACAGAAACCAACTTCCCCTTTTGTTACTAATTTTTGAATAATTTCTTCAGATAAAGGAAACGCAGTTTCCACTACAATCTGATTTTTATTTGCCGATTGTAAAGAATAGATTTTATACTCTCCGATTTCCATGCGACGTAATCTGGCATCAATGTTATTGCGTACTCTTTGCAAAGAATTATTTTGCTCTGCTTCAACAACATTTGTAAGATCTACATCATAAACAATTTGTTTACCACCATGTAAACTCAAAGACTGATTAAAAGAAAAGTCGCTTAAAACTGTATTTTTATTGAGATCACTCAGTCTCAACCCTCGAATACGATAAGACTTTCCACCAAAACTAAATTGCAGATGGGGAATGGAAATAGCGATAAAAAAGATTGAGATAACTACAATAAAGAAAAGCTGAAAATATTTTTTTTTCAAGTCAAAAAAAACTGAATTAAAGTAATTTGAATACTCCGCAATTGTAACAACTAACTAGCCAAATTGTTAAGTGCAAATGAGGGGAAATTTATCTAATTATTCCGGAAATATAGGGGAGACATCGATGTCTCCCCTATAACTGTAAACAATCCATGTTTCTAATTGCAAATTGCAAATTACAAATTGCATCTCCTCATCTCACCAAGCTCCGCTGCCTCCTCCTCCGCCTCCTCCTCCGGAAAAACCACCGGAGAAGCCACCTCCACCACTCCAACCCCCTCCACTAAAGGAATTTCCACTACTCGATGGTGTCGATTGCATAGCTTGAGATGTAGTGCTCCTGAAGCTTGACAATGCATGAGCCAGATAAAGAGCATTCCAAGTAGAAATATTGGAACCTTCATACCAGTCAGGCGGAGTTTTATATATATCTTTAAATTTATCTGCCCACTTTTCTTCAATACCAAACACAATCGCATATGCTAAAAATTTTTCAAAAGTTTCAGGCGTTAGATTTTGAACTCGAAAACGTTCTGCTGTCTCCATATACATTTTAAAACCGAGAATTTCATTAAATATTTTCGATCCTAAAGTAGTTTTGGCAGGCATATATTTACTGGTGGCAGCTACAATTATACCGAGAATAATTATTGCAATTGCTAAACCAATTGCTAATGGCAATACAAAATTTACAAAAATCAAAGCCAATCCGAGACAAAACATTAAAATCCCTATTGTTAAATACTTAGCTCTGACTTTATCAGGACGTTTACCAAAATAACCCAAAGTAACCATTTCTGTATAAATTTTGTCTTTAATCCCAGGAATACTTAAATAAAAATGATTTTTCAAGCTGGTGGTGGAAACACGATCTTTTCCATCAAAAATACTTTTAATTATTTTCTGTTCACTTTCATTTAAATCATCAAAATCTTTGACTTTGATCAATTCAAAATCTTGAGCTTTAATTTGAATCCCTAAAACACTTTTAGCTCCGAATTCCCGAATTTTCAAATAACCACGATATGCCAAATCAATCAAAGTAGCTGTGATATCAACCATATCTACCTGTTCATCCTTGATTGAACCCAGTAAATATGGTCTGACATTTACTGGAGGTTTAAACAATGGAACAACTGTAGCAATTTTATTTTGATCTCTTCCCCTCCGAAGATACACATTTAAATACCAGATACTTGCTATTGGCAGAAGCAAACAGCCCAATAGATTACAAGTGATAACTGAAATAATTATAATAATTGTAAACAAATCTGGCTTTAAATTAACAGTTAGATCTTGAGTCTCATTTGCTTTCACAGTCACTTCTTTGGTGACACTATTCCAACCGGAGGCACTAAATTTAAGCTGATATTTACCTGGTGGCAACCCGGAAATTTTATTGGTAACTTCATAATTTTCTACATCTTGAAAGCTGACATTCTGCTTGGCAGGAAAAAGTTTAAGGTTGATTGTGCCATAACCACTCACAATACCTTGGGGAATTCTACTAAGGACTGTAATACCTTGATCCGCAGGTAAATTCTCACCGGTAACTAATAAACTTGCTTTCTTATTGTCATATTGCCATTGATACGGAAAACCAGTAGTACTAATTATTTTAAAATCAGTTTGTTTTAATTGAATATCTACAGGGTAGTTAACATGTATTTCAACATTTTTGGCCAAACCTCCGCGAGTTTCAGCAATTGCATTCCAATAAAACAAATCATAGTTATCTTTGGGAAAATATCCAATACTGCCATATACCCGATATTTGACTGAAAATTTTAAAGTCTCATTATTAAAATTGCGTCCAGCTTCAGAAAACAACCATTGAATTCTAATCTGCTTTTGTGAACCATTATCAATTAATTCCTGAGTATAACTATCAACTGGTGCCAAAACATGCCCGGCACTGTCATAACGGTATTGATCCTGAGGCAGGCGTTTTAACTCATTGCCTTGATCATTATATACAGCTGAGATTTCTAAGAATTCAAACCCGCCACATTGTAAACTGGAGTCTTTTTTACATAAAGCCTGATTATTGACATCGATCAAGGTAATGTCACGAGTAGCTGCATGATACAGACCATTAAACCGGTAAACATATTCCTCTGTCACATCAACTGTAGAATCGCTATTGATTGTAATATTGGCAGAAATTTTATCATAAGAATAGCTATTAACCTGTGCCTTAACTTGATGATTTATAGCAATAAATATCAACCCGAAAACGAAAATCGCCAATGTCAGGAAAACACGTTTTACAGGATTAAATATCTGCAACATAAAGCGAAGATCATAAAAAATAGTAATTTAAGCGATCTTAATTCGATTTTATGGATTCGTAATGAACATAAATCAAACTTACGCAATGCTAGCTAGCAAAATCCACTTTTACATTCTGTTTTGCTTCTTCCTCGGCTGCGAAAAATTCACGGGCCTTAAAACCCAACATTCCAGCTAGAATATTATTCGGGAATAAAGCAATCTTGGTATTGAAATCACGAACTGTACCATTATAATAACGGCGAGCACTTTGGATTTCTTCCTCGATGGAAGTAAGTGATTGCTGTAAATCACGAAAGTTTTGATCAGCTTTTAATTCAGGATAATTCTCTGCAACTGCAAATAATGTTTTTAGTGATGCCGTCAACTGATTTTCTAACTGACCTTTTTCATCTACACCCTTGGCATTCATAGCAGAAGAACGTAATTCTGCAATTTTCTCAAATGTTTCTTTTTCATGTTTTGCATAACCTTTGACAGTTTCAACAATGTTCGGAATCAAATCATAACGACGCTTCAATTGCACATCAATACCGCTCCATGCTTCATCTACAAGCACTTTCAGGCGGATTAAGCCGTTATATAAAACAACTAAGAAGACTGCTGCAATACCAATTACACCAACTGGTATACAAATCAATACCGAAATAATAACTCCCATCATTTTGTATTAGATAAAAAATAATATACTTAAAGCTTGATTTTTATTCACTACATACTACTTGATACTTGATACTAAATTCTACTCCAAATTATTAAGTTTCTCTACTAATTTTTATAGTTGCGTTAGATAAATGAAACTGTTACCGAAATGACCTCCGTTAGATAAGTCAATGTGTTACCGTAGCAAAATTACTTTTTAATAATTTTGCTATGACAAACT
>Ga0194063_10000157_pt1 | contig 47753 bp, 42 predicted proteins | sample SepL3720m_MetaG_FD_155459 | JGI IMG/M metagenome (GOLD analysis project Ga0194063, IMG submission 155459) | Anoxic zone freshwater microbial communities from boreal shield lake in IISD Experimental Lakes Area, Ontario, Canada - Sep2016-L373-20m | ecosystem: Environmental > Aquatic > Freshwater...
AGTGTCACTTATGTTCTGGCAACTAGCGCTATCGCGCTGTGCCACACCACAACTCCGAAGGCAATTATGGGATATTTGGAAACAGGTAGTTTCTGCCGGACAATCAACGCAAAATGCTACTTAAGCTAGAATCTGATTATAAATCTAGGTGTTGATAAGTCGACTACCTATTTTGACTTTATGATCGATGTAGCTAGAGCACTAGAATTAGACTCTAAGCTAATAGAGCGAGGCGGGAATGAGCTAACTTGGCCAGAGAATAGCACTTTATCCATAGGTAGATTGAAGAGCTCAAAATACCCATCAGTTAGTTATAGCGAGTTACTGGACGTGGTAAAACAGGATTATTTAAGTACCAGGTTCTAACATAGTCCGTTACCGCCAACTTTACTAGATCAAAATAGATCATATTTCAATTGGTCAGAACCTGATAAAATACTCGTATGAAAAATATACCAATCAAACCAGTTATTAATTATAAAGATTTTGAAAAAATAGATATTCGTATTGGAACTATAGAAAAAGTTGAGGACATAGAAAATTCGGACAAGCTAGTAAGACTAACAGTAAATTTTGGCGAATTTAATAGGAATATTTTGGTTGGGCTTAAAAAAGAACGAGAAAATCCCAAAGAGATTGAAGGAAAACAGGCACTTTTTGTTGTTAACTTAGCTCCCAAAGAGATGATGGGTGAAATGTCTGAGGGAATGTTATTCGACATAGGCTATTCAAACGACATTATTCCAGTTTTAGCAGTTCCTGAAAAACCAATTCCTAACGGGTCTATTGCTGGTTAAAATAGTAGGTTCTAACATAGTCCGTTACCGCCAACACCTCTGGAGGCGGTTTAGGTCGTAAAAACCTGATAAAATCGCTGTATGGCCGAAACAACACCAATTCCATTAGACGCAGTAATTTATGAACGTTTTAAAGAATTTGGGGCAATGCAAGCATACGAATATCTTGATGGTGATAAAACCGTACGTGAAGCTCAAAAGAAATCTTTTTTGAGTGGTGAGATTGAAAATCCCAAATTAGATTACCCCAAAATTGATATATCTTTACTAGAGAGTAGAGAGAATCAGCTACTAGAACTCAAATCAGATATTTTGAAAGATGAACCGAATGAAACGGTAAAGCAAGTATATCGCTGGAAAATAAACGAAAAGATTGCAGAAATACGCATGCTTCAAGCATCAGAGTCAGGTGACATGAGGAAATTTAAAAAGTATTCCGAATTTGTATACGGGAAACCATCAGAAGATATTTTCGGATATACCGTTAACTCAATTCGTTCGGAGGCAACATTAAATCTCGCAAGTGATGACGAAACAATTCAGGCAGCAGCAAGAGAGTTATTGGAACTACTACCGAGCGAATTACCTCATCATGAAATAAGTTTAATACCAAATGATGAGGCAATAGCCAGCATGAGACAGGCTACGCTTGAATCTGCGGGAGACTTAATAGAGCTTCCCGAAGGCACTACTTTCGATGCTTCGAGTATTAAAACTACTTTTGACAGTGCGCTAGAAACTCTCAAGGCTGATGGATGGCAAGTAGTAATAGATACAAGTAGTAAGTCTGGGATTAGTGTCGACCAAGAAAAACAACACGTTAAAATACCAGAAGGAAGAACGTTGACTCCCAATAAGTTGCAAACACTGATAGTCCATGAAATAGGAACGCACGTAAAACGCAGGGTAACTGGGGAGCGATCCAAGCTTAAACTTTTAGGATTAGGCCTTGATAGGTATGAAAGTGGTGAAGAAGGTGTAGCAACAGCTAGAGAACAAGCTATGTCAGGGAAAGTAGATGACTTTGCGGGATTAGACGGTCACCTAGCAATTGGCCTTGCATACGGTTTAGATGGTAAACCCAGAGATTTTAGAGAAGTGTACGAAGTACTGAAAAAATATTACAAATTAACCAGTCTAGTCGGAAAAGAAGCTAAGGAAACTATTGAAGACAAATCTTCAGATAAAGCATGGAATCGTTGTGTGCGTACGTTTAGAGGAAGTGACTCAAAAACAAAGGGGGCATGTTTTACAAAGGACATTGTCTATAGAGAAGGCAACATTGGTACTTGGAATGTTGTACGAGACAACCCACAAGAAATGGCGAGATTTGATGTAGGTAAGTACGATCCCAGTAACCCTAGACATATTTGGATACTGGAAACTTTAGGCATTGAAGACGCTGAAATTGTATAACCGATTCATATACCAGGGTCTAACATAGTCCGTTACCGCCAACTTTTTAGCTCCACATCTGGAAGCACAAATCTCAGCTCGAACCTGATAAAATAATCAATGTTGCCGAAGTAGTTTACTGAAAAACTACCTGATTGTATCGGGAAGACGTAGGCTCAATACCTACCTTTGGCTCTAATATGACAAATACAGCAAATGCTAATAACTATCTAAAGAAACTTTTAGCTCAAATCGAGGGATATGTTCCAACAGATGAAGATAAAAAATCTTATAGCAGGGATAAGATAGATTACATCTTCAGAAAGATCGACAGGAAAAAATTTCGTCGCAAACAACTTGGTCAGGAATCAAAAGCAAATATCTTAAATAAGATTAAAGGAAGTGTAGATACTAATCAACCCATACACTTAGTAATTCCATTTGGAGGCTATAAGCACTACTGGAATCAATCACACCCAGAACCAGATTGGGCAGAAATATTTAATTTCAGATACATAACAGAGTATGCTCTACCTATCCTCGCACTCTACGAACCTGGAGTGATCGTGGAGTATGTCTCAGAAGACTTGATATTGCCTCGAATGAACAACTACCCAGAGGAATCAATCGAAACGTACATAAAACAATTCAAAACGATACTTAACTGGTATCAGAACTTTGTACCTAATAATCTCAAGTTTAACTTTTTCCGAGTCAGTGATCGGTGCGATAAACAAGCGATTATTAATGATGTTGAGTCAATGATCCCAGAGAGAGTTGCTCAATTTTCCAAATTGTCATCCGAACAAAAAGATGCAGAGATCAAGCGAAGCGTAAGGAATATTTATTGGAATGGAAAGATAGATTTAACAACTCTAACAGAAACAGAAAAATTGGATAGAACTATAGAATCTAGAATTATTGAGCTTGCATTTTACGAAACAGAAGGAAAGCCTGAATATTTTGGTAACTACTATGGAGATGATGGGCATATTTGCATTTGCTTCTCTTTTGGCTTATCTCCTGACAACGCATTCGACGATTTGACGCTAGGTTCGGCTCATGGCTCGCTTGTAGAATTTTGGATAGGAAAAGGTATGTTGGTTAGTAACCAGGGACAGTTACATCCCAAAATAGTTTCGGCAAAACAATATGAGCTCCAAAAAGAAAAAATTGTTGTGAATGAAGTAAATTTAGATATACCAGGAAATAATTACGCAATGATTGAGGTTATTTCAGAATAGTAGGTTCTAACATAGTCCGTTACCGCCAACACTTCGGCAAGCTCAGTGCCTGCGGCCAGCTAATATGGAAAGATACTTTACTTACATTCTTCTTTGCAATCAGAAAACTTACTATGTTGGTGTTACTAATGACCTCGATAAGCGATTAAAAGAACATAAAACAGGACAATCGCAGTTTACCAGTCAGTTTTCTGATATTGAGTTAGTCTATTTTGAAGAATACCCGACTCTCGTCTTATCTGGGAGACGTGAAACGCAGTTAAAAGGTTGGTCTCATGCAAAGAAGGAAAGATATATCTTAGAACGAACTAACGAAAAGAGGCACTGAGTACTTTCCACTGAGCTTACCGAAGTGAAGTATAGACTAGGATGAGAAGTTTACCCTGAGCTTGCCGAAGGGAATCCTAGTCCCGCAACTTTTCTTGACTTAAATATTTGCGAACAAGTAGTAATATTACCGACCCCAAAACATATCCAGCAATGACGTCCACAACGTAATGTGAACCAAGATAAATACGACTAGCGCCAATTAATAATACCCAGAGTATCGTCCAAATCCAGACCAACTTATTCCTTGTGATTATAGCTAGCGAACCATATAGAACGAGATTATTCATAGCATGGCCAGATGGAAAAGAAAAGTCATGAAGATTTTCCATGGGCATGATATTGGGTCGTGGTACTTGAAAAATATTTTTGAGAAGGTAGTTAATAAGGCAGCTGGCAAGCACTGAACAAACAAAAATTAAGCTGATTCTTCTATTTTTTTGCGCCATTGCGATTGCAGCTATTACTACAACAACTGCCCCCCATTGATATTGGGACAACGTGGTAATTGCTAGCATGATTGTGGAAAGTATGGGAGTGCGCAAATTGTAAACGTACGTGAGAAGTGAATATTCCATAATCCAGATTAATTGAAGTAAGTGGAAAGGCGTATGAAATGCCCTGTTTGAATATCAAACCAATATGATGATTCAGCCCCAGTACTAGTTGTAGCATTGAGTAAAAGGAGTGTTGGCGAGGCCCAGCCGGTAACATCTACTAGCGTATCGTCGGGATGCGACTTGACGAATAACTCGCGAATCGCATAAATTGGTTTTTGACTAATACCTAATTTGCTAGAATTGTTGAAAACGTAGTACTCCTTTACCCCTTTGAGAAAGAAATATTTATTGTCGGGAGACCAAGTGTTGAAAGGAATCGAAAACTGATCGGTTAATGCCAAATCTCCTGCCTCAATTGCCTGATCGTTGACATAGATCTGGTAATTTTTGTTCTCAAATTTCAATTGTACAGTTTTGCTACCATCGGGAGATTCTTGCTTAAAGACAGTGGGCGTTGGAGAAGGTATTGGAGAGGGTGCGGATGGCGTAGTGATACTTGAAATTCTGGGAGCGCTGCCTTTGTAGATTGCCAAACCAATAGCTACTGTAAAAATGGCGAAGAGAATATAGTTTTTGTGATTATGTTTGGTCATATATTAATAAATGGTAACCTTGGTACCAGTATTTTCTTTGTCGGCGTAAGTAATTGCGCTCGTGGAAATCGGAGTTGCCCAGCTGTAGAGCTTCTCGGCATCGATTGGGCGCATATTGACGCAACCATGGCTCATAGCGTGACCAAAGTTGTTGTGCCAGTACGCTCCATGAAGGCTAAAGCCAGAAATTTTGGGGACCTTGTCGTTGTAAAAAAACATAACATATGGAACATTGGGGAGATTGTAGTAGTCGCTCCCCTGCCCTCCGGACATGCGAGTAGACCTAAGCTTGATCCAGATGGTGTATTCGCCAGGTGGAGTTTTGTTCCATTTGCCAGATGAGATCGGAGTCTGCATGTAGAGACTATTACCTTCGTATGCGGATAATTTTTGTTTTTTTAGGTCGACATAGATATGTTTCTCACCAACTGAAACATTGTCGCCCAAGATATTTGATAAAGCTTGATTACTAGTTAGATCGATAAAAGGAGTTGCAACTGTTTGATTGTTGTAAATTGCTTCGGAACCGTTGTCGACCTCTAGCTTGGGGAGATTGTTGCAACTGCCAGGATTCCCGCAGGGTACTTTGTTGATAGTCCAAATAGAGAGTCCGGTTGCAACCAATACTGTTGCAACTGCCATGATCTTGAGATTTTTTACAATGCTATACACTCTTCTAGTTTACTATATTTTCTCGACTTGGATATCAAGTGTTTTGTTGGCATAGCTAAACACAAAGGCAATAGTTGAAATTTGATTATTGGTAATGTAAAGATTTTGCATTTGACTGCTGCCAAGAGCGTTTGGATCATAATATATTGAGACACCTTGCTCTTTGGTGACATCTGGGATCTTGGCAAAATCATGCCTTGTTGGGGATTTCACCTCTAAATTGGCTTGACGAGCTACCACGTTAATAAAAGAGGCCAAATGACAGACCCCATCGCCTACAAGATAACCATCGGAGCGAAATCCCTGAGTTGAGTTGAAGTGAGAGTTGGTGGTTTTGATCGTTTGATTTGCGTATTCTGGCAACACTCGATCATGAAATGCAAATGTTTCGCCAGGTTTAAGTACCAAACTATAACTAAAATCCGAACGGACTTGGTCCCAGACGATAGGCTTGCCAGAAGAAACGCTCCCCCGCATATATGCAAGGGTAAGAAGAATGTTATCTGAGAAAACGTCGTTAACAAAAGTATTGTTGTAACGATTGCTCAATGAATAGTCTACCCGACCCAAGTTGACTGCCTCTGGCACAACTGCCATCGAAGGCTTTGTTAGGATAAATAGACTGATAACTGCGGCCATTATGTTGTTCATAAGGCGCGGATTCTATCGTACTATAGGATATATGTCAAGTATGCTATAGGATGATCTGATACAGTGTGATATAATCTCAGAATGGATTTGAATCAAGTTTCTAGATCAATCTCTGTTGTGTCGGATAATTATGCCAAGAAGTTTGGGATCAAACGCGATGGCAACTGGTATGTACTAAAGCTCCAAGAGGAAATGGGCGAATTGATTCAGAGTTATCTGATGATGATTGGCCGGGGTAGGCAAAAAAATAAAACTACTGAAGAAATTACAGAAGATTTTCATAAAGAAATGGCAGATGTCTTTTGTCATGTACTACTTTTGGCTAAAAAATACAATGTTGATCTAGAAAAAGAAGTTAATGAAAAATGGTTAGTGTGGAATAAGCAAAAGTAATCTATTATAGATTTTGTGTGGAAAAAACTTAAGAAAAGCCTCTCTATTTTTGGTCCAGGAGTTGTTACTGGGGCAGCAGATGATGACCCATCGGGGATTGCAACGTACTCTCAGGCAGGAGCGCAGTTTGGAGCATCGGTGCTTTGGCTTAATCTCGCCATGCTCCCCTTCCAGGCAGGAGTGCAAGAAGCTTGTGCGCGTATTGGTGCAGTAACAGGCCGAGGGATTGCAGATGTAATTAAACGTAATTATTCAAAGCGTGTTTTGTATATTGCAGTTGTGTTGGTGCTTCTTGCGAATACGGTTAACATTGGGGCTGACATTGGGGCGATGGCCGAAGCATTAAATATGGTGATTCCCTTACCCATGACTGTGTGGATGCTGCTTTTAACGGCTTTTATCTTGTTTCTAGAGATTTTTGTTTCGTACAAAAATTATGCCAAAATGCTCAAGTGGTTTGCGTTGTCGCTTTTACTTTACCCTTTGACCTTATTGCTAGTGATTAATGGTAACGGAGCAATGCTAATCGATGGGACATTTACTCCTAGAATTGTATGGTCTTTCCCCTTTCTGTTTATTGTGACTGGAGTGATCGGTACAACCATATCTCCATATATGTTTTTTTGGCAAGCTGCAGAAGAAATAGAAGATGAAAAAGCATCGCATCTATGGCGCAGAGTGCTTCGACCAAAAATTGGGATGAAATTTATTAAAAGGCTGCGGATAGATAATATGACTGGGATGTTTATGTCTGGGTTTGCGGCATGGGCGATTATGGCACTTTCAGCAATCGTGCTGTTCCCTAATGGAATCCAAGATATTAAAACTGCCGCCGATGCTGCCAAGGCTTTGGAGCCACTTGTTGCAGCTTTCCCTAATGCTGGATTTTTGGCTAAAGTGCTCTTTGCTAGTGGGATTATTTCTTTGGGATTTTTGTCGATCCCTGTCCTTTCTGGAAGTGCGGCCTATGCATTGTCAGAAGCTTTTGGGTGGCGCGAAGGATTATCTTTGAAATTGAACAAAGCTCGTGGGTTTTATGGTGCAATTACCATCTCGACTCTTGTTGGGCTTTGTATTAACTACATTGGACTCGATCCAATGAAGGCCTTGGTGTATACGGCTGTACTTAACGCTATTGTTGCAGTGCCCCTGCTTTTTTTGATTGCACGAATTGCACAGGATAAAAAGATCATGGGCAAGTACAAGAGTGGCTGGATTTCGCAGAGTTTGCTTTGGCTTACTTTTGGAATAATGCTCTTGGCTGGCCTAGGTACTTTAATCACACTTGTTATTGGGTAGTAAAATAGCCTCTTTTAGCGTATAATTCTTAGGTTCTAGATAAGTATTTGGAGATATTAAAATGCATACCTTTAATTCGATTCGAAATGTAGCTGTTATTGCCCACGTTGATCATGGAAAAACCACACTTGTTGATGCAATGCTTAAACAAACCCACACCTTTCGAGAGAATTCGGGTGAAATGGCACAGACGACTATCTTGGATAGTAATACCCTGGAACGTGAGCGCGGCATTACAATTCTTGCCAAGAACTGCGCAATCTTTTTTGGTGATACCAAAATCAATATTATCGATACTCCGGGACATGCCGACTTCTCTGGAGAGGTAGAGCGCACGCTCTCGATGGCTGATGGAGCTTTGCTTATTGTCGACGCGCAAGAAGGCCCCATGCCACAGACTAGATATGTTCTAAAAAAAGCACTCAAACAAAATCTAAAGATTATTGTCGTTGTTAACAAAATTGACAAACAGTATGCACGCGTACCTCATGTAATATCTAAGATTGAAAATCTATTCCTGGAACTCGCTCACGATGAGAGCCACCTAGACTTCCCAGTACTCTATTCTGTTGGACGTGACGGGAAGGTTTTTGACAAATTGCCAGATGCTTATAACTCCGAGATGCCAGGCAATGTGATACCTTTACTCGATAAGATTATTGAATATTTCCCTGCCCCCAAAGCAGATCCTGGACACACTTTTAAGATGCTTGTGTCCTCAATTGATTACAATCCGCATCTAGGTCGGATCGCCATCGGTAAGATTACACAAGGTTCGCTGAAGCTTGGACAAAGTATTATTTTGACAACTCGACCTGGCAAGCCATTCTCTGTAACTAGAATCCTGTTATCCGAAGGACTAGGAAAGGTTGAAGCTGAAGTAGCTGGAACTGGAGATATTGTAGGAATCCCAGGATTTTCTGAAGTGCAGATAGGTCTGACAATTTCTGATCCATCCGATGCTGTTCCCTACCCTACACAAGAGATTACTGAGCCAACTCTTCATATGACACTTGGCGCCAATACCTCTCCTCTTGCTGGACGTGAAGGCAAGTTTGTCACTAGTCGTCAGATTGAAGAGCGTTTGTTTAAAGAACTTGAAAGTAATTTGTCTCTTAAAATTGAAAAACTTGATAATGGCAAGTATAAGCTTTCGGGACGCGGGGAACTTCATCTATCTATCCTCCTAGAGACGATGCGTCGCGAAGGATACGAAATGGAAGTAGGTAAGCCAGAGGTAATTACGAAAATGATCGATGGAGTGAAGATGGAGCCTGTCGAAGAGGTGGATATCGTTGTGCCAAATGAGTATCAAGGAGTTATTAATCAAGAGATGGGTAAGCGCTACGGAGTACTTGCTTCAATGGAGCCAATTTCTGATACAGAAGTTGAATTTGTATACCGCATCCCAACTCGAAACATCATTGGTCTTCGTACACTTCTTCTTACTTTGACCAAGGGTACAGTTCTTTTCTCTTCACAAATCGACGGGTATGAGCCAATTGGCAAAGAACTGCCCCACCTTCGTAGCGGGGTAATTATCTCGACACATGATGGCGAATCACTTGGTTATGGGCTTGCAGCTGCTCAAGAGCGTGGGATTACTTTTATTGATGCAGCAACATCTGTATATATCGGCATGATTGTTGGCCAAACTCCCAAAGAAGATGATGTAAGAATGAATGTAACAAAGGGCAAACATCTAACCAATATGCGCTCTAAGGCCTCGGATGGTGTCTTACAGCTTACTCCACCGCTCAAGATGTCCTTGGAGCAGTCGATCGACTTTTTGGAGCGTGACGAACTTTTGGAGATTACACCAGTTTCACTCCGTCTTCGCAAGAAGAACCTAAGTGGCATCACTAACAAAAAAGAAGCAGCCCAAAATAATTAAGAGTTATTTGCCGTTACTCAATTCTTTGTCTCTCTGGGTGTTGAGAATGAGTCGACGCAGAACGTCGGTAAAACTAACGCCGTACATATCCAAAATCATGGAGAAAGTGGAATGAGTTTCTTTGGGTGGTCCAAAGAATGGATTGGTGTTGGCATCGATAAAATAATATCTATTAGCCGCATCTATTCTGACATCAAGCCTGCCGTAATCGGACATTTTGAGGATTTCGAAGGCTTTTTTGGCGTATTCGCGAAGCGTTGCATCCTCGTACTTGGTGAGCCCAAGATCAAGATAATCGGTCCATTTCTTCTCGAAGGTAAGTAAGCCATAACCTTCTTTTTCGTGTTCTTGACCAAAATTTCGAAGCGCGGGATAGGCCTTGGTATTGAGCCCATCAAGAATTGGGATGGTGACCTCTTTGCCTGCGATAAATTCATCGATTAGGATTGGTTGCTTGTACTTGCTAAAGAGATCTTTGATCTTGGCACGAAGCTCTTTTTCGTTGTTGCAGATACTATCTTCGGCAATATCAACGCTACCGTGAATATTGTTGAGCTTGGGGAATAGAGGGTAGCGTAGCTCTGGATCGATCATATCCCCTGGATCAGTAATAAGGGCGTGCGACGGCACGGGGATGCCGTTGTTTTGCAAAAGTTCGTACACGACAAATTTGTTGGTATTGAGGGATTGACCCAAAATCCCAGAACCAGTATAGGAGATATGAAGCATTTCTAATAGCCCTGGTACCGAAGCAGATAGAGTCTCGTCGCCTCTTATTGAGTCGACAAGGTTAATGGCAATATCTGGTTTCCAGCTCTGGAGTTTGGCGGCAAGATTTTCATCTGCTGGGAGGAGTAAGGTCTCGATGCCTAATTTGTTGACATATGTTGCAACATCACCAGCGTAGATTTCGGCGCCAACCTCGGTGGCATATAGCGATTCTGTTGCAAAATACTCTCGTCTAACATCACTATGAAGAATTGCAATTTTTTTGGGGAGCGGGAGCTCATCAACTGTGGGAATGTGAATAGGAGCTAAAGTACCGCCAGGTTCGTCGGCTGTGCTTTTGTTGTCGTTTGTAGTCATAGACTGTCATTCTCTTGAATTGTTGCGATAAAGTCAATAGTAATTGAGAAACTAGAGCTTTTTACATATTGTTGCAAAAAATGCTTCCTATGGTTATGTTGGTAGAATATCTTTTGTGCGCTAGGTGGACTGCGGATGGAACCCCTTTTTGCTAGTGTTATCAAAACTTATTATAGCCTGAGACAGCTTGGGTTTATTAAGGTTAATGGTAAAGTAATATATCTAGATACATAGGAGATAAAGCTATGACCCCTACCCTTTGGATGAGGTAAAAGCTTTTCTTAATTATTACACGCTATAAGATTATTGACAGACCTTATATAATCTTATATAATCTTATATATATGAATAATAGATTCGATTCGCGTTTACAAAACATATCTCAAGACATCTGGATTAAGATCACCCAGATTGAGGCAATTAAGGGTAAATGGGAGGGTAGCACCAAGCTAAGTCCTCAAATACTAGGGCGACTTAAAAAATCTGTGTTGGTTACGTCTACTGGTGCTTCAACCCGAATTGAGGGATCAAAATTGTCTGATGAAGATATTGAAAAAATGCTTCGGGGTATTTCTATCCAAAAATTTAGCAATCGAGATGAACAGGAAGCTCAAGGATATTACGAACTTTTGCAAAATGTCTTTAATTCATGGGATGCACTCATCTTTAATGAAAATTTGGTAAAGCATTTTCATAAAGAACTACTCAAGTATGTTGAGAAAGATATTTTTCACCGAGGTGATTATAAGAAAAAAGAAAATGCCGTCGAGATGATTAATGAAGTTGGAAAATCAGTAGGCGTCCTTTTTGAAACGACCAAAGCTTGGTTAACACCCAAAGAAATGCTTGAGCTTATTGACTGGACAAAGACTGCCTTACAAGAATACACCTACCATCCACTCTTGATAATCGCGAACTTTCTTGTAGAGTTTTTAAATATCCATCCATTTGAAGATGGTAACGGCCGATTGTCTAGAATTATATCCAATTTATTACTTCTCAAACAAAGCTACGCCTATATGCCTTACGTTTCACATGAGAAACTTATTGAGGATAATAAACCAGACTACTATTTGGCACTTAGGAAAAGCCAAAAAACATTACGCACAAAGAAGCCTGACATATCGCCGTGGCTTAATTTCTTTTTAGATATCCTACTAAAACAGTCTCAAATGGCTGTACAGCTTCTCACAGTAACGAATATTGAGACGGTTCTATCGCCTCAACAGCTACTCGTGTGGCAATACCTGGAGAAAGTGCCAGAAACAACACCCAAAGAAATTTCAAATGTTACAGGTGTCCCTAGACCAACGATTAATCAAGTGATTAATAAATTAATGGCTTTAAAAATGATCGATCGGATTGGTCAGGGTGCTACCACGAGGTATCGAAAAGTATAATCGACTAATAATCGCCTATTATTTGACTACTATTTTCATCTCGTATCATTATGATATGCAGACTCTGTTTGTGCGCCTAGGAAGAATCGAACTTCCATCAGCGGTTCCGAAGACCGCAGTTTTATCCATTAAACTATAAGCGCAACTGTGACTATTTTACACTAATCTTACGCATTGATTGTTGTTATTATCGGAATACAATGCTTGTTAATATGAGAAACATAGATTATTCGAAGTATAACAATAAAGTTTCTTTCCTGGATAATTTAAAAAAAGATATTCTTTGCAAAAATACCGAATGGATGCCAGATATCACGATTTCGCGTGATCCTGGTAGTGGTGGGAGTATAGTGGCTGCTAAAGTTGCTCGCAAGATGAAGTGGAAACTACTAGATAAAGATATTTTGAAAGACTTGTCGCTTGATCTTGGGATCCCAGAGAGCGAGTTTGCGGCTATCGATGAGCACCCTCGTGGATGGTGGGTGGATATGGTTCAGTCGTTATTTAACCCTGATTATATTTCTGATATCAAATATTTGGCACATCTTAGCAAATTGATCATTCACGTAGCAAGTGAAAGCCAAGTCGTAGTTGTGGGTAGAGGAGCCGGATTTATATTGCCAGCAGAAAAATGCCTGAGGGTGCGAATTATAGCGCATTTGAGCACGCGTATTGCAAGCGTGATGAAGCATGAGCAGATGTCGAAAAAAGAAGCGCGACTTTGGGTAACAGAAGTACAGGAAAAAAGAGAAAAATTTACGCAACAGTATTTTGGGCGTTCGTCCAAACTAATTTCTAATTATGACTTGATGATTAACACCGATCATTTTCAACTGGATGATGTGAGAGATATGGTGATTGTTGCATATTACGCGAAATTCCCCGAAATGAAACACGCTAAGGTATAATTGAGCTTTGTTGCCGAGGTGGCGTAATTGGTAGCCGCGCACGTCTCAGAAGCGTGTCCTTAATCGGATGGAGGTTCAAGTCCTCTCCTCGGCACTTAAGGAGACCACTTCGGTCTCAAAGATACGAATAGATTGATTTAATGGACTAACATTTCATGAATCTAAGCCTTAACCGATTAAGAAATACGATATATATGGCGCTTTGTTGTAGTTGGCTTTTTAGATCTATTGCCGTAATTATCCTTCTCTTTGCAACTTTAACTTTATGTATTCCGACTCCAGCTTTGGCGATTGATGGTAAATACCTTGAATCTAACTTTATTAATCGAATTTATACTGGGACAAATGACATCGTCACTTGTTCTGCGATCCAGCCTGACGGCAAGATATTGATTGGAGGACTATTCTCCACTTATAAGGGAGTCGCAAGAGGTAAGATTGCTAGACTTAATAGCGATGGATCATTAGATACTAGTTTTCTGGCTACTGGAGTTGGGGCAAATGGTAATGTCTACTCCATAGCAATCTTGCCAGATGGCAATATATTAATTGGAGGTGATTTCACTACCTACAATGGGGTGGCAAGGGGTTATATTGCTCGGCTAAACAGTGATGGAACCCTTGACACAAGTTTTCTCTCAACTGGGTCTGGAGCTAATAACTATATCAACTCCTTCGCCATTTTACCTGACGGCAAGATATTGATAGATGGATATTTTCAAACCTACAATGGAGTGGCAAAAGATTATGTTGCCCGACTTAATAGTGATGGGTCGCTCGACGTAGGTTTCTTATCAACTGGCACTGAAGCAAATTACAATGTGTACTCCACAGTTATTTTGCCAGACGGAAAAATATTGGTTGGAGGAAGCTTAGCTACATACAATGGAGTGACAAAAGGTTACGTTGCCCGGCTAAATAGCGATGGATCTCTAGATAATAGCTTTATCTCAACTGGAGCTTCGACAAGTGGTATTGTTTACTCTCTTGTCGTTTTGCCTGATGGCAAAATATTGATCGGCGGCAGCATCAATCTTGGTAATGGGGTAATGAAAGGTTACGTTGCCCGGCTAAATAGCGATGGATCGCTAGATAATAGCTTTATCTCAACTGGAGCTTCGGCATATAGCTATGTTCGCTCCCTCGCGATCTTATCCGACGATAAACTATTGGTTGGTGGTAGCTTTGCCACATCTAATGGTGTGGTGAGAGGTAAAGTCATGCGGCTAAATAGCGATGGGAACCTTGATACAAGTTTCCTAGCGATTGATGTTGGGGCTAGTTACAGTGTCTATTCTCTTGCCGTTTTGCCAGATGGTAAAGTACTAATTGGATTAGATATTACGACCTACAACGGAGTAGTAAGAGGTTATGTTGCTAGGCTAAATAGCGATGGATCTTTCGACTCCAACTTTCTCTCAACTGGTGTTGGGGTTAGTTATAGTGTCTACTCTCTTTCCGTTTTGCCAGATGGTAAGATCTTGATTGGAGGGGATTTTACCACCTACAACGGAGTGTCTAATGGTTATATTTCTCGGCTAAATAGTGATGGGACCCTTGATACAAGTTTCTTATCAACTGGGGCTGGGGCAAGTGGTACTGTCAACTCCCTTGCCATCCAGTCTAATAGCAGGATACTGGTTAGGGAGGCTCTATTAGCTGTAATAACGCGTGAACATCTTATATCGCAAGATTAGCGAGGAATTTTCTTTTCAAGAATGATTCGGTATTGGTTGCCAAAACGATGAGCCTCGTCTCGTAGTGACTGGAGAAGGTTGAATCCATGATCGTTTAGAGGTAGCTCGACATTTTTGTAGGTGATACTTCGACGATTCGAATCATCGAAGTGGGGAATGACGAGGTGATCTGGGTGCTTGGCTAGGCCGATCATCATTGGCGGATTTTCGATTTGATCTAGGGCCATTTGCAACTTGCGAAGCTGGGGAGCCCCTCCATCTATCACAAGTAGATCTGGCCTTGGCCAATCACTACGACGTAAGCGACGGATGAGGGCCTCCTCTAACTGATCGAAGTCACTCTTATTGGTTACTCTCTTGAGGCGAAAACGGCGATACTGTCCTCTATCAAGTTCACCATCTGTTGCTACGACCATCGCAACAACTGCATCTGAAAATGCAGAGTGGCTGGCGTCGTAGCACTCGATCCTCCCTAGAGGTCCGTCCCCTAGGCCAAGATGCAAGCGAAGGCTAGTGAGTGCTGAGTCTGCAGAGTGATAGGACAATATGCGTTTATCGGAAAAGCTATGAGTATTGATATATTGTTCGAATGAATTAATTTTGTTTCTTATTATCAAGGCATTTTCATAATCATTTTTCTTGCTTGCTTTGCTCATTTCTACAGTTAATGCTTTGATTACTGGCTTGATGTTGCCTTCGAGAATTTTGAGAATACGAAAGATATTGTGCCTGTATAACTTTTGTAATCTCCTCTTTTCATCAGCATCAAATAATTGATCAATCATACTAGGACACGGAGAACATAGGCCGAGATGAGAATAGAAGCAAGAGCGTTTTCCTACCGACTTTTGGATACAAAACGGAATGAGCCTGCGAATGCTTTTGAGAACAGACTCGGCAATTTGGGTTGATGGGAAAGGGCCGAATGAGCGTAAACTTGAGTTATAAGTAGTGGATTGTGAATTAAGGTCGGTTGCGCGAAGAAGCTTGGGCTTGGGAAACTTATCTTTGATATTAATCACGATATACAGATAGCTCTTATCATCTTTGAGTACGCGGTTGTAAACTGGTTGGTGCTTTTTGATAAGCTCGGCCTCGAGAAGGAGAGCTTTGAACTCGTTGTCGGTTGTTGTGTAGTCGACGTGGGTGGCACCTGTAACAATGGCTCTTTCTTTGGAGTCAAACCTGGCATTCTGGGCGTGACCATTGAGCCTGGCTTTGAGGGTGACGCTTTTGCCGACATAGATGATCTTGTCACCTGCCCAATATCGATATACGCCGCAAAGGAGCGGTACCTGTGCGAGATTTGTTTTGTTGTTTGCGATTTTGACCCAGACTAGTTGACTCATGTCTTATAATTATCTCACACACATTGACTAATGAGGGAAAAATTATGAATGCAGAACAGCTAATTAGATCATCTGAAATAGCACAACAGGGTATTATTGCCTTACGTACTGCTGGTGATGTTAGAATATTAGCTAGAGATATAGAAGGAAATGTAAATCCAAAAAGCTTTTCTGGTGAAATGCGTGATACTGCTATGGGTTTGGGATTGTCATTTGCTGCTAGAAGGCATCATGTTGATATGCCCAAAGAATTTCTTCATCAACTTCCTGGCAGTGAGTTCCCTCTGACGGCGGATTACATTCATTATTGGAAATATGTAGCACTTGCCTCATGGGCAGAACATAGCGGTGCTGACATTACTGTAGACAGTAACTGGCATGGGAAACGAGCGGCAAAACTGCGAGCGAGAATCCTACCTAGAGAGAAAGTATTCCCAGAAATTGTACATGCACTCGAAATCTTTCACGAAAATGTAACTGGTAGAGTTTTGCTATAAATACTTCTTAAGATATTTGGCGGTGTAGCTTTTGCTTACTTTGAGAATATCCTCTGTTGGACCTTGGAATAGAATATCTCCTCCTTCGGCGCCGCCTTCTGGACCCATGTCGACAAGATATTGACAGTTTTTGATAACATCAAGATTGTGCTCAATAACAATTACTGTGTTCCCCTTTTTCACGAGCTCTCGTAATGTATCCAATAACTTGTTAATGTCTTCAAAGTGCAGGCCTGTAGTTGGCTCGTCGAGAATATATACAGTGTTGCCACCTTCGCGGCGAGAAAGCTCTGAAGCGAGCTTGATCCTCTGAGCTTCGCCACCTGATAGTGTGGGAGAGCCTTGGCCAATCTTTAAATATCCTAGGCCAACGTCGACCAGAACCTTGAGCTTACGACCGATCTTGGGATAACTTTTGAAAAACTCGACCCCCTCCTGAATCGTCATATCGAGAATATCGTAAATAGTTTTGTTTTTGTAGGTGACTTCGAGGGTTTCCCTATTGTATCTTTTACCTTCGCAGACATCGCAGGTAACGTAGACATCGGGCAGAAACTGCATCTCAATCTTGATTACCCCCCCACCCTGACACTTTTCGCACCTGCCACCCTTGGTGTTGAAGCTAAAGCGCCCTTTCTCAAAACCGCGAAGCCTAGCATCCTCGGTATTTGAGAATAACTCGCGAATATCGTCGAAAAAGCCGACATAGGTTGCGGGATTGCTCCTTGGAGTACGCCCAATTGGTGATTGATCGACTAGATAAACCTCTTTGACATATTGATAGCCATCGAGCCTGTCGTACTTGCCCATGTGTTCGCTAAAGTAGCCATCGACATAATACCGAAGTGCTGGATAAAGTGTGTCCGTAATGAGGGTACTTTTACCACCGCCAGAGACGCCAGTGATGCCAATGAGGTTGCCTAGCGGGAGAGATAAGGTGACATTTTTGAGATTGTTTTCTTTGGCACCACTAAGCTTGATAGTGCCGAGACTTTGTTTGAGCTCCGGGCAATTGGTGATAATAGATTTGGAGCCTGATAAATACGCACCGGTAAGCGACTTGTCATCTTTAATCAGCTCATCAATCGTACCTTGTGCCATAACATGGCCGCCAGCTGCACCAGCTTTGGGTCCAATCTCGACAATATAGTCGGCGGCTCGAATTGTTTCTTCGTCGTGTTCGACGACTAGGAGTGTATTGCCCAACTCTACTAAATGCCGAAGTGAGCCGATTAGCGCTGCAACATCCCTAGCATGCAAGCCAATACTTGGCTCATCTAAGACATAAAGTACTCCGGTAAGCCCAGTGCCAATCTGGCTTGCCAGCCTAATGCGTTGCTGTTCGCCGCCCGATAGAGTCTTGGCTTTGCGACCCAAATTGAGATAACCCAGCCCCACATTTTCTAGGAAACTCAGCCGCGAAATTATCTCGCGAAAAATCGAATGACCAACTGTAGTATCGTAGGAGTTGAGTCTGGTAGTCAGATCGTTTTGATAGTAATGAAGAAGCTCTTTGACTGAGAGATCGGTGATGTCGATAATATTAAAATTGTCTAAGGTGACGCCGAGAATCTCTTTCTTAAGTTTTTTGCCCAGACAGCTACTACAAAGTACCTCGACCATGTATTGATGAATCTCACCTCTAGCCCACTCGGATTCGGAACTGTAGTACTTTTCCTCAAGTGTTGGGATAATACCTTTCCAGGTTTCGACAATACTCGTTGGGGTGCCAAAGCGGTTTTTGCCCTCTACCCTATACTCTTTGTCGGTGCCGTAAAGTAGGATGTCGAGATCGCGCTTGCTCATGTCGCCGATTGTGGTGTTGAGAGCAACCTGCTCTTCTTTGGCCACTGTCTCGTATAACCTGGTAAACCATGTTTCGTGAAAGAACATGCGATTCATTGGGAGAATACCACCCTCTTTGATCGTAAGCTTGGGGTTGAGAATGCGACCTATGTCAATCTTTTCGATAACCCCCAAACCTTTGCATGTTTCGCAGGCCCCAAGCGGAGAGTTGAAGGAGAACATGCGAGGTTCTAGCTCTGGGAGCGAGTGGCCGCAAACTGGGCAACTAAAATGCTCGGAATAAAGTTGTTCGATGTCGTTTGACATTAGAATAACCAGCCCAAGCGAAAGGCCTGTTGCCTGGCTGATGGCGGTTGTGAGGCGCGAGCGAAGTGAGATATTGAACTCATCGTTCTTTTGATCTTTGTAGCTAACGCTGAATGTGTCGATGATTGCCGAAATGGTGTGTTTGTTGGTTTTGATAAGCGAAATATCTTGGGTTAATGAGTATTCTTGGCCATCGATTATTGCTTGAGGATAACCCTTGCTAATTAGGTTTTTGAATAGGTCGCGATACTCGCCTTTTTGGGCTCGAACAACGGGAGATAAAAGCTTGAAAATGACAGGAACTGGCTTGTTTGCAGCAGTATGTTCAGAAATTTGTTCCATGACTTTGGCGACGATTTCGTCGAGCGCTAGTTTGGTAATCTCGGTGCCGTCATTGGGGCAGTGAGGGTGGCCTAGGCGGGCGTAAAGGAGGCGAAGGTAGTCGTAGATCTCGGTAATGGTGCCAACGGTACTGCGAGGATTGTGCGAGGTTGTTTTTTGATCGATCGAAATACTCGGCGAGAGACCGTCGATCTGATCAACATCGGGCTTGTCCATTAGCCCCAAAAACTGGCGAGCGTAACTACTGAGGCTTTCGACGTAGCGGCGCTGGCCTTCGGCGTAGATTGTGTCGAAAGCAAGACTACTTTTGCCACTGCCAGAAACCCCCGTCATTACCACAAATTGGTTTTTGGGGATATCGAGATCGATGTTTTTGAGATTGTGCTGTCTGGCACCTTTGATTTTGATGTATTGTTGTGTCATATTTGTTCATTGAGGTCCGTCCCCTAACCCTAGGGGACGGACCTCTAGGCTTCGCCTGCTCCCTTTAATTCTCGCAAGTGATCGCGAAGAGCAATTGCGGTTTCGAATTGTAGGTTGTCGGCTGCGGCCTTCATCTCCCTTTCGAGTTTTTTGATCAAACGTTCCTTGTCTCTTGGAGTAAGACTCGCAAGATCAACTTTCATGAGCTTGGGAGCTTCATATGTATTGAGCTTTTGCCAGGAATTGTCGGTATCGTCGTTCTCGACTACTTTTTCACGAAGTGATTTGATGATTGTACTTGGAGTTATGTTGTGTTTGGCGTTGTATGCTATTTGATATTGCCTGCGGCGGCCAATTTCCTCGATTGCGGCGGCCATGGAGCCAGTTATCCTATCGGCATACATGATAACCTCGCCTTTGATATTTCTTGCGGCACGACCCATTGTTTGAATTAGGGAGACGCGAGAGCGGAGGAACCCCTCTTTGTCGGCGTCGAGTATTGCAACAAGAGTGACCTCGGGGAGATCCAAGCCTTCGCGCAGAAGATTGACACCAATGAGGGCGTCGAACTCATTTTTGCGCAGTGCATCAAGAATATCGGTGCGCTCGAGAGTTTTGATGTCGGAGTGGAGATACTTGGCGCGGACATTTTGCTCGCCAAGATAATTGGCAAGGTCCTCGGCAGTTTTTTTGGTTAATGTTGTTACAAGAGTTCTTTCGCCTTTGGCGGCTCTAATCTTGATCTCTTCTATAACATCCTGAATCTCGTTGCCGACAGGACGGATCTCTATTAGTGGGTCGACAATACCAGTTGGCCTGACAAGCTGCTCGACAATGTGGCCTTTGCTAAGATCTAGCTCCCAGGGATCTGGGGTTGCCGAAACGTAGAGAAGATGAGGTGGTAGAGAGTAGAACTCATCGAACTTGAGTGGCCTATTGTCGATTGCTGCAGCCATACGAAAACCAAAGTCGATTAAAGTTTTTTTGCGAGCCTGATCGCCGTTGTACATACCTCTAATTTGAGGGATAGTCATGTGTGACTCATCGATGATTGTGAGCCAGTCATTTTTGTAGGCAAAGTTGAAGAAGTCGGGCATGGAATATGGTCTTTCACCAGGGAGCCTGCCGTCGAAGTAGCGACTGTAGTTTTCGATGCCGTTGACATAACCTAGCTCTTTGATACTTTCAAAATCGTAGTTGGTGCGCTGAAGTAGCCTTTGGGCCTCAACGAGTTTGCCGCGTGACTTCATTGACTCGTATTCTTGGGCCAGATCTCTTCGCATTTCGTCTTCTACTTCGGCAAAACGAGACTTTTCGAGGAGATAGTGCTTGGCTGGATAAATAACAATACCCTCCCCGCCTATTTTTTCGAGGATGGGTAAGCCAGAGATTGGATCAAAGGCAGAAATATCGGTAACGGAGTCTAGGCCAAAAGTGATGCGATATGCGGTGTCTTGGTAGGCAGGATAAATATCCATGGCATTGCCTCTTAGTCGGAAAGTGCCACGTGAGAACTCAAATTCTGACCTTTGGTACTGCATGGTGATAAGTTTGGTTGCGAGTTGTTGCCAGGTTGACAAAAGAGTACGGAAGATCGGCAACTCGAACTTGCCATATTCGGCTGGATTGCCGATGTTGTAGATGCAGGAAACAGAGGCAACGACAATAACATCTTTTCGACTCATAATATTGGTTGTGGCTTGGAGACGGAGCTTGTCGATTTTGTCGTTGATGTCGGCTGTTTTTTCGATATAAGTATCGCTACTTGGGACGTAGGCCTCTGGTTGATAATAATCGTAGTAACTTACAAAGTAACTAACGGCGTTGTCGGGGAAGAAATCGCGCATCTCTTGATAAAGTTGGGCGGCGAGAGTTTTGTTGTGAGAGATTATGAGAGTTGGTTTTTGAGTAGTCTCAATCACATTGGCCATTGTGTAGGTCTTGCCACTGCCGGTTACACCCAAAAGCGTCTGATCGCGCACTCCTGATTGGATACCAGAAACGAGGGCCTCAATGGCTTGAGGCTGATCACCTGTTGGCTGATACGGACTTTTGAGCTTAAATTGCATGACTGATCAGTATATCAGCTTTCGGGTATAGTTGGTAGAGCGCTGCGTTTGGATCTAGTACCTGTAATGATCTGGTTTGAAAGGACCTTTGGGTGAGATTCCCAGGTAGCTAGATTGGTCTTTGGTCAGTTTGGTGAGGTGACCGCCAAGCGCCTTGACATGCAACTCTGCCACTTTTTCATCCAAATGTTTTGGTAGCATGTAAACACCAACACTATATGGCTTGGTCCAAAGTTCAATTTGTGCCAAAACTTGATTGGTAAAGCTATTGCTCATGACAAAACTTGGATGACCATGGGCACAACCAAGGTTGACTAGGCGACCTTCGGCCAACAAGATTATTTGATGACCATCGGGGAAGGTATAAAGATCAACTTGAGGTTTTACTGTTTTCTTTTTCATGCCTTTTACATCATTTAATGCTGCAACCTGAATCTCTACATCGAAGTGGCCAATGTTGCAGACAATTGCACCATCCTTCATATTTTCCATATGTTTGAGGGTGACGATGTCTTTGTTGCCCGTGGCAGTTACAAAAATATCGGCAATTTTACTTGCTTCGTCCATTGTAATTACCTGGAAACCTTCCATTAATGCCTGTAAAGCGCAGATTGGATCAGTTTCGGTGACGAGAACTCGACAGCCATAACTCTGCAAACTTTGAGCACAACCCTTGCCAACATCGCCAAATCCTGCGACAACGGCTACCTTGCCTGCGAGCATAATATCAGTAGCGCGTTTGATGCCGTCTACTAAGCTTTCGCGACAGCCATATTTGTTGTCGAATTTGCTTTTGGTAACACTGTCGTTGACATTAATCGCTGGAACTTTGAGTTTGTTTTCACCGAGCATTTGATAAAGATGGTGAACGCCAGTTGTTGTCTCCTCAGAAATCCCTTTGATATCTACTAGCATTTTGGGATACTTACTATGGATTAGGCCTGTGAGATCACCACCATCATCGAGAATCATGTTGGGTCCAAGACCATCTTCAAACTTGAGCGTTTGTTCGGTACACCACCAATATTCTTTCTCAGTTTCTCCTTTCCACGCAAAAACTGGAGTGCCAATAGCGGCAATAGCTGCAGCAGCTTCGTTGACTGTGCTAAATATGTTGCAACTGGCCCAACGAACTGAAGCACCTAGCGCTTGAAGCGTTTCGATAAGTACGGCGGTTTGAATAGTCATGTGCAAACTGCCAGCAATACGTGCACCTTTTAACGGCTTTTTCTTGCCATATTCTTCTCTTAGGTACATTAGTCCTGGCATTTCGCGCTCGGCAAGTTTGATCTCATCTCTGCCCCACTTTGCAAGACTTATGTCGGCTACTTTGTAGTCTGTTCCGCCTAAGGCGGATTTCGCGGATTTTAAATTTTTTTCAGTTGTGCGAAGCATAGTTCTCCTTATATGAATCTAAATATCGTTGACTAAACTCTTCCATAGTAAAGTGGTGTGTTTGGGTACCCGCTTTTTCGACAGTGTAAGCAGCTAAGCAGCTACCAAGCTGACAACATATTTTTAATTCCATGTTTCTGACGAAACCATGGAGAAACCCAGCACGATAGGCGTCGCCTGCCCCAGTTGGGTCGAGTGGAATAATGCCTGAGACGGCTTTTATGAGGATAGGTTCTTTGATATCCTTTCCTTCGATAATGGAGCCTTTTTCACCTAGAGTGGTAATAACGATGGGAACTTTGTTTTTGATGTTTGATTCGGATATGCCAGTTTTGACACTGAGTACACCCAATTCATAATCGTTGAGAATAAGGATCTGGGCAGCAGAGATTCCAGCCAGAAGGTCTTCTTTACTGACGTTGCTGACTTGTTGCCCTAGATCATATATCATTCTGAGATTGTGTTGCTTGCAGATGTCGGTAAATCTTCTCATTAATTTGGGGTCATTTGCCGATATTACAATGATGGGATTTTGGGTAAGCCATGGGTCGATACTGAGACTATCGCTATCGCTCATAGCTCCAGAGTAGAACCCACCAATTTGATTGTTACTCTGATCAGTCAGTACCGTAAAGGTTGCAGTTGGAAGATGGCTTTTGTGCACGTAGCTGGTGTCGATGCCTAGCTGTTGCAAGTCTGCTATATAGCTTTGTGTATTGGGCCCTACTGAACCAAGGAGAACTGGATGATCCCCTAGAAGACCAAGGTTGTAGGCAATATTCCCTGCAGTGCCACCGCGACTATCGGTAAGATTATCGATGAGAACCGAAAGGCTAAGAACGTGTATCTTGTCGGGTTGAATAAGATCCTGGTAGCGACCAGCAAAGTTCATTATCCGATCGATGCTTATGCTCCCCGTAAGGATAATTGGCAGCATGTCTTATTTGTTGTACTTGTCTTTGACCTGGAAAAGGAAGTAGCAACCAATTGCCCCGCCGATTACGAGAGCACCAATATTGAAGGTGAGGATGTTTTGGACGGCAGACAATAGGACTGAGTAAAACATAAGCTTCCATGCTTTGGCTTGGCGTTTGAAAAGTCCTGGGATCGCTATCAAATTGATCCCGATAAGAGCTATCGAGAAGACAAGGCCAATGATGCTAGAAACACCCATGGTGAAACCGCCCAAAAAGCTTGCTGGCAGAAGAATGGCTGATAGGCCGAGCGCGCCCAAAATTAGTGGGAGTAAAAAGATCATCGAAACAACTGCAAACCAAGGGCTAATTTTGACGATTATTTCTTTGACATTTTCTGGGAGAGCTGGAACTTTTTTGACAAAAAATTCTTCTAATTGAACTTCGAGCTTGCTTGCTAATTCGGTAACTGTGGGTTGTTTGTCGCTAGCCATGATTAACTCCTAAATGTTTGGAATAATGGTTTGAGTATAACATCAATTGGCGCGGAATATTGAGTTTTTATGGATCGAGGTAGCGGACAATGACGATACCGGAACCACCAGACCCACCACTAGCCCCACCGTTACCACCGCCACCTCCTCCTCCGCCAATAACAGTTGAACTTGCGCCAGGAGTTGTTCCACAAGTACCTCCATTTCCTCCAGACGCATAAGTGACTGATGAACCAGAAATAGAATTTGTAGTTCCAGCACCACCAGGAGAACCAGACAAACCATTTCCTCCAACAGAAGACAAGCCACCCCCACCGCCTCCAGCATAACAACCAGTCCAATCCCAACCATTTCCACCAATATTACCTTGTCCAGCGGGAGTTGCGCTTCCTCCCGTACTATTATATCCACCACCACCCCCTCCGCTTGCTCCAGAACCACCAGCCTCTCCCGGTCCTCCACCAGTTCCACCTCTTCCCCCGCCATACATAGTTATTGAATTATATGAGCTGTTACCTCCAGCACTATGAATTGAACCAGCGGACCCAACGACTATTGAATAAGACGTATTTATAATATTCGTAGTTCCTGTTCCATACCCTCCGGCGCCTCCTCCTCCACCACCACCGCCATTAGCAACGCCATTAGCCCCTCCACCACCACCACCCACCACTAAATATTCTGTACTAATACTATTTGGGCAACTTACCGTTAATGGTCCACTACCAATAAATGTATGTATTTTGTAACCACCTGATGTTGTTATTGATCCACCAGTAATATTTGTTGTTTTAATTGCAGCTGAGGCATCATTGCAATCAGTGTTATTCGATGCAGTATAATTTCCAGTTTGTGGAGCACAAGAGGTAAGTGCGCCTGTTCCATAAGTATCAATATCTGCATCTAAATATTTTGCTGGACTAATAGTTCTAGAAATTGCACTGTCTGCATCATTACAATCCGTGTTACTGGTCACATATCCCGTATAGGTAGTCCCACATCTTTTAGTTGTTACAGAATTATTACCATAAATATCACCATCAGAATCTTGATAGAAAGTTGTACAAGCATTGCCCGATAAACATTCTGTCGACGAGGTGCACACAGAACCATCCAACAAGCCAATGCATGTCTTTTGGGTTCGACTATCTGTTGAATAAAACGTCTTTCCGACTTTGCAATCTGCAACAGTCGCGTCTCCCTCTGGAGTCCAAGTTGCAGCAGAGTATATCCTATTCCACATGGCACCCCAATCTCCCCAAGCACCTGCAGAGGTTGAGCCATGTCCCAATGTAACGAGAGCATCTGAAATTGTTTTGAGACGAGATGTTACTCCAGACTCTGGAGAACTACCTGATTGTTCTGCAAGTACTGTTGTACTGATCCGAAAAACCGCAAAGGAGAATACAACAAATAACGAGACTATAAATAATCTTTTACGCATGGCAGATTAATATTAACAGGAAATTATATTTGCGCATACCCGCCCGCCTGTTAGTAACCTGGGAAGAAATCGGTCTCGATCTGTTTGTGTGGGATCTGAAGCTCTTTTAATATCTGCTCACTAGCTTCGACTAGGCCCTGAGGGCCCGAAATATAGTAAGTAGCTTGGGAATAGTTGGCGACGACTTGCTTGATCATCTCGGCTGTGAGATGCCCAACAAAGCCGTGCCATGGAGTCGGGAGATTTGCCTTGTCTGTTAGGACAAAATGAGTATTTACGCCAAACTTTTTGGCTTGTTGCAAAAGATCAAAATAGGCAACTTCGTCGGCTGTTTTGTTGATGTAGATAAGGTCTATTTGTACAGGCTTTTGCAAGTCAACAATTTCTTTGATCATGGCGCGAAAAGGCGCAATCCCAATCCCGCCAGCAATAAAAACGAGGGGTGAATCTTGGGAGGTGAGAGTAAAGTCCCCTGCGAGATTGTTGGCCGAAAGAGTGGCGCCAACTGGGATTTGGAGTAAGTGTTTTTTGTAGCTACTTGGGGGCTCGTAGTACTTGATGGCAAAAGCTGGTTCTTCTTGAGCTGTGGAAGATAAGCTAAAGTAGCGCCTGTTGCCGCGATTGTCCATTGGATCGTGTGGGAGAGTCCACTCCATATATTGTCCAGAAAGATATTTGAGATCGGGAAGTTTTTCGAAGATAAACTCGTAGGTATCTTTGGCAATCAACTTTTTACTTTTGAGCTTGAGCACAAAGCGATATTGAGGATTGATTACAAAAGAAAAAACATTGGCAAGAGCCAAGGCTATCTCGGGAGTTGCAACGAGGCCAAGGATGTTGAGCTGGGGAGTTGCGTAAAGAGCGGCAGTAAGAAGTGCAAAATATCCCCTCTTCTTATCTGTTCCTGGAGAAGTTGCGGGCTCGGTAAACATGACTACTGCAAAAAATATTAGCGCAGTATGTGAGAAGCTCATCCACCATGCATTAAGAACAGACATGGGCGAACCAGTGCGGACCAAAGCAGCAATGCCAACAATTGCCCAGAAAGTAAGTAAAAATTGAAGTACCATCTTTTGCCTATTTACCTTTTTGATAATGAGATAGCCGCCGATAATTACGAACGGTAATAATGCGGGGGTGCCAACCCACCAAGTGGCATTGGTATCGGTAAGAAGAGCTAAGGCAATAAGCCCTGCGGCAACAGGATTGACAACATGATGATCGAGAATTGTAGCCAGATACTTGGAGCCAATTGCAAAAGCGCCGGCAACGGCTATTGGAACAAAGCTAATTGGGAACTTGGGGGTAATTAGCAGTGAGAGAATTAGGGCAGTAATAATTGTTGATTCGATGTTGCTATTGGCGTGAAAAATATCTGAAAGAATTTGGTTGGCAAGTAGACAGCCCCCTACTACCTCGGCGGTGATAATAAGAATGTCGAGTGGATCATAGGCAAGTACCTTGAAAAAGCTTAGAACTGTTGCAACCAAAATGAGCCCACCTAAGTAGTAGATGGTAAGCCTGTACATGGTGATATGACTTAAGTATTTGTTAAACATAGTGTTTAAAATGATTGGTCATTACTCCTTGGTGATCGAGAGTAATCATGTACCCTGCAAGACTTGGGATCTTGCTTACCCATTCTATCCCCTTTTGTCCCATTGCAAAGGCTGCAGTTGCATAACGATCTGCATCGTAGACATCTCTGGCAATAATGCTAAGGCTAGCTATTTCACTTGTGGCTTTTTTGGTATGTGGATTTATTATGTGATCCTTGTGTATTGAAGTGCCAGATGTGGCAATGCCCTCTCCTGAGAGATGTACAACCTTGATAATCTCGCCTAGTGCAAATGGATTTTCGATCCCAATGGCCCAGGGTTCTTTGGTATCACTTACACCACTTGTTTGTATATCCCCGGCTATTTCGACCAAAAAATCATGATAGCCATTATCGTGCAAGAGCTTGGCAGCCTGACTAATCGCGTAGCCTTTGACTAGGCCTGTCGGATCTTTGACACCACTTGTTTCTATGTCAAAATATCCAGCGGTTTCTTTTTTGGTTCTGTCGCATTCATTGAGGATAAATTTGAGTTCGGGGTAATCAGTAAGCTCGATAAGACCTTGATTGTATTTGTTGATTAAACTATCTGGGCGATACATACTAAAATCTTGATCAATTTTGTTATAGAGCTCGACAATTTGTTTGTAAATCTTAGCTGTATCTCTACCTTTGGCTATCTGAAGTTTGGCTGGCATCGACATCGATTTCCATTGATATTGCATAATTTAGATCGCTTGTTGTAGGGCTGATTTGAGCGATTCTATAAATGCCCCACTTGTTGCAGACGCCCCAGAAATAGTATTGACGTTGGCGCTTTGAGCTTGGATTGCTTCTTGGGTAAGATATGGCATAGCTTGATCATTGATGCGTTGTGAAGTGCGATTGCCGCTTGGGTGCTGAAGGAAAGTGACATCGGTTATTTTGCCTTTTTGGATGGTCGCTTGGACTTGGACAAAACCGTAATACGCGTCGGCAATACTACCTTTGTAGATGCCGTCTTTGAAGCTCGTGCTTTTGGCCACTGTCGGTTTGGGAGTTGTTGTGGCTGCTACGGGAATTGTGGCTGTTACGGGAGATGTTGAAGGAACTAAATTTGCGGCAGGAGCAATTATACGACGATTGCGATTGTCATCTTCTGCGCCTAGATTTAGAGGGGGGTTTGTCGAAAATTTGCTTTTTATAATAACTAGAAAAGCAAAAAATGCGAGAACTAGTGAAATTTGTATATATTTTTTCATAAATTTTATATAGGTAAATCAACTGAATGAATGCTGAATATAGTATAACATTGGTCTTGACATTGCGTGTGAATAGTAATTAACTTGTAGTTGTGCAAAAGAAAATTTTGATTGTTGAGGATGAGGTATTACAGCGTAAGGTGCTAAGCGATTGCTTTGCACAAAATGGACTCACGATACTAGAAGCTAGTGATGGCTATGAAGGCCTAAAGATTGCGCTCGACGAACACCCTGATATTATTGTTACGGATGTGCGAATGCCCAAAATGGATGGAATGGCAATGATACACAAATTGCGCGGAGATACGTGGGGTACGAGCGTGCCGATTATTATTTTGTCCAATTATGATAACAGCGACGCGCAGCTTATGCAGATATTGGTCGATCACCCTTCATATTATTTGATGAAAGCCGATAGCTCACTCGAAAGTATAGTTGAAAAGATTAAGGGGATTTTGGAATTACCTTAGATACGGCATCACAGTATTGAGTAATTCTTCTTTGGTAGTATTGACTTTGACAAGATATTTTTTGGCTCCAATTTGATTGGCTACATTCTTTTCGGAATCTAGGTTTGTAAGAATGATCACGGGGATTGGCTGAGTGGCGGGATCTGCCTCAATTTTTTCTAAGATATCAAAACCATTCATACCCCCCGGGAGCATAATGTCTAGGATAATAAGATCTGGTTTGTCTGTTTTGATTTGTGAAACTGCATCATGTCCATTAGTAGCGTTGATGGTTGTGACATTTTCGCGCTTGAACATTTCCTGATATAGCTGGAAGAGTAATGGGTCGTCTTCGACTATGAGGATTTTTTTGGTCATATCAATTTGAGTATAGAACATTTATTAATTTAGGCAAATTCGCTCATTGCTGGCGTTAAATCCAGCTGAGTGGCAAATTGGCTTTGGAGAGTCTTCTCCCCAAGTTGTGGTAACAACTCGTGGTATGGCTGGGCAACACTATCTTCGTAAAAAACACCTATCGGGAGCTTGTCTTCTTGCTCGGCCAATTCCCAGGCCTCGAGCCGACTATCTGGCTTGTATTCTGTGGGGAGTTGCGTGATCCTTTCCTTAAACCAAGCTTGCGTATTGAGTTTGTTAAATGTTACGCAAGGCTGGAAAATATCGAGGACAGAAAAACCTTGATGCTTGATGGCTTTGATGATCATATCTTTGGTGAAAGGGATATTGGTGGCGTAGCTTCGACCTACCCAGGTGGCTTTGGCGGTTATTGCCATGGCAATGGGATTGATTGGTTCTTCAATAACCCCCTGTGGAGTTGAGCCAGTCTTGACACCTTTACAGGTTGTTGGGGAAGTTTGGCCTTTGGTAAGACCGTATGTTTGATTGTCGTGAACAAGAAGAGTGATGTTGTGGTTGCCTTTGCAAGCTGAGATAAAGTGTCCCATCCCCTCGCCATAGATGCCACCATCGCCACCGATTACAATAATCGTAAGGTCGTGGTTGGCCATAGAAATCCCTTCGGCAATTGGGATTGAGCGACCGTGCAGAGCGTGAAAACCAAAGACTGGAACAAAGTCGGTCATGTTGCCACTGCAACCTACATCAAACACAACAACGAGCTTTTCCTCGGGGATGGCAAGCTCTTTGAGAGCCATTTTGAATGCTCCCCAAATACCAAAGTTGCCACACCCTGGACACCATGTTGGGAAAACGGGAGTGCGGACTAAGGCATCGCTCATTGCTTGGCTCCTTGATTAATGTAATTTACAATATCTTCGGGGTAAAAAGGTCTGCCGTCGTATCTATTTATGCGTTCATTAAAAATAATACCTGTTGCTTCGCGAATAAGGCGCTCTGCCTGCCTGGTGGCATTGCCCTCGACCATTATTAGGCGTGAGCGATTGGCTGCAAGCTTGGTAAAAGCTTCGACTGGGAATGGCGCCATGGTAGTGAGGTGAATAGCATTGGCTTTGTTCTTTTGGATTGCGTTAAGTTGCTTGATTGTTTCCTGGATTGGAAGTTTGGTGGAGCCCCATGTGACAAAGGTAATCTCAGCTTCGGCTGGGCCAATTAATTTGGGCATAGGTAATACTTGGAGCGTACTAGCTAGTTTGTGGAGGCGTTTGTCGGCCATCTGAGTTGCAAGAACCGGATCTTCGGTAGCTATGCCGTATTCGTTGTGCTCGTAGGAATTGGCGATGTGTACCCCATGTTGATCTCCCGGGATTGAACGGATGGAATATCCCTGAGGAGTGATTTGGTATCTTTGAAAAGAGTTGTCGGCGGGGAGTGGCCCAGTTACCATATTGTAGCGATTGTTGGTGTATTGGGTGGCAAACTTGGGCACGCTTTGAGATGATTCCAAGAGATATTTGTCGGCCAAAATATAAACTTGGGTTTGCCATTGTTCGGCGACTAAGAACGCAAGACGAGTCATGACGAATGCTTCTTCGGCGTCGCCTGGCGCTATGACAACTTTGCCAAAATCGCCGTGCCCGGCATTGAGGACAAATTGTAAGTCGGATTGACCAGTCCACGTGGGTTGGCCAGTAGCTGGTCCTGGTCTTTGACCTTCCATAACAACGAGCGGTGTCTCGACCATGGCGGCAAGTGAAGCTGCTTCGGCCATAAGCGCAAAGCCCCCACCTGATGTTGCTACCATTGCGCGTATGCCTGCAAATGAGGCGCCAATTGCTTGATTGATGGCAGAGATTTCGTCTTCGGAATGTTTGACGACAAGAGTATACTTGGATTGCTGAGCCGCCAAAAACTCGAGTAGTGAAGTGGCTGGAGTCATGGGATAAGCGGCATAAAACTGCAACCCACCGGCGATTGCCCCGAGCCCAATTGATTCGTTGCCACTAACATAAACTTGTTGTTCTTGAGTTACGACGATAGGTTGTTGGCGAGTTATTTGCAGAGACTCTAGGTGCTGATAGCCCCTTGTTGCAGCGAGCTTGTTTTTACTTACAACCTCTTCGCCTTTTTTGGTAAATATGTGTGTAATAAGCTCATGGAGTATGGCAATATCGAGGCCGAGTAAATAACAGGTGGCACCCAAGGAAACCATGTTGGAAGCAAGTGGTGAACCCGTAACTTCGACCGCGATACTAAACATGGGTAGGTCGATAATGGTACCTGGAATAACTTGGTTAGCCCAATCGAGTTTGACTTGTTTTTGATCGACCAAAATAATTGTCTCGGCGGTAAGCTCTTCAAGATGCAACAAGATTGCGTCTTGGTTGAGAGCGATAAGAACATCGACATTGTGGGCTTGAGACGTGACAGGCCCTTTGTCGGCGGTAACCTGAATGGTATTGTGCCCTCCCCTAATGAGAGATGGGTATTCGCCGTAAGTAAAAACATGCAAGCCATGGCGCATACATAATTTGGCAAACAATGTACCAGTAACTGCAATGCCCTCACCCGCTAGTCCTGCTATTTTACAATTAAACATATTTCTATCATGCCACACATTGGGCTATTTTTGTTAACTACGTTTGAGATCGGCGGCAATTACCCCTTCGTCGGTGACAAAAAGAGGGTTAATCTCGATCTCTGTTAAATTAGGAATTGCTTTAATATATTCTGCAAGTTTGGTTGCAGCGAGCACTAGTTGATCTATGGCAATAGGATTTAATAGAGTAATAACTTTGGTGCGCTCGAGAGCCTTTTTAATTTCGACTGGCGTGGCTGGCAAAAAAATATAGGCGCGATCATCGAATGTGTCGGACAAGCTCCCACCCATACCAATCGCCATATACCAACCCCAAAAAGGATCTTTACTAATACCTAATAGAACCTCTATGCCAGTAGTAATTTTTTGCTGAAATACTACTTGAGTACCCCATTGCTGCAAGTGGGTAAAGGCAGCTGTTGCTTGTTCGAGATTGAGAATGTCTTGGATGACGGCACCCAACTTGGCTTTGTGTAGTAGTTGTAGATTGGTGGTTTTGCCGATAAGGGGCCACTTGAAGTCTTGCAGCTTTGGCAATTCACTATTGTCTGAAATAAGAAGTTGTTTGGGTGACTGGATGTTGCACTCTTTGAGCAAGTTGGTAACATCGAGAAAATCTTTGGGATAGGGCTTGGATACTACATCTATTACTTTTACCAATTCTATATTTTCGCTCAAATTGGTCTTGGCTTGGAATAGTGCTGAGAGAGTTTCGGCAACTTCGTTGGGGTAGCGACAGACGAGTATGCCTGCCTGTTTAAGCTTATCTCGATATTCTTGCATTTGGTCGCCACCAGCCAAACACGCAAACAGCAAATGTTTGCCAAAAGGCTGTGAAAGAACTATGGTAAGAGCTGGTAGATCGGTAACTGCTTGCTGTGTTACGACTGCAACTAGTTGAGAAATTGCTGGATCATTACCCAAGATGTCGAGAGCTTGCTTGTATTGAGTTGGTGTGGCGTCGCCTAATAAATCTAGTGGATTACTTATTTTGAGGCCAGGCAACTCCGCCGCGAGAGCTTGCATAGTAGTAGCTGAAAGAGTCGCTAGTGGCACCTTACCTTCGGAGATTTCGTCGGTAAGTACTACTGCGGGGCCACCAGCGTTTGTTACAATCATCACGTTTTCTGGAAGAGCTGTTAGCTTGGCGGCTCCTTCGCTAGCGCGTACTAGCTGCTCAAAGTTGTCGACTTGTACTATCCCTGCTTGCTGGCACAACTCGTCGAGTAATACCTGGGAGGTTGCGAGAGCGGCGGTGTGCGAGGCTGCAGCTTTGCGACCAGCATCTGTACTGCCTCCTTTGAGTAGAAAAATCGGCTTGTGAATACTTAGATTTTTGCTGATGTTTAAGAACTCTTGAGGATTACTAATTGATTCGAGATAAACTACCACAAGGCTTGTATTGGGATCGTTTATCGCGTAAGTAAGGGCATCATTCTCGGTGATACCGGTCCTGTTACCTAGAGAAATTGCGAAGGAAACTCCAGTGCCTGCTGAAACATATTCCTGGAATAATGCAGAGAGTATTGCGCCAGACTGTGAGATAAGAGCAATTGGTCCTTTGGAGATTTCGCTTGGGCCAAAGCTTGCGTAAAGTTGTTTGCTTGGAACAACATAACCCATGGTATTGGGGCCTAGTAGCGCAATACCTGCTTGGTCTAACTTCCCAATAATCTCGTTTTGCAAAATTGCTCCAGCACTGCTATCCTCGGCAAACCCAGCTGTAATAAGTACAACTGCACGAGGCTTAACTTGCAAACATTCGTCGATTATAGCTGCTACACCAACGTGTGGAATAGCTATAACTACCACGTCAACAGGAGTTTGAAGCTCTGAAAGACTTGGGATTACGGTAAGGCCGAGGATTTCGCCACCCTTGGGGTTGATAGGATAAACGGTAAAGCTTGGATTGGAGTGTAAATTGCGAAGAATTTGGTGGCCAACTTTGCGCTCGTCTTGTGATGCCCCAACAACTGCAAAGCTTGTAGCTTCGATTAATGTAGCCAAATTCATGACTTAACGATAGCAAGTATTTGCGCTTTATTCAAATGAATGCGTATTGACGAAGTATCTAGTTGTTTGTTATAAAGATTATGTGTAGCTTTTACGCACAATATATTATTTCTATTTTCTTTTTGGAGATTTATGAAAAAACAAGTGTTTTTGGGTATGGTTACAATCGCCTTGGTTGGTATTGGAGCTGGAGCTGTACTAACTGGAGCTCTGTTTAATTCGCAACAAAATACTGGGAGCAACAAGTTGTCGGTTGGTACTTTGGATTTGCAGCTGGGAGAGAATTCGTCTTCACCATTTGTCATCGAAAATATTGGATCTTTGGCTTTGATCAAAGGTGAGAAAACCTGGGAGGTAAAAAATTCGGGTACATTACCTGGCAGATTGCTACTAAGCGTAAAGAACTTGAATAATAAATCATCTGGCTGTATTAACGAACCCAAAAAATTAGCTGATCCCAAGTGTGGTGAGACTGGCCATGAAGGAAATCTTGGCAAGGCCGTAAAAGCTACTATTAGTATCGATGGAGTGGATGTGGTGACGGGGCAGACAATGGCAAATGCGGATCAAGACAAATTTGTGCAACTCTGGGATTCTTTGCCACAGGTAATACTTGAACCTGGGCAAAAGAAGATGATTGGATTTCGTCTAAATGCGGATGAAGCAGATTACGGAAATGAGATCCAAGGTGATAGCCTGCAGTTTGATATCGAATTTAATCTTGTGCAGCAGCCGGCTACGATCTGATGAAATTTTTGGCAAATGCTATCGAGATATTGGTGTGGGCTCTAATGATCGGCTTTTTGGTGCTTCGAGGTATTGGACTAATATCAGATAGTAAGTGGCAAAGTGAGTGGAGAATGTTTGTTGTGCAATCTGGATCGATGGAGCCTTCGATTATGACTGGAGACGTGGTTGTTACCAAAGCTTACACAGATTATACAAAGAATGATGTGATAACTTTTGCAAGTAAAACTCTGGGGATTGTAACTCATAGAGTCGTGAAACATGAAAATAATATTTTCGTAACCAAAGGCGATGCCAATCGAGTTATTGACAACGACCAAACCTCGAATGCGCAAATAATCGGCAAGGTAGTACTTGTTGTCCCCATGCTTGGCAAACTAATTGTGTTTGGGAGAAGCCCCATTGGATTATTCTTTATGATTGGGATCCCGGCCTGTGTGATTATTGCAGAGGAAATCTATTGGTTTGGCAGCAAGAGAAAGCGATATGCGAAATAGACTGAGCTTTGTTGTGCGAGTTATATTTTTTTCAATGGTAATGATGTTGCGTACGGCACAGAACACCTCGGCTGATCTAAAAGTGGTTGGAGTTATAGAGAGCAATGAGCTAAAGGCAACCACACTGGTGCTTGATAACCAGGCTAGCAATAATAATACTATGCAATCACAAATGTTTGCTACGAGTGCTTTAATTGCTGGCGGGTATGATACCAAAGGCATAAGAATCCACAATTCGGGCAACGTTGATTACAAATATAATTTGACCTCCAAGCTACATTTTCAGGACAATTTGCTATGCCAAGAATTGAATGTGAATATTTGGAAGGATGAAAGCCTAGTTTTTCGGGGTAAACTAAAGGATTTGAAAGTGGATTTTTTAAGTAAGGCCGGCGAGATAGATAATTACATGTTTGTTGTTAAACTAGATAGTAACAAGAACGAGGTAAAGAATCAACACTGTGAGTTTGATTTTGTATTCCGTACCGCTAGCGGAGACCACGTGGGATTGTGGGATGAGCGAAGTATAAATAATGTAGTTGATAGTGGGCCATAGAGTGATACAATCACTTTCAGTGATCGACGAAACACCAATTCAAACTCAACCAGAATTATTATCACCCCAAGAAACTCACTTGCCAGAATCAAAGTTGAAACTTAATGTTATCGTTAAAATATTTGCAATTTTGATACTTGTCGGTCTTATTATTTTCAACATACAACAACTTAGTCGGTCTACTACTCAACCAGAACCTAATCACTCTGAGCTTGCAAATTTACTTGCGCCACTGTCTCCATCCCCATCACCATTACCATCCATATCCACAAAACCCTTTTCAATTATCACCCCCACCCCATCGCCCACGCCCACTCCACCCCCGAGTTCAACCCCATCAATCTCATACAGTCCCAAAGTTTTTGTCCTCATCTTTGATCCTACCTATCAGAATTCAAGTATTATCAACTACTTGCATTACAACCAACCCCAAAGTCTGGATTCGGAATATATACGTACGATCAAAGAAGTAAGCAAGCAAACCATTAATTATCAAATTGTTAAAACTCAGGTAGTTAATTCTTTTCCTGTAAAATTGTCTGGCTACACTTTTAATTCGGAAGAATATGTAGCTTGTCTTAATAACCAAAGCTGTAATCGCGAATTAATTGATTATCAGAAACTGATCAACGACTACAATTTGTGTCAACAAGCCAACAATGGCGAGTTCCAGGAAGTATGGTTGTGGGGTGGACCTTGGATGGGTTTCCTTGAAGCAGTTACTGCTGGACCAAACGATATTTATACTAACGGAGAGCCTATCGCAAATTCGAGTTGCGCTAAGACTCTTCACATAATGGGCTTTAGTTACGAGCGGGGTGTGTCCGAAATGATCGAAAATCTAGGCCATCGGATTGAGGGAACCATGCGCTATATCTCGGGTATAACTGGAAACCAAGATTGGTACAAATTTGTTAGTTATGATCAAGCTAACCCCAATCAAGCAGAGTGTGGTTTTGTTCATTATGCCCCCAACTCTACATCAGATTATGATTGGAGCAATTCTCGCACTGTTAACTCAAACTGTGAATCATGGAAAAACTATCCTGATGTAGTTAGTGACCCTCAACCTATTTCATGTTCTAAATGGAGTTGTGATGGATTTGGCTATAAAAAATGGTGGCTTTCTCACCTTCCTGCGAATGCTGGAAGCAACAATAACATCTTTAATAACTGGTGGACGTATATTACATACTAGAGATGCTATTATGATAGTATGCCGTATAAAGTTGTCGGATTTATTTTGTTGTTTCTTTTTTCTTGCACCAGGGTTTTGGCTGGACCCAGTAGCAGCAACTACGAGCTTAAATCTTATGAGTTTGGATCGGGTGGTGTAAATGAAACCGACTCAACCAACTATGGTTTGCGAGCGATAAGTGGGTCCCAAACTGCCGACCGCGGATTTTCGAGTAATTTTATGCTCAACTCGGGCCTACTTTTTGTAAACCAAGCCAACACACCTGCGGTACCTACCCTTACCAACCCTGCTAGCTACTATGACCGCCTCAAATTTGCGATCGCACCTGAGAGCAATGTTAGTAACGCGCAGTTTGCGATTGCGATCTCGACAGACAACTTTGTGACAGCATCTTTTATACAACTCGACCATACAATCGGTGGAAGCGAAAGCTGGCAAACATATGCCGACTGGGGAGGAGTAAGTGGATCTTTTGTACGTACCCTGCACCCAAATACAACTTACCAAATAATGGTCAAAGCCAAAAATGGCGCTTTTAGCGAATCGGCATATAGCCTTGGGGCTGCTGCCGCGACTAGTGTGCCCTCTCTTTCTTTTGGGATAAGCAATTCGACTTTGACATTTAACAATCTCAATGGCGAAAATGCTTTTACCGATAGTAGCAAAAGTACCGCACTAACTACCTCGACTAATGCGTATTATGGCTATACAGTTTATGCGCACACAGATAGCCCACTAACATCGGGTGGCAATACTATCGCCGACTATACTAGCCCCAATTCCTCACCTACCTCGTGGAGCGGTACGGGATTTGGATATACAACAGACGATAGCGAGCTACTAGGAGGAGTGGCGAGCCGATTTGTAACCCCAGCAGCCAAGTATGCGGGATTTGTGAGCTCTAGTATCGGCGATCCTGTTGCAGACCATACAACCAACCTCGTGGATGCAAGCATTCTGAGTGAACAATTTAATATCGGCTACCGCGTGACTGCGCCAGATAATACTCCAGCTGGAGCTTACAAAACCAAGATTATTTATATAGTTGTGCCAACATATTAAGTTTATGAAAAAATTATTTGCTTGTGTTATTGCGTTGTTACTATTTGGAGCTCCAAAATGCGCAAGCGCAAGTGACAGTATCCGAATCTCGCCGGTAATCTTGCGAGTGGAACTTGCTCCTGGAACTAACAGCGAGCAAAAAATAACTGTTTCAAACCTAACTGATTCCCCCCTACCAGTTTCCTTGTCGGTAGATGGATTTGATGCAACTGATGAGGAGATAGGAATAAATATTAATAGTAATACCGAGACTTCGCCACTCTCCAACTGGATAAAGATTGTTGATCCGGAGGCGATTATCCCCGCCAAATTGAGTCGCGAGTTTGTGGCCAAGATAACAGTACCCAACGAGATCAATCTTGGAGGGTATTATGCAATGATTTTTGTAACTCCAATTTTCCCCGACTCTATTGCCAAGAGCTCAAGCGTGATTGGCACCAAAGTGGGGGTGCTTGCGCTAGCCAATATTGGCGTTTCGAGTAAGGATAGTCAAGGCGAGATAGTGGAGCTTGCAACTTCTAGAAAGTTTTACCAAAGTGGATCGATGAATATTAACCTGCGGATCAAAAATACCGGCCTCAACTTTTTTAGTACGCAGCCCGTTGTGACTCTTAAGTCTATTTTTAAAAAAGATAAAAAGATCGAGCTCGAAGAGAAAACAATCTTGCCGGGGAAAATCCGGAAGTGGAGCAACACCCTCGACGTTGGGAGCTATTACCCGCTTTTTTATCGACTTGAGGTTGCTAGCTCGCTCGACGGAGGGGCAACAATCTATGGCAACACATTTGTACTGGGATTTCCATGGGCTCTTGTGGTAGGTGTAATTTTGAGTTTGGCGGGCCTAATTACTGGCGTAGTATTTCGACGACGAATCAAGCGGGCAATTTATATTTTAGTTCGAAAATAAGTTGTTATGAAGAGAATATTGTTGTTATTACTGTTTGGACTCTTTTGGTTTGCTCGCCCAACCTTGGCATTTACAGACAACTTTAATGCTACGATTTCGCAAGAATCGATGACACAAGTTGTAAACCCAGGGCATAGCTACAACCTAGAGATTAGCGCACAAACTAGTAGTGCAACTCTGCCTGCATACCCCGTGGCTCTTGTTCTTGGAGGGTCGAGTAGTTATAGTGAGGGGAATTCTTGGGTGAATTTTGACAAAGAGAGCTATATCCTAACTAACCAAACGCCAACTACAGTAAGCTGGGTGTTGACGATACCAGCGGATACGAAGGTCGGGGAGTACGAGTTGCTGGTTGGGATTGCAGATACCAAATATATTGATGGAATGTCTATTAACCCGCCCACTGTTCTTGCGATACCTTTGATTGTGGATGTTACTGCTGCCCCAATATCATCACCGACCCCCACCCCTACCCCAACTGCGACTGTAACACCGACTGTAGCTACAAGTGCGGTACCAACTAGTACCGAAACCACACCACCCCCAGCCGCCAAGTTTCGGCCTGTTGAGCTGTTTAGCTTTGAGACTGTTCCCCCTACTGATTTGTCCTCCAAAATTGTGCTTGAATCTTTTGCAACAAGCTTTGATGTTTGGAGCCAAATACTCGTGATATCGATGACTATCAAGAACAATGGCAACCTCTCGGCAACACCTGAGGCATTTGTAAATATCGAAAATAGCGGTGGGAAACTTCTAGCTAACGTGCCATTTGATATCAATACCCTTCTTGGCCCTGGAGAAGAACAGTCATATACCTCCTCCTACAGCTCACCGCAGTTTGAGCTTGGCGGATATAATGCCTCGCTAAATCTAGGCTACCGCAATATCAAAGTAATTTTGCAACCTGCACTTGTTGCCACTAACTCTTATTGGTTTGTTTCAAACACGCCGATTCGAATATTTGCGGGAGGACTGATTACCATAATTGTTGTGCTATTACTACGATTTCCCAAACGTAAAAAATATCTTAGGAAAGTATTAGTGATACTTGCTTTAACGGTGACGGTATTGCTACTTTTGCGAGGTTACTTGCAGTGCCAAGCACCTAGTAGTAAAACACTTGGGACTTTTGCAAATATTGATATTACTGGCGACATCGAACGGATTATCGGGATCAAAACTATCGTGAATGAGTCGGGGCAAAAGCTAATTGTTTTTACCAACCTAAACCCTGTGGGAGCCAAACTTTGGTCTTTGCAAAATGGGGTTAGAGTACCGCTTGCCTCACTTGTGCAACATACCGAGGCGGTAACCGAATTTGCACTGACAACCACCCAAGAGCAGTACCCAATACTGATGATGACCAATGGATACTAGAGCTAATGTATATAAACATGCAAGATTGCAGCTGGATTGTCTTGTAGGCTTACCTGAAAATCTCCTAACGTTGACATAAGTACTTGCAGCTTTTCGCCCTGACCAAATGATCTTTCGGTTGCAATCTCCTTGTTGTTGGAGATTAGCCACATGGGCGAACGCGGACTATTGTTGATGATTGCCAGGTAATTGTTTTGCTTGATATCAACTTGTACTCTGTCGAAGCGTTCGCCATCGTAAGTAACAGTTGTAATAAGGGGTGCTTTTAGCTCGATAAAGCGAGGGTAAACAAACTCTCTAGTAAGATAGCCTGCCAAGAAAACTAGAATAATAGTAAATAATTGTTTCATCAATAGGTTGGAGTCGCGACCAGGATAACAGAGCCAGAGTATGAGCCTGGGGCTTGGAGTGAGTTGACCTCTGTTTGCCAGCCGATTCTGGTTACCTCGGAGGTAACACCGATTGCAGAGTATGCAACCTCGCCTGGAGTTGCACTAGTTCCTGCCCATTTGGGCCCCGCAGAGGTAAACCTGGTGGCTGTACCTGTGCCAAGAGTTGTATCGTTTGTGGTGTAGCCAAAGAACCCTGTATTGACAGAGTTGCTTGTACCTGCGGGTGAGCTCCACGTAGCTGGAGCAGCGTTGGTGCCGGTAAACTCGTCGATATTGTCGCTGCCACTTGTGAGCACTGGAGTTGTTGCCCCTTTGACTGTGATGACATACCCTACCCCAGCATTGCTTGTGACAGTGACATCGTGCGCACCAATTTTGGGGCTTGTTGCAACCAAGGTGCCAAAGGGAATGGTGGTTGCGGTTGTTGTGATGTTGGCGGTTGCGCCATTAACTGTTGCGCCCGAGGTGACGGGAGCGATTGAGAATGTAAGCGTTGGATCGATTGTGGCGGTGACGGAGATTGAGGTAGTATCTAATATTGCAAAACCGATTGCATCGGGGCCATCGATTATTGTTGTACCTGCATCTGAGTAGATGGTAACTCTAGCAAAGTAGGTGGTGTTGACGGTTGAGGGGTTGGTGGTGCCAGTAAACGAGAGGGTGACTGCTTGGGTAGCTTGAGCTGCTGGAGTTGTTACCACAATACGCATGGCGTTTGCTGTTGGGGCGGTTGTGGTGCGACCAGCACCTGCTATGTTATTGGAGGCAAGAGTCGGAGTGCCAGCACTATATCCAGATGGTGCGACACAAGACCCAGATGGCGTTGTACAAACAGAGATATCGACTTGTTTGATGGCGGTTGTTGCGCTTGTTGTAAATGCGTAATCTTGGGTAACCCCAGTTGCGCCTGCGCGCGAATCGGAGAGAGTGAGCTTGCGAGGGGTAGCAATGCCGGCCTGTACTTTGGAAAAAAGAATTGGTGAAGCAACGAGGGAGATTAGAAGTAGAAAGAGCGCGAGTTTGAGCTTCATAGTATTATTTGCCCCCCAGTGCCTTGATGGCTTTGGCTATTCTTTTGCGACCTCGATAGATTACAAAGACAAGTAATAGTGCAATAAGAGCTATTCGGATCGGGAAGACAAAAAAGCGCGTGGTGAGCGAGAGAGTTTGGTTTTTGCTGCCGTAGTTGATTAGTGCGTGAGCGGTATATGGGCCGCACAAAAATTTGTTGTCGAGTGTTATGTGCATTTGGCGGGAGGCTTTGGGGAACACGTTTGTTTCACCTTTGACAACAATATCTTTGACTGAGTTGCCAAATACATCGCGCACATTGACTAAGCCATAAGGTTTGAGATGAACATTGCCCATGTTGTTGAACTGGAGCAAAAATGGCACTGGGCCAAACTCTAAGAAAGATGGGACAAAAAAGCCGCCAAGCTGCAGATCTTCGACTACGTCGCCAGATACTTTGATCAAAAAGAGTGAGGCAACCTCCTGCGAGACTGCGGCAGAGCCTGGATCTGTTGCGCCACCTAGTGAAGAGAAGACAAAAGCCCCATATTTGCCACCGGCTGTATTCTTGGGGAGCTTGATTGTGGCGGTAATCTCCTGGGACTCGCCGGGTTGGAGGGAGAAGTTGTCGCGGCTGAGCTTGGTGTAGCTACTAAGAGATTGATCGCCGTTGTTGATGAGAGCTACCTGCCCTTCGGCGCCAGATGCTGTAAAGTCTTCGAGACGCACCTTGATATTGGTTGGTTGCCCACCACTATTTCGGACTTTGGCTTTGATGGTGATTGTTGCGCCTGGATCGGCATTGGCCTCCTGGGATGGAGGGGAGATCTCGAGAGACTGGCTGGGGATTGTGTCTTTGGCGTGGGTAAAGTTGAATACAACAGATAGGCTAAGAGCGAGCGCGACAATTAGCGCTAGATTTACAATGTGAAACCTCTGGCGTATCGAGCGCAAAACAAGCATACCATTACTATGGCAGATTTGTGAGCAAATTGCAACTAGTTATCGCGATGCAAAATCCTGACCGAGAATGATTGCGATATTGGTTGTGGGCTTGGGCTCACCTTCGGGCATGGTGGTGGTTTTGGCGACACCAAGCTTTTGGGCTAGCTGATCGGCTGCCTGAGAGTTTTGGCCCGTAAGGTCGACTACTACGCTTGCGGCATAATCCTTTTTGACAGCCTCGTCTTTGACAGTGACTTGGACACCTTGCTGATCTTTGATGCTCGTTGCAAATGTTGTTGTGAGCCCCACCTTGGTTGTGCCGTTGTAGAGCGCGATTGTTGCTGGGGTTTGTGCTGCATCGGCTTTGATTGCCTCGGGGTTGGTGGTTGCGGCACCTGCGACCTCGGGATTGGCGCCTATTCTACTTACATCGACTATCTTGTTGGTGGTGGGTCGATAAAGAATGGCTTTTTGGGACTTTTCGTAGATAAGCACTTTGTCGCCGTTTTGGGCGAGCTCAAAAAACTTCTCGCCCTGGAGCTTGTCTTTGTCGGCGACTGTTGCCATGGCTGGCTCCTCGCCTGCTGGAAGCTCCATAAGCTGACCGATTTTGGTGACTATTTTTTTGACATCCTCGGCTTTGGCTGGGGAGATCTTGGCTAGTTCGCTGGATGCCTGGCGGTACTTGGAGTAGAAAAAAAGGCTTGGGCCAAGGATAATAACTAGGAGCGGGATCGAGATAATTAGTAACTTTTTGTTGATGATCATAAAGTGTATTTTAATACTTTAACAAATTTTGCATAGACCTTAGTTGAGCTGACCCGAGTTGGTCGCGACTGGAGAGGATGTTGGAGTGGGAGTTGGAGATGGCGTTGGAGATGGTGTCGGTGTTGGCGAAGGTGATGGTAGTGGTATCCCCACCTGGCGTGTAGCATCTTTTACCCCTATTGCGATCCAGCTGTACTCGACATCGTGGGTACTTATACTATTAGTAACAATTGAGAAGCCCTGTACCGTAACATTGCTTACTGCTGCGGTCATGTCATCTTTGATCTGTGCGCTTTGAGTTGCGTCGTTTAGCTTGAGCGAGATATTGACTATGGGTGGGTTCTCGTACTCTTTGGCGAACTTAATGTCTACCTTGTTGGCATCGACTGGGATGACTGCGATACCACCAGTGTCTTTGTTAAAGATTACCTTGCCGTCAAAGTTGATCTCGCCTGTTATCAACACCTTGCTAAGGAACTCGATAAAATTGGAGAATAATGTTGGGCGGTGATTGATAAGAAGCCCGCTGTCTGTTGCGGAGAAGATCATTGTGTCGAGCCCCAAGATACTGCCGACCTTGAGTGTGCCTGAGATTGTGGCTGTGGTTGTGGTTATGTTTTGGGTTGCGACAAGATCTTTGAGCTCGTTGATCTTGGCAGCATCTTGCCCCGCTTTGGGATCGAACCAAGATGCATTGAGAGCTACCATGATCTTGCCCACGTATGTTCCATCGGACAATCTGTAGCAAGGTTTCTGTGTATTTTTGCCGTCGTCTATGGGCCAGTTGATACTGTCGAATGTTGATGTTTGCTGGCATGAGCTTGTATCAATAGATTGCAAAGCTTTGCCTACTATATTGCCGGCAACTACCATTTTGGCACCATAACCTGGGATGTCTGAAATACCTATTGCATCGCCTATGTCGATAGTGCCATTTTGCAAGGAGACTAATGTTGGAGCAGTACCGACGAGGGCGATTGGTGCTTTTTCGTTGGTATATTCGGGCTTTGTTTCTCCGCCGATTGAGTAGCCACCATCGGCATCCATTATCGCCCCAGGAGTTGTGGATACAACCCCAACTAGTGATTTGTAGATACTGTTGGCAGCCACTATTGTCCACGGTGAAGTTGTGCCGACGCTGACAAGACTCCCGCGGAATACCCTGCCGGTGGTCATATAGTTTTCTGCAAGGTCATTGTGTCCGGAATTGAAGGTGGCATAACCAGTAGTAAGGGTGGGACCGGTGAACTGCGCAGCGAAAATAGAGCCCACAGCATAAAGGCCATATTGATTACCAGCACCGTTATTTATAACAGCCCCCCAATCATTAGTTGGACCTATAACATGCAATTTCCATGCAGGTGCAGTCGTCCCGATGCCGACGTTGCCCTGAATTGATATTCCATTACCTGCCCCAAGCCCGGAAATGTTTTCTATTTGTACCTGCTGTTCCTGAATAGCTTTCGCAAGCAAAGGTGTAATCCTGCCATAGTCGACTGACCAGGGATCTTTCGTCGGATCGTCGCCACCAACGTGCACCGCTTCCGGATAATACTTATAGAGGTCTTGTGCGATAAAACCTTGCATTCGATTACTCGGGTCAGAAATAAAGTTAAAATCATTAACTGGAATCTGCATTAAAGTTGCCAAACCAGCAGTTGTCGTCGCAATATTTTCCTTAAGGCGGCGATCAGAAGAGGTATTGTAGGCAACATTAGTAGAGCTAACTCTAGTGATGCTGCCGACAATGTTCCCGTCAGAGGTAAAAGAAGCATAATCAGCACTATTACCAATGGTTTTTAAGTTCATTATATATCCCGTAACCTGACTGGCTCTGACTACGTCTAATTGAGCCCCCGGGTTCGCCGTCCCGATGCCGACGTTGCCACCGTATTGGTTCAAAATCAAATCCCCATTAGTTGCAAAATTAGCACCAGTACGACCTTGAATATCATTGCCAGTATAGCCAAACATTATGCCCTTACTCCCACCTGTATCGCCTACAAATAAAGGAATACTGCCAGTTGTATTAACAGTGGCCTTATAAGTAATATTAGTAGTCATAGCTGTGCCAACGGTGAGCAAAGCATTCGGCCCCGTTGTCCCAATCCCCAGATAGCCACTTTGGGTGAGGGTGGTTCTGGCCACTCCATTGAGGCTCGTGATGAGGCTGCCGGCAGAGTTGATGCCGAGGGCGTAGTCGAGGCCGAGAGATGGGTAGCCGCTATCTGATGATTTGCTTTGAATATGGAGAGATGAAGGCCCCAGATACAGCTCACGGAAGCGAGCAGAGGAGGAAGCGCCAAGATCATAGGAATTGTCTCCTCCGGGGAGGAAATTGCCTGCGAGGGTGAGAGTACCCGTGCTTGCAAGATTAAGCATATCTACTCCTGCTGTCTGAAGCTTGAGGAGGTTCCCCCCCGTCCCCGTCTTATTAATCCAGAGAGAGTTCATTCCTGTTTGAGTGTCTATGTCTGCAGCTGAGGGAGCGAGAGAGAGCGTCCCTAAGTTTCTCCCTAGACCTCCTGTAAGCACGTCGAGTCTTAAGTTTTGCGTTGTACCGGAATAGTTATATAAACGAACAGTATTTGCATCAAGCTGGGTGATTTTGAAGGAATTAACCGTAGTCATGTTATCTATGTAGAAGGTATTGGCGGCATCGGCATTGACGATAGTGACAATTATCTGGTCGATGGCATCTTTATTGACATTATTTACAGAAGATAAATCCCAGAAGACTGTTTGGTAGGCATTAGCAGCAGTGATATTAGGAGTGACCTCAGTGGTAATGCCGCCAGCATCGTGCAAACCTATTTTGATGTTACTTCCTGTTCTTGTTGATCTAATGTCAAACTTAACTTGATTTTGATTAGTTAAGTTAATAGTGGGGGAGACTGTGCGGGTGAGAGTTTTATTCAAACTTGAAGTGATCTGAGCAACTCCTTTGAGAGCGAAGGAACCTTCGGTTTTGAGGGAGGATTCTGTTCCATCTTGAAGAGGATAGAGATACCGAACGATAACAATACCTGATCCTCCCGATGCATAATTGGTTGTAGGAGAATCACTAGCTCCTCCTCCTCCTCCACCTGTATTAGTTGAACCTGCAACTGCAGATACAGCTCTACTTGCTCCTCTTCCTCCTCCTCCATTACCTCCTACTCCTTGGTTTCCTTCAGAAATACTACCTCCTCCACCTCCACCCGCATAATAGGTAGATACTCCGCTCATATTGTTGGAAATTCCTGCTCCACCATTTCCGGGTCCTGCGTTTGAGCCTACAGCACCTGCACCTCCTCCACCTCCACCACGATAATCACCCGTTGCCCCTGATCCTCCACTATTTCCTTGGCCTGCAGTTCCTGCACCACCTCCACCTCCTCGAGACCCTCCTCCTCCGGATCCTCCTGCGGCGCCTGAAACAGGAGATCCTTCTCCAGCTCCTGCTCCTCCTCCAATGGCAGTAAGAGTTGAAAAAACAGAATTACCTCCATTGGAGATAGGTGCTCCAGCACCACCAACAGTCACAGTAACAGGACTTCCTGATAAGGCAAAAGAGCTGTTGTATATATATCCTCCAGCACCACCACCACCTGATGAGGCGCCACCGCCCCCTCCTGCTACTACAAGAGTTTCAAAGTTTCCAGCAGTTGCAGGGGTAAACGTACTTGTGCCGCTTGTAAAAGTGTGTACGACATATCCACCTGGATAAGGAGGAGAGGAGCGTGGATTTAATCCTGATGAATCGGTATAAGTAATAGTTCCGCCTGTTGCATTAGTGGCTCCGTTTGTTACATATGCAGTTTGTGCATTCGCATCTGACGTGTATTCCATCAGATCAATAGTCTGATTACTCTCCCCTGTGCCGTCGAATTGTTTCCATTGGGATGTGGTGGTGTCATAAGACCAACCAGTGGCGAGAAGGTCTGCTGAGTTTTGATTATGTGCCACATCAATGTAGGAGCCAGAGGCTACAGATGCATTGGTGTTGGTGTAGAGACCCGCTCCACCAGGAGATCCTGCTAGAGCTGAGCTGTCTATCCAGGTGATACCCCATTTCGTAAGATACGTATTAGTCTTAGTACTTCCTCTTGTGAAGATAA
>Ga0194063_10000158_pt1 | contig 47729 bp, 39 predicted proteins | sample SepL3720m_MetaG_FD_155459 | JGI IMG/M metagenome (GOLD analysis project Ga0194063, IMG submission 155459) | Anoxic zone freshwater microbial communities from boreal shield lake in IISD Experimental Lakes Area, Ontario, Canada - Sep2016-L373-20m | ecosystem: Environmental > Aquatic > Freshwater...
TTCTGTGTATATTAGTTTCAAAGACATTTGATAGCATAATAGTGATAAAGCACTCTATTATACTCCTATCAAGTGTCTTTTTCTAATTTTAGTGACTGTGCGGATTTGGTTTAGAATTCAGATTTTTGATTGATTTTTTGCTGATAAATACTATGTATTTGCTATATCATTTATGGTGTTATAGAGATATATTATGAAAGAGGTATTGACTATCTATATCGATGAAGTAGGAAGATGACCACTGGCTGGTCCCGTCTATGTGTGACTTGTATTACTTACAGGCAAGATTTCATTCCTAGGATATAAAGACTCCAAGAAATGTACGCCAAAATTGAGAGAAACGTTGTACCAAAAGATCATCAATGAAAAAAAAGTCCAACGAGCAACCGCAAAATGTGAACATGGGTATATAGACAAACAGTGAATCAGCAAGGCAATCCATACAGCTATAATCAAGGGATTGGAGAAGTTGTTAGCAAATCATACAAAAAAAAATATCATCGGGATCAAACAGATCATCAAAGCTATTGGTCCAGAAAATATTACCTTGGTTTTGGATGGAAATTACGATTTTAAACTCAGAAAAACGTTAGGTAGTAACGTACAGACTATCGTCCATGGTGATGATCTTGTTCCTCAGATTAGTATGGCATCCATTATCGCCAAAGTAGAGAGAGATGCAGAGATGGTAGCATACCACAAAAAGTATCCTAGGTATCAATTTGATACACATAAGTGATATGGTACATTAGTCCATCGTACAGCTATTCAACAGTATGGTCCTTGTAGAATCCATAGAAAAAGCTATCTTACAAAACTCAAAAAAATTTAAAATAAAGAAAAAGATGGAAGTGATTCCACCTTTTTCCCAAAAAAGTCTTGTGTATTATATGTGATATAATATTTTAAGATCTTTTTGTTTGGTCGCATAATTATGCAGCCATATCCATTTGTGCTGATGCAAGTTTTGTTACATCTTTAGCTTCAGGACCTTTTCTTCCTTCACCTACTTCAAATTGTACTGTGTCACCATCAGCGATAGATTCACCGATTACATTTGTTCCGTGAACGAATACATCTTTACTTCCATCTTCTGGAGTAATGAATCCGAAGTTTTTAGTTCTGTTGAAGAACTTAACGATACCAGTTGTCATTGAATAATATTGGTAGTAAATAAAATTTTGGAGGTTTAATATCTCCTACAAACACTATACGGGAAAGTTGTGAAAATGCAAGGGGAAATGAAATAGATGTAAAAGTAGTTGACAAACACAAATAAATAAGTATAATGAATATATGGAATGATATATTGTTTATTCTCTGTAGATAAAAAAATGGCAAAAAAAGAAAAATGAAGACAAGATAGACAACCAGCAATAGACGTTGGAGGGGCTCCATCGGGACCCATTATACCAAAAACATGAAAGCGAGAAAAAGCTAGAAGTGAAAAAACGGCTGATTTATCAGAGGTATTTCTCAATCCTCAGGAAGAAATAAACAAGATGAAAGATAAGTTTTTGCCTATACAATCAGGGAAAATACGATTTTTCAATGCAATCAAAGGGAAAGGATTTATTAAGCCAAATGGTTGATCCCAAAAATATATTTATATGCAAGACACAGAGAGAATATTTAAAGATTGAGAAGATGTACATTATATAGTCGTAAATCACGAAGCCATGGTGACACAGCCATGAAGGGTAAGGGTGGTTACGGAGAGAAGAGGGACAGAACACAAGACAAGAAAATTGGGATATGTGTTCGTTACTCCCAATGATATTGAAAAAAAAGATGTTGTAGCAAAAAATAGTGATAAAGAAACAAATCTTGATGAGTATAAAGCGTGAGATATGGTAGAATTTGTAGCGAATAAAAAGTGAGATATTGTTGCTATCCAGAAAACAGAAGAATAAACTTTAGTATGTAATAGAGATATACATGAGCGGTAAACAGGTTAAGCACGATTCCCCCCAAGGGAAATGAAATACACCAAAAGAAAGTAAAAATACTGGTGATAAGACTAGTAATATTATAAAAAGGGAAAAAAATATTCAAGAAGGAACTGCAAAAGAAATAGTAGATACTGTTCTGGATGGTGTGCATCAATTTGCCGATATTGCGATAAAGGTTTTACGTGAAGAGTTATGAGAAATTGGATATCTAGGAAAAAGTGCAGATAATGATAATGGTGCTAGTGGATATTATACATATCGTATATATAAAGAAGCTCGTGGAAAGGCAGGAGAGGAAACGATAGGTATTAAAATTACCAAAGAATGTACATTTACTATTTGTATGCTTCCCTCAGGAAGAGAGGATCGCGAAACTTTTCAGTATGTGGTAGAATGATTAGATAGCAAGGGATTAATGGCTGAGATGGATACCATAAAATGATTTTTATCCAAGGAAACTCCACCATCCTCAACGAGCAAATTTAAAAAAGAAAATTATTTTGGTGAGGAAAATGTTGATGACTGGTTAAAGGACTATGAAAAGGGCATATAATACAATAGACAACAAAAAGATGTTTTTAATTTTGATAAATGATATACATATGACTGAAGAAACAAACGTAAGAAAGACTACAGAAGAAACAGGTGCTGTTGATAATACAATCATTGAAAAGAAAGATAACATTGTGGATGATGCTTCCCAAGAATTAGTAAATGCTACGGCAGATACGCTACGTAATTTTATTGCTAATTTCAAACAAACGCTTTTTACAAGATTTTGAGCGACGTGTAATATCAATCCAGAGTATAATGGAGAAGCTGATAAATTATGAAATGGAAATTATGTATTTAATATCACCAAAAAAGATATCACAACAAAATGACATGGGCAAATCAGGGTTGTTATAGAGCCAGATACTCGTGTAAGTCTCGAACTGAATCCCTATAGCCATTATGGTGAACATAAGTATGTCGTTATAAGATTAGATAGTACATGATTCGATGCGGAGACAGAAACATTGCAAGGCTTTTTGACAAATGAAACCATCCCAGAAAATAGCATATTCCAAAAAGAAGAAAGTTACAATCCAAACGAGGATTATAGTGCATTGTTAGCGGGATATGGAATAGGTCCAGATGGAGAGAGGAAAAATCCCATACCATCACCAGAAAAATAAATCCGAAATTGGGACGCTCTGTATTCTCCTTGTGCTGACGAGTATTCCATGGAAAAAAAAGCAACCCCCTCGATATTAAGAGGGATTTTTTTAATATTTCTAAATAAAAAAAAGACCGGACAATATCCGATCTTCCATGCTTATAAAGTTTATTGTACAAATTCCTTTGGTGTTCGAGTTTAGCCTTTTCTTAGTCTTCCCTTACCGAATATAAATGCACCTATAGCCCCAAACAGCATCAATAAGAGTATTTTGGGTAATAGGGCCCACTGGCCATTAAGTCCGGCACAAAGAAACCAACCAATATTTATGCTCATCAGCATTATCGCAATACCATTCAAGCGACCCATAGCAAAGCCAATGGATATAGCAAAAACAATAGCCATAGCAAAGCCAATAGCAACAGCTGTGGCAGCTAAAGCGATGACACCACCAGCACCACCAGCAACAAACAAAAGAATGTAAATGAGAATAGTGCTTAGTGTAACTTTTTTCCAGGAGCTTATAAGTAAAAATCCTGAAACGAAAGCCAATATCCCAAACAATATTGTCTCCCAGGCAAATTGCCATGGTCCATAGATAGGTTCATCATTGCTCTCTTGTATCCAACCATTGGCATCGATGATGAGAAATGTTTTGTTTGTTTGTTTCTGTCGGTGCATGCCATAAACATCATACAGCCATCGTTGTTGTTTGAATACTTCCACCTTACCAGTTTTCCATGTCAAAAGTGCTTTGGATGCCTTATATTGATTCAGGAGCTCCGGTGAGATTTTGATGTCACCAATTTTTTTGGATGGTAGTGTGAGTACCGTATCCTCGCCCATTATGCGTACTTCATACTCATTCTGAGCAAAAACACTTGTAGCAAAGCAGAACAAAGCTACCACGAGCAATACATTTTTTGTATACATAGTTAGCTATTTTTGTTATTATTTTTATTAATATAAACATTTCCTATAAGAAGTCAATATTGTGATTATTGTGTTTTTTATTTTAGACTATTACGCTCTCAATGTTCCACCAGCGAGTTCTGCTGCTGCGATAGCTTTGTTCATGACGTCATTAATTTGCTCAGTCGTCATAGTTCAGTCTCATACTATTTTTATCTTGAGAGATACTGATTTTTTATCTTCACCAAGATTGTTACCTGCATAAACATCAAAAACCTCTATTGCTTTTATTTCAGGGACTTTCTTGACTGCGGACATAACTGCATCAAAATCCTTGTTCGCATCTATGACAAAGCAGAGATCTCTCCAGACTATTTGATCTTGTAATGTCTCGTAGGTATATGTTTTTTCCTCTTGTGATTTCAAAACACACAAAAGTCTGTCTATATCTAGAGCGATATAAGTGACTCATGCATTTTCTGGTATTTTTCGTTCACTAAGTACCAAGGGATGTTGGCTTCAGATAAATCATATTCTATATATTCATTCACTCGTATTGAGTTCTATATTTGCTTGTTTTTTGGGATGATAGCTCAATGAATCTGTTTTGTTTCGAGAGATATCAGTCGTTATTCATAAATCTTTGAGGAGAAGTTTGATAATGTTTTTGCCTAGCAGAAGCGGATCTTGATTCCAAGAGTTAATGATTTTGGTATACAACATTATGCCCAAGGCTGTTTTTTCGACCACAAAATTAGATGCAAAATTTCATACCTTCGCTCCTGTGGGGGCATCGTATTTGACATCTTTATCTCTTTGTTCTTTGGTCTCTCGTTTGTTCCACACCTTTCCTATGTCGAATATTTTGAATTCATCGAAAAACTTACTATTTTTAGCTACCTGTTCAAGGAGTCAGTAGTTCATATTCCCTCTTAGGTAGGGCATATCAGGATGTATTGGGTTGTGTAATGTGTACGATATATCTGCAGATCAATCTTTTTTGATAAGCTTTTCTGATACTCGCGGATAGGTTTCTATTTGATTACACCCAATAGTCCTCACAAGAATATCCTCAATTTTTCTTTGAATCGCTACATATGGAGTATAGGGTATGTGGACAGTATCACTCAATAAAGGAATATTTTCTATCTGATCATATCCGTAGATTCTTGCTACTTCTTCATAGATATCTTCTGGGATATTGATATCGTTCGGAGATCTTCGGAGAGGACAAACCACAGGTAATTTTCAATTTTCAATGTTCAATGTTCAACCATCTACTCATGTAAATCATAACCCCGTTAAAATTTCCTCTATTTTTTTATCAAATCACTTAATTTTTTTTCCAAAAATAAATTGCTCCATTGCTTTTATATCTACATCAATATGCTTTGAGCTTCAAGCATCAAGCTTCTGGCTAATAAAATAGGATAGTCATCCGATATCGAAGTTTCCAAGGTCTTTTTTATAGTAATTCAATTCGTCCAAAAAAAGAATCAGACAAAATAATGTTCGTCGTGGGTTGATATATTTTTCAAATCTCAATTCTGCATCTGTTCTGAGATTAAGTCTTAGTCATGTTTGTCTAACTGCTACGGGATCGAAGTTTGCTATTTCCACTAAGATGTTTTTTGTACTTTCGGTAATTCAGCTTTCAAGTCATCAGACAATTCAGGCGAGTGCTAGGATTTTTGTCTTGTCAGTGATTACAATATCAGTAGTTTGTAAAATATGTTCCGTTGTAAACAGATCAACAAATTTTTCTCCGTCTTTGGCATTTCTTACAATAATATCGCCATCAACCCTCTCAGCATCGAAAAAATGAATCGGTTGACCACTGATATTCATAAATAAGTTAGAAAAATCTACTCGGTTGCTGATGGGATTTGATCACAAATCTATCATTTGTAATCTTGTGAAAAATGATGTTTGGTGGACATGTATATTCTTCAAATGTAACAAAATATAGGAGTTCAAGTCTACGATTTCTCCGATAATTTTTCTTTCTGGTTTTGTGCTATTGTCCAAAACTTGCATAATATGTGTGGGTGTACATTGTTCATAATACTCTTTGATTGTATTGAACGTAATAGCTCATGTTTCATTTCCATACATAGCATTCAATTCTGTGGCTACTCAAAAATGTCAGGTAAGATCTGGTCTGTTGGTCAGTACTGTGTTGTCTACCTCCATGATTCGGTTTTCCAGTCGAGGAAATTTATCTTTCAATGCGGTTCACAGGTCTGTGTGAGAAATGTCTTCCAAATCTTCAGTAAGTGACCAGATAGAATGTTTTTCCATGTCTTCATTAATCTCAAGTTCTTCTTTGCTACAGATCATTCCGTTGGATAGTATTCCTCTCATCTTCCTTGGTTCGATGGTGATTCCAGCTTTTTCAAACACTGTTCCTGGCAATGCGACGGGTACATACAATCCTGCAGCGACATTGGATCAGCCACAGATAATCTGGTATTCTCATTTCTGTCCACAATCAACCATACAAACTTTCAACTTATCTGCATCAGGATGTTGCTCACAAGTTTTTACATATCAAATGACAATGCTATGCGCAATAGTTCTGTGATGGATATCTTTAATTTCGCAGGTTTTCAATGTGAGATTTTTTGCAATATTTTCTGGTGTATCGTTGATAGAGATAAATTTTTTCAAGAGTGGCGACGTGTATTTCATTACTAGCGTATATGAAAGATTAAAATTCATATGGTACATGGATAGGTACAAACAAAAAAGGAGAATAATTATTTACCTAAAGATTTGATGACATATTCATTATCCAATCCAGATTGATCAATAATAGATCTAAATGTTCAATAGGGAATATCTTTGGAATGTATAGGAATAATGATAATCGTTCACAATGGATTTTTTAACTTGATATGCGATCACTTTTGAGAAACCTCCTGAAATCACTCTTTCATAAAAAAGCGCAAAACGGTTTTTGCTTTATATGCTTTAGGCATGTTGATAGGAAATTTCTAATAAACGAGGAAATTGAATAATTGTTTTTTCGATTTTTTTTTCATTTTCCAAAAAAAGATCAAGAGCTTCTTTGGTATTTTCAATGCATATTTTTTCTGTTTTACCAAAACTACTTACATTATTTTCCAAAACTCTTGCTATAAACGTGGTTCATTCCTGTCGAATTATAAGATGAAAATTGCTTTTCATGATGATATGAAGTGAGGTAATAAAATCAAAAGAATGATAATAAAATCTCATGAGAAATAAAGTAGAAATAAAAAAAATGACGGGATACCCGCCATTCAGAATTATTTACATGCGTATACAACACGATAGTGCATACGTAAGCAGAAATTCTTCCATCTGCTATACCCTTTTTCTCCCCATACAATTCGTATGGGGGTGTCTATAAACGTTGTATCGCATGGTTTTGGACAAGCGAAGATACCAAAGGCACATCCAGCAAAGACTGGAATAGATATGGTTCTTATAATCCACACGATATACGGGCGCTGGATAAATTTTATTGTTGCGATGAATAGCGCCTTTTTTTTGATGCTCACGTTTGCTCGTATAGTCGTAGGGGCATTGGTAGCAACAATGTAAATCATAATTGCTATCATTGATTCCATACAGAATAATTGGAGCACCTTATACCACATCAGCGTTATAGTGTAGAGCGAATCTGGATGTATTGTCCACAATTCCCTCAACGATAACCTTGAAGGGAAGTAAGCGAGACTTATGGTTAGAAGAACGCCAAGTCCCACTTCCCATATCAATAAATTTTTTAATTCTTTTTTCATGTTTTTTTATTTTAGCTACTTATCTATATAATAAACATTTAAAATAAGAAGTCAATGGTATTTGACAAGGGAAAAATTCTGATTATACTTATCATGCTTTATAATTCATTCTTTGTATGAGAAAAATACTATTCAAAGATGTGCAGCTAAACCATGCAAATACTTCATGAGAGGATTTTGATAGACAAAAAAATAAACTCTTTAATTTTCCATTTCTCAATAAAAAAGAATGGCTAGATATGCCAGTCTTGAATAATGAAATTATCGGTATAGCAGAAATAGAAAAATTTCGTGTAGTTCAACAAGAAACAAGGGATTCTTGTGGTACGTGTGCTGCTAAGATGGTGATAGAAACATTATTGAGCCAGTACAAAATCAATAAACATATTGATGAGAAGGATGTTATACATCATTCTTTTTTGCCTAAACTTGGATTGATAAAAAAAACTATTGGTATAACACAAGATCAATTGGCATCCTGAATACAGAAGTTGTTAGATGAAAATAACATAGACTACACAACAGCGGTACAGCATTTTATGTCATATCCACAAATCAAACGCTATCTCAAGCATTGAGCATATATGATTTTTTCGTATATGTGAGATACTATAGACAATCCACATAAAAGTAAGGACGGAGAAAAAGATATGCTACTCAAGGGAGTACATCACCCACATTATTGTGTGTTACTCAAGATAGATGAAGATAAAAAAATAGTCACCATCGCCAATCCTTTTGGCTATCAAGAAGAACTTCCATTCAATGAGTTTTGGCAACGTATATCGTTAGATCCGAAATATTTACATTCCAACAAATTATACATACCATTGGTAGAAAGCGGAATATATAAGCCACGTTCTTGTGTTATAGTAAGTAAAAAAAATATACAATAGTGACAGAAAATAGAGAAAGATTTGCTTTATTTTGACGTTCTACATATAATTATACTACCTTTACCGTTTTGGTGTTTCTTTATGTCAAAAGACAATCAACAAAATCAATCTAATCAGATAATAAGTGAAGAGCATATAGACGCTCATCAAGAATTTCTCGATCAAGAAATTATAAATACCAAAAAGAAAGAACTTTTAACTGATTTTACTGATGGATACAAAGAAATTTTTGGTAATGATCTCAATAAGATTGTCGAGCACTTTAAAAAATATGGAATCAGAGTTGCAAATTTAAAGTTTTTGATGACGATACGAGCAAAAATAAGTGGAATGAAAAAATTTTATGGATTGTGAGTGGGTCCATTGGTAGGGGTAATACCAGGAAAAAATATCGAAGCTGTGGTTAACCATGAAACTGTCCATACTAGTCAATATATAGAAAATTCACCGATTACTTTTTTGAGTAGTTGATTGAAAGCACGATTATGATTTATTAGCTTTGGAGTTATACAACAATTACCCATCTTAACAAAGCTAAAAGCCGAAAGAAAAAAATATGGTATACGCGCAGCCGCACAATATGCAACCAAAAATACACCTATGGAATTTGAGGCTTTTTTGCAAGAAGAAAATACTGCATATTTAGAGACAAGAAAGCCATTTGCCTACAAACAGTATGAAACTTTAGCATGACGTTCTCTAGCGATTATTGAAGAACTGGATAATGATATACTCAAAAGGGTAAAAAAAATAGAGACGTTGCTTACTGCTCTAGAAGCCAAACAGGACGTTGAACAACAAGATATCATGGCTATCAATGAAGCTATTGAACAATTGGTCAAGGAGACAAAACAGATAGTAGACATAAAAACAAAATATGGAAGTGGTGATCGAGAACTTGTAGGTACTATGGAGGGTGCAAAATGAGCGCTTCGTCGAGCAGAACCCAAACAATTAGTACTGGAAAAAAGATTGCCTTTGTTGGAAAAACTTTTGGCAAAAGAACATGCGTGTGTTGCTGAGCTCAAAAAAAATAAAAACGTACAAATCATTTCCTCCCAGGATGATATGGATGAACATGGGATTATAAAAATCCAAGCCAAGGGTGGTGATATAGGAGAACTTTTGCAAACGATTCAAGACAATCCGACAATAAAAACCCTTCTTCCCCATATAGTAGTAGATACAAGCGGATCACAGCCATATATTAGAATTGTATTTGTTGCATAAAATATTTGACAAATCTGTAATAATAAATACAATTAGAGATGGTTCTTTAACGTGTAAAAAAATTATCTATGAAGAAATCAACGTGAATTCTTCGATTAGGTCTTGGGGCAAAGGCCTTAGCTTGAGTTGAATGAGTAGCTGCACAAGAAGCGATTGTACAAGATGCTAATAAAAATCTCCTTGAAGTGGTAAATGCTCCAGGTAAAAAAGTTGATGCATCAAAGACGTATGTGGTGACGGATGCTGATTTTCAGAAAGCACAAAAGGAGACAACACAAAATACAGTAGATCATACAGTGATTCTAGGCGACATGGCAGATGCTATAAAAAATATTAATACTTTTTATGGAAAAGATGTTGCCTACCAAAAGATTAATGATTTTCTAGCAAAAAATCCTGGTTTTGATAAATTAGACCAAAGCCAACAAATAAAACTTATTCAAAGCTTATTTCCAGAATATGTAGCACAACTCGAAAAAGATGAAAAAGCTGGTTTAAGAAATGCATTATTAGTTATCCTCTGAGCAATACTTGTAATACGAGGATATATGAAATGGCAAATGAATTTTAGTCATAGCGGGCATTAGTTTTTCATCTATACCACAATCTAAATATGCTTACGTGTGAGTGTAGAGGTAAGCTTTTTTATTTGGTCGTCGTTGAGATAGGACTCCATGAACTTTTTGGTTTTGTGAGGATATTTGCTCGTAAAGTGGGTGTAGAACCCATGGAGATATTCTCACATGCCATGCTTGATAGCTATGATGTCGATACTACGTTCAAATGTTTGTTTGCGGGAAGGGATGAGGTAAAAGATAAGAATTTTAACTACTTGAAAAAAATTTCTCTGCTGATAGTCTACAATATGAGCCAACTCATGACCGAGGAGACCTATTTGTAGGTTTTGTGGCAACTTACTAAAAAGTCCATGATCAAATTCTAGTGGGACTTGTGTATTTATGATAATGGTGAAGCTTCTTTTGGCTCTAGGACCAAATAAACTGCGTCGATTGATGAGTGATGCTACCGTAAAATGGAATCGTTTTTTTTGGATAAATTGTATGCGAATGGAATCCAATTCTGGAAAATACTGAAGCGCTGTGGTAATCACTTCTTCAAATTTTTGTAAGAGTATTTTATTGTTCAAAAAAATGATGTTAGTGATAAACAACTATAAGTATAAAGAATCTTGTGTTGTTTGAAAGTATTTTTTGATAATGAACGAAATTAACTATTTTGTGATATAAATGTATCAAAATCAATACTAACAAAAGAGATATCTCTGGCATTATATTTATCGGACATTTTTTCTAACTGTCTATAACTCAAAGGATCTGTAAATTTCAATAATGCTGGTTGTTCAGTATATTTACCATGAGGATTGAATAATCCGTACATATATGTCGAGGTTCTTTTTGCCAAATGTAATGGTATCCTCCTAATATCTCGTCATCATCTTTTTGCAAAGGTAGTCAATGCTGTTATGCCAAAAACGAATGGTATATGAATATCTTCTCTCGATATATTGATTCATTTTTTCTTACTATCTGCTATAATCTCACTATAAACATCATTGTTTAGGTAGTGGGCTAATTGACGATATGCCTCTTGAAGCGGTTTTCCTCATTTGAACTCATGTGGACTAATATCTAATTCTACTATATAATCTCATGCGTGTATTTCTATTTTGTTTTTGTCAGTATTATATCAGTTTATTGCCTCTATATCTTTCATGGTATTGTCAGTAGTTTCTTTTATTCTGATCCACATGGGTCAAAAATATTTATTTATACTGAGTTTGGATTTTTCTTTTTCTTTTTTTTGATCTTGATTGTCATTCATCCTAATAAACTGTTCATCGCTGTCAAAAAAATAATCTCATTTCCCAAATGTTCATTTTTTATGCGGCATCCTAATTCTATGTTTAATATGCTGGATGCTCGTATTGTATTTTAGCGTATGTCATCGGGTTGTTTTGTTTATTTGTTGTGTAGCCAAAAATTCCTTATATTTTTCATAGAATCTATATGCAATAAGCAGGGTATCCATATTATAGCGATCTAGGGCAGAACCATACAAATTTTTAATTGCTTCTAGATAATATGTTTTGGGTTTAGGATATCTTAAACGGACTTTTTGCATCTGTTTCAATGTATTGTCATCCAGTCATGATAATTTCAAAATAATATCTTTTTTGTCGGTAAGGACAGAGTCAAAGTTTAAGATACTAAGAATTTTTTTCAATCAAGTAGAGATGTCCATCACATCCATGATTTCTTGTTTAGTCCCATTTTTCAAGGTTCACATCCTTGTAAGTGCTTCCAAAAAGTTTTCCGCCTGATGAGTTAATGTGGCATCAGGTTTTTGTATATCATTGTTGAATATATTCGTCATGTTTTTCTGTGGCGTGTATATTTTTTCTGCATCGTGTTCTTGGGGGGCATCGATCATAGGTATGGCATAAGATGGATATAAAACATACTATATTATAAGCAGTTTTAAATTTTTGTCAAATTTCATAATTTTCCTGCTTGCATTTATACCTTCATTCCATAAAAAAAAGACTCAACAAAAACACTACATGAGTTGGTTTTTAGTTGTTAGTTGGTAATTGATTATGATCAATCCTTTGAGTGGTCCAAGACGCGTGATAAATAAATTAATCAAGACAGCCCTTATCGTCAAAGCCAATCTTCACACCCCATCATATAAATATCAGGAGAAGATACTTTTTTCTTTGATTGAAAAATGTAAAAAAACCGTCTTTGGAAGAAAATATGGCTTTGAGTATATCCAAACCATGGAGGATTTTCAGAATACTGTCCCTATTTCTCATTATCAGGATTTTGAACCATGGATTATGTATATGCTCAAGTGAGAAAAAGACATATGTTATCCAGGAAAAGTTGACCGATTTGCTACCTCCTCATGAACGACCTGAGGCAACGCAAAATACATCCCCATCACCAAAGATAATCTCAATGCATCTCATTTCAAATGAGGCTTAGAATTGTTGAGTATGTATATCAAGAACAATCCGAGAACTCAATTTTTTCAAGGTAAGGGGATAGTAATCGGAGGATGATTTACCAAAAACCCCTATACAGGAGAAGATAATGTTGGATTTATTTCGGCGATATTACAAAAAGAGGCACCATGGATAGGGCAGTATTTCCGTGAACCAAAGCCAGAAATATCATATATAGAAAATCGGGATGAGAAAGCACACCTCATGATAGAAGATACCGTAAATAAAAACATCACTTTCCTCAACGGACAACCATCACGAGGATCTAATTTTCTCTACAAGGTATTGGAATATACAGGCAAAAAAAATATTCTTGAAGTATGGCCAAATTTTGAACTCTTCTTCTGGGGAGGAATGGCTGTCGATCTCTATAGACCACAACTACAGGCATTGTTTTGAAGCAATGTAAAATTATATCAAGCATACAATGCATCTGAATGATTTTTTGCTTGTCAGGACTCCAATTTTGCGGATGATATGTTGTTGTTTACTAATCATGGGGTATTTTACGAATTCATTCCTTTCGAAGAATACGGCAAAGAAAATCCTACGACATTGACACTCAAAGACGTAGAGATAGACAAAGATTATGTGATCGTCATCACCAACAATTCTGGCTTACGAAGATATATACTGGGAGATACCATCAAATTCACAAATCTGAAACCATGGAGGATCAAAATCTCTGGAAGAACAAAATATTATATCGATGTGGTAGGTGAATGTGTAACTTCAGACTATACAGATAAAGCATTACTTGAAGCATGTAAACAGACCGACACTATAGCGACAGATTATATGCTGGCGCCGATTACGTATTCAGGATGAAGTGTTAGGGGAGCGTACGAACGAATTATAGAATTTACCAAAGCGCCAAAAGATGATCATGAATTTGCCAAGATGCTAGACAAACAACTGTGTAATATCAATTCCTATTATTTCGATGAAAGATATGATACCAAGGTGCTGGGAGAGCCAATGGTGCACTGCGTAAAACAAGGTACATTTTATGCATGGATGAAAAGCAAAAACAAACTTGGTGGGCAGCATAAGGTTCCCAAGGTTTCCAATGAAAGAAAAAATATCGATGAGATATTGACGATGATGCAACCATAATACATGTTTTTGTGTTTTATTATGTTCACTATACGCCTATGTATGAAAGAATTATTTTTTTATTACAACAAATAAAAAACGGCAGAAAGAACGCTTCAATTACGCCTAGTTCAAGTTTTTTGGCAAAACAGATGCTCAAATGAATAGACTGGGACCGTATAGATTCAGTCATAGAATTGGGTGCATGAACAGGAATATTTACTGAGCATATACGCAAACACGCAAAACCAAATACCAAAATAATTATAATAGAGATAGAGGATATTTATGCTAAAATTTTACAGAATAAATTCCAAGAAACTATAATAATAGAAAAAGATGATGTCAAAAACATAGATAGCATCAGACAAAAGCATCAAATCCAAAAAATAGATCTTATTGTCTCAGGATTGCCCTTTGTACCAGCAAAAAGCATCCATGAAGAAATCAGAAGATATACAAGCCAAGGGACAATATTTAGGAGTTTTACATATCAACCATCAGTGTTTAAAAAACAGTATGTTGATATGCCAGTCCGCAAGATAGGATACACGTTTTTAAATGTTCCGCCAGCACGAGTATATGGGATTAATTAATGTACTGTATAATATGTGTGTTTACCACGACGAACAATAGGAGCAGAACAATTGCTCCCAATTTTTGTTTCAACAAAAAAATATAAACTGATTCATTCAATCAAGAGAATAGTGCTAATTCAGACCTAACACATCTCAATGATAAAAAATCTACGAAAAAGACTTGACATTGGTTAGTAAATAAATATAAAATACTTCGCCACAAGAAATTGTGACCTTTAGCCACATCATCCCCAGTGCGCTAACAGTAATGGGAGATTAAGATAATAAACTTTGCAAAAAATCCAATTTATGCCAAGAGCACCGTAACAAAAAGACCGTCGCATTCGCTTTCTTTGGATCCCGGCTCGCCACACGCACAACATATCGACCTATATTGAGGGTCATGGTTGTCGCAAAGGCAATGTATTTATGAACAATTTAATAGCGCCTAAGAAACGCAACGCAATGAAACTTAAAAATCCTCCGGAGCAGATCCTACCCCCGCAACCCTAACCTAAAAAAAAGAAAAAAAACGCGGGAATGGTATACCGGTAAACAGCACGCAGCAACAGTCGTGAGAAATGTACCCACCGACTATCGGTCCACAAGTGGCCGCCAACGCATCGTGCATTATATCTCGGAGGAACAAAAAGGGGAAGGTCTAAGAAGCCTTTCTGCCCCAATGGGGAATTGGTACATCAACAGAAGTGATGGAACCATCCAGGGCGAGAATCTCCCCGACAATGGCCTCCATGCAGGAGGCAAAATGGGGGACAGCAGTTCCTCACACTAGTCTTGGTATGACGGGAGTGTAAACCCATCTATTCACTATGATAACCTTAACCAGTAACGGTACTGAGGGGTATATTAAGGCTTATTACCATCGGTGTGAGTTGCCTCCGGTGAAGAGTCATTGGAACATTCGTGTCCATGGCTGAGTATGATTACGGCTGGTGTGTGTATCTACCAGTTAAGAAACCCCCGTGAACGTTGTGTCACGGGGGTTTTACCTTACTCAAAAAAAGTAACCATATACTAGATAACAACGCCAGATGCACGCCACGAGATAGTGATCTGAATCTATATAAAACAATCAACTGGAACGAGCCGAAGTGGGACCCACCATAGGTGGGACGGAGGCGAGTTGGTAGTAAATATATTATTAAAATATTCATACGGAGTTTTGCATCTGGCTAGAGTTTTTTTTGCATACTTTTTTTGTGTCAATGACAAAAAAAGTATGTCTCCGAAGGATATTTTGTTATAGAAATTTTTTTATTATTATTTATCGCCTCGCCGGCTGGGCGTTTCTTTTTGGCTTCCAGGTCCAAAAAGAAACCAAAAAACCCCTCGTCGATTGTACTCTTTTCGTTGATAATCATTATGTATGAATTACCTTCGACTCGCCATACAACCCAGATGAAATATCTGGGACCCATGTATGGCTTCTATTCCATTTTGCTTTCTATGAATTGACTCCGAATCAGATTATACAATCGACCTTTGTGTTATAGGTATGCTCTGTGGATAATAAAAAAAACTTGATTTTCGTGTATATAAAAATACATATAAGCTACGTCTTTTTTTAAGGACGGAACCAGTCATGTAGAACAATGCAAAAATTATCGCTTATGAAAAATTTAGCAATGCAAATGACAATGTGTAAAGAAGAAAAGAAGTTGCAGGTTATTCAGGTGATTGCTGAAAATGGCCGGGTAAACGCGAGCTTTCAAAGAGATTAGGCGCCGCGTTGTAATGATTGTAGGATTCCTGTAACCCAGGAATCCTGTTTTTTATTTCATTATTTTAGCAATTATAAACAACATCTTTGCTTGATAGATACAAATAAATATCTATATACGATACTACAATATAAAATTTATTACGTAAAAAATAGAAAACATGAAAAACATCCAAAATGTAGATCAAGCCATTTACGTTGCAATTCTAGCGGAACAGCAGCGTCAGTCAGAAGGAATGGAGCTTATCGCGAGTGAAAATTACCAATCACCTGCAGTACTTGAAGCACAGTCTTCAGTATTTGCCAATAAATATGCTGAAGGATTCCCTGGGAAAAGATATTATGGAGGGCAGGAGAATACCGACATCATAGAACAGCTTGCCATAGATAGAGCAAAAGAGATTTTCCATGCGGACCATGCAAATGTGCAAGCGTTATCAGGTGCAGCAGCCAATTTATGCGTCTATTCGGCATTGATGAACCCTGGAGATACTATTCTCGGGATGGATTTAACTCACGGATGACATTTGACGCACGGAGCTCCCGTGACCTTTTTTTCTAAAGTATTCAATTTTATTAGATACAAGACGACATCAGACGGGAAGGTAGATTTTGACCAGGTACGCAAACTCGCTCTAGAACACAAGCCCAAGATAATTCTTGCAGGATTTTCTGCATATCCGAGAGAACTTGATTATCAAAAGTTTGTAGAAATAGCACAGGAAGTCTGAGCTATTGCTTTTGCGGACGTTTCACATATTGGAGGATTTATCGCAGCATGAGTACTCAAAAATCCGTTAGATTATGGTTTTCATGTGATGATGACAACTACCCATAAATCGCTCAGAGGACCAAGATGAGCACTGATTCTAAGCAAATGAATAGTATCCAATCCCCTCAAAAAACCTGAAGATACCATAGAAAATATTCCGACCAGAATCGATAGAGCAGTATTTCCGGGTATGCAATGATGACCACATATGAATACGATTGCCGCTATCGCAGTTGCGCTACACGAAGCACAGACACCAGCATTCAAACTCTATGCTGAGCAAGCACTCCAAAATGCACAAATATTAGCTTCAGAATTGACTAGTCGTGGATACAAATTAGTCACTTGATGAACAGACAATCATATGGTCATTGTTGATTTTTCATGAACAGATCTAGATTGATCAGTTGCGGAAAAAACATTGGATAAAATCTGAATTTCAACCTCAAAATCCACTATACCCGACGATCCCAATCCGCCATTTCGCCCATCTGGACTCAGAATCGGTCTCCCCGCAATGACAACGAGAGGTATCAAAGAGGCAGAGACAAAAAAAATCGTTGAATATATAGATGAAGCATTGAAGAATAAGGATAACGAAGAAGTGTTAGTAGAACTCAAAAATAAGATCAGAATGTTGGCATTATCTTTTCCTGTTCCCGGATTATAAAAATATACCAAGTAAAAATAAACTATGGGATACCGCTAGTAACAATGTAACGCGAGAAGTAGGTCGAGCGAGGTATCCTATAAGAAAAAAAGTAATTCATTCAATATCGATACATATAGGGAAGTAATAAAAACACGCTAAGCATGATAGAAGGGAATATGAGCTATTGTCTTGCTAGTGGAAAAAGGGATTTTTTTGTCCAGTATTTTTGCATCCTAGTAAAAATACTGGTCGTGGGTTTGGGGCACGAAAAGCCCCAAGCATGAAAGAAATAATATTTTATATACATCTATATCCTATGAGAATCGACAAATATCTTGCTAGTCTTTGAATTATATCGAGAAGACAAGCAAAAGAAATATTTAAGTCATGAGCGGTAATGATAGGTGATGAGCATATACAAGATACGTGACACGTGCTCAATATCTGAGATAGTATCCACTATGATGATATGGTTATTCCCTATAAACCGATAGTGGTCATTTTATTACACAAACCTATAGGATATGTGTGTAGTGATGTCGCTGAGGGGAAATATAAAAGTTATCGTATGTTGCTTGATGATTGTATCTACAAAGAGACCTTGCATGTAGCAGGCAGGTTAGACGCTGACACTACTGGACTTGTGCTCATTACCAATGATGGTGATCTCAATCATCATATCATTTCTCCCAAGAAAAAAATGGTCAAAACATATGAGGTTCAGGTAGAAAAAGTCATCAATGATGCTGCGATAAAGCAACTGGAAGCTGGTGTTGTGCTGGAAGATGGGTATCATACCTTGCCTGCACAAGTGATTAAAAAATCAGAAAAAAACATAGTCTTGATGATTCATGAAGGAAAATATCATCAGGTCAAAAGAATGCTAGAGGCAGTGGATAATAAGGTAGTAAAACTCCATAGAACACAGATAGGAAAATGTATATTGTGAAATATTGCAGAGGGTAAGCGAAAAGAAATCGAAGAGCAGGAAGTTTTTTAGTAAGTAAAAATGGACAAAATATCTGAAAATGGTTGTGTTGTTTTTTCTGTCTATGGTTATTTAGAAAAATGTAATATAAAGAAAAAATAGAAAAAGCTATTGATTCTTGGTGATAAATATGTATTCACGTTACACATCGATGTATATGCATTGTTCCTTGAAATGGTCCTGGACCTGGGGATGTGTTGATCGAAGATTAAGGCTTTGAATAGGAAATAAGTGCTGTATTGTAGAATTTATTGCATAGTACAACAGGAGGTGCAACTCAATACGAGGTGGTTCATAGTACCCTAAGGGGGAATGCTACCAATTAGCTTGTGTACGATATCAGAGATACTTAGTTTTCAAACAAAGACAGCTGAACGCTGTATTACAAACAAGTAGCGCTGTGTGCGCTAGGCCTATAAGCCAAAAACAGCGTCATATACGCGAGGCTTATTAGCCAAAACCGACGAGGTTGAATCACTACATCGTTTTCGATAGTAGATTGGTTCCCTCTTTTTTTTCTATTACAGAATACATAAAAAATACAATAGGGTAAAAAATATGTATCAGAATATGCAAACATATGTATGGTGCTGTTGGATGAGAATAGCGTATGTAGAAGATGATTCGATATTGATAGCAAAAAGTAAATAGATATAGTCCTTGATAAGACAAATACCATCATTATGCATTCTTCATTTTTAATTATTCATTAATTTTCCATGGATATTTTCTTGATTATTATCGGAGCAATGCTTTGTATCATAGCGATTATAGGATCAGTACTGCCCATATTGCCAGGGCCTTTATTGGCTTATATCGCATTCGTACTTTTACAACTCACTTCAGCACATCCCTTTGGCTGGACCTTTTTTATCGTTTGGGCTTTGATTATTATCTTCCTTACGGTATTGGATTATATCATCCCTGCACGATGAACCAAAAAATTTGGTGGAAGTAAGCGAGGAGTCCGTGGAAGTAATATCGGACTGGTAGTGTCCGTGATTGTACTTCCTATTCTTGGGATTGTGATAGGTCCATTCTGACTATTGGGACTTATTGGCGGACCTTTTTTATGAGCATATCTCGGAGAAAAATATGCAGGTAAACATCATGAGCATGCACTGAGATCAGCACGAGGATCATTTATAGGATTTGTCGCAGGAAGCCTTCTCAAAATCGTAATCAGTCTCATTATGGCTGGCTATTTTTTTGTAAATATATACAAGTTCTTTATCAAATAGAAAAATCAAATCAAAAATAAACACAAGAGAACAATATTCAGTTTTTATTTGATAGGGGTATAAAGAATATGCGTTTGTGAATGAGTGAAGAAGTTACTTCATCAAAAAATAATGAGCAAAAAAATATCATGGTAGGAAATATTCGTATGTGTATGGCGGCAATATTATTACTTATCCCCACCGTGCAGGTGCAGAGTGGAGATGCGCTCAAGATACAACAAAGGGAGTCCTTATGATTGTCTCTAGAAGAAGATATATCCAGAGAGAATATTGAGACTATATCACCTCGTGAAGCGATTTTCAAAGATGGGATAGTAAAATCAATAAAGCATATAAGTAACATCAATCAACTGCCCAAATGAGGGATGCATATCGATTATTATCGAAATACTACATGAAAGAAAATGGATACCGTTAGTGTGAAAAAATTAAATCTACCAGAGAAACTTGATATCATGCCAAGAAATATTACGACACCTATAAAATCAATCATTTTGCATTTAGGCAATAGAAAATTCGCTATCAGTGTCGATGGAGGAAAGATAAAAAACATCTCTTTTGATGCAACGGGATTAAAGGTAAAAACCAATATATTATGAATTCGTGTTACGTATAATCAGGAAGAAGAGCTACCGGATTTGATGTATAGATTGTGGACAACGCCCAGAGGTCCATGAGAAAAAACATGATTTAGTTGAACGACAGTTATGGATGTATCTTCGCAAAAATAAATATGAAGAATATAATGAGGTTCGATAACATCATGCTATAAGAAAAAATTTAGAAATTTACATTATCGTAGATATGAAGTCAAAAATTTTGATAAGTATAGTATTCGTTATAGGAATATTTTCCCTGTGAGCAAAATCAGAGGCATATCTTTTTGGTATGAAGTCATGGGACAATAGTATCGACAATATTCAACGCATAGAAAAAGAATACAATCTCGATATACCCATTGTATCGTTTATTTTTGATCCACGAGGTCCACATATAGAAAAGATGATGTCTGGTCTCAATAAACAGCTTGGCGAAGACAAGATCTACCATATTTCGCTCTCACCTAATATGTTTACTGCAAAAGAAGTTGCTGCAGGCAAGTTTGATAAACAGTACAAACAATTTTTTCAAGACGTAAAAAAAAATAATCTCAGAGTAATTTTCCGCACAATGCACGAGATGAACGGAGGGCGATATCCACGAAGCTCCAATCCCAAAGATTTTCAAAAAGCATGGATTCATGTACGAGAAATTTCCAGGACAGAATGATTGAATCAAAACAATATATTGTTTGATATGTCAGTAAACGCACGGGACTTACCCGCAAAAGGAGGTAAGCCAGCGCAGACAGCAGTATTTATTCAGTGCCAACAAAATCTCAAAGAACAGCTCAAATGTCCAACTTTTGAGGACTATTATCCTGGAGACAAATATGTTGATCTCATGGGGGTGACGTTCTACAATCGAGGAAAAGGAAATAGTAATAGACGACGAGGCACACCAGATCAGATAGTCAATGCTGCAGGACGAAAGACATTAGATAGACTCAAAAATTTTAACAAACCAATCTTTGTAGATGAGGTAGGTACCACAGCAGTCAATTATACTTGAGCATACAATTTCAATAAATCTCTGGAAGTCTACGCCAACAATTCCTGACTCAAAAACGCTTGGCTTCTCCAGCTCAAAGATTTTCTCCTCAGAGAGACGAGGATAGCGGGAGCAATATATTTCAACGTAGATCTTAGTAATGGGCTCAAGAATTGGACGCTCGGAGAATTGGATCGATCGGTGATAGATTTTCAGTCAAATAAAGTATATGATAAAATATTCGACCTGTATAATGCAGGTAAACCTAATGAAAATAATGCATTATACTATCTCTTCAATATCAAGCGCGTAACGCTCAACAACAAAACATATTTGATAAAATCTGATTATGCGAAACCTGTAAAGGATCTCTATCTCTTTACGACAACCTATATCTCAGGACTCAAGGACCAACTAGATTTTCTTGATAAGACAAAAAGTTCATGAAGCTTAAACAACAAGTACAAGAGATTTGATAAAGCTGATCTCGATGCTATCGTAGATGCTACCAGAAAGTTTTTTCAGTAAAAAATTACCTCATCAATATTGTTTTTATAATCATGGATTAAGATTTTCTAGTAAATAAAAAAACATAATGATTTGTTGTTGTGATTTTCTAAAAAAAACACATATTCAAAAGTTGCAAAAAAAGCAATCCTGAGTATACTTATATATACAATTCCATTTTACTATTTACCTCACTATCATGGTAAAAACAAACAAACCTATCGATAAATTAGAAAAAATAAGATCAGAAATGAAGCTCAAAACTTCTGCACTTACAGAACAAAAAAGAAAGACTAGCGACAGAGTTGTTTCTATTATGTCTTTCAAATGAAAAAAAGAAGCAGAAAAATTATGACGCGATGCTAGAGTTTTCCTTACAAATAAATTCAAAACAAAAAGTATATTGTTGGCAAAATATAAGAGATTGGTCGCAGAGTATAAAGAAATTGGACAAGAGAGAAAAAATGCAGCGATAGCAGCACTTGATGAACTTGGTATGAAAACAGACAAAAGAGTAGCAGCAATCAATGCTACTAGATTTCTTGGTGATCAAATTATTATCGGCCAAACCGCTTGGGCATATCAAAATATGACATGAGGAAAATGAGTTTTCAAAGAAAAAACAAATAGATGGTATTATAGTTTAGAAGAAGCCATAGAGGAGGCAAATGAGCAAAATATTGTATTACCCCAAAAAGGAGATTTTGAAAATACATTCAATGCTTTGGATTTACAAGAAGATGATGTTTGAAGGCATATTGTAGCTATTCTTTTATGAGAGTCAAAAACTGGTTATTGCGGCAACATTGGCGATTATATGCTTTACGATGGTATATATGGCGTTCTAGGTTCTGTTTCAGAGTATGCAACAGGTCAGGCTCTGGCTTTCCAATTTAGCAAAAATAACGGTAAGGTAATCCGACAGAACAAGGGCTATAAATTTGTCTATCGTCCTCTAGCAAATAAGTCCTAATCCGCCAAAGGCGGACAAGTTTGGCTATTCTGCAGATATCTAGCCAATTGATAAAGGATGGTGGGAGCCAAGTGATAAAAAAAGATACCATAAAAAAATATGATCTCGGTGCTATCGTAGATGTTACCAGGAAGTTCTTCGAAAAATAGAAAATATGGTTTGATTTATAGTCAGTGTAAATATTTTTTTGCAATTTCAGAAACATTATTATCCTGAGTATAATATTCTAATTTTTCTTTTATAGGTTCTTTGCCTATTATTTCTGCAATGTCATGTTCTGTTATTCTTTTTGCAAGAGCACAAGCAGCTCTAAATCATGGATACCCTTGGTCTTTCATTAGCATCTTAAGGTTTTGAGTATCAAGAGTAGTTAATGAAATGCTGGAAGCTTCTAGTATTGAAGCTGCTAAATCACGTAGCCCCTCTTCTTTATGTAAAATATTGTCTCTTGCTCGTGCTACAACTTCAGGTTCGTTACAAAGAAGTGGTAGTTGACTATCGATATACCTCCATCATTCGTCAGTATTATTTTCTGCAAGTTGAATGATATCATTAAAAGAGTTTGATGATTCATCTGATGATGTCTTGGGTGTGTTCATAAGTATGAAAAAAAGTATAAATACATTATTTTTATAATAAATTTATAAGAAAAGTCAAGTAATCCCGATGTAGATGGTGATGCAGAAAAATCTCGATGCTATCGTAGATGCGACTGGGTAGTTTTTTGAGTAAAAAAAAGACCTCAAAATGTCGTTTTCTACCATTTTCATTGTCGTATCTTACGTACTATGTATTTTTTTTACAATTATTGAAAATTGATTATCATTAGCTACTTGTCCCTTAACTTTTTCTGGATTAAGTAATGAATTGTCAATGAGCTTCAGAATTTTATATCATGTATTTGAAAAATAATCTACGAAAAAATCTTTACTATATCTGTTAAAGTATGTCTTGTATTTTGGATTAAATGGCTCTCTTTCAAAAATCTCTTTATTATTGTTTTTTGATTCCATAACATTTATCGCAATTAATCCATTATGCTTAAGTATACAATCAAATTGATGTAATATTTTTAAGCACTCATGGTCATCAACATGAATTAATGTGGCAAAGCAAATTATTGCATCAAACATTTCCTTTGAAAATTGTAAATTTCTAATGTCCATTACCATAAAGTCTGCTTTACGTGCATTATCCCTTGCTATTTCTATCATGTTCTTTGCTGCATCGATTCCAATAACTCTAAATTTTTTTGAACATTTTTCTGTTAAATATTTAGGATATTCTCCTGTCGCTGTTCCTGCATCTAATATCATAGCATTCTCTTTTAATCTGGAAACCATATAATCTATTTCTTGTTGAAATTGAACATTTCCGTTCAGGTTTTTCGTTTTAAAATACTCTATATATTCTTTCACAATATGATTATAAGTGTTAATAGTTGTATCTGTCTTATTTATTTTTTTATCCATATTATGCCCACAAAATAGTAAACGAAGAAGGTCTGCGTTTTGTCTAACAATCTTTTGTCTAATATAAAAAATTATATTAAACTTACCGTTTCAAACAAGCTCAACAACACTTGATCTTCGGTCAATCACGATAATCTTGCCTGATAGTTCAAAATAATTCTATGTCTGAGAACGGGTAATGCTACTCTCTGGACATCTTCATGAGTGACATAGGTCCTTCATTCAGCCAAAGCCACTGCTTTGCTCGCAAGCATCAATCCTATAGAACCTCTTGGTGATGTTCCGTATAATATATACTCATGTTCTTTTCTGGTGATACTTGTCAACTTCGTAATATAATGTTTGATTTCATCAGAGATTACTATGTCGTCTATGGTTTTTTTGATAGCGGCTAATTCGCTATGAGAAACCACGCTCTTTATCTTGGTGGTATCTTCTTTTTCTAGGGTATCGAGGATTTTCTTCTCATCTGCAAGACTTGGATAGTTCACCAAGACCTTAAACAAAAACCTATCTATTTGTGCTTCAGGGAGGGGATATGTTCATTCTTGTTCAATCGGATTTTGGGTTGCCAAAACAAAGAAAGGGTCAGGTAGCTTGTGGGTGACTCATCCTATAGTAACTTGATGCTCTTGCATAGCTTCTAGGAGTGCAGACTGTACTTTGGGTGTCGCTCTATTGATTTCATCAGCAAGGATGATGTTTGCCATAATGGGTCCCATTTTTGTATCAAACTCTTGTGATTTACTATTATAAATTTCTCCACCGAGAATATCAGCAGGCAAAAGATCAGGCGTAAATTGTATCCTTTTGAAATCCAATCCAAGGAGTTGGGAGAAAATATGGATGGTTTTGGTTTTTGCTAATCCAGGAAATCATTCCACAAGTACATGTCCACCACAGAGGATATTGATCATAATAGCATTGATCAGTCAATCCATGCCGATGATGTGAGTATGAAGCACTTCTTTGAGATGTTTAAGGTGTGTATGATGAAATTCAATCATGTCGAGTCCTTCCTTGAAATGTTTCGTATCTATAGCGTGATGGTGGTCAGGAGATTTTTGTTCTTTGTGAAACATAGTGAACATGCTTTTGCTGTCTTCTTTGAAAAATACCAAAAGCACTACGACTACAATGGCGATTACGAGAATTAATAAGATAATAAGTGTCCACATATGTTGATTACTATCAGGTAAATAAAGCTATACTATAAATCTTGTGATAAGTATCAAGTATAAACTAATAGTCTTTCTGTTTTAATAGAATCCCCTTTCGTTTTCCCCTTTAGCAAAGGGGACTTTTAGTAAAGACAGCCCTCTTTGCTAAAGAGGGGTAGGGGTGATTTTGCCTATGGAAAATTTGCATTTTTTACGAATCCGATTATAATTACTAAGATGACTAAAAAGCTTTATACTATCATTTAGTCGTTTCATCATTTAGTCGTTTAAGCAGTAGAATATGAATACCTTATGATGAGCAGCATCAGCGGTTCAAGAAACATTTCGAGGTTTTATCGTAAGAATGTACGAAAACCCCTTTGTCGCCAAGATTATTGCTATTGTTTTAGCGATTGTTTTAAGCTTCATTCTTTTATCATTATCAAAAATACTTGCAAATTATATCAAAAATAAAATTACCAAAAACTTTGTTCTCAAGGGCAATAAAGATGTGGAAAATGTATCAGCGTTGTTGGGCGATATTATATTTTATACGCTTGCGATGTTTTCTTTGTTTATCAGTTTTAGTGTTGTGGGTATACAGGTGTGACTGATTCTTGGAGGAATATCTATCGGAGTAGGATTTGCATTTAGACAAACACTTACCAATTTGATTTCTGGTATTATGATTTATACAACCAAAGAATATCAACCGGGCAGTATTGTTTCTGTTAAATTACCAGGTGGCGAAGTGACAGGAAAAATAGAAGAAATTGATATGAAAAATATTATTCTCAGATCATTTGATTTCAAGAGAGTAGTGGTGCCAAATTCTCAATTTGTAAGGTCAGTCATCAGAACATATAGTCTAGAATCGGTTTTGAAACTGGATATAGAGCTCAATGTAGATATCAACTTGGATATAGAAAAAGTGATTGACGTTACACTAATCAAAACAAACGCTTATGAGTTCGTGATGTATAAAGAATATACCCAAGTACTTATTGAGAGTTTTGATCAAAAAACATGTAAATTTAAAGTAAGTTTTTGTTTCAATCCAAATGCTGGACTACCTACCGATGTCATGAAATCTAAGGTGCAAGCATGATTAATTCAAGAATATAAAAAGCTCGCCAGCACAAAAACTCCTGCATAAATAGTTGTTCATTACAAATAAAAAAAGCCAAGACATTCTCCTGGTTTTTTTGTTGAGATAAAATAAAAAATTGCAATTTGCTCCTTGTTGAGTATAAAACAGGTGTTTATCTTGTTCTATCTAGTATGATCGCTTTTTCCATAGGTTCTATTGATGTTTATCGGTACGGAATATTTTATTTTATAGCATTTTTGGTGGGATATCTGTTTTTCCATCGAATTGCAAAACAAAATATATTCTGAACCAAATTTCCCCGTGTGCAGACATTTTTTCAGAAGCATATTGATGATCTTATTCTTTGCATATTTTTTGGAGTACTTGTGTGATGAAGATTGGGACACGTAATTATCTATGATTTTCAGTATTATTGGTCGCATCCAGGGGATATATTACAAATACGGAGATGATGAATGTCATTTATAGGGGGGATATTTGGGGTAACTATTGCGTTGGTGATGTTAGCGCGAAAAAAACGTTTCACCGCCAAAGAATTATTATTGCTCGGAGATATGATCTTCGCTATTTTGCCCTTTGGGATTATGGTGGGAAGGATAGGAAATTTTCTCAATCAAGAGCTGTATGGTATTGTTGTTTCAGATTGGTTACCACGTCTATGATATCCACTATTTTCCATTCTTAATGATTTCAATGTTTTCTATGTTTACACACAAGTAGATAATCAGCTAAGGGTGAATACTAATCTCCTTGCAAGTTGTTTAGAGTGACTAGTATTGCTTATCTTGACCTTGAGTGTCGTTCGTAAACGAGTCAGAACAAAATCTCCACAACCAGGTAAAATAGTCGCGGTATTTTTGATCTGGTATAGTTTTATAAGATTTGTATTAGAATATCTAAGGGCAGATTCGCAATTAGAATTTCACGGTTGGTTCACTACTTCACAACGATTCTTTCTTTGATTCTTTTTGCTAGGTGTGATGACGTTAATTCGACAGAAAAGGAATTTAAAATAATTTTGTCCTCCTTTTTTAAAGGAGGAGGTATCCGTCTAGGCGGATGGAGGATTTAAGTTGTAGACACTAAATCCCTCTGCCTTCGGCTTCTCCCTTTATCAAAGGGAGACAAAAGAAACATAAAAAAAAAGACGCCACTTCCGGCGCCTCTTATATAATAAAACATTTATTTACTTTATCTGATACATCACATTTACATTTATAGTAACTTCAGTTTCTCCAGGAGAGAGTGCATTACTTACAGCAACATCTGCAGCTCCTCACATAGCTTTTCCGCTATCTGCATAATAGATGGGGGATGGATTAGAATAGCTATTGTCGGTAATCATAACTGGTTTGCCAAGAGTAACTCCACTAGCTTTTGCTAATTGTTCGGCTTTTGCTTGTGCATCAGCAAATGCTTTTTCACGAGCTCATTGATATGCTGTATTTTTGTCCTTGAGATCAAAGTAGGTGTTATCTACATTTACTCCTCCTATTTTGGAAATTTGAGTGACTATATTCCCTCATTTCTCTCAAAAGTTTTCTCCACTAACATTGATAGTAATGCTTTGTTGTGATCTATATCCAAGTAACTTTCTCCCTGATTGACTTCGATCATATTCTGGATAGGCATTTACATTGGTAGTTTTGATGTCTTTGTCTGCAATGTCTGCAGCTTTAAGGAGCTCTTTGAGTTTATTTATTTTGTTATTTGTTTGAGTTTGTGCTAGTTCTGTAGTAGTGGCAAGTTCAGAAACAGAGACATTGATAACTAACATATCAGGACTGACGGAGGCTTTTCATTCTCCTAAGACAGAGATGGTGTTGCTAATCCCCATAGCGGATTGTTGGTTATTCTTATTGGATTGAATCATGGCGTTGCCCACGAAAAACATAGTGAGTGCCAAAATCAATGCTGCTCCCAAAAGAAAAAGTCAGTTAATAGTTTGTTTTTGCATATGTATATAGTAAGATACTAAAAGGTAATAAGGTATATATAATAGAATGTTGGTCTTTAATCAAGTTGAAGTTTTTCAAACATAAAATGCATAACATTGGCAAAGTCCTTACTATCTATTTTGATGCCAAAAGGAATTTCTTTAAAGATAATGAGATAGACGGTGCCACCCACAATAAACATATTGATGGTTGAATTACCGGCAGGCAATTGATTGAGATTTTGAATATTGGTTGTCTTGGAAATCTGCTCCATAATTAAAATCCCATTACCGAGATATGCATCTACGATAACTTTTTTCTTTTGTAATTTGACAAAAATATCTTGATAATAATCTTTGAGTGTTTTATTTACCGAAATTTGAGATTCAAAGGTATTTGTTGCAAAAAACTTAATCACCAAATAGTGGTTATTGATTGTAGATTCATAGATATCATTGTACATATTTTTGATTCCGTCGATACCATCAAACAGAGAAATTTTGGGGATATAACTATACTTATTCTGATCATATTGAGAAAGTTCTGTCTCGATGATAGAAAAATTATCTTCCAATTTCTGGAGCTGATCTTTTTTGGTGTTCATGTATTTTTTGAGAATAGAAAGGTCCGGCACAAAAAAATGAGTTATACCCCTAATTTGTGTTTCTGAAACAATACCCTCATCCACCATCTTGAGTAATGCTTTGTAAACATTGGTTCTTTCGATATTAAGATGTTTTGCTATAGTCGAGGCTGGTTTGGTTCATAATTTATATAAGGTGAGAAAAATCTCTGCTTCTTTAGTGGTAAAGCCTAGCTGAGTAAAAAAGTTTAAAAAGTCCATTTATTCTAACTAGCAACTAAAAACTAACAACCAACAATTTTGTTGTGATTTTTACAGCACACTTAATGATAATGATTTCATTGAAAAAGTCAAGTAAATAGGTATGATGCTGTTGTTTCGATGTGAAAACAGAATAACACATTGTTTTCAAACGGTTTTATTACCATAATAGTATGTATAATGGCGGAGCAAATTATAGAGACAAAAAAATGTAAGAATTGTTGAATAAACTTTGATATTACAAACACAGATAAAGAATTTTACGATAAAATCTCACCAGTATTTGGATGAAAAAAATTTGCTATTCCGACACCTACATTATGTCCCGATTGTCGTCAAAAGAGAAGATTATGTTTCCGCAACGAGAGAAAATTATATCGTAGAAATTGTGATGCAAGTGGCAAACAAATTATTTCCGTATATTCACCAGATAAGCCATATAAAGTCTATGACCATAAAATATGGCGAAGTGATCAATGGAATCCCATAGATTATGGTCAAGAATATGATTTTTCCAAAACATTTTTTGGACAGTTTGATGAACTAATGAAAAAAATTCCACAAATTGCTTTGATAAATTTTGGTTCTGAGAATTCAGATTATTGTAATAGAGTAGAATCATGTAAGGATGATTATTTGTGCTTTGGGGCGGGGAATGCTCAGAATTGTATGTATTCCTATTGGTTATCTAGTGCACAAGATATCGTTGATTCTTGTTACTGTTTCAATAGTTCAGATATATATGCTGGTATAGACTGTGACAAGGTTACTCTGAGTATGTATGTCAAAAATTGTTTAGATTGTAGTGAGTGTGTTGCATGTTATAACTGCAAATGATGCACGCATTGTATTGGGTGTACAAATCAAAACAATCAATCGTATATGATATTCAATACTCAATATACCAAAGAAGAATTTTACAAAAAAAAGGAATCACTAACGTTAGATACGTTACTCCACGAATTTCACAAAATCCTCATCAAAACACCACGTATACAATGCGATATTGTACATTCAGAACAGTGTACGTGAGATGGTATTATAAACGGAAAAAATCTCATTAATTGTTTCAATGTGCAGTGATGAGAAAATTGCAAACGAGTAACTGCATCTGAAGAAGCGTATAATAGTCAAGATACGTCGTACGCATGATGATTGCCCATAGGAGTAGAATATTGTTACGAACTTATGTGAGGACAAGATTACAGACATTGTCTATTTTCCAATACCGGGGTCGGTCTTGTTCATGTGCTATATTCTATAGATTGTAAAAATTCTTCACATCTATTTGGTTGCGTATGACTTCATAATAAAGAATATTGTATCCTTAATAAACAATATACAAAAGAAGAGTACGAAATGGTGGTTTGAAAAATTATAGAGCACATGCAAACAACAAAGGAACGATGAGAGTTTTTTCCCTCTTCTATCAGTCCATTTGGATATAATGAAACGGTTGTGCAAGAATATTTTCCACTTACAAGAGATGAGGCATTAGCCCAATGATATAAACGAATGGATCAAGAATATCCTATCAACATACCTGAAAACGCACAAACGGTCAAGGCGCAAGACATTCCAGCAAACATACAAGATATTACTGATGATATTCTCAATAAGGTAATTATTTGTGAAGTTTCAGGAAGACCATTTAGGATTATTAAGCCAGAACTTGATTTTTATCGTAAACATGACATTGCTTTGCCACGTAAACATCCCGATATTAGACATCAAGAAAGACAGGGCGAGCGTTCGCCAAGAGAATTACATCTCAGAACCTGTGATCATTGTGGTAGTGCTATGGTTAGTATATATTCATCTGAATATGTTTGAAGGGTATATTGCGAAACATGCTATAATAAAGAAATGTATGGCTAAATAACAATACCGATTGGTTTTCAAATCATCGGTATCCCTCTCACAGCCAAAATAATGTATTAACTGAATTTTTTTGGCGTTTGAGGTAATTTTACTTTACTTTTTTGGGGAAATTACTATATATAAAAAATGGTTTTATCCCCATAATTTTTCTGTATGTCACATCTTATCAAAGTATATCATTCCTTCGAAAAATGAAAAAATAGTTTCCAGTATTTTTTGGATGATATCTCCAAAACCCTCTCTAAGAGCACATTTACCCTAGGACTCCATTATACCAAAGGGGAAATATGCTATTCGCTAGATACGCCAAAATCAACGTATTCTGGATTTGAATCACAATTTTATACCCATTTCAATGATTTTCAGATTGTTCCAGATACCAAAGACGTATGGAATTATGATAGATACAAAAGCGTGGTAGGGGAGTTATCCTTGACCAACAAGTGATTCTATCCTTTCAAGATGGATGATAGCGATGATAGTGACTTTATCTCAAATCTTTTTAGAACATTTGAAAACTTTGACGTTATCAACGATAAAATAAGTTTTTTTATAGAGTTGAAACCTATAGAAAACGAAAGCTTTCGATTTTATCTTAAATCTAAATTCAATCATCGGAAACTCAAGAGAAGATTAGCATTTCAGTTCTATAAATATATTTTTTCTCATTCCACGCAAAAAAATCGGAAAGAAATATGAGATAAACATTTCAAAGCAAAATTGCATGATAACCTTTTTGATGTGAAGATATATATCATTGCCCAGTCTCAAAATAAAGCGATGGCAGAATGAAGAATAAGATCAGTATTCAATAATTTTTCTGTATTCAAAAACTATCCACTCAATCAATTTACCCTCAAGACAACTCATAACGTAGGTAATTTGATCACGACCCTCAAAGAATATAAGGGGAATATAGCAAGCCATGTGCTCAATACCAAGGAAATTGCTACATTTTTTCATTTTCCCAAAAATCCCAAGACAGAAACATCATTACTGACAGTCAAATCGAGAAAACTTGCTCTGCCGGTAGGAGTTCCTTCTTTTGATTATACCTTGGACAAAAATAATGAAGTATTTGCCAAAAACTTTCCTCAGGATGTAAATATCATTTGAGTGTCCGACTATAGATCTATTACGGTGCCTATTTGAGTGTATGACGAGGATAGACTCAGACATATGTATGTAGTGGGTAAGACAGGTACGGGAAAATCAAAATTTCTGCTCAATCTCATGATAAACGACGTCAAACAAGGAAAGGGGATAGGGGTTATTGATCCACACGGTGATGCTATTGAAGAAATCATGACACATATACCCGTGTCTCGTAAAGATGATGTAATTATTTTTGATCCTACGGACGACCAATTCCCATTTTGTATGAATCCACTCGACGTAGGACCTGACGAATCCAAACAAATATTGGCAAAATGATTTATTGATATTTTCAAAAAGTTCTTCTGAGCCAACCGAAATCCTAAACTCGAACATGTACTCAGGATGATATTCCTTGCGTTGTTAGATAAACCAAAATCTACGCTCTTTGATATCATCAGGGCACTAACAGACAAAGACTTTAGATATGAGATGATCAATGCTATCCAGGATGACGTAGTAAGAAACTTCTGGACCAACGAATTTGCCTGATGGTCGCAACAGTTCAATACTGAAGCGATTATGCCGATTCTCAATAAGGTCGGACAGTTGCTGTCTATTGATATCCTCAAAAATATCTTTGCCTCTCCAGAAAATAAACTTGATTTGAGAAAAGTAATGGACGAAAGCAAAATATTATTGATTAAATTGCCAAAGGGAAAGCTCCAAGAAGAGATTATGGGGTTTTTGGGAGCGATGTTTGTGACTAAGCTCTTCCAAACCGCTATGGGAAGACAGTCTGTAGATAAAAACGAGAGAGTACCCTTCTTTTTGTATGTAGATGAGTTCCAGAATTTTGCAACAGACACTTTCAACGAAATACTCTCAGAAGCAAGAAAATATGGACTTTCTTTGTCGGTTGCTCACCAATTTATCAAACAAATACCTGCAAATATATCTGATTCGCTCTTTGGAAACGTAGGAACATTAATCAGTTTTAGAATATCTTCAGAAGATGCAGAATATATGAAACAACATTTTCAGCCCTTCCTCAACGGGTATGATCTCTCCAATCTCAATATGAGAGAATTTTATTGTAAATTGCTCGTAAAATGACAAGTAAAAGATCCATTTAGTCTCAAGGCATGTCGAACACCAGATGTTACTATCAATAAAAATCATATATCTGATTTGTACGAAATTTCTAGAGCAAAATATGCAAGACCACTCGCAGAAGCGAAGAAAGTAGTAGAAGAGAAACAAGCAGACGTTATGAAGACTATCGAAGAATTTGCAGAACCGATAATATAAAAGAACAAGGCATCGAAGCGCATACAATAGGTAAACCCTTCAATACATCGTTTAGTGGTATATTCTTTTTATTTTTTATGATTACAAAATGTCCGATCTCAATATCCGAGAAGAGAAGATCCAATCCCAAAGAAAACAAACTGAACGAAATGAATTTGTCAGAGAGATTTGTAGTTGGTTCCCCTTGATATTATATAAAAACAATGGAATGACGTCTAAATTTCCTGTAAATGATAGAACAGAAAGCATAAGAAAATCTAGTGAATTTGAAAAAATAAGAGACAATCTGACGGCTACCTGATATGAATATCATCAGAACCAACCATTTTTTTTGCAGTATGCTCATCTCTTTAAATCCATTGGATTATGAAATGTGGTTGATTTTGGAGGAAATGAAAACTGTGAATTTGCGGAATGTACCCAATTATCAAAAAACGTATATCTAAGTTTTGTGACTGTATTGGGATGTGAAAATATACTCTATAGTTTTAGTGTAAAAGATAATTCTGTAAATATAGTAAATAGTGTGATGGTGCTATGATCAAGCAATAATGTATATTATAGTGCATGAGTAAAATCAGGATATAATATATTTTTTTCTAAGTATATTTATGATTCGGCAGATATGCGATTTTGTACGAATATGAATAATTGCCAAGAGTGTGTTCTGTGTGATAATCTAGAAAATGCTTCATACTATATTCGCAATGTACAATTGGAAAAAGAAGAATATGCCAAACAAAAAAAAGAAATTTTAAAAGACAAATGACAATTCGCTCTATGGTACGATAACATCTCATCTGTTCCAAGTAAAAATATAGCGTGTAGTGATTCAGAAGGAAGTTTTTTGTTAAATTGTGAAAACGTAAAGAACGGTCACATGAGTTTCAATGTAAAAAATGCAAACAATATTATTATGGCGTTTTCTAAAGAAGTGAATGAAAATTATGGAGATATTCTTTGCGCATGAAGATCTACAGATATGTATGGTGGTGTAGTTACCTGAACATTTTCTAGTAAAGTATACAATAGTATGATGATTTCCAATAGTTCAAATATCTATTATTCGTATTTTCTCGAAAACTGCTCGTTTTGTTTGTGATGTATTGGTCTAAAAAATAAGCAATTCTGTATTCTCAATAAGGAATATCCAAAAGAACAGCGATTTGAAGTTGCCAACAAAATATTCGAAAATATGGAATCAGATTGAACGTTATGACAATTTTTCCCGTGATCAATGAATCCATTCTATTTTAACGATACCATTGCTTCACTTATCAAAGATTTTACAAAAGAAGAAATAGTAAGCCAATGATATCTCCGACGTGATGAAGAGATTAAAGTAGATATTCCCCAATGAGTAGATGTTCTTGCGATAAAAGATCTAGTGCAATATCAGGAATTTGATGCAACAGGAGAACGAAAAATTAATCCTGAGATACTGAAAAAGATTATCAAAGACGAAAAAGGTAATTATTATAAAATAGTCCCTATGGAATTAGAGTTTTTACAAAAGCATGGATTACCATTGCCAGAGATACATCGACTAGAGAGAATTAAGTTAGGCTTTAATTTCAAGTAGTTATGGGTCCCGATGAAATATCGGGATGCGGGATGTTATACCCAAAATCACTTCATTACATTCGCGCTTTTGGACAAAATCGGCAGATAAAGTTATGATTTAAGTTCAAATAGGTATGGGTCCCGATGAAATATCGGGATGCGCGATTTTATACCCAAAATCACTTCATTACATTCGCGCTTTTGGACAAAATCGGCAGATAAAATTGTGATTTAAGTTCAAATAGTCTTTTATATTTTGTACTACTGGGGTGCAAGACATCAAACAACGAGAACTCAAGATACAAGAGAAAAGAAAACATACGCCATGGAGAGACTTTCTCATGGAGATAGGAAGTCGATGCCCTTTGTGATTTTATAAAATAGACAACAAAGTTTCTAGGTATCCACTAACACCTAGAACAGGAAACCTCATATCGGCCGAAGAATTCGTTGCCAATAGAGAGGGAAATATGATGAGTGAGGCTAGTACTAGTGATGATTTTTATAGCCAATTAGCTTCTTTATGGTCAAAAATAGCGAAGCCACAAAGATGGATATTTGGTGACGTGGAAAAATCAGAATATGCTGATACGGTATGAATGTGAGCAAAATCATGTTATCTTACTATTTGCGCGTGAGTAGATAGTCAAGATTTATTATATTCATTTTATGTGGTCACCAAATGTAGTGATGTCTATAATTCTGTAGCAATCACGGATGGATCACAAAATATTTATCAATGTGTAGGAGTTACTACCTCATACAATATTTTCTATTCCAGATATATTTACAACTCTTCCAATATCCGGTTGAGTACAAATATGATAGGCTGTTCAGAATGTCTATTTTGTGATACACTCAAAAACAAGTCCTATTGTATCCACAACAAACAATATACCAAAGAGCTCTACATGCTGGAAAAAGAAAAGATACTCAAAGAAAAAACAATGTTTATGGAATATTTTATGAAATTACCCCATGAATCAGAAAATATTTGAAGTACAAATAGTGAATGAATGGGTATTATATATAGTGAGAATATAGAAAATTGATTATTTGTGAATCAAGTAAAAAATGGAAGAAATTTAATCGTAGTAGGAAATGGAGACAAAATAGAACAGCAATATGATTGCCTAACATCTGCGACACAAGCAGATCACGGATATGGGAATATGGGAGTTTCCCCAGGTTCTTTTATGTATTGCTCTATGAATTCGGGACACGTAGACCATATATTCTATTGTGTATATGTGGAAAATTGTCATCACTGTATAGGATGTTATGGTCTCTACAACAAATCATATTGTATCTTCAATAAACAATATACCAAAGAAGAACGATATAAACAAGCAGATACATTATTTACTCAAATGGAAAAAGACTGAAATCTAGGGCAATTTTTTCCATGATTAATGAATCCCTTTTATTTCAACGATACGCTTGCATACTTAGTCGACGATTCATTTACTAAGGAAGAAGTAACTAATGCGTGATACCTCCGACGTAACGAAGAGATTAAGGTCGACGTGCCGGCAAATGCGGAAGTTATTAGTACTAACGAATTAGTAAACTATCAATGATACGATTCAGAGTGAATTCGGAAAATCAATCCAGAGATTCTCAAAAAAGTGATTAAAGATGAAAAATGAAATTATTATCGTATAGTGCCAATGGAGCTAGAATTTTTACAAAAATATGGATTGCCATTGCCAGAGATACATTGGCTAGAAAGGATAAAGTTAGGGTTTAAGTTCAAATAAGTTTTATTATTTGTTGTAGTCAAAATGCAAGACATCAAACAACGAGAAGAGAAAATGCAGGAAAAGAGAAAACAGACTCCGTGGAGGGAATTTGTGAAGGATATATGTAGTCGACAATCTTTTATGTTTTATAAGGATAAAGGAATTATTTCCAAATATCACAAAAACAAGAGAATTCCAAAGATTATTGCAAATGACGAATATTTTGCTAAGCATGAAACATTTACAGAAGGGAGGCAGTATGATCTAGGCAAAGATTTCTTTACTAATTTTAATGGTATCTATCAGAGCGTTACGTTGCCTGCTACCTATCAATTTGCTGGATTAGAAAATGTTGCCTATTCGGATATTACTCACGATTCCAAGAATGTATATCTGAGTATTATGACAACAACAGGATCAAGTGATGTCTTATATAGTTGTTCTGTGAAACAAAATTCGCATAACGTACTCAATTCATTATGAATATCTATGAATTCCGAGAATATTTATCACGGAATATTTTGTATCAATTCATTTAATGTCTTTTTTTCCAAAAACATTCATAATTCAAACAATATATGGTTTTCTTCAAATTGTATTTGATGCTCTGAGTGTATAGGATGCAATGGATTAGAAAATATAAGTAATTGTATCAATAATATACAATATACCAAAGATGAATACGCTAAACTAAAAAATGAATACTTAGGAAAAAAAGCCGATTTTGGAAACTTATTTAATCAGGTGCTTTCATCAGAAACAAAAAATTATCAATCAATAGATTCTGATGGTAAATACCTTCTTCATTGTAACCAAACAACACATTCATTATTTTGAAATAATATTAATGTCGGGAATAATAATATTTTAGTCGCATCTAATAATCAAGTAAGTGCATCATTTGACGGATTTTTGTGATGATCTGGCGATACTCATGATATTTATGCTCAAATTGGCTCATGACTTTGTAATAATATTTACTGCACCATCCAGGGGTGAACTTGTAGTAATATATATTACTCTTTTTTCCTAGAAAATTGTTCGTACTGTTTGTGATGTATCTGACTCAAAAATAAGCAATTCTATATTCTCAATAAACAATATACAAAAGAAGAACGATTTGAACTTGCCAATAAAATATTCGAAGACATGGACAAAGACTGAATTCTATGAAACTTTTTCCCGGCTTCGATGAATCCATTCTATTTCAATGACACGGCAGCATATCTCATTGATGATACATTTACCAAAGAAGAAGTAACAAAAGAATGATATCTTCGAAGAGACGAAGAAATCAAAGTCGACGTGCCTTCAGCCGAAGTAATCGCGACTAGTGATGTAAATAATTATCAATGATTCAGTTCAGAGTGAATTCGGCAAATCAATCCAGAGATTCTCAAAAAAGTAGTCAAAGACGAGAAGGGTAATTATTATCGTATAGTGCCTATGGAATTAGAATTTTTACAAAAACATGGATTGCCATTGCCAGAGATACATTGGTTAGATAGAATTAAGTTAGGCTTTAAGTTCAAATAGTTATGGGTCCCGATGAAATATCGGGATGCTCGATTTTATACCCAAAATCACTTCATTACATTTGCGCTTTTGGATAAAATCGGCAGATAAAATTAGGGTTTAAGTGTAAGTAGTTTTTATTATGTGTGTTTGTCCAGATGCAAGACATAAAAATGCGAGAAGAGAAAATGCAACAAAAAGCAAAAGACATGTCTTTTCGTGAATACATAAGCACTATAGCTAGTCGATTTCCGCTTAATTTGTATAAAAAGAATGGAAAAATGACTATGTATGACGTTGAAGCTAGACACGGAGCAGTGCTCTCACCGGTAGAGTTTGAAAAAGAAAGAGATAATCTGGAAAATTATGGTCAGATATATGATTTTTCTAAGCCTTTTTTCCAAAATTATCAAAATCTATTTCTTCGTACGCCCAAAACAACACTCATACATGTCCCTGAAATCCAAAATAGTGATTTTACGGCAAGCGCTTGACGATGAATAAAAAATTGTTATTTAAGTTTTATTGTATGTCTTGATGTACAAAATATACTCTATAGTTTACACGTTAAACAAAATTGTACTGATGTACTAAATAGCGTTATGGTGCGAGATAATTCAACAACTATCTATTGGTCTAGTGGGGTATTGCAATCATATAATGTATTTTATTCGAGATATATCTATCATTCCAACAATATCTGGTTGAGCACAAATATGATAGGATGTGCAGAGTGTATCAAATGCTCTAATTTACAGAATCAATCGTATTGCATAGAAAATATTCCCTATTCTAAAGAAGAATATCTCCTACGTAAGACAGAAATACTCAAAGAGAAAGAAAGTTTTTTGTCGTGATTTATGTTGTTGGACAAAACATGAGCAATGATGAATAGTCCTGATTCTACATGATCATACGTTATAAACTCAGAAAATATACGTGAGGGGTATTATACCTATCAGGTAAAAAATGGGAAGAATCTCATTTTGTTTGGAAGTCAAAATGGGAATAAAGAAGCATATAATGTCCTTGTGTCAGGCGCGCCAAACAACGATTTCGTCTATAATATGATAAACTCATGAGGGAATAACAATACGTATAATTCAGAAGTTATTCTTTGATGAGAAAATATCTATTATTCGTACTACCTAGAAAATTGTTCGTACTGTTTGTGATGTATTGGCCTAAAAAATAAACAATTTTATATTCTCAATAAACAATATACCAAGGAAGAACGATTTGAGCTAGCCAACAAAATATTTGAACAAATGGAAAAAGACTGAATTTTATGACAGTTTTTTCCTGGTCAGATGAATCCCTTTTATTTCAACGATACGCTTGCTTACTTGGTCGATGATTCGTTCACCAAAGAAGAAATAACTAAACAGTGATATTTGCGACGTGAAGAAGAAATTAAGGTAGACATTCCTCAATGAATTGATGTTATTTCGACAAAAGATCTATGAAATTATCAAAGATTTACATTTTCATGAGAACGGGAGATCAATCCCGAGATTCTCAAAAAAGTAATCAAAGACGAGAAATGAAATTACTACCGTATAGTTCCTATGGAATTAGAGTTTCTACAGAAGCATGGATTGCCATTGCCAGAAATACATTGGTTAGAAAGAATAAAACTATGATTTAAGTTTAAATAGTTCGTGTTATAATAGCGTAATATTTTATCATTTTATCATATCTTATGCAAGACATCAAAATCCGAGAAGAAAAAATGAAAGAGAAAAGATTACATACGTCGCGAAGGCAATTTGTTATGGAAATATGTAGTCGATATCCATTGGTTTTGTATAGAAATAGCGGAATTATTTCTAGATTTCCTGAAACAGCAAGGACACAAAAAATAGTTAAATCAAATGCATACGAATATAATCCAAAGTTATTGGAATATGATAAAAATCTGAGTTTTATGGAAAATTTTATGCAGATGTTTTTGTCATCGCCCAAACAAGCTTTAGGACATTTTATGACGAACGAAAATGTAGAGTACTGTGATATTGCCTATGGAGCAAAGAATGCTTATTTGAGTTTTGATGTGGGAGATGATAGTGAAAACGTATTGTATTCTGATATAGTGAATAGTAATTGTAGAAACGTCCTCAATAGTACATTTATCGTGAGAAATAGTCAAAATATCTTTTTCTCTAATTTCGTGATGGAGTGATTCAATATTTTTTATTCTCGTTATATTACCAATTGTTCTGATATATGGTTCAGTAGTAATCTTGTATGATGTCATAACTGTATATTGTGCGATAATCTGAACAATAAATCATATTATATAGCAAATAAAGAGTATTCCAAAGAAGCGTATGAAATAGAAAAAATACAACTACTGGCAGATAAGAAAAAATTCGTTGAGTATCAAAAAAAAGCGAACGTTATGTCAGTGAATTACGGAACAGAGAATAGCAATGGAAATGCATTATATTATTCAGAAAATGTTGAAAATTGATATTATGCACACAATATAAAAAATGCTAGAAATATCGTGTTTGCAACATGAATAGAAGAAAGCAAAAATATTTATGACTGTATAAAATCCACCGTAAAATGTGTAGATGCATATTTTTCCTGTTTTTCATGACGAGCCAATAATGTTTATGGATGTATAAACACGTGAATGGTAACAAATGTATATTATTCTTTTCTACTTGAAAACTGTAGTTATTGTTTAGGCTGTATTTGACTCAAAAACAAAGAATTTTGTATCTTCAATAGGCAATATACCAAAGAAGAACGATTCGAAAAAGCAAATGAGATATTCGCACAGATGGATAAAGACTGAACCCTATGACAGTTTTTCCCGTGAACAATGAATCCCTTTTATTTCAATGATACGGTTGCCTATTTAATAGATGATTCCTTTGCCAAAGAAGAAGTAATCAAGGAATGATATCTACGACGTGATGAAGAGATTAAAGTTGATGTACCAGCAGGAGCAGAAGTAATCACAACAAAAGCATTAAATAATTTCCAATGATTTAATGAAAGGGGAGAACGAGAAATTAATCCTGAAATTCTCAAGAAAGTAATCAAAGACGAGAAATGAAATATATACAGAATCATACCTATGGAGTTAGAATTTTTACAAAAATATGGATTGCCATTGCCAGAAATACATCGACTAGAAAGGATTAAGTTGGGCTTTAAGTTCAAATAGGTATGGGTCCCGATGGAATATCGGGATGCCTGCCTGCGGTAGGCAGGCGCGATTTTATACCCAAAATCACTTCATTACATTCGCGATTTTGGACAAAATCAGCAAGAGAATTAAATGGTGATTCAAGCTCAAATAATTAATGTTGCAACATCGTAATATTTTATCATTTTATCATATCTTATGCAAGACATCAAAATCCGAGAGGATAAAATTAAAGAAAAAAGAAAACACACTCAGTTTCGTGATTTTTTAAAGGAACTGGCTAGTCGATGTTGATTATCGTTATATAGAAAAAAATGATTTTTGAGTAGATATCCAGAAACTGATAGAATAGGACAAGAGGTGCTTTTGGATGAGTTTGAGAAGCGTAGAGATGATATGGTACATCATTGAATAGCGTATTCGGGAGATTTTTTGCAAGATTTCAGTAAATTGTTTACACACACACAACTACCACCTATTATACAGGCCTTTGAAAATACTAATTGCGAATTTGCGGATCATGTGTATGGGGCAAAGAATGCGTATTTGAGTTTTATGGTAGCATATAATAGCGAAAATATACTCTATAGTTATCATATCAAAGAAAACTGTATAAATATATTAAACTCTGTAATGGCTCGGAATGGGTCAAATAATGTATATTTCGGTATGGGCATAATAAATGGATATAACATATTCTTTTCTAAATTTATTTTCGATTCTTCAGATATACGATTTTCAACAAATCTCATGTGATGCTCCGAATGTCTATTTTGTAATAATTTACAGAATCAATCGTATTGCATAGAAAATAAACAATATACCAAAGAAGAGTATATGCAACAAAAAGAAAAGTTATTGAGACAAAAAGAGCGTTTTTTGTGATGGTATCTAAAATTGCCTGTTGAATGAGATAATTTTGCTTCAATAGATGCTCATGGTAGTTTTGTGATTGAGTCAGAGCAAGCAGAAAATTCTTATATGTGATATCATCTCAAAAATACCAGAAATACAGTATTGGTCTGAGGGACATGATGAGTAAAAAATGCATTTGACGCCTTGGTGTGATGATCTCCATCTGCTGGAGATTGCTATGGAACCTGTCATTGTGGAGGAAATTCAATGAACGCATATTCAACATATTGTTTGTTCGGCTGATGTACGAATAGCTATTATTCATATTTTCTAGAGGCATGCTCAAACTGTCTAGGCTGTATAGGATTAAAGAACAAATCTTTTTGTATTTTGAATACACAATATACCAAAGAAGAATGGTTTGAAAAAGCAAATGAAATATTTGCGCAGATGGATAAAGATTGAACTTTGGGTAAATATTTGCCTGCAACAATGAATCCCTTTTATTTTAATGATACTTTGGCTTACCTTATTGATGACACCTTTACCAAAGAAGAAGTAACGAAGGAATGATATCTCCGACGTGATGAAGAAATCAAAGTCGATGTCCCTGCATGAGCAGAAGTAATAGGGTCAAAAGATTTTGCCAGTTATCAATGATTTAATGATAAAGGAGAACGAGAAATTGACCCTAAAATTCTCAAGAAAGTGATCAAAGATGAAAAATGAAACATATACAGAATCATACCCATGGAACTAGAGTTTTTACAAAAATATAGCTTGCCACTACCAGAGATACATCGACTAGAAAGGATAAAATTAGGCTTTAAATTTAAATAATTAGTATTGTAACGTTTCATCATTTTATCATTTTATCATATCTTATGCAAGACATCAAACAACGAGAAATGAAAATGCAGGAAAAAAGAAAGCAAACTCCGCGGAGAGAGTTTATAAAAACGATTCCTTCGTTGCGTACGATGTGATTTTATAAAAACAACGGCTTAACGACAATTTTTCCACAAACAGAGAGAATCAAATGAGTGGTCTCCCACAAAGAATTTGAACAAAACAAAGATAATCTTTTGAATCAGGGAAGAATGTATGATTTCAATATGAGTTTTTTTGAAAATTTCAAAGCATTGTTTAGGAGCATAGATTTTCCTCCTACGCGACTCTATGGTGAATGCGAAAATGCAAATTTCACCGATCAAACAGTAAATATCAAGAACTGCTATCTAAGCTATGTGGTGATACGTGATTGTGAAAATGTGTTTTATTCCCTAAGCGTCAAAGAACATTCAATCAATATTTTCAACTCATTCATGGTATGGGATACCTGTGAAAATGTATATTTTTCCAAGGGAATTATCAAATCATTCAATATATTTCATTCCAAGCATATTGTAAATTCTTCCAATATATGGTTTTCTACCAATCTAATAGGATGCTCAGAATGTATCTTGTGTGACAATCTCAATAGTCAGTCATATTGTATAGAAAATAAACAATATACCCAAGAGGAGTATGTACAAAAAAAACAAGAATTATTACAACAAAAAGACAAGTTCTTTAGTCGATATCTCCAACTCTCAGATCAAGGGAATAATATTTGAAGTACCAATAGTTCAGGTAACTGCAATATTGAATGTACTGATATAGAAAATGGATATTATAATGCTCAGGTCAAGGAGTGAAGAAATCTTATTTTAATCGGTGGTAAAGAATCGGGGGAACGTGTATACGATTCATTTCTCAATACCCCCTCAGAGACTGATGTTTATGGAGTTTTTTCTGCATGATTTTGTTCGAACATTTACAATGCATATCACATATCTGGTGGCGCAAATATCTATTATTCAAGTTTTTTAGAAAACTGTTCTCATTGTTTATGATGTATAGGACTCAAAAATAAAGAGTTTTGTATCTTTAATAGACAATATTCCAAAGATGATTGGTTTACTCTAGCCAATCAAATTTTCCAAAAAATGGATGCTGAATGAATTTTATGATTACCCTTCCCATGAGACGTGAATCCCTTTTATTTCAACGATACTGCTGCGTATCTAATCGACGATTCCTTTACCAAAGAAGAAGTAACCAAAGAATGATATCTACGAAGAGACGAAGAAATAAGGGTCGATGTCCCTGCATGAGCAGAGGTAATAGGAGCAAAAGATTTTGCTAACTATCAATGATATGATGCGAAAGGGGAATGGAACATTAATCCAGAAATCCTCAAGAAAGTCATCAGAGACGAGAAAGGGAATATATATAGAATCATGCCTATGGAATTATCATTCTTACAAAAGTATGGATTGCCATTGCCAGAGATACATCGACTAGAAAGAATTAAGTTGGGCTTTAAATTCAAGTAGTTATGGGTCCCGATGGAATATCGGGATGCCTGCCTGCGGTAGGCAGGCGCGATTTTATACCCAAAATCACCTCATTACATTCGCGCTTTTGGATAAAATCGGCAAAAGAATAAAGTTGTGATTTAAATTTAAATAGTTTGGATGAATAATATCAAACAACGAGAACGCAAAATCCAAGAAAAAAGGAAACAAACACCCTGGAGAGTGTTTGTGAAAGAAATATGTAGTCGACAGCCATTAGTTTTTTATAAAAACACGGGTAAAATTTCTAGGTATCCGGAAACGTGAAGAATCGGGGCCCTTATCAGTCAAAAAGATTTTCATGATCAGAGAGATTTCTTGGCTAATGATAGTGCTTCTTTAGGGGGTGCTAGTTTCTTCGACTCATTTCAATTGCTCCAAAAGTCTTTTAGTTATCCCAATCTCTTTCATGATTATATCAATGAAAATTCAGACTATGCTGATATACTATATGGAACTAAAAATACGTATCTTTCGTTTTCTGTTTGAGACAATACGGAAAATATTCTCTATTCGTATACGGTAAATACTAATTGTACGAATGTGCTTAATTCTTGTCAGGTATATACCAATTGTTCATCTATTTACTCTAGTAACTATGTAACCAATTCCTACGAGGTTTTTTATTCAAAAAACATCCACAATTCTTCTCAAGTCTGGTTTTCTGCTGATTGTATAGGGTGTGAAAACATTCTTTTTTGTAATTGACTATCAAATTGCTCGTACCATATTCGCAATATTGCATATACCAAAGAAGAATACACAAAAATCAAGCAAGAACTGCTTCAAAAAAAAGAAGCATTCTCAAATTACTATGAAGCATTACCAGTTCATTATGATAATATCGACGCTGACTGATGCGAATGAATAGCGTTAAAAAACTGTGAATCTGTTAAAAATGCTAAGTTTGTCACAAATACCAATCAAGGCAATAATCTTCTTATTGTAGACGGGACACCAGCTTCTAGTTCTCTGTATGATACTATCTCTGTGGGGTTAGATTGTGTTGATTTCTATGGAGTAAATTGTTGAGGTACGCACTGCAACAATATTTATATTTCCACAAATATCTGAAGCTGTTCAAATATCTATTATTCAGATTATCTGATCAATTGTACTTACTGTCTCGGTTGTATATGACTCAAAAACAAACAATTTTGTATCCTAAATACACAATATACGAAAGAAGAACGATTTGATAAAGCTAATGAAATATTCGCACAAATGGAGAGAGACTGAACATTATGACAATTCTTCCCGTGATCAATGAATCCCTTTTATTTCAATGATACTGTTGCTTCTCTGATAGAAGATTTTTCAAAAGAAGAGGTGATACACGATTGATATCTTTGGAGGGATGATGAGATTAAAATCGATATCCCTGAGTGAGCTCAAATTGTCGATGGCAAAAATCTTAATCAATATCAATGATTCGATACATATTGAACGTGGATAATAGATCCAGAAATCCTCAAAAAGGTTATTAGAGATGAAAAAAGAAATATATATAGAATTGTACCTATGGAGTTAGAATTCTTACAAAAATATGGATTACCTTTGCCAGAGATACACTGGTTAGACAGGATAAAATTAGGCTTTACGTTCAAATAATTAGTATTGTAACATTTTATCATTTTATCGTATCTGATGCAAGATATCAAACAACGAGAAGAGAAAATACAAGAAAAAAGAAAAAAAACTCCTTTTCGTGAGTTTGTGAAAGAAATTTGTAGTTTGTGTCCTCTATCTTTTTATAAAAACAACGGACATATTAGTAAATATCCTGTACATAAGGAAAGAAAATTAAATCTAGTCGAATCAAAAAATTTTCTAGAAAAGGCCGATGAAAATGTTAAATATGGATTGAATTATGATTTTTCAAAAAGTTTTTTTGAAAACTATCAATATTTATTACAGACTAGTCCTTTGCCTCATTGTATACAAATAGGTGGAGAAAATATCGATTATACAGACAACGTAGCACGGTGATCGAAAAATGTGTATTTAAGCTATTCAGTTTTTTATGAGGTTGAAAAAGCTTTTTATAGTTTTCATGTAAAACAAAACTGTTATAATATTTTCAATAGTGTTATGATTTGGGATAATTGTACTAATGTTTACAATGCTGTGGGGATAATGAAGAGTTATAATGTATTTTATTCAAGATATATTTATAATTCAAGTAATATACGATTTTCTTCTAATCTTACAGGATGTACAGAATGTATAGATTGTGATAGTTTAGAAAACAAATCTTACTGTATTGCTAATGAACAATATACCAAAGAGGAATTTTTAGAAAAGAAAAAAGAATTATTGACACATAAAGATGGTTTTTATAAAATATATTCTGCTCTGTCCATTAATGCACAGAATAACTTAAGTGAAAATGTCAGTGGTATCTATATTACTGAATCTAAAAATATCGAAAATGGTCAATTGATATATAAAGTAAGGGACAGCAGAAATGTAGTTCTTGTATGAGCAGCAAGTGGTGATGATCAAGATATTTATGATGCATTTGTTGCGGGATCTCCTTATGCACATAATATTTATGGGGCATTTAACTTAGGATGAAG
>Ga0194063_10000159_pt1 | contig 47679 bp, 40 predicted proteins | sample SepL3720m_MetaG_FD_155459 | JGI IMG/M metagenome (GOLD analysis project Ga0194063, IMG submission 155459) | Anoxic zone freshwater microbial communities from boreal shield lake in IISD Experimental Lakes Area, Ontario, Canada - Sep2016-L373-20m | ecosystem: Environmental > Aquatic > Freshwater...
GGCCTGCCGGTGTGCATCCCGAGCTCCGTCCTCGTCGCGGCGGGCGGAGTCGCGGAGGTCCTCGGCAGCAGCCCGCGCCGCGTTCGCCGTATCGGCGTCCACCGGAACGGCTGGCGTGGCGGCGCGATCACGGACATATGCCGTCACCCTGCCCTCGGCACGCGTGATCTTCTCGTCCATCTCATCGAGGGTCAGGTCGTTCAGGGCCGTTCCCCGGGATTCACGCGCCGCCTTCACGTTGGCCTCGGCATCTCGCCGCTGCCGGTCAAGTTCGCGCGCGGCCGACTCGCCATCGGCAGGCTGCACGCCCGCCTCGGCCAGGAGCGAATCGAGGTGCATTCGCGCCTCGGCGGCGGCGGCTACTACATCACCATGCCCCTCCAGCGAGATCCGGGCCACCCCGGTGATGATCAGCGCATCGCCAGCTCCGATCGGGAGCGCGAGGGTCTCGCCTGCAGCGATCGGCTGCACCACCCCCCCAACCTCAAGTTGCTGCGCCGACTCTGCAGTGATGTGCAAGGCCGCACCCGCCGCCTCGCACCTGCCCCGTGCGCCCGCCTCATCGACCACTGCCTTCTCAATGCGCTCCAGCAGGGAGGCGTCGAGTGCGCACCCCGCCAGAAACCCCTCACCCTCGGCAATAACCGCCTCAGCCTCGGCCACGCGACCGCGACGATCACGAAGAAACCCGAGGTCGAATGCATCGCGAAGGTGCTGGGCATCTGCGGCCGCCACGCCGAAGACACGCTCAGCATCCGCCCGGGCGTCGAGAGCGGCGGCGAGTCGGGCGGAGGCCTCAGTACGCGCCGTAATGGCCGCCTCAAGCCGGGAGGCGGCCCGCTCACCCTCGGCAGTGATCGTCCACACCTCGTCCTCGGCGGCTTTCACGAGCACCGTGAGGGCGGACCTCGCACTGGCGGCGGCGGCGGCCTCGCGGAAGGGACCCATGGCCTGCTCCGCAGCCAGACGCAGGTCGTGCAGCCCCGACTCCCTGGCCGACACCGCCTGCACCTCAGCCTCAAGGCCGGTGACGATGCCACGTAGCTCCGGCTCCCGCTCCATGCTGCGGGTCAACTCCCCATCGAGGCGCCGGAACTGGTCAACGCGCCCCTCGAGCGATTGCAGAGCCTCTTCGGCGTCGTCAAGCGCGACCCGGGCTGCCGCGGCAACCTCGCGCAGATCCTTGCGCGCCTTGTTCGGCTCCCCAGTCGGGGTGCTCCAGATCTGGCGCTCCCGATCGATGGCGTCAATGAGCGCACCGCCGGGCTCAGCGGATTCGCCGCCCGAACCAGCTGCAGCATCGAGCGCCTGCATGAGCGAGTCGCTGCCGGCGAGGTCGGCCTGACCGAGGGGAATGCCTTGCTGGTGCCGCAGGGCCGCGAAGAGGTTCGCGTCCATGGTCTCAGCGATGATCGCCGTCACACGATCATGAGCGGCCCGCCCCTGCAGTTGCTCGCGGACCGGTGACTCGATGAGCAGTTCTGTACCGGCGCCCCGCACCCAGCGCTTGGAGTAGGTGAGGCGATATGGGCCGCACTGAATGTCGGCCTCCACCCACGGCCCCACGTCGCGCCCCACCGGCTGGGCGGCTTTGACCCGCGACTTCGATGACGAATCGGGGTCGGCGATGAGCATGTCGAGGGCGTCGGCGAGACTCGACTTTCCCACCTCATTCGGCCCCTGGACGATGGTGACACCGTCGGTGGCGAACTCGACGTCGGCGGCAGTGACCCCACGGAAGTCGCGCAGCGAGATGCGATGGATCCTCATGCAGCGTGCCGTGCGAGGCGGTAGAGCAGGCGCAATGCGTCTCGAGCGGCAATCTGCTGCGGTCCCTCATCGGCGGCAAGCGCCGCAACCTCGGCGGCGGCGTCGTACGCGTAGCCCTTAAGGCCGAGATTGTGCAGGTCGCCTTCCTCGACGAACACAACCACGTCGCTGCCCCGCTCCGACACGGTGAGGCTCGCCAGCACGTCGCGGTGATCATCCAGTACCGCCTGCAGGCGGGCATCCTCGCCGATCCCAAGGGCCCCCACCAGATCAAGCCGCACGATGGTGCGCGCCTTGTCGGGGATGGCCGTGAGGGAGGCATCGAGGGCCTCCACATCGTCGAGCGACTCCAGCCGCACGCCCCTGCGCATGAAGGTCCATGCACCCACGCGGTGGGCCTCCACCTGCACCTCAGTGCCGTCAATGCGCACCACGAGTGCCTGCCCGGGGTCCACCTCGCCGTAATCAGTGGCCACCGGCGTGCCCGGGTAGCGCACGCGCTGGTCATCACCAACTTCGGTGGCCGAGTGACGATCGCCAAGGGCCACGTAGGCCAGAAGCCCGGCGTCGAGCGCCTGACGAAGGCCCTCCATCGCGATGACCGAGGTGTCGTGCGCATCGGGCGAGAGCACGTCCACGACCCCGTGGGCCAGGAGCACCCGGGTGGGACCCTGCGCGAGATCCGACATGGCCCGTTCTGCCGGGTCGTGGCCGGGATTCTTCGCATGCCACGGGGCGCCCACAAGTTCAATTCCGCCGATGGTGACCGGCTCGGCAGAATCAATGACTCGCACGTTCGGGGGACACCGGTCGGCAAAGGCAGACGACCGGTACACCGACGATGCATCGAGGGGATCGTGATTGCCCGGCAGGATGAAGACCGGCACCGTGAATGCCCCGAGCGCATCGACGGCGCGGGAAACCACCTGGCGATCCACGTGATTTGAGTCGAAGAGGTCACCGCAGGCCACCACGAACTCTGCGCCCTCCGAATCGGCGAGGCGGGCGATCTCGCGCACGGCGTCGATGCGGGCCTCCGAATAGCGCGCCTGAGTGTCCGGCGAGAGATATCGCCGGGTCATTCCCAGGTGCCAGTCGGCGGTGTGGATGAAGGTGGTCATGGTGTCGCCCCGCGTCGCGGAGGACACGTCACGCTAGGCCCCGACCCGGACGGCTTAGCGCGACCGAAGCCCCGCCCGCATGGCGTCGAGCGGCGGCTCCACGCCGGTCCATTGGCGAAATGCCGCGGCGCCCTGATGAAGCAGCATCCCCGCCCCGTCAACAACCCGTGCACCCTGCCCAGCCGCGGCAACAAGCCACGGAGTGGGCTCCCGCCGGTACACGAGGTCGTACGCCACCGTGGACGGCCCAAGTGAGTCGAGTGGCAGATCGGCAGGAATCACATCGCTGCCCATGCCGAGGCTCGTGGTGTTGACGACCAGCGCTGCCGATGCCGCGGCGTCTTCCATGGCCTGCCGGGTGAACGGAACGACCTCGCCGAGCGCGGCGGCCTTCTCTTCCGTGCGATTGGCCACCCGCAGGTGGGCCCCGCGCCCCCGTAGTGCGAACGCGACCGCCCTCGCTGCGCCACCCGCACCGATCATGAGCACCTCGGCGCCGTCAAGGTCGAGTGGCGCGGCTTCGTCGAGCGCCCGCAGAAATCCCTCGGCGTCGGTGTTGTCGCCGGTCATACCGCCGTCGCCATCTGGGATGAGCGTGTTGGCCGCGCCGATGGCCTCCACGGCCAGACTGACCGATGAGCAGCAGTCGATCACTGCCTGCTTGTGCGGGATGGTCACGTTGAGGCCCGAGCAGCCCGCCGCAAAGAGCCCGCGCACGGCATCCGCAACCCGATCCGGATGGATGGGAAATGCCAGGTAGGCCCAATCGAGATCCAGCGCACGGAACGCGGCGTTGTGCATAGAGGGCGACAACGAGTGGTCCACCGGCCAACCGATCACACCCGCGAACCGCGTGCTCGATGTTGGCCAGGGCGATTGCATGCTCACCCGTTCGCCTTCGCCTTCGCGATCGCCTGCTGGAACTCCGCGTCGGTTTTCGCGTAGAAGACCTTTCCGCTCCTGCTCGCCACGAAGTACAGGTACGGCGTACGCACCGGGTTGGCGGCAGCATTGATGGCGCCGAGCCCCGGATTGCAGATGGGGCCGGGGGGCAACCCGTGGTAGCGACGCGTGTTGTAGGGAGAGGCCAGGTTCAGGTCGGCCCTCGTCAACTCCTTCGACCACGACCCGATCGCGTAATGCACCGTGACGTCGCTGTCGATGCGCATGCCCAGATGAAGCCGGTTGTAAAACACGCCAGCGATGATGCGCCGGTCGCGTTGGTTACTGGCCTCGCGCTCGATGATGGACGCCATGATGAGCACGTCGTACCTGGTGAGGTTGTGCTTCTTCGCGTAGGCGTAGTTGATGCCGGCGGTGCGCTGGGAATAGGTGCGCAACTGGTAGTTGACGAGATCGCTGACTGGCTTCTTGGGATCGACCGGGTACGTGGCCGGAAAGAGAAAGCCCTCGAGCGACGTGGGTTTCTTTGTGCCCGCGAGGGTCTGCCCCACCTTCGACGGGTCGGTGGCCGCGATGTACTGCGCGGCCGGGATCCCAGTCTTCGCCTGCACCACGTCTGCCATCTCGGTGCGCCTGAGCCCCTCCACGAGCAGCACGTCGATTGTCGTGGGGGCGCTGGCGACCGGAGCACCTCCGCCGCCCCGGGTGAGGGCAACCACCGCGATGACCGCGATGACGATCGCCAGGATGGGAATGAGCACCACGAGTACCCGGCGACCCGCGGGCGTGGCGCGCTGGGGCCGTGGGCGGCGACCCGCTGGCGGCGTCGTACTCACGAGGCCGCCCCCTGGGCGCGGAGCCACGACTCGAGGATGACGCACGCCGCCACGCTGTCCAGATCGGCGGTGGCCCCTCCCTCACGGCGCAGCCGCTCGGCTTCGGCGGTGGACAGCCGCTCGTCGGTGAGCACCACACGGGCATCAACACGCGCGCGCAGACGTCCGGCGAATGATGACGAGTGGTGCGCCTGCTCCCCGCGCTCGCCCGACATCAGGAGCGGCTCCCCGATGACGATGACCTCGGGCGCCTCATGAGCGATGACCGCGTCAAGGGCAGCGGCACCCTCGGCGGCGTCGATGCGCAGGATGACCGGAAGCGGACGCACGAGCGTGCCCGTGGGATCGCTCACCGCGACCCCGGTGCGCGCGCGCCCGAGGTCGAGCCCGAGGGCCTTCACCCGGCTGCTGACCTGAGCAACTCGGACGCGCGTGTCATGGCCTCGGCCATCTTCGACGGGTCCTTGCCGCCCGCCCGGGCCATGCCCGGCTTCCCGCCACCGCCGCCGCCCACGATCGGGGCAATTTCACGCATGACATCGGCCGCCGACATTCCCGCGGCGATTGCGGCGTCGTCGAAGTTGGCGACCAATAGGGCCTTGCCGTCTGCCACGGCCCCCAGTACCAGCGCCGCGCCGGTGCCCACCGACTGCTTCACGCGATCGGTGATGGACAGGAGTTCTTCCATGTCGGAGGCCTCGATCTCGATGGCCAGCACGGAGACATCACCGATGCGCTCTGCGCCGGCCGCGAGCCCTGCAACATCCACGCGGCCCGACCGGGACTTCTTCAGGTCGGCCTCAAGGCGCCGGATGCGCTCGTCACGGGCCTCGACCTCAGCTTCAAGGGCCTTCTCGCGATCGCGCAGGTGGGCGAGTGCAGCGAGCCCGGTGACAGCCTCGATGCGACGGGTGGCCGCGCCGGTGCTGCCCTCCGACACGATGACCAGCGGGCCGATCTCCCCCGTGCGGGACACGTGCGTTCCGCCGCACAGCTCCTTCGAGAACTCCCCGGCCTGCACCACGCGTACGTACTCGCCGTACTTCTCCTCAAACAGGCCCACGGCACCGAGGCCATCGGCATCCGCGCGGGCCATCACCTCGGCGCGAACCGCGGTGTCCTCCGCAACCCGTGCGTTCACGCTCCGCTCGATCTCCTCGAGCACGTCGGGCTCGATACGTCCACGGTGCGAGAAGTCGAAGCGCAGCTTGTCGGGGCCCACATACGAGCCGGCCTGGCGCACGCCATCTCCAAGTGCGCCGCGAAGCGCCCAGTTGAGCACGTGTGTGGCTGTGTGGTTTGCCTGCGTGGCGTGGCGCCGGGCGCTGTCCACCGTCGCAGTGACCTCAGCGCCCACGGGAAGATCGCCGGTGACCCTGAGGCGCAGCACCTGATCGTCACCGAGCCGCAGTACGTCGATGACCTCGGCGCTGCCGCCGTTACCCACAAGCACCCCGTGGTCGGAGACCTGGCCGCCGCCCTCGGCATAAAAGGGCGACTGCTCGATTTTGGCGAGGGCTTCATCCCCCGCGGTGGTGGCGATGGCGGTGATGCGGGTGACCACTTCCATGTGGTCGTACCCCACGAACTCGGTGGCCGCCGACGACTGCGCGAGCGATTCGGCCCGGGCACGGTCAGCGCCGCCACCCTTCTTGCCGGCCGCACGTGCACGATCGCGCTGCTCGGTCATGAGGCGGCCAAAGCCCTCCTCGTCAACCTGCAGGCTGTGCTCCTCGGCAGCGTCGCGCGTGAGGTCGAGCGGAAATCCGAAGGTGTCGTGCAGGCGGAACGCATCGTCGCCAGCGATGACGCCAGCCGCTCGCGAGCGGTCGAGCACCTCACCGAGCAACTTGGTGCCCTGCTCGAGTGTGCGCGCAAACTGCTCCGCCTCGGCGCCGATGACATCCTCCACCGTGGAGCGCTCAGCGGCGATCTCGGGGTAGGCATCGCCGTAACCGTCGGCGACCGCCTGCACGAGACCCACAACGCGGGCGGGCTCCAGCCCCAGATATGCACCCTCGCTGACGGCACGTCGGATGATGCGGCGAAGAACGTAGTCGCGGCCCTCATTGCCCGGGCGCACGCCGTCGGATGCGAGAAACGTCATCGCCCGGCCATGGTCAGCCAGCACGCGCATGGCGCGATCCACGCGCGGATCTGTGTTGTAGGTACGCCCAGAGGCCTGCTCGGCCCACGCGATGAGCGGGCGGAAGCCGTCGGTCTCGAACACCGTCTGCTTGTCCTGGAGAATCGCCGCAAGGCGCTCAAGGCCTGCGCCGGTGTCGATGTTCTTCGCGGGCAGGGTGGTGAGCGTGCCGTCCTCGGCGCGGTCGTACTGCATGAAGACCAGGTTCCAGAACTCGAGGAACCGATCGGTGCCCGTCACGGGGCCACCCTCGGGGCCGAACGACGGCCCGCGATCGAGATAGAGCTCGGTATTGGGACCGCACGGGCCAGTGGGCCCGGCCTTCCAGAAGTTGTCGGCCTCGCCAAGACGCTGAATGCGGTCGCGGGGAATGCCCAGCTCGACCCAGCGCTCAAGCGCCTCGTCGTCGGCTGGCACCCCGTCCATGCCCTCGAAGACGGTGATCCAGATCTGTTCGGGGTCGAAGCCCAGCACCTCGGTGCTGAGCTCGAAGCCGAAGCGGATGGCGTCGTCCTTGAAGTAGTCGCCAATGGAGAAGTTGCCGAGCATCTCGAAGAATGTGAGGTGCCGGGCGGTACGCCCCACCTGGTCGATGTCGAGAGTGCGGAAACACTTCTGCGCGCTGGTCATGCGTGCCGCGGGCGGCTCCGACATGCCGAGGAAGTACGACTTGAGGGGCTGCATCCCCGCGATGGTGAGCAGCACTGATGGGTCGTCCTCAAATGGGACGAGCGAAGCGGAGGGGATCCGGAGATGCCCCTCGCGCTCGAAGTAGCGGAGGAAGCCCTCACGGATCTCGGCGGTGGTCACGCGGGGCAATGTACCAGCGGTCGGTCGGACCACTCCAGATTGGGTGCGGGCGCTACCAGGTGCGGGCCCGCGCCCGCACATCCCGAAGCTCATCGTCGAAGGCCCGCTCGGCCCGCTTTCCGGCACGCGCCCCATCCACGAGAGCCTCCCGCGCGTCCTGCATCATGCCCTCCGCCTCGTCACGCACGATCACCGGCCACCGGACCGGGTTGCGATCACGACCCGTGAGCCATGCCACCAGAAGGCCGACGGCCACGATGAGCGCGCGCATCAGTCCTTCTTCGCGTCAGCTGCCGTGGGGTACGGGCTCTCGTGCTTCACGGGACCGCTCGCAGGGCGCCCGGCGGCACGGCGTGCCTTGAAGCTGCGAAGCGCCTCGCCGGCCGACGCCGTGAAACCCGAAAGGGCACGCGCCGGTGCCGACACAGCGCCGGAGACGGTACTCGCAGCCTTCTCGGCGCTCTTCGTGGCGCCCACGGCGCTCTGCATGATCTCGTCAACGTGACCCAGCTGGTCATTCACACCGTCGACGGTCGTCTGCACACGCGTGAGGATCGGCACGGTCTCGTCGGTGAGCTCTTCGACCGAGGTGTCGAGCTGCCCGAACAGTCCGCCGAGGCGGAAGAACATATAGAAGAGCCCGATCCCCACGAGGACCAGGAAGATGGCCAACGCAAGGTTGGCGACGTCAGACCAATCCATCTATTCCTCCGTGCTGTTCTCCCGCGCGGGTGCACGGGTGATTCGTCCTGCGGCCACGAGACGCCCCTCGTCATAGAGGGCCGCGGTCTGCCCCGGGGCAACTGCCTCGGCGACGTCCTCGAGCACCACCTCCCCTGAATGCGCGCCCGTCATAACGATGCGGCCCCGGAGAGGGCGCCCATGATGCCGTATCCGGACGTCGAGCGTGCGATCGGGCGTGGAATGAATCACCAGATCCTCAACCTGGATGACGCGCGCGGCGAGGTCAGCCCGCGTACCCACGACCACGCGATTGGCAGCGGCATCGGTGGAGACCACATACATGGGCTCTTTCGCAGCGATCCCAAGGCCCTTCCGCTGGCCCACCGTGTAGCGCCAATGGCCATCGTGCGCCCCAACGGTGCGCCCGCCCACGTCCACGATCTCACCGGGCTGGGCGGTCATTCCGGCATTTCGCTCAAGGAATGGTGCGTATCCGCCCACCCCCACAAAGCACACGTCCTGACTCTCCACCGCATCGGCCGCAGGCAGGCCGCCTTCAGCAGCAAGCGCGCGTACGTGATCCTTCTGAAGATCCCCAAGTGGCAGGAGCAGGCGGGCCAGCACCTCCGGGCGCAGACGGGCCAGCATGTAGCTCTGATCCTTCGTGGTGTCTGCCGCCGCCGCCAGCACCCGGGTTCCATCATCCATCTGCGCCACGCGGGCGTAGTGCCCGGTACTGAGGAGCGTCGCGCCCACGAGTGCGGCGGCCTCATCGAGGATGCGAAACCGCACCTCCCCGTTACAGGTGATGCATGGGTTGGGCGTAAGACCGGCGCGGTAGCCGGCAATGAAGTCCTCAACAACCTCGGCACGGAAGCGCTCGGAGGCGTCGATGACCAGATGCGGGATACCGAGCACCGCGCAGGTCTCGCGGGCCAGCCGCACGGTTTCAGGTGCGCAGCACGAGCGCTCGGCACGAGCCGCCCCGGGGTCGTGCCACAACCGCATGGTCACTCCCACCACCTCAAACCCCTGGTCAACGAGCAGCATGGCCGCCACGGCGCTGTCCACCCCACCGCTCATCGCAACCGCGACACGCTTTTGACACAGCGACTGACCCCCATGGGGGTCTGACCCCAGTGTGGCCCCGGCAACCGGGTCTGACCCCGCGCCATCGCCCATCCCAGCGTTGATTTCGGGCACGACACGCTTTTGACACAGCGACTGACCCCCATGGGGGTCTGACCCCAGGGGGGGCACCAGTCGGTCGGTGTGCCAGCGCTCTATTGCGTTTGTCACTGCATCTGCCACCACGTCCACTCCGTGGCGGCGCTCCGGGCCCAGCCCCCCGAGATCGGCGTCGAGCGATGTTGCTGATACCCGCATCGCGTCGTCCATTGATGCGCCGCGCAGGCGCTCGCATGCCGCTGATGCTGCTGCAGTGGTGGCGCCGCATCCGCGCACACGGAAGCCGGCGTCGGTCACCATTCCGTCGCTCACGCTGATTTCGATAATCGCGACGTCGCCGCACGCCTCAGCGCCGGCCTCGCCGGTGGCATCGGCGCGTGCAAGACCGCCGGCCCCCACTGGGGAACCGAGGTGCCGCATTGCCTTTGTCGGATACGGGGGCATGAACCGACGGTATCAGGCGAAATAATGCTCCACCGTGCCGCCCCGGGGCGTGATCCGAACCTGCTCAAACAGGTTGGGTCTCGGGCGGGACCTCGCAATGTGCGGCCCCGACTCCATGACCCTGGTCACGAGATACGGCTCGGAACTAAGTCCGGTTGCAAACACGGTCGAGCAACAACAACCGTAGACCCCACCCAGACCAGTTGCAACGGATTCGGGCGGGGTCTCGACTCCCTATTTGCCGTACTGCGCGCGGTTCGTGGCGATGAACGGGCTGACCGCCTGCCCGAGATCCGATTCGGCCGAACGACGACGGCACATGCTCACGAGTCGCCCTTGTCGGGAAGCGGCACGGTGCTCCTCACCGACAGATCCCGAAGCTGGATGTCGTCCACCCCCGCAGGGGCCCCGGTGAGGGGGTCGGCGCCGGTGGCGGTCTTGGGGAATGCGATGACGTCGCGGATGCTCGTCTCGCCGGCCAGCAGCATCACCAGCCGATCGAGGCCGAGGGCGAGACCACCGTGTGGCGGTGCGCCTAGGCGCAGCGCCTTCAGCAGGAACCCGAAGCGGTCGTCGGCCTCCTCGGCGCTTAGGCCGATGCACTCAAACACGGCCGACTGCACCTGCTGATCATGGATACGGATTGATCCGCCGCCGATCTCGAGCCCGTTCAGCACCACGTCGTAGGCGAGACTGCGCACGCTTCCCGGATCGGTGCCGAGCTTGTCCACGTCATCCGGGTGCGGAGCCGTAAATGGGTGGTGCAGGGAGTCCCAGCGGTTCTCGCCGGCGTTCCAGCCCACCAATGGGAAGTCCTCAACCCACAGCGGCGCCCACACGCCCTCGGGGATGAGGCTCCAGCGCTCGGCAAACCGGGCGCGCAGGGTGCCGAGCACCTCAGACGCCACCTGCTCGTCGTCGGCCACCAAGGTGATGAGGTCGCCAGGCACCGCACCGAAATCTGCGATGAGGCCATCGAGGAACTTGGCCACCGGGGAGCGCAGTGTGCCGTCCTCCTGCACGATCGCCCACACCAAGCCCTTCGCACCAAGCGCCTGGGCCTCGGCCATCAGCTCGTCGCCATCCTTGCGCGACACACCCTCACCGGCGCCCGGCACCACCAGCCCGCGCACCACTCCCCCGCCGTCAACCACTCCCTTGAACACTGCAAAGTCGGTGGCCCCGGCAGCGTCGGTCCAGTCCTGGATCTCCATTGCAAAGCGCAGGTCGGGACGGTCGCTGCCATAACGGCGCATGGCCTCGTGGTACCCCATACGCGGAAATGGCGTGGGGATCTCGATGCCCGCCTCGGCGAAGCACGCGACCAGCACCTGCTCGGTGAGGTCCTCAATGTCCTGGGGCTCAACGAACGATGCCTCGATGTCGAGCTGCGTGAACTCGGGCTGGCGGTCGGCGCGCAGATCCTCGTCACGGAAGCAGCGGGCAATTTGGTAGTAGCGCTCCAACCCGCCCACCATGAGCAGCTGCTTGAACAGCTGGGGGCTCTGGGGAAGGGCATACCAGTTGCCCTGGCTCAGGCGCGAGGGCACCAGGAAGTCGCGTGCGCCCTCGGGCGTGCTGCGCGTGAGCACCGGGGTCTCAACCTCAAGAAAGCCGTCGTCGTCGAGCACACGGCGCATGGCCCGCGCCACACGGGCGCGCAGTTCGAGGGCCGCGAGCCGCCGGGGCCGGCGCATGTCGATGTAGCGGTAGGTGAGCCGCAGCTCCTCCGACGGCTCAGTCGTCTCGTCCTCCACGCTGAACGGCACCGGCTCGGTCTCGGCCAGACGCTCCAGCTCGGTGACCGCCAGCTCCACCGATCCGGTGGGAATGCGTGGGTTGATGGTGGCATCGGAACGCGCCACCACGGTGCCGGCCACGCTGATGACGTCCTCGAGGTGCAGGCGCTCGGCAGCCGCGTGTGCCTCCGGGGCCTTCTCGGGGTGGAACACCAGCTGCAGCATGCCGCTGCGATCGCGCAGGTCGATGAAGATGATGCCGCCGTGATCACGACGACGGTGCACCCATCCGGCAACGCGGACGTCCTGCCCGGTGGCCTCGGCGGCGCCCACCGCGGTGTGCGTGCGAAAGCGCGCTGCGCCGATCATGCGCCACTCCCGGACAGCCGGGCCACGAGGTCCGAGACCGGCACCTCCACCTGATCGCCGCTCTGCATATCCCGCACCGTCGCAACCCCCTCCGCGTGTTCGCGCGGCCCGATGATGATCACGTTGTCAGCACCAAGCCCAGAGGCGTGGCGCATCATTGCCTTCAGCCCCTTGCCCGCTGTGCCGGCCTCCACCCGCAGGCCCGACCGTCGCAGGTCGCGCAGTACGGGCATCAGCTCCATGCGGATGTCGGCATCGGGAATTGCCAGATACACGTCCACGATCTGGGCACTCGCGGCCTCCTCGCCGAGGGCGAGGGTGATCCGCTCCACGCCGGTGCCAAATCCCACGCCCGGGACCTCAGGGCCGCCCAGCGACTCCACCAGACCGTCGTAGCGCCCGCCGCCGCCGATGCCGCTCTGGGCACCCAGGCGGTCACACGTGAACTCGAACACCGTGCGCGTGTAGTAGTCGAGGCCCCGCACGAGCGTGGGGTCCTCGTCAAACGGGATGCCAAGCAGGCGCAGACCGTCGAGTACCCGGGTGTGGTGCTCTGACGCGGCGTCGGTGAGGTTGTCCACAAGCCGCGGGGCGTCCTTCATTGCCGCCTGCACCGCATCGTCTTTCATGTCAAAGAGGCGCAGGGGGTTCTCGTCCATGCGTTCACGGGCATCTCTGGGCAACGAGTCGGCCAGTGGCGTGAGGTGCGCGATGAGGCGCTCGCGGTAGAGCCCACGGCCGTCGGGGTCGCCCATGCTGGAGATACGTAGCCGCACCCCGGGCACGCCAAGCCGGTCGTAGAGATCGGCCAGGAGCGCGATCATCTCCACGTCGAGCAGCGGGTCCTCGCTGCCAAAGGCCTCAGCCCCCACCTGCCAGTGCTCGCGGAAGCGGCCCGACTGGGGCGCCTCGTACCGGAACATCGGCGCCAGGTACCACAGCTTGACCGGCTGCGGCAGCTTGTGCATGCCGTTCTCAACGTACGCACGGGCCACGGGAGCCGTGCCCTCGGGGCGCAGCGTGAGGCTGCGCCCACCGCGGTCGTCGAACGTATACATCTCCTTGCGCACGATGTCGGTGGCCGTTCCCACCCCGCGCACAAACACGTCGGTCTCCTCGAACGTGGGCGTGGTGATGCGTCCAAATCCATTGGCCGCCATCAAGTCGGCGCCGGTGCGTTCAATAAGCGCCCGCACTCGCGACTCGGCCGGAAGGACGTCGCGCGTCCCGCGTGGCGGCACTAGGCGCGCCCCTGCGACTTCATCCAGCGCTTCAGGGCCATGCGGTAGCTCAGGCGGTCCAGCAGCATGCCCAGCGGGATCATGAACACGAAGATCGCCAGGCTCCACGCCAGCGCGATCGCCGGCGTGTCCTTATTGATGAAGTACAGGAACATGAAGAAGATGGCCGCGGCGATTCCACCGCGGATGAACACGCTCTTCAGTCCCGGCCGCCGCGGGGCGCCCTTGGGCAGCCCATCCTTGCGCTTGGCGGGGTGATTACCCGACTCCTCAGCGGCCACCTTGGCCTCACGACGGGGATTCTTTACCGGTGGTGGACCGGCGGTTGGCCTGCGGCGACGCTTGGGGGCGATCTCTCAGTCCTCCATGATCGCGTGCGGGCGGAGCGCCCGCACGTGTGCCTCGACCACCTGGGCCGGGCGAAACTCCGGGAGCCCCAGCGATGCCGGCGTACTCCCCTCTAGGGCATCGCGGGGAACCAGCCCCACGAGCTCTGACCCGGCGATTGTACGGCCCCGGGCCCCGGCCTCGCTGCGCACCCGTGCCACGACCTGTGCAATGGGGGTACGCCGGTAGTCCTCGATGTTCATCGATACCTGCGCGCGACCCGTCTCCGGGCACAGCAGCCCCAGCGCCCGCACCCCGGCAAGCCCCGTTCCATCGGGTCGCTCGCGCACCGCGGCCGCGATAGACCGTGCGTCGTCAAGGCCGCCGTCGGCAAGCCACATGTTCCAGGCCACGAGCGGCGCGCGCGCGCCCACCAACGTGACGCCCGCCGACTCATGGGGCTGCTGCGGACCGCTATCGGCGACCACCTCGCCCCGCTCCATCGCAGCCGCCAACGCGCCCGACCCGCCAGTGCGCAACCGGGCCGGGCGCTCCCGCCCCTCCCCGGCCGCGCGTCCGTACAGCAGGCAGGGCACGCCCACCTCGGTGCCGATGCGGAATGCCGCGAGCACCGCCGCATCCACCGCCGCGTCCATGTCGGCCTCGTGCATGGCCACGAAGGGCAGCACGTCAAGCGCTCCAACGCGTGGGTGCACGCCCGCCTGAGTGCGCAGATCGATGAGATCACGGGCAGCGGTGGCCAGGGCAACCCCAGAATCAACCAGCGCCAGCGGCGATCCGGCGAGGGTGATGACTATCCGGTTGTGGTCAGCATCGGCATGGACGTCGAGCACCCGCACCCCCGCAACGCCGGCCGATGCCACGAGCCGATCGATCAGGTCGGCGCGGCGGCCCTCGCTACAGTTGGGCACGGCCATGAGGGCGGCGTTCTGCCGCCCCGCCAATCTCCGCGCGGCAGCCGTGGCCGTCGTCGCGGACACCGTCACATCACCACCCATCGGGGTCGTTTCTGCGCACGCTTGTCAGGCTGCTCACTTTTCTCCGGCCATACAAGTGGTCGGTTGCCGTCACGGCGATTGCCGCGCTCGGGTTGATGGGCTGCACCATCACGTTGCCGTACATCACCAGGCGGATTATTGACGACGTCCTGAACGGCCAGCAGCAAGATGCCCTGCTCCCCCTGGTAATCGGCGTGATCGTGATCGGTGTCATCCGGACCATCTTCGCGCTCATGCGCCGCATCATGGCGGGAAGCGTGAGCCTCTCGGTGGAGTTCGACCTGCGCGGCCTCGTGTTTGCACATCTGCAGCGCCTCTCGTTCGGGTACTTCGACCGCATGCCGGTGGGCCAATTGATGTCGCGGGCCACCAGCGACCTGCAGACCGTGCGCTTCTTCCTCGGGTACGGCCTCATCTTCCTGTTCATGCACTTGTTCACGCTGGTCTTTGTCACCGTGGTGCTGCTGTTCATCAACGTTTCTCTCACCATTTTGGCGCTGCTCATGGGCCCCGCACTGGCCCTGGTGGCAATCCGGTCGAGCCGTCGCACCCATCCGGTGCTCGTTGACGTGCAGCAGAAGGAGGCCGACGTCACCCAGACGGCCGAGGAGAGCATCGCCGGAATCAGAGTGGTGAAGGCGTTTGGGCAGGAGGTGGCCCAGGCCGACCGGTTCTCGGTGCGGGCCCATGCCGAGTTCTCCCGCAGCATGGATGCCGCCCGCCTGCAGAGCTTCTACCAGTCGCTGATGGGGTTCCTGCCCGTTCTCGGCGTGGCCGTGGTCATCGCCGTGGGCGGCACCATGACCATCAACGGCGAGCTCACACTGGGTGAGTTCGTGCAGTTCTACCTGTACCTCGCGCTCCTCACATTCCCATTCCGCTCCATCGGAATGCTGATCGGCAACGCCCAGCGCGCATCGGCCAGCGGCCAGCGTGTGTTTGAGATCCTCGACACCGAGCCCGAGATCCAGGAGGCCGACCACCCCGTGCCCCTGCCCATGGGCGGCGGCGGCGCCGTCCGCATCGAAGGAGTCACCTTCGGGTACGACCCCGATCGCCCCGTGCTGCACGGGGTGACCCTCGACATCCCTGCGGGCCGGGTGGTGGCCTTCATCGGTACCACGGGGTCGGGCAAGAGCACCATCACCCAACTGATCCCCCGCTTCTACGACCCACAGCATGGCCGGGTGATGATCGATGGCGTGGATGTGCGCGACGCACCGCTCGACGACGTGCGCCGCGCCGTGGGCATGGTTGGACAGGAGCCGTTCCTGTTCTCCGACACCGTGCGGGCCAACATCGCATTCGGCCGCCCCGAGGCAACCGACGCCGAGGTGGCCGAGGCAGCGCGCCTCGCCCAGGCCGACCCATTTATCCGGGCACTGCCCGAGGGATACGACACGGTGGTGGGCGAGCGCGGATTCACCCTGTCGGGCGGACAGCGCCAACGCGTGGCCATCGCCCGCGCCTTCCTCGTGGATCCCCGGGTGCTGGTAATGGATGAGGCCACGGCATCGGTGGATGCATCGACCGAGCGCGAGATCTCGGAGGCGCTCAGATCGGTGATGCGCGGGCGCACCACAATCATCATCGCCCACCGCCTCTCCACCATCAGCCTGGCCGAGGAGATCGTGCTGGTGGACGGCGGTCGCATCGCTGCGCGCGGCACCCACGAAGAGCTGTATGCCAGCAGTTCGCTGTACCGCGAGATCCACGATCAGGGCCTCGCCCGGCCCGATGAACTCGTCTCGAGCGACGCCTGATGGGCTCGCACCCGGTGGGACACGGACACGCCGGCGGCATGCTGGGCCCCGTGCGCGACGAGGAGGACGAGCAGCGCGCCAGCCGCCGCCCCCGCCGCAACATGCGCCGCCTGCTGCCGTACTTCCGCCCGTACCGCCGACGCGTGATCTGGACGATCATCCTCATGCTCGTGGTCACCGCAGCGGGGCTCGCGGGCCCGGCGCTTGCGCAGGTGGCCATTGACGACGGCATCTCCAAGGGCAGCGTCACCGCGCTTATCGTGATCGTGAGCGTGTTCGTGGTCATTGGCCTCATCGGCTGGATCGCCGGGTACTGGCAGTCGTATCTGTCGTCGTGGGTTGGTGAGCGCGTGCTGCTTGACCTGCGCAGGCAGCTGTTTCGCCACATGATGCGGTTGGAGCTCGGCCACCATGAGCGCACCCCAACCGGGCGGAGCGTGAGCCGACTTACGTCCGATATCGAGGCCGTCAATCAGCTGGTGGTGGAGGGCGCCACATCGCTCGTGATCAACGGCCTGTCGCTGATCGGCGTCATCATCATCCTCACCGTGTACGACTGGAAGCTGGCCATGGCCGCCTTCCTCATCTTCCCCATCCTCGCCGTGGGCACGTGGTGGTTTCGCGTCAAGGCCACGGCCGCCTATCGGATAACCCGCGAGCGTGTGGCCACCGTGCTCACCGTGCTTCAGGAGACCCTCTCTGGCGTGCGCGTGGTGCAGGCGCATGGGCGCCAGGAGGAGGCCCGTCGTCGCTTCCGCGAGGCCAACGCCGACTACCGCAAGGCCAACATGACCACGGTGACGGTATCGGGGATCTACTTCCCGGCCGTCGAACTGTTGGCAGCGCTCGGGACCGCACTCATCCTCTGGTACGGCGGCAACCGCGTGCTGAATGCCGACTTGAGCGTGGGTGTGATGGTGGCCTTCATCGGCTACCTCGCATCGTTCTTCGATCCGATCCAGCAGTTGTCGCAGCTGTACAACACCTTTCAGTCCGCCATGGCCGCATTGGAAAAGATCTTTGGAGTGCTGGAGACCGACCCGGGTATCTCCGACCGGCCCAACCCGATAGATCTGCCCGATATCTCGGGGCGGGTGCAACTGGATCACGTCTCGTTTGGATATGGGCGCGAATACGTGATCAGAGACGTGAGCCTGGACATCGCAGCGGGCAGCACCGTGGCGCTGGTGGGTGCGACCGGCGCGGGAAAGTCCACTCTCGCCAAACTGATCGCGCGCCTGTACGACCCCGACGAGGGCGTGGTGTCGGTTGACGGCATCGACCTGCGCGATGTGCGGGAGGAGTCGCTGCGCTCAGAGATGGGAATCGTGCCCCAGGAGGGGCATCTGTTCAGCGGCACCATCGCCGACAACGTGCGATTCGCCCACCCCCAGGCCACTGACGACGAGGTGCGCCGCGCGCTCGACACGGTGGGGGCTCTGGAGTTCGTTGATTCTTTGCCCGACGGGGTCGACACCGATGTACAGGAGCGGGGGGCACGCCTCTCCGCCGGTCAGCGCCAGCTCATCTGCTTTGCCCGCGCCCTCGTGCCCAACCCCAAGCTCATCATCCTCGACGAAGCCACGTCATCTATTGACATCGGCACCGAGCGCCGTATCGAGGAGGCACTCGACCGCCTGCTCGTGGGCCGTACGGCAGTGGTCATCGCCCACCGGCTGTCCACCATCCGGCGCGCCGATCGCATCGTTGTGGTGGATGACGGCCGGGTGGCCGAGCAGGGGAGTCACGACGAGCTGATGCGGGCCGGTGGCCTGTATGCCGGTCTCTACGCCGACTGGGAGCAGGCCTCGCAGTGATCGCGCCTATCGCGTAGGTTTACCGCAACGACCCCCGGAAGGATCCGCGATGCCACCACGCAAGTCGCAACGTCTGTCTATCGGCGCGTATCTGATTGACGCCCTCAGGAAGCGGGGGGTCAACCATGTGTTTGGTGTCCCCGGCGACTTCATCCTCGGCCTGTACGAGATCGGCACCGAGCGCGGAATGGACATGGTCAACTCCACGCGCGAGGAGGCCGCCACATACGCCGCCGATGGGTATGCGCGCGAGAAGGGCCTCGGCGCGGTTGCAGTGACCTACGGCGTGGGCATGGTGGCCACGATGGCGGCGCTCGGTGGCGCCAACAACGAGATGGTGCCTGTGGTGGTTATCGGCGGCGCACCCGGTTTGGGCGAACGCGATGGCCGCCGCATTCACCACTCGGTGAGCGACAACCTCGACGCTCCGCGACTCATGGTGGATCACCTCACGTCGCACTCGGTGCTTCTCGACAACGCCGACACCGCCTACGCGGAGATCGACTGGATCCTCGACCACTGCATGCAGGAACTTCGCCCGGTGTTCATCGAGTTGCCGCGCGACCTCATCTCGGCGGTCCCCAACCAGGTGTATTCGCCGCCGCACACCATCGTCCGGTCCACCAGCATCCCCGAGCACACCGATGCCTGCGCTGACGACCTGGTGGCAACCATCCGTGCCGCGCGTCGGCCCATCATCAACGTGGGCAATGAGGTTGTGAAGCGCCGTCTGGGTACCCGCGTGCTCGCGCTTGCCGAGAGGATGAACATCCCCGTGGTCGAAACCGTCATGGGCAAGGGCGGCGTGAATGAGGACGAATCGTCCCTCACCCTTGGCGTGTACAGCGGCGCGGGCACAATCCCCGCCCTGCGGACGTTCGTTGAATCGGCCGATTTCGTGATGCAGTTCGGCGTGAACGTCAACGACATCACCACCGGCGGGTTCTCGAGCGCGATCGACGACGCGCGGTCCAGCAACGCCTATGACGGACTCGCTCGAGTGCACCACCGCACCTACAGCGACGTGTGGCTCCCCGACCTGCTCCGCGCGCTCGAGCGCCGCGCGTTGCCGAAGAAGCGCGTCCCGGCCACGCTGCCGACTGGGTGGGCACGACCCGTGAAGATGACGGGGCGCCTGACCACCGACATGGTGTCCGCCGCGCTCAACGAGTTCATCATCCCGTCCGACATCGTCGCATGCGACGTAGGCGTGGCTGCCCACTTGGCGATGGACGTGAAGATGCGCCGGGCAACCCAGTTCCACATCGCACGCCTGTACGTGGGCATGGGGTTCGCCATGCCTGCCGGCATCGGCGCCGGGCTCGCACGGGGGAAGGGGCGCCCGATCATCCTGGTGGGCGATGGCTCCTTCCAGATGACCGGGTTCGACCTCTCCACGGGTATCCGCGAAGGACTCAAGCCCATCGTCATCGTCATGGACAACCATGGCTACGGCGCCGAGCGCAGCATCAAGGACGGCCCCTTCAATGACGTCAGTGTGTGGAACTACGCGGCGGTGGCCGATGTGGTGGGTGGCAAGGGAACCCAGGTGGCAACCGGCGTGGAACTGCGCGACGCGCTGACTGCCGCGCGGCGTGACAACCGCAACTCCCACATCATCCAGGCCGATCTCGACCCCCTTGATGTTCCGCGCGCACTCAAGGCCCTCGGGAAGGGACTTGCGGCCCTGATGAACGCGAAGTAATCGCGCGGGCCTGTGCTACCTTTTCGCCCGGCCGGGAGGCAGTGGGGGATCGTCTAGTTGGTAGGACACTGGGTTCTGGTCCCAGGAGCGGGGGTTCGAGTCCTCCTCCCCCAGTGAGTCCTCTTCAGAGGTCCTCGCGGTGAACATGAAGTACCCAGTAGGCCTACGTGGCGCATTCGTCTAGGGGCCTAGGACGCTGCCCTCTCACGGCGGTAACACGGGTTCAAATCCCGTATGCGCTACTCATTCGATGCGGCCCATGTGGCCGCATCGATCGTTTTGCCGCTGGTCGGGCCCCGGTGGTGTGGCACCCTCCCGCCCGTGAGTGACGAGATCCCCGGCGCATTCGGCGCCCGCAGGCTGCTCGGCGACCGCAACGTGTCGCGGCTCCTGGGGTCGCAGCTGCTCAGCACCCTCACATTCGGTGTGGTGGCCGCTGCCCTTGGCTGGCAGGCATTCCAGCGCACCGGCAGCCCGCTCACGCTTGGGCTCATTGGCCTCGCCGAGTTCATCCCAGCGCTCATCCTCGCGCTGCCCGCAGGCCAGATGGCCGACCGGCTTGACCGGCGCAAGGTCACCGCAGTCGGTATGGCCATCGTGGTGCTCATGTCCATCGCCCTGGCCCTCGACGCCGGTGCGGGCGACACCTCAGCGCTTCCCCTCTACTTCATGGCCGCGGGGCTCGGTGCCGGCCGGGCATTTGCGAGTGCCGCGTTCTCCCCCATGCTCGCCGCGGCGGTGGCAGCACGGGACCTTCCCCGCACCATGGCCCTGTCGTCATCCACCTGGCAGGGAGCGCTCATCGTGGGGCCCTTCCTCGGGGGTGTGCTGCAGGCCACGGGCAACATGGTGCCGTACCTGTGCGCCGCAGCCATTGACGTGGTCGGTGTCGTCCTGCTGCTCGGGGTGTCGCGCGAAGTGGGCACCGCACACCGCCAATCGGTGTCGGGGCCACCCACCATGCGCGATGCCACGGCGGGCCTCAGGCTCATTTTCGCCACGCCCGCCCTGCTCGGGGCAATCAGCCTCGATCTGGTTGCGGTGCTGTTCGGTGGCGCCACGGCGCTGCTGCCCGTTATCGCGACCACCATCCTGCACGTGGGTGCCGTGGGCTATGGCGTGCTGCGCGCAGCACCCGGCATCGGCGCGGTGGCCGTGGGCATTCTGCTGTCCGGGCGCCCCATCCGTGCCCACGTGGGGCCGATCCTGCTCATCTCGGTGGCCGGGTTCGGGGTATTCACGATTCTGCTTGGGGTCAGCGACTCGTTCTGGCTCACATTTGGCGTGCTGCTGCTGCTCTCAGCCAGCGACATGGTGAGTGTGTTCATCAGGTCAACGCTGGCGCCGCTTCTCACCCCCGCACACCTGCGCGGGCGCGTGGTTGCCGTGGAGCGCGTGTTCGTGGGTGCGTCCAACGAACTCGGGGCATTTGAGAGCGGCCTCCTGGCGCAGTTCATCGGCACGGTCGGGTCAATCGTGCTGGGCGGTGCGCTGTCCATTGCCGCCGCGGGGCTGTGGGCCCTGTTCTTCCCGGGTCTTCGCAAGATCAACCGCTTCGAGGAGATCACCCCGGCCGTTGATCCGGACGCCGTTCGCAGCTAGGCAGCGATTGCCTCACGGATGAGCCCGGCCGTCTTCACCGGCTGCTGCAGCAAGAAGAAGTGACCACCGAGGTCGACCGGCACAATGTCCATGCGGTCGCCGTAGCGCCTCACGGCGGTGTCGGAGAGCAGGGGAGCAGAGGCGAATACCTTCACTGTGAGCGCGAGTGCGTCCGCACGGGCGAGTGCATCATCCATGTCCCAGCGCATCAGTTGGTCCATCATCCCGATGGCCACCTCGGCATCGGCGCGGCACATTGCACGCGTCACCCGGTCGATGAGGGCGGGGTCGCACCCCGGGCCGGCGGCGCGATCGCACATCGTTCGCATGGCGCCGGCGAAGTCTGCCCGGAAGGGGTCGAGAAATGCGTCGGCGTCCTGCGCTGACTGCCTCGGGTACATGTGCATGTAAGTGAGACCGTCGAGCGAAATGACCCTGTGCCCGGTGCCCGCGAGCACCGTCTCAAGGGCCACTGCCGCGCCCATTGAGTGCCCCACAATTGTGGCCCCGTGCATGCCCTCGCTCACGGCCACGGCACCAACCACGGCGGCCAGGTCGTCAATGCTCCAGTGCCGGGAGGTTGCCGTGGAGTCGCCATGCCACGGCAGGTCGAGCGCCAGCACCCGGTGGTCGCGGGCCAGGTCGGCGGCGACGTCGTCGAAGTCGGTACGGCGGCACGTCCATCCGTGGATGAGCACCACGTCTGGCCCTCTGCCGTGGACGTCGTACACGACCTCTGCGCCGGGCAGTGCGTGCACCAGACCTCGGCGACTCGATGATTCCTGATCGCGTATGACGAAACCTCATCGTGGGGCGTCGGGACAGGGCAATGGTATCGGCCCCATCCCGTACAATCGGATTCCTTTCCCTGAGGAGCCCCCGTGAAGCGCGCCCTACTCACTCTTGCTGTCGCGGCATCTGCTGCCGCCCTTCCCGCGGTGTCCCTTGCCGCCGACCATGCAGACATGCCCACGACGGGACCCATCCGCACCGGGCCGTCCATCACCTACGACGCCCCGGCAGTGAACCGCGTGCGCCAGAGCGTGACGTCGCTCACGCAGGATCAGAAGGACCGTCTCGTACAGGCCATCCTGCTGCTCAAGGCCACGCCCTCGCCCTGGGATTCGCGATTCTCGTGGTACGACAATTTTGTGTGGTGGCACCGCAAGGCATTTGCGTGTGAGGTTGATCAGGCCCACATGCGCCCGGCGTTCCTGCCATGGCACCGGCAGTTCATCTTCATGTTTGAGAGCGCCCTTCGTGTTGTGAGCCACGACGACACCATCACGCTGCCCTATTGGGACTGGACCGACCCCGCCGCGCGCAAGGTGATTTTCTCCGACACCTTCATGAGCCCCAACGGCAGCGAGTCGCACCACTGGGCGGTCGTCTCCGGGCCGTTCCGCGCCGGGCGCTGGCACCTCAACGTGCGAGACCCCAAGGCGAATGATCCGCTGCGGACCACCTATCTCTCTCGTCACTTCGCCAGTTGGCCAAAGCAAACAGGCCTGCCGACGGTGGCGCAGGTGAATGCGGCAATGGCTGCTCCCAACTATGACGTTGCCCCCTATGGGCCGTCCTCCAACGTGAAGACGTCATTTCGCAACAACATTGAGGGATGGCGGGGTTTCTCGGGCATGAAGTGCACCAGCGGCCTCATGGTTCCCGTGAAGATAAAGGGCAACACCCAGCCGAACCGGCTGCACAACGCCGTGCACCTCTGGGTTGGTGGCGCAATCGGGCCGAAGAAGGCCGGTGGTGGTGGCACGATGGATCTCAACACCTCGCCCAATGACCCGACGTTCTGGCTCCACCACGCCAACATCGATCGCCTGTGGAGCAAGTGGGAGACCACGCACGGCGAGCGCTACGCCCCGCTCCACTCGTCAACCCCCGGGCAGGGCCTCAATTCGGCCATGTGGCCGTGGCGGCAGTCGGGCCTGTTCGTGTCACCAAAGAGCGTGCTCAACATCTCGGCCATGGGGTACGCATACGAGGACACCCCTGCAGCAAAGGGCTAGGGCCGCTTGCCCACACGCATGCCCCACGGGTACGGTCGGGGCATGCGTGTAGGAATCCTCACCGGTGGAGGCGACTGCCCCGGACTCAACGCCGTCATCCGTGCCGTGGTGAAGGTGGGCATTCGCCGCTTTGGGCATGAGCATGTGGGAATTCTCCACGGCTGGCGTGGCCTTCTTGAGCAAGAGGTAATCCCGCTGGGGCTCCGCGACGTGAGTGGAATCCTCGACCGCGGCGGCACCATCCTCAAGACGTCGCGCACCAACCCGTGCCGCGACGCCGACACGATGCAGGCGGCCATCGATGGCTTCGCGGGCCTGGGCATCGATGCGCTGGTTGCGCTGGGCGGTGAGGACACTCTGGGCGCGGCCAGCCGGCTGCATGCCGAGCACGGGCTGCCCATCGTGGGCGTACCGAAGACCATCGACAACGATCTGTCCGGCACGGACGTGACCTTCGGGTTCGATACTGCCGTGCAGATCGTGTGCAGCTCGCTCGACCGCCTGCATACCACCGCCGAGTCGCACGACCGCGTGATGGTCGTTGAGGTGATGGGGCGCCACGCCGGATGGATTGCGCTCGAGAGCGGCCTGGCCGGCGGTGCCGATTACATCCTCATCCCAGAGCACCCCCCGGACGTACCCACGGTGTTGGAGGCGCTGCGCGCCCGCCACGAGCGCGGGCTCGACTCGTCCATCGTGGTGGTCAGCGAGGGCGTTGACCTTGGCGATGGCGTCGTCGAGGGCGAGCGCGACGAATTCGGCCACGCCCTCCTGGCGCAGCAGGGGGTCGGTGATCGCCTCGGCGCGATCATCCGCGAGGCCACCGGATTTGACACGCGCGTCACGGTGCTGGGGCACATACAGCGTGGTGGCACCCCGACCGCCCGTGACCGCATCCTGGCCACGCGCTTTGGCACGCACGCTGCCGAGATGGTGGAGGAGGGGCTGTTCGGGCGCATGGCATCGCTGCGCGGGGCCACGATCACCGACGTGCCGCTGGCCGATGCCGTGGGCACCCTGAAGACGGTCCCCGACGACTACTACCGCTTGGCCCTGCCCTTCTTCGGATAGCACCCGTCGGTGCCCCGCGCGCCGGGCGGCCAAATACGCCTGTCCCGGCGGCTCATCGGGTGGGCATCGTCACGTACACGACACGGGTGCCGGAAATCGCCGGTGCTATGGTGCCCGCCCCGTGAGCAAGAAACTGGTTATTTGCGAGAAGCCCTCCGTCGCCCGCGACGTGGCTGGCGCGCTCCCTGAGACCTTCACCCAGAAGGGTGACGCCTACGAGAGCGACCACTGGGTCATCTCCTATGCGGTCGGACATCTGCTTGAGCAGGTGGATCCCGATGCCTACGACGCCCGTTACAAGAAGTGGACATACGAGGACCTGCCGATCATTCCGGACGAGTTCCGGTATCAGGCCCGGGACGGCCGATCGGCCAAGCAGCTGGCATCGCTTCACCGGCTCATGTCGCGGCCCGACGTGGACATCATCGTCAACGCATGCGACGCCGGGCGTGAGGGCGAGCTCATCTTCAAGCTCATCCTTCAGAGCGCCCCGCCCAAGGCCCAGGGCAAGATCGTGGAGCGCGCCTGGTTCTCGTCGATGACCAAGTCGGCCATCAAGGATGCCTTTGAGTCGCTGCGTCCGGACTCTGAGATGCAGCCCCTCGAAGCCGCCGCGCGTGCACGCAGCGAAGCTGACTGGCTTGTGGGAATGAACGGCACCCGCGCGGCCACCACACGTGCGGGATCGATCCGCCGCGTGCTGTCGCTCGGCCGGGTGCAGACCCCAACCCTGGCGATGATCGTGCACCGCGACATCGAAATCGGCGCGTTCGTGCCGCAGGAGTACTGGCAGGTGGACGCAACGTTCACCGGTGCCGACTCCCCCCTTCCGGGCATGTGGCACGACGTCGAAGGCACGCACCGCGACCTGCTGTTCACCGACGATGACGGCAAGACCCACAAGGACCGCATCGTCCCGGGAAGCGCCGCTGATGAGATCGCCGCCCTTGCTGCCGGTGCACAGGGCGTGGTCACGTCGGTGGAGACCCGACCCCGTACCGAGGCTCCGCACCTGCTGTACGACCTCACCACCCTGCAGCGTGATGCCAACCAGCGATTCGGCTTCAGCGCCACCCGCACCCTGTCCGCGGCACAGTCCTGTTACGACGAGCACAAGGTGCTCACGTATCCGCGTACCAGTTCGCGGTACCTCAGCGGCGACATGGTGGGACAGCTGAGGTCGGTGGTGTCGCGTGTGGGCTCGGCCGAGCGTCAGTACGCCGATGCCGCGCGATCGGTGCTGGCGCTCGACTCACTGCCACTCGGGCGCGTGATCAACGACGCCAAGGTCACCGACCACCACGCCATCATCCCCACCGACGCAGATCACGACCTCTCGAAACTGTCGAGTGATGCGCGACGCATCTACGACATGGTCGCCCGTCGCTTCCTGGCGGTATTCCTGCCGCCGGCCAAGCTCGAGAGCACCACCATCCTCACCGATGTGCAGGGCCATACCTTTCGCAGCAGCGGCACCGTCATCGTTGACCCGGGCTGGTACGCCGTTGACGCCATGCGCCGGCACCGCGTTGAGAAGCAGGCCGAGCGCGTGGCCAACGAGGACGGCGAGGAGGAGACCGACGACCGCACTCTGCCGTCAGTCGCGGTGGGGCAACACCTCACATGCTCCCGCGCCGAGGTGCTGGCCAAGTCCACCAAGCCACCTGCGAGATACAACGAAGGCAGCCTCCTCAAGTCGATGGAGACCGCCGGCAAGCTGGTGGACGACGACGAGGCCGCCGAGGCGATGAAGGACGCCGGTCTGGGCACCCCCGCCACCCGCGCCAACATCATCGAGAGCCTCATCGACCGCGAGTACGTCGAGCGCGAGGGCAAGCAGCTTCGCGCCACCGACAAGGCCATCGGCCTCATCACCATGCTGGGCGATCACCTGCTCACCTCGCCAGAGCTCACGGGCCGGTGGGAGCAGAAGCTCAACGAGGTGCAGCGCGGCAGTGAGTCGCGTGACGCGTTCCACCAGGAGATCGTGGCGTTCACCAAGCAGGTGGTTGCCTGGTTCGCCGACAAGGGGCGTGAGGACCTGCGCGTGGAGCGCACCGTCATCGCCCCGTGCCCCACGCCCGATTGCGCCGGCAACATTGTGGAGCAGCGCAAGAGTTACTCATGCGACAGCTACCACGGCAAGGACGACCCGGGCTGCGGATACACCTTGTGGAAGCAGAGCGGCACTCGCACGCTCACGCTCGACGAAGCCAAGGAGTACATCGCCCAGGGCATCCAGAGCAAGGACCTGGAGCCCGAGCGCGAGGTCATTGGCCCCTGCCCCACCGAGGGCTGCGATGGCGAGATCATTGCCCGCGACCGCAGTTACGGCTGCACGTCGTGGAAGAGCAAGACCGAGACCGGCTGCGGCTACGTCATCTGGAAGCGCGTACGCGGCAAGCAGGGCGAGGTGTCGGTGGAGGAGGCCCAGGGCATGGTGGCCCGGGGCGAGACCAACGCCACGCCTCCACGCGAGCCGGTATCGGAGTGTCCCGTTCCCGGGTGCGGCGGCATGATCGTGGACCGCCCAAAGACCTTCGGGTGCAATTCGTGGAAGAGCCCCCGTAATCGCGGCTGTGGATACGTCATCTGGAAGAAGGCCCGCGGGTCGGATCACGAGATGACCGTGGACGAGGCCAAGGCCAAGATCGAGGTTGACCGCGCCGATCCGGAGGCCGCGGGGCTCGACCCCGTGGTGGGGCGCGGTGCGGCGAAGACACGCACCACCAGAGGCGTGGTTGATGCCGACGGATCCATCGCACGCCACCTCTTGGAGCGCGCCGTCTGGACCGGGCTGGATGGCGGCGACAAGGTGACGCTCGAGATTCCCGCCGGATCGCAGGTGGGGCTGCCCGATACGGCCGCAGACGGTCTTGTGGCGGCCATTTCGCTTGATGCCAAGCCCCTCAAGCTCTGGTGCAAGGTGAGTGACGGCGCCGATGCTGCACGCACGACGCTTGAGCAGCGCCTGGCCGAGCGCATTCGAAAGGCGCTCGCGCCGGCATCGGGGCCCAAGGCCAAGAAGAAGGCCAAAACCGCCGCCTGACACAGTTCGCGGGTCATCACCCCCCGCGGCTGGCATCATCTCCGGGTCGGGGCAGGTGGCCCCGCGTGACCCTGGAGGCGTACATGGACGCCAATGAAGCGATCCGTCTGAGGCGCAGCGTGCGCTCGTACACCGATCAGCCGGTGGATGAGAAGGACATCAGCGAGATCCTCCGCCTGGCTCTCCTTGCCCCCACGGGCGGCATGGCACAGGCGTGGAGCTTCATCGTGGTGCGCGACGCGGAACTGCGCGCGGCGGTGGCCGAGATCGTCATCCGCGGCGGCGCCAAGTACTTCGAGACCGTCCGGCCCGCTGGCCCGGATGTGAGCCCGGATGAGCACGCCGAGTGGGCGCGGGGCTACGCCGAGCAGGTGCTCGGTAACTACCGGCACGTGCCGGTGTGGATCGCGGGCCTTGTGGTGCCACGCCATGCCTTCCCAGATGATCAGGCCGATTGGGAGCGCGTCGCCGACCTGGTGTCGGTGGGCTTTGCGATGGAGAACCTCATGGTGGCCGCACGCGCCCGCGGGCTCGGCACCGTGCCCACGGTCTTCCACTGGTATGCCGAGGACGACTTCCGTGCGCTTCTTGACATCCCCGCTGAGATGGAGATCCCTGTGATCACCCCGCTCGGCTACCCCACTGAATTCCCAGTGGGCCTGCCCCCCGCAATGGCGGCCAAGCGCCGTCCATGGCGGACGCTGGTGCATGATGACCACTGGGGAAATCCCCGGGCATAATCGCCCGCCCCGGAACCCGACAGGAACCCAGGTGAACCGGAATGGCCCGGTAAACGCCGTGGCACCGGCTGATACCGTCGATGCTGAAGCGCTGCTTGAGACCGGGGGTGGAGGGACGGTCACCGCCACAACCTGAGTCACCACACCACACGCGGCGTCAGACCCGGGGCCTGCTGAAGGGCCCCGGGTCTGGCCCAATCTCCCACCCCTGGCCATGAAGAATGATGGAGCTCGAATGGAACGCACCATGAAGCGCAGGGCTGCAGCAGCAGCTGCAGCCGTCGCCCTCCTCGCCGGCGGCGGGGTGCTGTCCGGCTGCGGCTCGGGCACGTCGGACACCGCCGCATCCACCGCGGCAGCCGACGCGGCAGCGCAGCCCCCCAACGGCGTCGGCGCGCTCCCAGCCAAGGAGATCCTCGCGAAGAGCCAGGCCGCGGCGGAGGGCGCGACGTCGGTCACCGTGAAGGGAACGATGAGCGCGGAGGGCAAGGATACTTCGCTCGACCTGGTGCTGGGGGCAGACTCCGGCGAGGGCACGATCACCACAAACGGCACTGCGATGAATATCAAGTCCGTGGGTGGGAAGAACTACTTCCAGGTGCCGGGCAATGGCTGGGCCACGCTGCTGGGAGCCGCAGGGGCCCCGGGCGAGAAAGCAGGCAAGGAGATCGCAGCCCTCGTCGGCGACAAGTGGTTGGTGCTTCCGGCAAATGCGGCCTCACTCGACAAGGACGCTGGCCTGGTCGGGCTCGCCCTCTCGGCCCTCGGCATGTTCACCGAGAAGGACCCCTTCTTCAAGGACTTCATCTTCTCGGCTGAGCGCACGTTCACCGTCTCGGGCACCGGCGATGTGAATGGCACTCCGGTGGTGTTCCTCAAGGACACGAGCGATGGCGCTGTGATGGCCATCCAGACCGTGGGCGAGCCCTACCCCGTGCAGATCAAGGCTGACGCCGCGAGCGATTCGAGCACGATGACCTTCAGCAACTGGAACGCACCGGTGAGCGTCACCGCACCCACCGAGGTGATCGATGTCAGCAAGCTCGCGACGGTGGGTGCGGAATCGAGCGGATGACCTGAGGTATCACCACGGCCACCACGACGATGGAGATGAAAGGATGAACACCATGACGCGTACGGTCACGGCATGGGCAGTCTCCTTGGTGCTGCTCGCGGGTGGCGGCGTGCTCACGGGCTGCAGCGGCAGTTACAACGCATCATCCGGCGACGACAACACCACGACGGCCAACGGCATCGAGAAGCTCCCGCCCACCGAGATACTCACGAAGAGTGCAGCCGCCATGGCGACCGCGTCGTCTGTGGCCGTGTCCAGATCGTCGAAGGATGACGGGCCCGAGATGTCCCTCGATCTCGTGCTGGGAACAGGCGTCGGCCGGGGCACGATGTCGCTCAACGGGACCACCCTGATGGAGTTCCGCGAGACCGGCGGGAAGATGTACTGGAAGACCACCCGCGAGGGCTTCGAGTCGATCGTGGGCCCGGGCGATGCGAGCAAGCTCCTCGGGGGCCGGTGGGTGGTCGCCCCGGTGGGCGCCAAGGATGGTGAGGTGCCGGGCCCGGGTGAATTCGGCGACAAGGATGCCCTGCTGGCGCCCCTGGTCCAGGAGGGAGCCAAGGCAACCGTGAAGGGCACCGGCGCGGTGAATGGCACCCCGGTGGTGTTCGTCAAGACCAGTGGCAGCGATGGCACGGCCACGCTGGCTATCCAGACCGTGGGTGAGCCCTATGTCGTGCAGGTGAGGAGCGACGGGATGGTGCTCTTCGACTTCAGCGACTGGAACGCCCCGGTGAACGTCACCGCTCCGGCCGGCGCGGTGAGCCCGGCCGACCTCATGAAGGAGGTCGGCCCCTCGAGCTGATCATGCGCCCCACTTGATATGCGTCGTCTCGTTACGCGAACATCTATTCATATGATTGTGACCGCACTCATGTGCATGATGACCACCGGGGAAACCCCCGTGCCCGACCGACCGACACGAAGAGGACTCACATGGAGCACACGCTGAAGCGCACGCTGGCCGTATCGGCCACGGCACTCGCCCTGCTGACGGGCGGCGGCCTCCTCGCTGGCTGCGGATCAGATTCCTCAGCGAGTGGCACCACGGCAACCGCTGCCGACACGACCGCACAGGCATCCAACGGCGTCGAGAAGCTCTCGGGCCAGGAGATCGTGACCAAGAGCCAGGCGGCAGCAAACAGCGCGTCGTCGGTCACCGTGGCCGGCTCTGTCGCCATGAGTGGCGACAAGGTGGGCCTTGATCTCACGCTGGGGGACAAGGGCACGACTGGCAACATCACCCTGAATGGCATGACGATCCAGATCCGCGTCGTCGACGGGACGACCTATGTCAAGCTCGACCCCAAGGACCTTGCCAAGGTCGTGGCGGCGAATGCCAGCGGCGCAGTCGCCGACCAGATCCAGAGCGTCGTGGGCGACAAATGGCTGAAGATTCCGGCCGACCCAAGCAACGCCCAACTCGCAGCAGTGGGGCAGTTCGGCGACAAGAATGGGCTCATCAAGCAGCTCCTCACGCCACAAGGCGATGTGACGGTGGCGGGTACAGGCGATGTCAATGGCACTCCGGTTGTGAACCTCGACAGTTCCAAGGGCACCGGAACCCTGTCCGTCCAGACCGTGGGCGAGCCCTACCCGGTGCGCATCGCGGGCGCGAAGGGCTCGAACTCGGGCCACATCGACTTCTCCAATTGGAATGGTCCGGTTGACGTGACCGCGCCAACCAACATTCTCGACATCTCCGCGCTCGGTTAATCGTCCGGCTCGGCGAACGACAACACACTCGGGGTCCGTGCTCCGGATTCCAAACCTTGCATTCATGAGAGGAATACGCATGAACACAGTGATGAAGCGGCGCCTCGGCGCAACGCTGGTGGCAATTGCCCTCACAGCCGGAGGTCTTGGTGTTGCCGGCTGCGGTGGCGACTCGTCGTCGGCCAGCAGTAGTGTCTCAAGCGCGGCGACGGCCGACAACGGGGTCGCCTCGCTCACGGGCAGTGAGATCCTCACCAAGTCGTTCGACGCGGCCACGGCCGCAACGTCGGTGACCGTGAGTGGCTCCGTGCCACAGGGGTCCGACACCATCACCATCGAGCTTGCGCTCGGTGATGGCGTGGCAACCGGCACCATCGGTATTAAGGGCGTGACAGTCAAGATCCTGAGGGTGGACGGCAAGTTCTACCTCAACGCCCCCAAGGCCCTGTTTGATCAGATCGGCACGGGTGGTGGCGCCGTCGGCACCCTGCTCGCCGACAAGTGGTTCACCGTTCCCACCACCGGCGCGGCGGCAAGCAGCTTCAAGGGCTTCGACAACATCGCCGACATGGATGCCCTGTTCAACGGGCTCCTTAAGAACGGCACCACCAATCCCAAGGTAAAGGGCACTGGTGAGGTCAACGGGCAGCCGGCGGTGCTGCTGAGCGGGTCGCACAACGGCACGCTGGCAGTGGCCACAACCGGCGAGCCCTACCCGCTGCAGGTGAAGCAGACGGCGGCGGGTCAGGATGGCGTCGTCAACTTCAGCAAGTGGAATGAGCCCGTCACTGCGACGGCACCGGCGGATGCGCTCGACTTCGGTGCCCTCGCCGGTGGCGGCTCGTCGTCCACGGGGAGCACCACCAGCAGCAACTGATGCACAGGGCTTGATGAATGCGGCACAATCATGCGAACATGTGTTCGTATGATTGTGACCGCACTCATCCCGCTCTTTCCGCTCCGCATCGCGCTGCTTGAGGCGCGGATGCCATGGAATGATCCAATCGCCCTCGGCCCCGGACCGGGCGCGCCGCAGGTGATCGGGCCGTGTACGCCATCGGCATGGGGCCAGGGCGTGCGACCCGGGCTTCGTGTGGGAGAGGCCCTTGCGCGCTGCCCCGGGCTCGATCTGGTGATGCCCGATCCCGATGCCGCGCGATCGGCAGCAGAGCGCGTGACGCTGCGCCTGGAGGATCTTGGCGCAGCCGTGGCGCCGGGGGATGACGGCGAGTCGTGGTCATTTGCTGCCACCGGGCTCATCCGTATGCACGGCGGCATGGCCGTGCTCATGCGACGCGCCCGTGCCGCGCTGCCGGTGGGTGCCGGCGGTCGCGTCGGTGCCGCGCCCACCCCATTTGCATCGCGCGAGGCCGCGCGGGCAGGGGTGGTCATTCATCAGGACGAGGTGGCCGACTTCCTCGCCCCCCTTCCCGCCGGGCGCCTGCCCTTGCCGCAGAAGAGCAGAGCCGCCCTCGAAGCGCTCGGCATCCGCAGCATGGGGCAGGTGGCGCATCTGCCGCGGGCATCGGTTCTCGACCGGCTCGGACCCACCGGAGTGGCCGCATGGGAGATGACCCGTGGCGAAGATGATCCACGCATCAGCCCCCGCGTGCCCCCTCAGCCGGTTGGTGAGGAGGTGTCGTTTCCCGAGTCCATCGGGGCGCTGCCGGCGCTTGAGGCGGCCCTGCGAATTCTCATTGCACGCATCACTGAGCACGCCAGGACGCAGGGCGGGTCCGTGCGATCCATCATCATGCGCGCACGCCTGGAAGATGGCGGCTCATGGACCCACGCCGTGGCCCTGAGGGAGGCCACATGCGACCCCAGGCGAATCGGCATCGCCGCGCTCCCCCATCTGGCGCGCATCACGGCGCCGGTCACGTCACTGGCCATTGAGGCCGACGCCGGAGGACCACCCGATGCCGGGCAGCTCGCCCTGGTGAGCACACCCGACGAAGAGCGCATGCGACGTGCCGGGGCGGCGCTCGCGCAGGTACGGGCCGCAGGCGGTGCCGCACCGGTACTCAGACTGGTGGAGATCGAACCGTGGAGCAGGCTCCCGGAGCGCATATGGGCACTCGGTCCCTACGAGGCCTAGCGGGGGCCGGGCCGGTTGAGGTGTTCACCTCGCCGGACGGCACGCCCCACGCGCTCATGCGCGACGGCCGCAGGCGGCTGGTGGTCGCCGTGCGCGATTCATGGCGCGTGCAGGACCGCTGGTGGACCGACGACCCGGTGGATCGCTCGTACTTCGATGTGATCGTCGAGCCGGGGCGCCACGCCCTTATCTTCCGTGAGAACAGCGGCGACTGGTTCATTCATGCCTAGTCCCCCATATGTCGAACTGCATGCCCACACAGCCTTCAGCTTCCTCGACGGCGCGTCACTGCCGGACGAGATGGCGGAGGCCGCGGCGTCGCTGGGGCACAGCACCATGGCCATCACCGACCACGACACCCTGTCGGGGTCGATGGAGTTCGCCCATGCGGCCACCGCCGCGGGACTCCGCCCCATCACGGGTGCCGAGTTGTCGATATGCGCCCTCCCCGCCATCGGGATCGGCCATACCCCCGGCGTGCTCCACCTCACCTTGCTGGTCCAGACCGCCACGGGGTACGCCAACCTGTGCCGCCTCATCACGCGTTCGCACGCGAACACGAGGTCCGGGCCCGATCGACGGGCGATTGACCCTGTGCTGCCCATTGACGCGCTCCAGGCACATGCAGATGGGCTCGTGTGCCTGTCGGGCTGTGCCCGGCACGGGCTCGTACCCCACCTGCTCGCGGCCGGGCGCCATGCGGATGCCGAACACGTACTGCGATGGCTCATGTCCACCTTCGGCCCAGGCAATGCGTGGGTGGAGATCCAGCGTGCGGCCACACGGGGGGACAGAACTCTTGCACGGGCGCTCGAGGCGCTGGCAGACCACGTGGGCGCACCCGTGGTGGCCACAGGCGACGTGCATGCCCACCACCCCAGTCGCGCATTCCTGCAGGACACCCTGGTGGCCGTGCGCCATCGCCTCACCCTCGATGCATCGGAGGCAATGCGACGTGGCAACCGGCAATCGGTACTGCGCGCGCCCCACGACATGGCACTGCGACTGGCCGACCACCCCGAGGCAGTGCGTAACTCGGTGGTGCTGGCCGAACGCCTGGAGTTTGACCTCACGCGCGACCTGGGGTACCGATTTCCCGACTTCGTGGCCGGCCACCCCGGGGAGACCGCCGACGTGGCGCTGGCGCGTATCTGCGGCCATGCATTACGGGATCGCTACCCCGATGGCCCCGGGCGGACTGAGGCCCTCAAGCGGCTGGATGAGGAACTTGGGCTCATCCGCCACCACGGACTCTCCGGATTCTTCCTGCTGCACCGCGACATCCTGGAGATCGCCCGGGAGGTTGCGCTCGAGGTGCGGCCTGCAGGCTCCGCGCGTCGCATGCTGCCGCCCGGCCGCGGGCGCGGGTCGTCCGTGGGGTCGATCGTCTGTTACCTCACGGGCCTCTCGCACATTGATCCGATCGAAAGCGGACTCTTCCTCGGCAGATTCCTGAACAAGGACCTGCGTTCGGTTCCGGACATCGACCTCGACTTTCCCCGCGACGTCCGTGCGCGTCTCATCGAGGAGATCATCCGCCGCTACGGCCACGAGCATGCCGCGCTTGTGGCGGCATTTCCCACGTTCCGTGCCCGCATGGCCATTCGCGAACTGGGGGCGGCGCTCGCGCTGCCCCCCGCCGACATCGAGCGCCTCGCGCGATTGTCGGATGGCTGGTCGTCAGCCGAAGCGGTGGAAGACGAGATCCGTCGCATGCCCGGTGGCGAGGACCGCCTGCAGTCACGTCGCTGGCGTGCGCTGGCATCGCTGGCCCGGGAGGCAGCGGGAATTCCGCGGCACCTCGCCCAGCATTCGGGGGGAATGATCGTGAGCGCCACCCCCCTCATCGATCTGGTGCCGGTGGTACCTGCGGCATTCGCCGGCAGGCAGATCTGCCAGTGGGACAAGGACTCCTGTGCCGATGCCGGGTTCGTGAAGATCGACCTGCTCGGCCTGGGGATGTTGAGCGCGGTGGAGGAGTGCCTCGACCTCATCGCCACCGCGCATGGTCGGGCACCCGACCTCTCACGCATCGGCTTTGACGACCCAGGTGTGTACGCCGAAATCCAGGATGCCGACACCATGGGTGTGTTCCAGATCGAGAGCCGTGCCCAGATGCAGAGCCTGCTGCAGACCCGGCCGGCAAACCTCGATGACCTCACCGTGCAGGTGGCGCTCATCCGCCCGGGCCCGGTGAGCGGGGGTGCGGTGCACCCCTACGTGGCGCACCGCCGGGCCCTTCGACGCGATCCCCACTTCGTTCCGCCATACGACCACCCGCTGCTTGAGCCCGCGCTTCGTGAGACCCTCGGCGTCGTCGTATTTCAGGAGCAGGTACTCGAAGTCTCCATGGCCCTCGCGGGATTCACTCCGGGAGAGGCCGAGGATCTGCGCCGGGCGATGAGCCGCAAACGCAGTCGCACGGCGATGCTTCGCATGTGGGAGCGCTTCCAGCAGGGGGCGCGCGATCGTGGTGTTCCCGACCACACCATCCAGACGGTGTTCACCAAGCTGGTGGGCTTCTCCAACTTCGGATTCCCCAAGGCACACTCGGCCGCGTTCGCCGTGCTGGCGTACCAGAGCGCCTGGCTGCGGCGGCACCACCCCGCCGAATTTCTGGCCGCGCTCATCAACGCACAGCCCATGGGCTTCTACCCGCCCGCCAGCCTGGTGCGCGACGCCGGCCGACGTGGCGTGCGCACGCTGCGTACCTGCATCCGCCGCTCACAGGTGGGGTGCACGGTGGAAGACGGGTCGGTGCGACTTGGCCTGGGCATGGTGCGCACCCTTGGCGAGATACCCGCCCACCGCGTGGTTGACGAACGTGAGGCCCGCGGCCATTTCACCGGCCTGGCCGATCTCATCGCCCGCACCGGCCTGCGCCCGGAGCAGATGGCGATGATGGCCCGCGCCGGAACCCTCGATGCCTTCGAGGTGCCGGAGCGAGAGATGCTGTGGCAGGTGGCCACCCTCGCCCGGCCCCGGCGTATCGCAGGCGCAGAACAACTGCCCCTGCCGCTCGATCCGGCTGCCGCACCGCCGCTCCCCGCCCCCGACCGCATCGACCGTGTCATCGCCGAGTACGAGACCACGGGTGTCTCCACCGGCTGGCACCTGATGACCCTCATCCGCCCGGCGCTGCCGAAGGGCACCATCACCGCAGAGGCGCTCAAGAACACCCGCCACGGCACGGATGTGACCGTCGCCGGCATGGTGGTGGCCCGGCAGCGCCCCATGACCGCCAAGGGCATCGTGTTCCTGCTCATCGAGGACGAAACGGGGCCCATCAACGTGATCGTGCGACCCGACCTCTACGAGGCCGAGCGCTCACTGCTCCGAGCCGATCCGCTGCTGGTGGTGACAGGGCGGCTCGAACGCCGTGAGCGCGTGGTAAACGTGCTGGCCAGCGGTGTGACTGCGGCCCGCCTGCCATCCCGCGAGCCGGTGCCCCTTGAGCACGGCACAGATGCCCGGGTGCGCGCCGGTGTGCCCGGGTCCCAGGACTTCGCCCGGGGGCGACGCTAGAGCGCTTCCACCACCATCGCCACGCCCATACCGCCGCCCACACACAGCGCCGCGCAGCCCAGGCGGGCCTCACGATGGCGCATCTCGTGCAGCAGCGTCACCAGAATGCGTGCGCCTGATGCACCCACGGGGTGCCCCAGCGCAATGGCGCCGCCATTGACGTTGAGCACCTCACGGCCGATTCCAAGTTCGCGCTGCACGGCCACTGCCTGGGCGGCAAAGGCCTCATTCACCTCAAACAGCTCAATGGCCCGGATGTCGTCCACACCGGCGCGGTCCAGTGCGGTGCGAATGGCCTGCACGGGGCCCATGCCCATGATCTCGGGCGCCACCCCATTCCAGGCGTAGCCGAGAATGCGGGCCATCGGCTGCACGCCGAGTTCGGCGGCGCGGGCCTCCGACAACACGAGCATCGACGCGGCGCCATCATTGATTCCAGATGAGTTCCCCGCGGTCACCGTTCCATCGGCCCTGAATGCGGGCCTCAGTGCGGCGAGGGTCTCCACGGTGGTGCCGGGGCGCGGGTGCTCGTCGGTGTCCACCAGCACCGGGTCGCCGCGTCGCTGGGGCACCGGAACCGGAACGATCTCGTCGGCAAAGTGCTTGCGCTCGAGCGCAAGTCCCGCGAGCCGCTGGCTCTCAGCAGCGAAGGCGTCCTGATCCTCACGGGTCACGCCGAAGCGTTCTGCCACGACTTCGGCGGTGCCACCCATGTGCTGATCGGTGAGCGCGCACCACAGGCCATCGGCGATGAGCGTGTCGCGCAGCGCCACGTCACCCATTCGCTGCCCCTGCCGAATGCCATCGGCAACGTGGGGCGCGCGGCTCATGTTCTCCATGCCCCCGGCCATCACCACGCCGGCATCGCCTGCGCGAACCGCCTGCGCCGCTATGCCCACCGCACGCAGGCCGGATCCGCACAACATGTTGATGGTGGTCGCCGGGACGGAATCGGGTATCCCTGCGGCGATTGCGGCCTGCCGTGCAGGGCCCTGCCCGAGGCCGGCCTGCAGGATGCAGCCCAGCAGGACGTCGTCCACCTGGTCGGCTGGCACCCCTGCGCGCACGATGCTCTCGCGCATCACGATGGCGCCAAGTTCGGTCGCGGGAACCGACGACAGCGCACCCATAAAGGCGCCGATGGGCGTCCGGACCGCGCCGGCGATGACGGGGGTGGTCACGCGGTCAGGCGGTGAAGGACTTGCCGCAGCCGCACGACCCGGTGGAGTTGGGGTTGTTGATGCGGAAACCCGCGCCCTGGAACCCCTCCTCGTAGTCGAACTCGGCACCAAGCAGGTACGGCATGCTCAGGCGGTCGACGATCACGTGTACCCCATGCTGCTCCACCACCTCGTCGCCATCCGCCGCGTGGTCGAAGGTCATCGAGTATTCGAAGCCTGAGCAGCCGCCGGGAAGAACCTTCACGCGCAGCCCGGAGCCGGGATCGGCCTCGGTCGCGAGAATCTCGCGGAGCTTGTCACCGGCAACGGGTGTGAGGGTGATCATCCAGCATCCTCCAAAGTGTCCACACCGCGCGTTCATGCGCGAACCGGAGTGTGCCACGGCATGCGGATGGGGTCCACTCAACCGGCTCCGATCACACTCCAGTCGGCGGTGGTCGAGTGACCCGCGCGGTCCCGGACCCGTGCGTGCAGGGCCAGAGTGCCCATGGGAAGGGCAGATGCGCGGATCTGGAGGGTGTACGGGGTGATGCGCGCGCGACGGGTCATATCAACGCCGTTCACGGTGATGGTGGTGCGTGCCGGGTCGATTCCGGTGCCGCCCGTCTCATCGGAGTACCGGATGGACAGCACTCCACGCACCACGTCGTGGTCTGCCGGCGTACGCGCCACAATGCGGGGGGCGCGACCCGGCACCTGTCGCCCGCGGGGGCTCGTGGGGATGGTGCGGCCGCCCCATGCAAGTGCCGCCAGGGAGGTGGCAAACAGCGATGTGGGCTGGCCTGATGCCACCCGCACGCCCCCATCAGCACGTTGCAGCCCCTCCAGCGCTGCCAGCGGGCTCCCTCCTGATGCCCACACGCCGCGATCCGGACGCTCCCCGAGCGCTCTAATGGCCAGCACGGCCCAGGCGGTGGGCACGGCTGCACGGGCGAATGTGCCACCAGAATCCCGAAGCGACAGCAACCGAGCACGGGCGGCCACGAGTCCCGGGTCGCGCACGCCCACGCGGGCGGCCCGCAGCGCCTGCATCACAGTCGCCGTGGTCACGACGTCGGATTGCGGCGCACCGGTGGCAGACCAGCCGCCGTCGGGCAACTGCAGCGATTGAAGAATTGCCACCGCGCCCGTCACCCGGGGGTCATCGGGCGGCACGGCAGCAGCAATCAAGGCCATCGCGCCCCACGCCGTCACCGCGGTGCCCCCCGGAAATGAGCCATCCGCCGATCGCTGGGCCGAAACCCGGTCGGCCATTGCCGGATCGAGTGTGCCCGCGGCCCTCTGGGCGATCGACAGCCGGAGCACATCACCGATGGCGTCACCGGGGAGCGCCTCAACGGCGTCCCCAAGCCCGAGACCGGCTCCGTGCCAGGCCGAGGGATCCTCACCGGCACCCGCCACGGCCATTGCCGCCCACGCGGTATCCGCTGCCTGGCCCGCACCCGCTGGCCCGATGGCGCCTGTGAGCGAGTCCTGCCGGGCCGACAGGTGATCGAGCGCCTTCTCAAGCGGGGAGGCTGCTGCGACAGGGGCGATACCCGCCGCAACGGCGAGGGTGATGATGGCGATGGCGCGGCGCATGCCCAGAACCTTGCCCGACCGCGCCGGACGCGGTACTCCGCACTGTCGCCGGATGACCTCGCCGCGAAGGCGGGCTACGGCGGTGCCACGGCCGCTCAGGGGCGGTCGGCCCCACGCGCGCCCAGTAATTCCCGAAAGCGCGTTGCACTGCGCAGTGCGAAGTCGCCGTGGTTGTTGTTGAACACCACCGCCACCTCGCCTGCCGCGCGGGCCATGTCGATTACCGGATCGATCCACTCCCCCAACTCGTCGTCGGAGTACTGCCAGTCGAAGCGCTCGGCCACGGTGCGGCTTCCCTGCCAGGTCGCCGCATTGCGTCCGTGCAGGCGCAGGTATGCCAGGCCCGGGGAGGTGACCTCCACGATGGGCGGCATCGCGCTTGCCACGGCAATCCGCGGGGCATCAACACATACCCATGCCGCATCGCGCTCGCCAAGCATCTCCACCGCCGCCTCGCGCTCGCCCGGTGCCGTCCACGAGGCGTTCCTGAACTCCACGGCGGTGCGAAGGGGTGACAGGCGCTCGATGATGCGCCCGATCTCTGCACGCTGCTCAGGGCCCGATGTCACATGCGGGGGCAGCTGCAACAGCACCGACCCCATCTTGGACCCAAGCGGTGCGATCACTTCGACGAATGCATCAATGACCGCATCCCGCAACTCGCGCGACGGCTTGCGGATGCGCCCCCGGCCGTCGGCCTCGTATGCCAGCTCGCGCAGCGGCGCGGGCAGCCGTGCCGGATCGGCTGCGTGCCCGCTGATCACCTGGTTCGCCTTCACATGAAACCGGAAATCATCAGGTGTGCGCTCGGCCCACCCGTCCACGGTCGATCGGCGCGGAATGGCGTAGAAGGTCGCATTCACCTCCACCATCGGAAATTGCGATGCGTAGTACCGCAGCCGCCCCTCGGCGTCGTTCTTCACGTCGTCCGGGTACCAGCCCGCCTTGATGAATTCGGGGTCGGTCCACGATGCGGTGCCGATGCGGATGTCCCGGTGGCCGGTCACCCCCACATAATGGTCGACAGCACATCCAGCGCATGCGCACCGCGGTGCCAGTGATACGTTCATCATCACCGTCACACAGAGGTTCTGATGCCCGTTCGCACTATCGCCGCTGTCGCCAGTTGCATCTTGGCCGCCTCAGCGGCAGGCCTGAGTGCAGCACCCTCCCCCACCATCGGCACGGGTTCCCGGACGTGTGTGCTCGGCCCCAGGGCCCCGTGCGACGGGGTATCGCATCCCTGGACAGCTGAATACCACGGCAATCTGCGAGGAGCCTCGTTCCGCCATGCGGATCTGCGCGGGGCTGACCTGCGCGGGGCTGACCTGCGGCGCGCCGATCTGCGTGGCGCCCGCCTGCGCCACGCCGACCTGCGCGGAAGCCGCCTTGAAGGCGCCCGCTTCGGTGTACGGCGTGCGCGCGGGTCGTCATCCCATCAAGCTGAGACAGGCGTGGGTCAGGCCTCGTGTGCCTCGTACGTCGCGGGGGCCCGGGGGGCCGACCTGACAGGCACGGACTTGAGCAATGCACGTATCGGTCCCGGCGGAGGCGTGGGCACAAACGGCGTTCCCACCTCGTTCCAACTCGCCGATCTGACCGGGGCAAACCTGTCCGGGATCAACGGACTGGGGGGCATGTTCGAATGCGCGGATCTCGACGGTGCCAACCTCAGCGGGGCGCGGCTTCAGGGCGCGCGGTTCGACTCCGCCTCAATGCGGGGGGCTGATCTCAGCGGCGGGACCTTCGCCCCGGAGGACCTCATCTTCTTGCGTGTTCCCACGATGTTTCTCTGGGCCGATCTCACCGACGCCACCATGACTGGCGCCGGGTTTCAGGCGCCCGGCGGACTGGGACACAATGACGGAGGGGGCCCGGTCAGTCCATTCTTTCAAGGCGCCAACCTCACGGGTGTGGACATGTCCAATCTGATGCTCGACAACGCGGTGCTCATCAAAGCGAACCTGACTGGCGTGACCTTCGCAGGGGCATCTCTCGTGAATGCGAACTGGGACGGCGCTGTCTTCGCCGGCACCACGTGCCCGGACGGGTCCGTCACCGACACCGGCTGCTGATCAGCCGGGGCGACCGTTGAGCTCGTCCTCCAGACGCGCGGCGTCCTCGGGCGAGATCTCTGGTGCAGGGGCATCGCCCGCTCCCCTGCGGGCCCAGGCCCGGGTGACGAAGGGAATGGCGGCGAGCCCGACGACCACGAGCAGGATCGGCACGATCCAGGCCACGAGGTCAAAGCCCGACTTCGGCGGGGTGGCCAGCACCTCACGGCCGAACTCGGCCACGAGGGCATCGAGAATTTGATCTTCCGACTGCCCCTTTGCCACCCGGGCGGCGATGAAATCCTTGATGTCCCGCGCGGCGGGGGAGTTGGAGACGTCGAGGGGCGTATTGCACGTGGGGCACCGCGTCTCGCGGTAGATCTCCTGTGACGTGATTCCAAGCGCAGGGGTCACCGCTGCGGCAAGGGCGAAGATCGACAGCACCACCGCAAGCGCGCGACGCATCACTTCTCCGCCAGGACCTGATCAAGGGGCACGGTGATCTGCCGGATCTCGGTGACCTGGCCAGTGATGTGGAGCGCGATACGGCCCCGCCTGTCGATGATGTACGTCTCCGGCACGCCGGTGGCCTCCAGATCGCGCTTGCTCGCATCAGTGCCGTCACGCAGGGATGGGTAGGTGATGCCGTACTCGCGAAGGAATGCCAGAGCATTCCCGCTGAGGTCCTGGAGATCGAGACCGAGCACAAGTGCGCCCTTGGCCCTGTACCGCTCCCACGCAGTCTGCAAGATGGGAGCCTCATCGCGGCAGGGGCCGCACCACGACGCCCAGAGGTTGAGTACCACCGGAGTGCCCTTCAGCGACGACAGCGACACCCGTTGACCGGCGGGCGGGAGCCCTGGGCCGCTCACGAGCACCGGGAGCGTGATGTCGGGCGCGGGAGGGCGTTGCCCTGAGACCAGCGCATCGTCAATCGCCGTCGAGCCCCCGCGGGCGGCGAGCCCCACCACGAGCAGCGCGATGATGAGCACCGCCACGACCCCACCCCCGATGAGCCCGATCAGGCGCCGGCGGTCTGAACCGCTGTCGTCCGCCTCGACCATCAGCCGAATGGTGCGTAGGTGGCGCGGGCGGTACCGAGCAGTGAGGTACCGAGAATGGCCTGCATTCCACCCTTGATGCGGCGGCTCGACGGAACCTTGGCCCACTTGCCGGCGCCACGCCACACGGCGGCGCCGCGGTCGAACCGCACCACGGCGCGGCGTGATGCCACAACCGCGGTGGCCCCAATGGAGAGCACCGCACCGCTTCGGGCGCGGCCGCCAGCCGTCGGCGCAACGATTCCCATGCGCGCAGCAGGCACGCCGGATACCCGCACAGCCGAGGGCTCCCCGATGAGCGAGAAGCCCCCACCGGCGTCGAGGCCGACGTATGCACCGCCGGTGCGGGGGTCGGCGGTAAACAGCAGGTCTCCCCCGCCATTGCTGCCGTCAAGCGTCATCCCCGCGAGCCCGAATCCGCTGCCGTCACCCAACCGCACGCCTGCGCCGGTGTTGCCCGACACCACACTGTCGCGAAGCCCGATACGCAGGCCACCGCCGCTCATGATCACACCATTACGGGCGTTGGATGACGCGGTAACCCCCACCAGCGAGATATCCGACGTACCGGAATCCTCGCTGGCGATGCCATCCACCGCGTTGCCAGTGGCGCGGAAACCGGTCACATCGAGTCTGGCCACATCGTCCGCCAGGCGCAGGCCATCCTGCCCCGCCCCGGAGACCGAACCGCCGGTGATGGCGTAGGGGCCGGCCGCAGTCAGCGACGTGAGGCGGATGCCATCGCGTTTGGTCGCCGTCACCACTGCATCTGCAATCACGATGCCGGTGCCCCCGGTCACCGCGATGCCGTCCACGCCAGTGCCGTCCACTGCGATACCGCGCAGCACGATGCCGCCCTCGGCGTTGGGAGGCGTGACATTGATGCCGGTGCGCGCTGCTCCCCGGCACACGATTCCGTCGAGGGTCACTGCTCCTCGCGTGATGTCAATGCATCCGCCGCCGGTGTCGTCGGCGCCGCCGTAGCCCGCGATCACGGCGCTGCCTGGAGGATCGGCCGCGACGGTGAGGTTGCGCTGCGTGATTGCGGCATCGCCATACGTGCCGGCCCCGATGGCGAGTGCCCATGGGCGCGCGTCTGATCCGCGCTGCGCCTGTACCGCACCGAGGGCGTCGCGGATGGCGTCGGCCCCCGACTTGGTGTCGATGAGCGTGCCCAGCTCATCGTGCACCTCAACGGTGCCGGCCATCGGCACCGCGCCCGCCGTGGCTGCTGCGACGGCAAGAAGCAGCGCTGCGGCTGCAAGGCGGCGGGTCAGTCCGACGACCTCGCCGACCCGAGGAGCGCACGCACAGACGCACCGGTGTCATCGCTTCGCATCAGCATCTCGCCCACGAGGATTGCATCAACACCGGCCACCTCGAGGCGCTCGACGTCCGCGCGCGACGTGATGCCGCTCTCGGCCACCACAATTGTTCCGGCCGGCGCGTCCGGCAGCAGCCGCAGCGCTGTTTCCGGATCCACCTCAAGCGTATGCAGATTGCGGTTGTTCACGCCGATGATCTCGGCACCGGCCTCGATGGCGATCTCCATCTCGTCCTCGTCGTGCACCTCCACAAGGCAATCAAGCCCGGCGGCGGCGGCGATCTCCTGAAGTTCCACCAGGCGATCAGGGCTTAAGGCGGCAACGATGAGCAGCACGGCATCGGCCCCGGCAGCCCGGGCTTCCACGATCTGGTACTTCGTGACGATGAAATCCTTACGCAACAGCGGAAGGGCACACGCGGCGCGAGCCTCAATCAGGTCGTCCAGCGAGCCACCAAACCACGCACCCTCTGTGAGCACCGAGCATGCTGACGCGCCAGCGGCCTCGTAGGCCCGCACGATCTCGCTCACTGTCGCGTCGGGACGTATGGGCCCCTTGGACGGACTCGCCCTCTTCATCTCGGCGATGAGCGAGATTCCCTCGGCGATGAGCGCCTCGGAAAACGGTCGGCTGCGACGGGGCTCGATGCGCGCTTCGAGCACCTCGATGGGAACGGCTCTGGCACGGGCATCCACATCCGTGCGGGTGCGCTCGATGACCTGTTCGAGAAAGGTGGACATGTCGGGGGTTCGTACCTCTCTATGCCGCGGGCGCCAGGCGCCCGGTCGTATTGATGAAGCGCTCGAGCACATCGTTCGCCGCGCCTGAGGTGGCGGCCTCCTCGGCGCGCTCCATGCCGTCCTGCAGCGACGATGCGATGCCCGCCATCCACAGCGCGGCGGCTGCGTTGACCACAAGGATGTCGCGCACCGGCCCGGCGGCTCCGCCGATCGCACGCACCAGAATGCGCGCGTTGTCATCGGGACCCCCGCCGGCCAGATCGCCAGGCGACGGCGGCCGGATACCGAGCGACGCCGGGTCGATCACAAACGCATCCAGGCGGTCCTCCTCGATGAGCACTGCGTCGGTGGCATCCATGGTGCTGATCTCGTCAAGTCCGTCGCGGCCACACACCACGATGGCGCGCTCGGTGCCCAGCCCGCGGATCGCCTGCCCAACGCGCTGGATGTAGTCGCGGCCGTTCACCCCGATCACCTGACGGCGTGCCCCCGCGGGATTCGCGAGCGGGCCGAGCAGATTGAAGGCCGTGCGCACGCCCAGCGCCTTGCGCGCAGGGGCCACATGCCGAAATGCCGGGTGGTGACCCGGCGCGAACATAAACCCCACTCCGACCGTCTCAATGCACTCGGCAACCGCCTCGGGGGCGAGGTCCACCCGGGCTCCCATTGCCTCCAGCACATCGGCGCTGCCGCACGACGACGTCACCGCACGGTTGCCGTGTTTGGCGACGTGGGCACCGGCTCCGGCGGCGAGGAACGCGGCACCGGTGGAGATGTTGACCGTGGATGGTCCGCCCCCTGTGCCGCAGGTGTCCACAAGGGTGAGCGACGGGTCGACCGTGACGGTCTCAGCCCGTACGCGCACGGCGTCGGCGATGCCCGCCAGTTCCTCCGCAGTCTCCCCCTTCGCGCGCAACGCGATGAGAAACCCGGCGACCTGGGCGTCCTCCACCGATCCATCCATGATCACGCCAACGGCGGCCTGCGCGCCGGCCCGGCCGATGTCCTCGCGGGAGAGCAGGCGTTCGATGGCGTCGGTGAGGATTGGGTCGGGCACTAGATTCGTGTGTCCAGAAAGTTGCCGAGCAGGGTACGACCCGCATCGGTGAGGATGGACTCAGGATGAAACTGCACGCCCTCCACGGGAAGTTCGCGGTGGCGCAGCCCCATGATGACGTCGCCATCGCACCATGCCGATACCTCAAGCACGTCCGGAAGCGTGGTCGGATCGACCACCAGCGAGTGGTAGCGGGTGGCGGTCATCGGATCGGGCAGCCCGGCGAACACGGTACGCCCGTCGTGGCTGATCTCACTCGTCTTGCCGTGCACCGGCTCAGACCCCCGCACCACGTCGCCACCAAATGCCTGACCGATGGCCTGATGGCCCAGGCACACGCCCAAGATGGGCACCTCCCCGGCCATCTCGCGGATGACATCCAGCGAGATGCCGGCCTCGTCGGGTGTCTTGGGGCCGGGTGAGATGACCACGTGCGTGGGCGTGAGGTCGCGTATGCCATCCACCGTGATGCGGTCGTGGCGGTGCACATCCACCCGCGCGCCCAACTCGGCCAGATACTGGAAGAGGTTGTAGGTGAACGAGTCGTAGTTATCGACGATGACGACGTGGGGGCTGCTCACCAGTCCTCCTGCTGCGCCGCCACCTCGATGGCCCGAAACATGCCCGCAGCCTTGCGCTGGGTCTCCTCGAACTCCGATTCGGCGTTGCTGTCGGCCACCACGCCGGCACCTGCCTGCACGTGGCACCCACCATTACGACACACGATCGTGCGGATGGTGATGCAGGTGTCGAGGTCCCCGTTGAACCCCAGGTAGCCGACCGCACCGCCGTACGGCCCGCGCTTGGTGGGCTCCAGTTCGTCGATGATCTCCATTGCCCGCACCTTGGGGGCCCCGCTCAGGGTGCCCGCCGGGAACGTTGAGCGCAGCGCGTCCACGGCCCGCCGCCCCTCGGCGAGACGCCCCACCACGCTGCTCTCGATGTGCATCACATGGCTGTAGTACTCGACCACCATCAGATCCTTCACCCGCACGCTTCCCGGCTCGCACACACGACCAAGATCGTTACGGCCCAGGTCCACCAGCATTACGTGCTCGGCACGTTCCTTGGGATCGGCCAAGAGCTCCGCGGCCAGCGCCAGATCCTCCGCGCGGTCGCCACCGCGTTGGCGGGTACCGGCGATGGGACGGGTCTCAACCACGCCCTCGGTCACCTTCACCAGCATCTCGGGCGACGATCCGGCCAACTGCACATCGCCGGTGTCGATGAAGAACATGTACGGCGACGGATTCACCGTGCGCAGGCCGCGGTAGATGGCGAAGGGCTCGAGGTCGGTCTGCACTGAGAACCGCTGTGAGGGGACCACCTGAAATGCATCGCCGGCGTACACGTACTCGCGTACGGCCTCAACCCCGGCACAGAACCGGTCGTGGCCGATATTGCTCTCCACCATCCCGATCTCGGCGGGGACATGAGGTGTCGGTACCGGCACCGGGCCCGCCAGACGCGCCTTGATCGCCTCAATCACACCGATGGTGGCCGCGTAGGCCGGGTCCGGGTCAATACCGGTCTGCACCGGGCACGGGGCCATGATGGTGATGGACCGCCGGAGGTGGTCAAACAGCACCACGGGGCCGGTCACCATCATCACCATGTCGGGGATCGCCAGATCGTCGTGCGGTACGTCGGGCAGGTGCTCCACCGTGCGCACCAGGTCGTAGCCGAAGAAGCCCACGGCACCGCCCCAGAACGCCATCTCATTGGCCGGCGGGGCAACCGCCGCATCCAGCACCACCGACTGCACCGCGCCAAAGGGATCCGAGGCGTCGAGCTCCGTCTCGGTGCCGTCGTCCCGACGCATCACCAGACGCCCGCCCTCGGCGCGGATAATGGCCTGGGGATCGATGCCGAGCATCGAGTACCGGCCAATGCGCTGACCA
>Ga0194063_10000160_pt1 | contig 47598 bp, 45 predicted proteins | sample SepL3720m_MetaG_FD_155459 | JGI IMG/M metagenome (GOLD analysis project Ga0194063, IMG submission 155459) | Anoxic zone freshwater microbial communities from boreal shield lake in IISD Experimental Lakes Area, Ontario, Canada - Sep2016-L373-20m | ecosystem: Environmental > Aquatic > Freshwater...
AAAGCAGCGGGTCTCGGCTGACGCCCCCAAGCTCAAGCGAGGCGGCACTCTGAGTTACTCGAACGCGCCCGGCATGTTGAGGTGCCGCACCCAGACATCACGAACATCGTCGAGCAACGGTGCTGGCTTGTCCCCCACCGAAACCACCGTGAGGCTCACGGTGCACGCACCAGCATCTGGCACCAGTTCGAGCCGACACCAACATTCGCTTGGCTCATAGAGATGCACCTCAAGGAGATACGGCGGGTCGTCGACAAGCACCTCGCCGATCCATGAAGTGACCACGAGCAACGCCTCGAACGACTCGGCCGGAAGCGCTGAGATAACGAACGAAGGTGCGTCGTGCTGAGCGCGTTCCGTTGTAGTTGCAGACGTTGTGGTCGTTGTGGCCGGTGCGGCCTGCTCTGCCGTTGGTGCCGTGGCGGCCGACCGAGTCGGCTCCGCCATGTGACCCGACAGGTGCGCCTCAACCGCGAGGTACGCGTCGTTGATAGCGCGCATTTCGTCGGCATCGCCACCTCGATCGGGATGAGCGTGAAAGGCCAAGCGACGGCGCGCCACACGCGCCTCATCGAGCGTTGCTGATCGGTCTACGCCGAGCAGAACGAACGGGTCTGACGCCGACGCGTTCACGCCATTCGCGCGGAGAGTTCGCGGTACCGAGCGCGCACTGCTTGGGCCGCATCGGCAGTGACCGATTCGGACCTCGGCGCCGAACGGGTGGCGCCAAGCCCCCAACGTCGAGCAACCTCTGAAGGGTCAATCTCTTGCAGCACAGCGGCGGCCTGCACTGCAGCGCCCGTGGCCACCGCTTGATCGGCATCGGCCAAGACAACGTCGAGATCGCACAGATCGGCAAACGCCTGCACAGCAGCCATCGAACGCGAACCGCCACCGACCAAAATGACCCGACTCAGATCGGGAACATGCGACCGCAACGCATCGAGACCATCGAGGAGTCCGCACACAACACCCTCAACCGCGGCGCGGGCGATCTGCTCGCGCGTGGCGTCAGAGCGGATGCCGGTGAGCACACCGGTGGCTTTGGGGCGATTGGGCGTGCGCTCACCATCGAAGTAGGGCAACAGCGTGACGCCACCGGCGCCAAGCGGGGCCGCCATTGCCAACGCATCGAGACCTGCGTGATCTATACCGAGCAAACGCGCCACGGTGTCGGTGACCTTGGTGGCATTGAGCGTGCACACCAACGGCAGGTAGCGACCGGTGGCGTCGGCGAAGCCCGCGACCGCTCCGGTGGGGTCGGCCGTGGGCGTGTTTGACACCGAGTAGACCGTGCCCGATGTGCCGAGCGAGATCACCGCATCGCCAGGTTGCACAGCCAGGCCCAGCGCGGCTGCCATGTTGTCGCCGGTGCCCGGCGCAACTACGGCGTCGCCCCATGTGCCCGCCGCCTCGAGCGGGCCAAGCACGCGAGGGACCACGCCTGACCAGTCGAGGTCCTTATCAATGATTGACAGCAAATCCCAGCAGTATTCGCCGGTGGCCGCCGACCAGTATCCGGTGCCACTGGCATCGCCGCGATCGGTAACCATCGCACCGGTGAGCCGATAGGTCATCCAGTCGTGCGGCAACAGCACGTGAGCGAGGCGGGCCCAGTTGTCGGGCTCAGAGCGATGCAGCCACGAGAGTTTGGCGATCGTGAACGCCGCCACAGGCACGCTGCCGCACGCCGCAGCCCAGTCGGCAGCCCCGCCAGGCAACTGCTTGAGCAGCCAGCCAGCGTCGGGTGCCGTCTCGGTGTCGTTCCACAGCTTCGCATCGCGGATGACGGCGCCAGCGCTGTCGAGTGCGACCATGCCGTGCTGTTGGCCAGCCACGCTGATTGCCCCCACCGTGGGAGCGCCAACGTCTTGCCATGCCCCCTCGAACGCGGACCACCATGACTGCGGGTCTTGTTCGCTGCGAGGCGGAGTGGTAGCCGGATGCGGTCGAGACCCAGCGGCCACAACCTCACCGCTGTCGAGGTCACGAACTTCAACCTTGGTGGCCTGAGTAGACGAGTCGATACCGGCAATAAGAGTCATGGCTCAACGCACCCCAAGCAGAAGTTCAGTCACAAGTTGATCGAGACGTTCGTGCCCGTAACCGCGTTCGGCAAGTGCCTGCGGATCGAACGAGGACGAGATGATGTCATTGATGCCCGCTGCCGTGGCGCCCAACGGCGACGTTGGGATCTGCTGCTCGGCAAGGCCTGCCACCATGAGCGCCTCTTGGATGTCGGCGTCGAGTCGAAAGCGTTCGGCCTTGTCGGCCAAGATCTCATATGTGCGCATGCACCCGGTGACGAAGTCCCAAACCCCTTGTTCGTCCTCGGTGCGATACGGGTGCGCATCGAAATGGCGCATCCCCTGCCAGCCCGAGTCTTCGAGCAGTTTCACGACATAGAACGCGTCGCGAACGCCTTCGCTACCGAAGCGGAAGTCTTGGTCGTACTTGCCAACGCGCTGAGCGTTGAGGTCGATATGAAACAGCTTTGAGTGCCACAGCGTTTGTGCCACCGCATGCGTGAAGTTGAGGCCGCTCATCGTCTCGTGGGCGAACTCGGGGTTGAGGCCAACCATGTCGGGCCACTGCAACTCGTTGATGAACGCAAGTGCGTGACCAACGGTTGGCAAGAACATGTCGCCGCGAGGTTCGTTTGGTTTCGGCTCGAGCGCGAACACCATCTCGTAACCCCGCTCGCGAACATACGCGCAGCAGAGGTCTACCGCCTCTCGGTACCGGTCGAGGGCGACGCGCACATCTTTGGCAGCCTCACACTCGAGACCTTCTCGGCCTCCCCACATCACGTAGACGTTGGCTCCCAGTTCGGCGCCGAGATCGATGGCTTCGAAGGTCTTCTTCACGGCGAAGCGACGAACCTTCGGATCATTCGCGGTAAAGGCACCGTCTTTGAAGACGGGTTGGCTGAACAAGTTCGTGGTGGCCATCGGCACCCGCAGGCCGGTCTCGTCGAGCGCCGCACGGAAGCCCTTGACCACTGCATCACGCTCGGCAGCAGACGCACCGAACGGCACGAGATCGTCGTCGTGAAAGTTCACTCCGTAGGCGCCGAGTTCGGCCAAGGTATGCACGCTTCGAACCGGATCAAGCACCGGGCGCGTCTCGAACCCGAACGGGTCGCGACCGCGGTTGCCAACAGTCCACAGGCCAAATGTGAAGTGATGTTTCGGTTGCGGAGCGAAAGACGCTTGGGCAGTCGACATGCCGCCACCGTAGTTGGTATCGCTGTGACCAACTAAGGCCGACGAGGACCGGCTTGGGTGAACTCAGTGCCTTCAGGGTCAGTGGCCCACGGCGCCGTTTCGCCCCATCGGTCCTCGAACACCAACTCCCCGATTGGACGCCTGCGCACAGGACCGTGAGCGCCCTGGGGCTTACCCAACGTGATGCACGCCGAGAGAGCAACGTCGTCGGGAATTGCGAGCAGGGCGCGCAGTTCGGACTCGACCATGTGATGCCACATCGTGAGCGCGCCTCCGTAGCCCAACGCACGCGCTGCGAGCAGCAGGTTCTGGCACGCCGGATAGACCGAAGCACCTTCGTACGGGCTCGCATCGCGATGACGCTGGAGGCACACGAGCACCACAACTGGAGTCTGCTCAAAGTGGTCGACGTAGTGCTGCATCGTTGCGGCCATACGCGATTTCGGAGTGCCTTCGGCTGCACCGGATCCGGTGGTGTAGCCATCGTTGCGTTGCTTGTCGGCCCATCCCGAACGAAACGCTTGCCCCAGCAACTCCTTGGCCGCGACGGCCCGCTCGCCGTCGCGAAGCACAATGAATCGAAACGGTTGACGATTGCTGCCGCTAGGGGCGCGCGACGCGTGCCACACAATCGTGGACAGATCAGCATCGGGGATGGGTTCGTCGCGATACCGACGGATAGCGCGTGTGGTGCGAAGGCCCTCAAGCAAAGAAATCACCCCTGCATCATCGCTGACCAGCCGCATCATCTACTATGCGCGCATGGAAAATCATGCAGACCAAGCGCCGGTTGCCGAGCCTCAGATAGCGAGCGTGCTCACCGAAACCGCACTCAAGCCTCGTTGGCGCCGTATCGCCGAAGTGTCACTCGCCGTCGCCGCATTCGCCGTGGCCGTGCCTGTGGTTGTGAATGGTTTGGCAAGCGCCATCAACAAGGTCGGTGCCTCAGAGTCAATCACCGCCGGCACCACTGCTGGCTCCGCCCCAACTGAGACCGCCCCGCCGGCCAACATTGCTCAGCAGATTGTCGGCTCTGTCATCACTGAGCCGCCATCAAACGAGCCAGCCACTGCCACGCCCACCACCGTGGCCGAAGCTGCGGGCGGCAAGCACTCGCACGGCGCGGCAACACCCGAGCAGCCGCTGACGCACACCGAACGCACCGAGTTGGCCGACCAGCTCGTGGCCGCACGAACGGCCGCACTGACATACCCCACGGTGGCAGATGCACTTGCCGCTGGCTACACGATGGTCACCACGTACTTGCCGCTCATCGGAGCGCATTACATCAAGGGCGCCATCATGGACGGTACGTTCGACATCACCCAGCCCGAGATGCTGCTCTACGACGGCACCTCGCCAAAGAGCAACATCGTTGGCCTGTCGTACTACATGTTCAGCGACACCACACCCACTCCGTTTGCCGGACCGAATGATCACTGGCATCAGCACATTGGGTTGTGCATCAGAGATGGCGTCGTGGTTGGCGGCGAGCAGTTGTCGGCCGAAAAGTGTGCCGCTCGCGGCGGCGCCAAAGCTGGGCTCAACAATGGCTGGATGATCCACGCTTGGGTTGTGCCGGGCTGGGATAGCCCAGAGGGCGTCTTCAGCCCAGAACACCAGGGCCTGGTCGCCAACCTCGACCCCCACTGACCCCACTCACCATCCGCTCACAGCCTTGCATGGGCGCGATTTGGGACAACTGCTGTCCCAAATCGCGCCCATGCGGGCTGTTTCCGGTTCGCGGCGGCGAGTCAGTGGCCGGTGAAGTTGGGTGTGCGCTTTTCCATGAACGCGGTCACGCCCTCTTGGAAGTCGTTGGTACGAAATAGCGGCAACAACTGCAAGAACACGTGATGCACGTTTTGCTCGAATGTCTCGGTTTCGGCAGCGCGCATCATCCGCTTAATCGCGCGCACTGCGAGCGGAGCGTTGCTGGCAATTTCGGCAGCCATCTCGCGGGCCGATGCCTGTAAGTCGGCGTCAGCGACCACTCGGTTCACGAGTCCGAGTTCGAGCGACTCGTCCGCCAACAAGGTGCGCGCGGTGAACGCAATCTCGGCCGCCTTTGCGTAGCCCACCATGCGCGGCAACAACCACGTGCCACCGCTTTCAGGAACGATGCCGCGCTTGGCGAAACCAGGGGCCAACTTTGCCGAGGTTGCAGCGATACGAACATCGCAACCAAGGGCAATGTCGAGTCCGTAGCCCGCGGCGCCGCCATTGAGGGCGCAGATCGTGGGCGTGTCGATGTTGTGCAGCACGATCGGCGGAGCATTGCGGATGTCGAACTCGCCGGGGCTTGAATCGAGCGTCCCCATGCCTCCGAGCGATCCCTTCGGTGCGCTCATCTGCGCGGTCAGATCGAGACCGGCACAGAACGCCCGGCCCGCGCCGGTGAGCACGATGCAACGCACGTCGCGGTCGCGATCGGCCTCGAGTAAGCGCTGAGAAAGTTGGTCAAGCATCGCCGAACTGATCGTGTTCAGGCGTTCTGGCGCATTGAGCGTGATGGTGGCGATGTGGTCGGCTACGTCGTACAGAACTTCAGTCATGTTGGCAACGGTAGTCGGGCGCGTCGGTCTCACTATGACCCGCACCCATCCGCCCGCAAAGCGTCAGCGCACGGCTACCGTGCGCTGACGCTTGCTGGAGCGGGTGGAGGCAACGGGTAACGCTGCAGTCGTTGTAGCGTCGGCGTGTATGAATACGCCTGCCGCTGTACCCCAGCCCACGTTGTCGACTGACACCACAAACAGTTGCGAGATCTTGCTGGTGCGCCACGGCCGGTCGGCCGACATCATCCCCGGATCTCCCGAATCGGCCGACCCGGCCTTGCATGTCGAGGGCGAGAAGCAAGCGGCGTTGCTGGCCAACCGTCTCGCCACCAAGAAACTCGATGCGGTGTATTCGTCGCATCTTGCCCGAGCGCGCCAGACAGCAGCACCACTGGCCGCGGCACGCGGCCTTGTCACCGGAATCTTCACTGATCTTGAGGAGGTCCGACTGGGTGACTGGAGCCACGGCGAGTTCCGACGCCGCGCCGCAACCGCCGATCCCGAGTTTGTTGCGTGGAGCCGAACCGGCAGATGGGACGGCATCCCAGGCGCCGAAGGCGACGACGTGTTCCGCACACGCGTTGCCGCAGTCATCAATGAATTGGCCGTACGTCATTGCGGCGAATCGATCGCTGTCGTTGCCCATGGAGGCACCATCGGGTGCTATCTGGCCAGCGTGTTAGGTATTCATCGCTCGCTGTGGATGACGGTGGAGAACACCAGCATCAGCGTGGTGCGCATCGCTGACTCAATTCCGACGGTGGTCGCCGTGAACGACTGCCACCACTTGTACGACCCTGTGCTTGGTCAGTGACCGCCGAGGTACGCAGCTTGAACATCGGGATCGTTGAGTAGTTGATCGGCTGGAGCGCTCTTCACAACATGACCCGTCTCGAGCACGTAGGCACGATCAGCGCGTCGTAGCGCCTGCGTAGCGTTCTGCTCAACGAGCAAGACCGTGGTTCCCTGCTGGTTGATCTCGGTGATGATGTCGAAGATCTGAGCAATCAGCATTGGGGCTAGCCCCATCGAGGGCTCGTCGAGCAACAGCACTCGAGGCCGAGCCATGAGTGCGCGGCCAATGGCCAACATCTGCTGTTCGCCTCCCGACATCGAGCCACCGGCTTGTGTCTTTCGCTCGGCCAAACGCGGAAACAGTTCGAAGACACGCGCCAAGTCGGCACTGCGAGTGTTCGACTTGCGGTCCTTGCGGACGTAGCAACCCATCTCGAGGTTCTCCATCACCGACATACCGGGGAAGATTCCTCGACCCTCAGGTGCCTGAGAAATGCCAATCTCGGTGCGCTTGTGAGCGGGCATCTTGGTGATGTCTTTGCCCTCAAAAATGATTCGCCCTTGGGCCACGGGCCGCACGCCGGAGATGGTCTTCAGCGTGGTGCTTTTGCCAGCGCCATTGGCACCGATGAGGGTGACAATTTCGCCTTCATCGACCGTGAACGAGATGCCCTTGATCGCTTCGATACGACCGTAAAACACGTGGAGGTTCTCTACTTCAAGAAGCATCGGCCGGCTCTCCGAGGTAAGCGGCGATGACCGCAGGATTTGCACGAATTTCGGCGGGTGAGCCTTCGGCGATCTTCTTACCGAAGTCGAGCACCACGATGCGGTCGGTAACTCCCATGACCAAGCTCATGTCGTGCTCGATGAGTAACACGGTGTACCCCTGATCTCGAATGGAACGGATGAGGCCCATCAACTCGATCTTCTCGGCGGGGTTGAATCCGGCTGCTGGCTCATCGAGACACAGCAACTTGGGGTTCGTTGCCAAGGCCCGAGCGATCTCAAGTCGGCGCTGATAGCCGTACGGCAAGTTGCGCGCGGCATCGTCGCCGCGATCGGCGATACCCATGAACTCGAGTAACTCGAGTGCCCGCTTCAGCCCCTGCTTTTCTTCAGCCTTATGTTTGGGCAGATGCAACATCGCCGACAGAACACTGCTGGTGTGGTGCGCATCGGCACCAACCATCACATTCTCGATGGCGGTCATATCGGGAAAGAGGCGGATGTTCTGAAAGGTGCGGGCGATGCCAAGCTTGGTGATCTTGTGTCGCTCGGTCTTGGCGAGGTTGCGGCCTTCGAAACGAACCTGCCCAGCAGTTGCTTGGTACACGCCGGTGACCACGTTGAACAGCGTGGTCTTGCCGGCGCCGTTTGGACCAATGAGTCCAAGGATCTCACCTTGCGCGATCGAGAAATCGACATCGCCAAGCGCAACGAGTCCGCCGAACTGCATGGTCACATGGTCGACCTCAAGCAGTGGCTGTTCCATGGGAGCCTCCTTCAAGATCTGGGTCGCCTTCGCTCACGTCGACGAACGCTGGCACATCAGAATCACGCGGCTTGATTCGCGCCCGAAGTTTGCGAGGGAGCAGACCTTGCGGCCGGAACACCATCATCACCATCAAGACCACACCGAACCAGAAGTAGCGGCTGGTGTTGAGGAACCGCAACCGCTCGGGCAAATAGCTCACGGCAACGGCGCCGAACATGACGCCCACCATGTTGCCAGGGCCACCAAGCACTACAGCAGCGAGGAACAGAATCGAGAGTTTCAGTTGGAAGTTGTCGGGGTTGATAAAGCGCACGTTTGAGGCATACAGCGTGCCCGACAACCCGCCGATGCCCGCACCAATGGCGAACGCCCACAACTTGAACTTGAACGTTGGCACACCCATGAGTTCGGCAGCATCTTCGTCTTCTCGAATAGCAGTCCAGCTTCGCCCAACCCGACTCGATTCGAGTCGACGCAAGAAAAAGAAGACCACGATCACAAACGTGACGGCGAGATAGTAAAACGCGATGTTGCGTTCTTGGATGGTGCCCGAGAATTTGATCGGCCCAATGTTGGGTGGCGATTTGATGTTGCCGATACCGCTCTGCTCGCCCATCCACGACGATGACTTGGCGAGCAGGCGAATAATCTCACCGAAGCCCAACGTGACGATGGCCAGGTAGTCGCCGCGCAAACGCAAGGTTGGTGCGCCGAGCAACAGACCCGCGAGCATCGAGATGCCAACCGAAAGCGGAATCGAGATGAGCCATGGAATCGTGGCGTGCTGCGATGTGAGAATGGCAAGCGAATAGGCGCCCACTGCATAGAAGCCGACATAGCCAAGGTCGAGTAGGCCAGCCATGCCGACCACCACGTTGAGCCCGAGCGCAACGAGCACATAGGGAATGATGATCATCGCGAGTAGCGCTGTGAAATCGGACGAGGTGGGGATGATCGGAAGATGCAGGCTTGGCAACAGATAGATGAACACCACCAACACCAACACCAGCAGGGCCCGAGCAGGCCGCGGAAGTGCCTTCCAGCGAGTTTCGATGGAGCGCCGGCGGCGCGCGGCTGCGATGAAACGTGAGCCAAACACCGACTTGGCTGCGGCGGTGGGCGGCGGTGTGGAGCTGATGTCTTGGCTCATGCCTTACTCCGACCCAGTGATTCGCCGAGCAGACCACTCGGACGGACCATCAACACCAACACCAAGGTGACGAAAGCAGCGACGTTGCCGATGTTCTGGTCAGAGCCGAACAGGCTGGAGCCCCAACTTTCGATCAAGCCAAGCAATAAACCACCAAGGAGCGCGCCACGCACGTTGCCAATGCCACCGAGCACAGCTGCCGTGAAGGCTTTGACGCCGATCGAGAAGCCCACGTCGTAACGGGCGAACGGTGTGTGGATTTCGTATAAGAACGCTGCACCGCCAGCCATGAGGCCACCGACGAGAAAGGTAATCAAGATGATGCGGTCGACGTTGACGCCCATCAACTTGGCGGTCTCGGCATCTTGCGCCACCGCACGAATGCCACGGCCAACGCGGCTCTTGCTCACGAACAGCACCAACGCCAACGCCATGACGGCGGCGCCGACCACAACGATGACATTCGAGTTGTAGACGTCGGCGCCGAAGATCTTGAACAGTTGTTCCTTCTTGAAGAACTTGGTCAACGCATATTCCTTGCGGCGCTGCGGACCCCATTCGCCGACGGCCTCAGAGATTGCGAAGCTTGCGCCGATGGCAGAAATAAGGAACACCAGTCGTGGTGCATTGCGCTGACGGAGCGGGCGATACGCAATCCGTTCGACGAGCACCGCAGAGAGGCCGCCGATGAGCACGGAGACCAAGAGACACAACGCAAGAACGCCAACGAGTTCCCATCCGGTCTTGACCGGATCTCCACCGCTGGCGAGGCGCTGGGGAATGTTGAGCACCTCGATGGTAAGAAACGAACCAAACGCCGAAAGCATGAACACTTCGGAGTTGGCAAAGTTGATGAGGCGCAACACGCCGTAGACCAACGTGTAGCCAAGGGCAACCAGCGCGTACACCGCGCCGAGCACAAGGCCCGTGATGGTTGACGGCCAAAATCTGGAAAGAAAACCAGCGAAAGTCAAAAAGCCCCCTACGGACAAGGTCACTGAACTGTATTGAACGAGCCTCACTTGAGCAAAAAAGGGGTCGGGACCTTGCGATCCCGACCCCGAATTTCGTTAACTCAACAACTGATCAGGGAATCAAGCCCTTAGAGACCAGCTTGCCAGCTTCAACAACCGTGTAGAACACGGCCGAGCCGGCTGGCTCACCAGTGGCATCAAACTTGATTGGCTTGGTGATGCCAGGTGCGTCGTATGCGTCGATGAACGCAGCCATGTCGGCGCGGGTGACCTTGCCGGCAGCAATAGCGGCGAGGATGACCTGTGCGCAGTCGTATGACTCTGGCGAGTACAGACCTGGCACGGTGCCATAAGCGGTGTTGAACTTCGCAGCGAAGTCAGCGTTCACGTCTGGTGGTGCACCGGTGGCGGTGAGGTACGCGCCGTCGGCTGCTGCGCCGGCACCAGTGATGAATGCTGGGTCGAGCGAGCCGTCGCCGGACACGAACGTTGCGGTCACGCCAGCGTCACGAAGCTGGGTGAGCAACTTCGAGGCCTCTGCGTAGTAACCGGCGTAGAACACCGTGTCGACGCCAGCGTCCTTCATTGCGGTGACAGCGGCCGAGTAATCGGCAGCCTTCGGGTCGATGGTGGCATTAGCAATGTCGAGTTCTGCGAGACCGGTACGAACCGAGTCGCCCAAGCCCTTGCCGTAGTCGGAAGCATCGTCGATGACACCGACCTTGGTGGCCTTGATGGTGCCCTTGATGAGCTGAACGACGCCTGGGGCCTGCTTGTCGTCGTTGGCCAAAATGCGGTGGAACATCTTCCAACCGTTGGTGGTCAACTTCGCGTTGGTGGCCGATGGGCTGATCACTGGCAAGCCAGCGGTCTCGAATGTTGGCATGGTTGCCTTCGACTCGCCTGAGAAGCCAGGTCCGATCAGAGCAATGATGCTGGCGTTGTTAGCAAGCGTGGTTGCCAATGGTGTTGCCTGGGCTGGGTCGCCCTGTGAGTCTTGCTTGTCGAACGACACTTTGCAGTCAGGGTTGGCTGTGTTGAAGTCGTCGATGGCGATCTGGGCGCCGTTGACCATGTTCTGGCCGAGCGCACCGTTGTCGCCCGAGAGGGCACCGAGGTAGCCAATGGTGATGCCGTCGCACTTGACGCCAGCGGCTGCGCCAGTGGTCTCAGCGGTTGATGCACCGGTGGTGCCTTCGGTGGTTCCGGCTGGTGTCTTAGCGTCGCTGCCGCAAGATGCGATAACGAGTGCCATTCCGAGTGTGGCCGCTGCTAGGCGACCAAGCTTTGATTTCTGCATGTGCTGATTACTCCCCTTTTAAATACCGGCATGGCGAAAGTGCCATGCCTTACTTGGTAGTGCCTGAAACCCTAGCAGCATCGGTAGTAGCCCCGAATGGCATGCCTCGGCGGCACCACGTCACTGGTGCGATCCGGCTCGACTCTGCGCACTACGGTCGTCCGCATGACTACCGCTCCCGCCTCATCGGCCACCGGACGCCCAGCGCCACTCAAGACCCGAATCACTGAGATGCTCGGCATCGACTACCCCATTGTGCAGGCGCCCATGGGCTGGATCGCCCGGGCGCAGTTGGCCTCGGCCGTTTCGAATGCGGGCGGGCTCGGCATCATCGAGACCTCATCGGGCGAACTCGACACGGTGCGCAACGAGATCATCAAGATGCGCCAACTCACCGACAAGCCATTCGGCGTGAACATTGCCCAACTGTTTGTGCGTGACCCCTCGATCGTGCAGTTCGTCGTGGACCAAGGCGTCAAGTTCGTCACCACGTCGGCTGGCGACCCCACGAAATACACCGCACAACTGAAAGACGCCGGCCTCACCGTGTTCCACGTGGTTCCAACATTGGCCTCGGCGTTGAAGGCCGTGGCGGCGGGAGTCGACGGCCTCGTTGTCGAAGGCGGCGAAGGCGGCGGCTTCAAGAACCCTCGCGATGTCAGCACGATGGTGTTGGTCGCGCTCATTGCCTCGAAGGTCGACGTTCCTATCGTTGCCGCCGGCGGCATCTGTGACGGACGCTCGATGGCCGCAGGCTTCGCGCTCGGCGCACACGCAGTTCAGATGGGGACGCGCATGGTGTCAGCAGCCGAGTCGCCAGTGAACGACAACTGGAAGAACGCCATCATCGCCGCAGCCGAAACCGACACGGTGTTCCTCAACCGTTTCTCGCGACCAGGCCTGCGCGCCCTGCGTACAGAACGCACCAACCGACTCGAGCACGTGGACCACGTGGACATGAGTGAGTTCGGCACCGCGACCGACCTTTATTTCGGTGGCGACATGGAGTCGTCCATCGCACTCACGGGCCAAGTTGCTGGTCGCATCGAATCGGTTCGGCCCGTGGCCGAGATCTTGCACGAGACCATCCGCGAGTTCCGCGCCGTGGCAGGCGAGTTCGCTCAGTACGCATGATCCACCGATAGCGAGCATCGGTTCGGTACTGTTTGCGGACGCGGGTGGAGACCGTGCTTTTTGGCGTACGCGTCCGGAGGTCCCCGCATGAATTTCGAAACACTCAAGAAGATCCTCACCTACCTCTCGATCGCGTTCGTGGTCATCTCCGTGTGGACCGATCCATCGGGCAGCGTTGGCGCTGCTGAGAACTTCTTGAACTCGGTTGGCGGATTCTGCTCCACGGCCATCACAAAGGGCACCGTGTTTTTGAAGAACCTCGCTACCTAAGCAAGCGTTGCAGATGCCTGCCGGTCGTTGAGTTCGGGCATTGCCGTAGCCGACGACGTGCTGAGCCACAGTTGAACCGTTGCCAGCCACAGACCCGTTGCTAACGCCACGTGAATCGCAACTAGCACCACTGGCACTCCAGTGAAGTATTGGGTGTACCCAACCGCCGCCTGGGCAATGGCGAGCACCATCCATGAGGTAAGCGCGTTGTCGAGTACCGCGCGATCGGCATGAGCTGTTCGCAGCCGCCACAACAGCACGATGGCCGCAGCGATGGCACACAACACTGAAATGCTGTGCACGCGGGCCACCGTGCTAATTGCCACTTGGAAACGCTTGGCCGTTTCGTCGCCTGCGTGCGGGCCTGCTCCCGTCACGAAGGTGCCCGTGACCAGAGCGAGACCGGTAAGCACACCAACGACTCGCACGCCTGAGCGCGTGCGGTCGGTCACCGCAGTGCTGCGAGACGCATGATCGGGTTCTCCAGCGCGGCGAACCAACATGGCGCCGAGCGCCACCAACACCATCGACAACAAAAAGTGCTGTTGGTTGGCAAACGGGTTGAGGTGCGTCAGCACCACAATGGCACCCACTACGCCCTGCATGGGCACGCCCAACGCAATGAGCGCCGCCAACGTGGTGAGATCGCGACGCCGTGGCCGTCGTCTGAGCGCACCCAACACCGCAACAATGACCACAACCATCACAACGCCGGTGAACAAGCGATTGATCTGTTCGATCGCACCATGCACCGTAGAGACATCGACAAACTTCGAGGCGTTGCAGTTGGGCCAATCGGAGCAGCCGAGACCGGAGCCACTGAGCCGCACCGCAGCGCCTGTGACCACAATTGCGAACAACGCCGCCAGAACAACAACAGAGGTCTTGCGATACGTGCTCGGGTTCATCGCTGAGAATCGTAGACGGTGCGTCCCGTGTTCGGCTTGGCCGCCAATTGTGACTACGGTCAAATCGTGCTCAGTAGCTACGACGACTTCCCGATTCACCAAGCGTGCGTGCCCATCGCCCACTCGGCGACACCCGATCCCAACCACTACGACCGCTATTTCTTCAACGGCTATACAGCCGACGGAGCGGTCTATTTCGGGTTAGCGATGGGCTTGTATCCCAACCGCCATGTAATGGATGCGGCGTTCAGTGTGGTGCGCAACAGCGAACAGATCAGCGTGTTCGCCTCAGCTCGCGCAGCCAGCGATCGACGCGACGCAACCACCATCGGCCCCATCAAGGTCGACGTAGTTGAGCCACTCAACATTTTGCGACTGCATGTCGACGCGCCCGAGCAGGGCCTGCGCGCTGAACTCACGTTCACGTCGTCGTCGCAAGCCATCGAAGAACCCCACTTCTTTCTGCGTGCAGGCGTGCGCACGTTGTTCGACTACACCCGGCTCACTCAGTTCGGGTCATGGTCGGGCTGGCTCGAGGTCGATGGCGAACACATCGATCTCACCAACCTTGGCGTCACTGGTTCGCGAGATCGTTCGTGGGGCGTTCGTCCCGTGGGCGAGCCAGCGCCGATGGGCGCGCCTGTTGGGTGGCCACAGTTCTTCTGGCTGTGGGCCCCGGTGAACTTCCCCGAGTTCTCCACGCACTTCGATGTCAACGAACACGGCGACGGCAGGCGGTGGCATGAGGTCGGCGCACTCGCCCCAAACGGTGAGGCCCCTGAAGCGATGCGCACGGTCGATTACCGCGTCACGTGGCAACCCGGCACGCGTTGGGCGACAGCGTTCGAGTACGACCTTGTGTCGTGGTCGGGCACAGTGGCCACCGTCACCCTCGAGCCGATGTACCACTTCCATATGAGCGGTATCGGCTATGGCCACCCGAAGTATGGGCATGGCATTTGGCGCGGCGAGTTATCGGTAGAGGGCGAGCGCATTTCGTTGCCAGTGGGCACGCCGCTGTCTCGCGAGAACGTGCATGTGCAGACACTGTGCAAAGCCACCTATCGCGACGACAATGGCCGCTCCGCACAAGGCACCGGCATCCTCGAGCAACTTTGCGTGGGCATGCACCCCACGGGCCTCACCGGCATCCTCGACGGTTACCAGCCAGCGTAAGCAAACCGAGGCGCGGCTACCGCTGCATCAGGTATGACGGATGGTCATTCCGCCGTCGACCGGAATCACTGCGCCGTTCACAAAACTCGCCGAAGGCAAGCAGAGGTTGAGTGTCATGTGGGCAACCTCTTCAGGGTCGCCGTAGCGCCGCACGGGAACACGGCGCTTGGCGTAGGTGGCCTTCGCTACCTCTTCGATACCCGAGGTCATCCCGGTATTGATGGGCCCTGGGCAGATGCAGTTCACGTTGATGCCGTGACGCCCGAGCTCTACGGCGAAGCTCTTGGTGAGCCCAACCACACCCGCCTTTGACGCGGCGTAGGCAGACAAACCTGCTGTCGTGACGATGGCTTCGGTAGACGCGATGTTGACCACGCGTCCGGCACCGCTGGCTTGAAGATGCGGCACACACAGTCGAATGATTCGCGCGTGAGCCGTGAGGTTGATGTCGAGGGTGGTGGCCCAATTCGATTCGAACGAGTCTTCGTCTTGGAACGCAGAGTTGATCATCGAGACACCAGCGTTGTTGATGACGATGTCGATGCCACCGAACGCCGCGACCACTGTTGCGACCATTGCTTTGAGGGCATCGTGATTGGCCACGTCGGTGACGACGCCAATTGCCGCGTCGGGTCCGTGGGCGTTGATGATCTCGTCGACAACGACCTTCACGCGCGCTTCGCCGATGTCGACGACCGCCACACGCGCGCCTTCGTCGGCGAACAGATGCGCTGTGGCGCGCCCCATGCCTGATGCGGCGCCCGTAACGATGACGCGTTTGCCCGCGACTGAGCGGGACAGCGAAGTTAGGCGCGCCATGTGCGCTGACCTTTCGCTCCGTCGAGGGTCATTTGCTCGCTCATTCGGGCATCGGGAAATGAATGCCAGGAATACCCGACTTCCACTGTTCGAACTCGTTGGGCAAGATGCCCTCATACGGCGTGCCGGCCTGTGGAAAGTCTTTGTTCCACGAGAAGTGACTCGGCGGAATCTGCCATGCGCCGCGGCTGGCTTCCCAGCCGCCGTCGACAAACAACGTGTGGCCGGTGACGTAGCTGGCTGCTTCGCTTGCGAGGAACAACAACGGACCGCGCAGATCGGATTCGGGATCGCCGAGTCGGCGCATTGGCGTGCGGCTCTCGATCCATGGCGCCATGCCCAACATCTCGAACAATGGCCGAGTCATCTCGGTGACGAAGTACGCAGGAGCGATTGCGTTGACGCGCACGTTGCGATCGGCCCACTCGACGGCGAGGTGTTTTGTCATCTGCAACACGGCGCCCTTGGCAGCCACGTACCAAGGGTTCACGAACTCGCTGCCGCCGCTGCCAAGGATGGACGAAATGTTGATGATGGAACCACTGCCGCGCTGCAGCATGTGTGGGCCGCATTCGCGCATGAACGCCCACACACCGAACAGATCGACGTCGACGACGCGACGGAACGTCTCGTGATCGCTCCACTCGCTGGGTAGGCCGCGCAAGTCGCTGATGCCGGCATTGTTGACCAAGATGTCGATTCGACCGTGCTGCTCGATGGTCTCGGCGACCACTCGGCGAACATCGTGTTCGTTGGTGACATCGCCCGCATGACACGTGACCGTTCGACCGTGACGTTCGCGCAAACCCTTGGCGTTCTCTTCGAGAAGCTCGGCGCTTCGCGCGGTGATTGCGATGTCGGCCCCGTGCTCGGCGAGTACGTCGGTAAACGTGAGGCCGAGGCCCATCGAGCCGCCCGTAACCAAGGCAACTTTGCCCGTGAGATCGAACATTGACATGTCTGCTCCAATCGATGCGTCGTCTGCGGAGGCGACGCTAGAGCAATGGGCCAGGTCAATGTCGCAGCGAAGCGAGCACCTGCTTGTAGCGTTGGTGCTTAGTGAAGAAGCAGACGGTCGAAGAGCGGCGTAAAGAGATCCTTGAGACCACATGCGAAGTGGTGATCGAACGCGGATTCGCCGCTACCCGAATCGCCGACGTAGCCAAGCGGCTCTCGGTCTCGACCAGCCTCATCCACTACCACTACGACTCGAAAGAGCAATTGCTCGCCGAGGCCTTCAGCCACTACGCGCGCAAGGACCTCGCCAAGCTCGATGCCGAGATCGAACTCGCGCCAACAGCGCTCGCCAAACTTGACCGCGCTATTCAGGACTACGTTCCCGAGGGCAGCGGCGACATGGAGTGGATGCTCTGGATCGACGCGTGGGGCGAGGCGCTTCGAAACCCCTTGATGAAGCGAATCAGCCAAGAACTCGACGAACAGTCAGCGCGCCTGCTGCAGCGAGTGCTCAGCGCCGGCGTCGCCTCGGGCGAGTTTGAGTGCGCCGACCCAACCGCAAGCGCATTGCGCCTCACCGGGCTCATCGATGGTCTCGCCATTCAGTTCGCCGCTCACGATGGTCTGCTCACTCGCGATGCCTTCATCGATCACGTGCGTTGGCTTGCCGCCGCCGAAGTTGGTGTCGATATTGAGGAGTTCGACGCATCACAGTCGGCGGTGCGCACCGCGAACAGATCGCTCTCGCCTGCCACCGATCTCGAACTGCGTCAACTTGTCGCCCGGTATTGCGATGCAGTGCAGCGCCGCGACCCCAACGACTGGGGTGCCACGTGGGCCAACGACGCGTCGTGGGACCTTGGCAATGGCAAGCCCGTTGTGGGCCGCGCCAACATCGTGAAGTACTGGCTCAAAGCAATGAAGGGCTTCGACTGGGTCGTGCAAGTTTCGCCGCTTGTGGTGTTTGACATCGACGAAGACATCGGCGAGGGCACCGGCCGCGTCACCGTGCAAGAGCGCTTTCGTACGGCCGACGGTACGAGCGGCTCGCTACTCGGTCTCTACCACGACAACTTTGTGCACACCCCGCAAGGCTGGCTGTTTGCGAGCCGCCGCCTCGAGGTCATCGAACACGTGTAGCACACGTCACGCAGCGTTCATTTAAGCGCGCCGCACCTGCCGCCGATACTTCATGGAGCCTCTGAACGTGTCGCCTGGCCACGGTGATTCAGCTACGGCTTCACAAGGAGTCGAGCACCATGAACCGTTTCATCTCAAGGAACCCGCAACGCGGAGCGCGCTCACTGAGCAAGCGATCTGCACTGAAATTGGCAGTGTTCCCGTTGGCCGTTGTTGCACTCAGCGGATGCAACGCCGTGATGATCGGCGACAGCATCTTCAACATGTCGCGCACGGAGCTCGGCGGGTTCGTCGACGCATCAGACGGCCGCGGCGCCGACAACGCTGGCCTCAACGGAGACCCGCTCACTGGGCGGCAGGCGATCGAATCACTGACCCCAGCGTTGTCCCCGAAGGGTTGGCTCGTTATCGATCTCGGCACAAACGACGCTCGCTCACGAAAGACAGCTGACGCATTCCGCCGCTTTGTGCGCAACACCGTTGCCCGCCTGAAGAACGACCGATGTCTCGCTTGGGTCGTTCCCTACAACCCACAGTTCCCTGAGCGCTCAGCGCAGATCGAGTCGGCGTTGCGTGCCGAGATTGTCGCGCAGCCATGTCACGCGCTGATCGAGTGGGGACCGTGGGTGCACGCCAACCCTGGCTTGACTGTTGACGGCATCCACCCCACTGCCGAAGGCAAACAGGTGCTCGCAGCGATGATCGTCGCGGCCACCAACTAGCGACGCACTCCGCCTAAGGACGCACTTCGTAAAACGCGTTGACCGAGTGGTCGATGTCGAGTTTGCGGAACGAACTGAAGCCCGCTTTTGCTGCCATCTGGCGCGCCGTGTTCTCGCTGAATCCCAAGGTGCCGAGGCCTGCGCCATCGGGGCTCGACATTGCCGACGACATGCACGACAACACGCTGATGCCGTACATCAATGGAGCCATCGGGTTCTTGCGCGCGTTCTCCATAAACGTGTCGTGCGCCTTGATGTCTACGAGCAGCCATGTGCCGTCGGGCTTCATTGCAGCACGCAGTGACTCCATCATTTGCTGCGGGTGGGTCATGTCGTGAATGCAATCGAAAGTGCTGATGAAATCGACTGAATGATCGGCGGGCAACGGCGCGTTTCGCGGATCGTGGAAGCTGGCGTTACTCACGCCCGACTCAGCAAGCTTGGTAGCCGCACGGTCGAGTGCGTACTGCGAGATGTCGTAACCGGTGAACGTGCTCTTGGGGTAGGCCCCCGCCATCAGCAGCACTGCGCCGCCAGCGCCGCAGCCCACATCGGCCACAACAGCCCCGGCGGCGAGACGATCGGCCACACCATCGAGCGCGGGCAGAACCACCGGCAGCAAGAAGGTCTTGTTCCATGGTTCGAAACTGCGCTCAATGCCGATGGCGCCGGCGCAACCGTGACTGTCGTAGTTATGACCAACGCCCGTACGGAAGCTCTCGGGCATGTCGTCGAGCGTGGCCATGGTCTGCGGCAAACGATGGAACATCCCCATGCCGTAGGCCGGGTGCTCAGGCGAAGCAAGCACAGCTGCAGCCTCTGGCGACAACGAGAACTGCTCGTGCTCATCGCAGTCGATGATGCGCGCTGCCGCTTGGTTGTACGCCCACTCGCGAACCCAGCGCTCGTGAAGCTCTAACGACGAAGCGAGCTCGTGCGAGGTCAGCGGCCGATCTGCAGACTTCATTGCGGCGTACAGGCCGAGCTTGTCGCCGAGGTGGATCATTCCGGCGGTGACCGCACCCTCGAGTTTGGTGAACACCTGGTACGAAAACATCTTCAACTTGTCGGGATCGGGGCTCGACGAATTACCCATTGCGTTTGTCATGTCAGCAGCCGATCAGTTGGAGAGGTTGATGTAGATGTGCTTCGACTCGAGGTAAGCGTCGAGCGCATACGGGCCAAGCTCGCGGCCGATACCGCTTTGCTTGTAGCCACCCCACATCGTTTCGCTTGGGGCTGGCTGACTGTCGTTGATCCACACGACGCCGGCTCGAATGGCTTTTGCCGTGCGTAGGGCGCGGCTGATGTCGCGGGTCCACAGCGCAGCCGCAAGGCCGTACTCGGTGTCGTTGGCCAACGCGATTACCTGATCGATTGTGGTGAACGGAATAACTGTCATCACCGGCCCGAAGATCTCTTCACGAGCGATGCGCAACTGATTTGATGTGGCTTCGAAAATGGTTGGCGGCACGAAGTAGCCACCGCTCAACGCCGGGTCTGTAGGGCGCTGACCCTCGAACGCAAGTCGCGCCTCGGTGCGACCGATGTCTACGTAGCCCTGCACGCGATCTCGTTGCACTGCTGACACCAGCGGACCCATCGTGGTGGCGGGGTCCAACCCGCTGCCAAGTTTGATCGCCGAGGCAAAGTCGGTCATCTGCTGCATCACGTCGTCGTAGATCGACGCCTCAACGAACACCCTGCTACCCGCCGAGCAGACCTCACCTTGGTTGCCGAACACACCGTTGCACGTTCCCGGAATTGCGGTAGCAAGGTCGGCATCGGCGAACACGATGTTGGGGCTCTTGCCGCCGAGTTCGAGCGTGACTCGCTTGAGCTGATCGGCACAGGTTCGCTGAATGTGTTGGCCCACCACTTTCGATCCGGTGAAGCTGATCTTGTCGACCATCGGATGTGTGAGCAACGCCTCGCCAGCGCGGTTACCCACGCCGGTCACCACGTTGACCACGCCAGCCGGAACGCCCGCAAGCTCGGCGATGCGCGCCAAGCGAAGTGCCGTCAACGGTGTCTGCTCAGCGGGCTTGAGGATCACGGTGCATCCGGCCGCTAGCGCGGGGGCCATCTTCTGCGCGGCCATCATCATTGGGTAATTCCACGGAACGATGAGGCCGCACACGCCAACCGGTTCTTTCACGATGAGGCTCATCGCATCGGGTCCCACCGGAGGGATGTCGCCGCTGATCTTCGTCGCCCATCCGGCGTAGTACTCGAACATAAACGCGACTTCGTCGACATCGCCGTAGGCATCACCGATTGGCTTGCCACAGTCGCGCACCTCGAGTTCAGCAAGCTCAACACGTTGCTCGCGGACGAGTTCGGCCATCCGAAACAGAATGCGACTGCGTTCACGCTCAGACACCGCACTGCCCCACGTGCCATCGTCGCTCGCCCGCCTCGCGGCGCGTACGGCGAGATCGATATCGGCGGGACCCGCGGCGGGCACCGTTGCGAGCACGAGACCCGTTGCGGGGTCGAGCGTGTCGAGGGTGGCGCCGTCTTGGGCATGCACCCATCGGCCATCAATGAACATCTTGAGCGTGTCAGCCATGGCTGCACGGTAGCAAGGGTCTACCGCGTGCGCTCGGTTGCTGGCAGATGCTCGACGTCGCCGAGCCGGGTGAGCGCAAACGTGTACCCGTCGCCTAACGCCAGCGCCTCAAGGCGAGTGATCGACGCATGACCAAGCACAAACCGATCCCACTCCCACGGTGTCGGCTGCAGGCCAAGCAAGTAGCTAATGATGGCCGAATTGGTGCCAGCGTGGGCGACGAGGCAGAGACGCAGATTTGGATTGTCGATGCGCCACACAGGGAGCTCGCAATCGACTGGCTCGATGCCGCGCTCGGCAAGAAACAACCCGCATCCCTCGCGGATACGCGCAATGAAATCTCGGTTGGCTTCGCCGCCGAGATCGGACAGTCCGTGCCAGCGTTCGTGTGACAGCTTGCGGCGCTCCTCGGCAAACGCTGCGTCGGCCTTTTCGCGAGGCGTGCCTTGCCACACAGGGCTTCGAATCTCTCGCAGCCAAGCGTTAACCACTTCGTCGCGACCCAGCGCGCTGTACAGCGGCGCCGCCGTCTGACGCGCCCGCTCGAGCGGCGACACCAAGATCTCATCGAACGGTTCGACCGCAAGAACCTTGGCCATGCACTCCGCTTGGCGATGCCCGCGTTCGGTCAGCGGAGGAAAATCGATATTGAGACCATCGACCACCCACTCGGGTTCGCCGTGTCGTACAAGCACTATCTCCATCGCTGAACCAATTTCATTACGACTGATGGTAGGTGACAACGCCGCCACGCCGAGAACACGTGAAGCGATAAGGTCGCGACGTGGATCATGAACCTCTGCCGACGCCAGTGCTGTCGCAGACACCCCAACCAGCATCGCCGCGCTACGCCGCTGCTTGGTACCCCGATCCCACCCACCGTTTCGAGTTTCGCTACCACAATGGCCGCGACTGGACCGGCGACGTCTCAACCGATGGCCATCGCTACGTCGACCCGATCTCTGCCCAAGCCGCAGGAGCCGCACCCCGCCGCGACGACCCAGCTACCAATGGTTCCAATGGTTCCAATGGTTCCAACGGCAAAGCAGTTGGCGCGTTCGTTCTCTCGCTCGGCGCGCTGTTTCTCGGCTGGGTCCCATTCCTGTGCGCCTTCGCAGTCGTGTCTGGAATCCTTGCGGTGGTGTTCGGATTCCGTTCGCTCAGCGAAATTCGCCGATCCCAACGCCGCGCCGGCCGGGGTTTCGCAATTGCTGCGCTCATCATCGTGCCGTTCGGATTCGCGGCGAGCGGCATGGGCATTTGGTTCACGGCCGCCGCCATCCGTGACTTCGATCGTTTCGTGAACATTGGCGCGTACACAGTCACTACAGAGCGATGCGAAGTCACCAATGGCGTCGCCCATTTCGTTGGCTCCATCGCCAACGACTCCACCGAGCCGCACGCGTATCACGTGGAAGTCGAGTTCCTGAGAGCCGGCACCACCAACGTCGTTGGCTCGACAACCCTTGACCTACCGCTTACCGAGTCGGGCAGATCAGGGCAATGGTCGGTAGCCCAACCCGTAGCGGCCGAGCAGGTGGACTGCCGAGTCAGCGCAGTGACCGGACCACTGCCGTTCAACGGCCTCTAACGCACATATCGACACGGCCCCGTGCAGCCACCGTAAGCTCCGGACCAAATCGCAGAACTTACTGGGGGTATCCAATGGATCTCGGACTGTCGGGCAAGAAGGCAATCATCACGGGCGGCAAGCGCGGCCTCGGGTTCGCCACCGCAACGCTGCTCGCCCAAGAAGGCTGCGATGTCGCAATCTGCGCGCGCGGCGATGTCAGCGAAGCCGTGACATCGCTCGGCTCGCATGGCACCCGCGCATTCGGGGCTGGCATCGATGCCGCCGACGCCGATGCCTACAAGGCATGGCTCAAAGAAGCCATCGAGCAGCTCGGCGGCTGCGACATCTTCGTGCACAACGTGTCTGCGGCAAGCGGCCGCGGCGAGCAAGCATGGATCGACAACCTCAATCTCGACGTGCTCGGCTTGGTTCGCGCCCAGTCGGCAATCGTGCCTGCAATGGAAGCGGCCGGCGGCGGATCAATCGTGTGCATGTCAACCATCGCCGCTCAAGAAGAGTTCGCTGGCCCCGGCAGCTTCGGCCCGATGAAGGCCGCGATGACCGCCTATGCAGCAAACCTGTCGCAGGCCCTCGCGCCCAAGGGCATTCGCGTCAACGTGGTCTCGCCCGGCCCGGTGTTTTTCGAGGGCGGCAACTGGGACACCATCAAGACCCACATGGAGTCGTTCTACGACGCCACAATTGCCAAGATGCCCATCAAGCGGCTTGGCCAGCCCGCCGAGGTCGCCAATGCAATTGCGTTCTTGGCCTCGCCTGCGGCCAGCCTGATCACCGGCGCCAACCTTGTCATCGACGGCGGCTACACCAAGAGGATCAAGTTCTAGGTGGCACGAATCAACGCCTATCTCGTGACAGGCGGTTGGTGGCACGACTTCGATTTTGCTCGACTCGAGCTGTTGAAGTTGCTCGCCGAGGACGACCGCATTCGCGTGCAGGTCGCCCAGAACTACAACGACATTGCCGCCATCTCGGCGTGCGATCTACTCATCTCATACACGTGCAACGTGCGGCCGAATGACGATGTGCAGCATGCATTACGCGATTGGGTGCAAGCCGGTGGCCGATGGTTCGCTCTGCATGGCACCAACTCGGCCATCGACCCGCCAGCTGCTGGACTCGGCAAGGGTTCGTTCGCCACGCCACGTGCATTCAACGTCTTTGCCGACACGCTCGGCAGCCAATTTCTGTCGCATCCACCCATCGAGCCCTACGCCGTCACCATCTCGCCGGGCGCCGAAGCTGACCCACTCGTGGCAGGCATCGAACCATTCCATGCCGACGACGAGCTGTACCTCTGCGAGTACCACGGGCACATCGAGCCGCTGCTCGAGACCCGCTGGCACGGCAACTCTGGGGCGGGCTTCGTCGAAGCCGACTGGTCCATCGACGACCCCCGCCTCGTGATGTATCGCCGACCGCTCGGCGACGGCTGCGTGCTGTACTTCACGCTCGGACACTGCCGCAGCCATTACGACATGATCGCTCCCCCGTTCAACGGCATGTATTGGCCAACAATCGAGCGAGGCTCCTGGGAGCTGGCGCAGTACTACGAACTCCTTCGCCGCGGCATTGCATGGGCCACCCAGCCCGCAATCGATCGAGCCGACGTCGCTAGGCGCTCGAAGGACCCTCGCTGATGCTCGCCGGTTTGGTTACCGGAACCCGCCGGTTTGAACTCGTTGAGGTTCCCGAACCACTGCCGCGACCCGGAACCGCGGTGGTGCACATCACCCGTTGCGGAATCTGTGGCACCGACGTGCACGGGTTCTTGTCTCACGAGGCATACAACCCCGCAATTTGCGGACACGAGTGGGTCGGGGTTGTCACTGCCATAGGCGCCGACGTAACCAACACCACCGAAGGCGAGCGCGTTGTGGCCGGCGTCGCCCCCCCATGTGGGTCCTGCGCCGAATGCCGGGCCAACCGAAGCGCCTATTGCATCGCTGCGTTCTTAGGCATGGTCGGCCGCGATCCACTCGCCCCACCGCACGGCGGTTTCGCGCCGCGCATCTCACTCGACGCCAAACGACTCATCAGCGTTCCGAGCGCTCTCAGCGACGACGCCGCGGCCATGGTCGAACCAGCAGCCGTGGCTCTGCACGCCGTACTGCGCACTCCACCTCGCGCCGACGACACCGTTCTCGTTCAGGGCTGCGGACCAATCGGGCTGTTGGTGCTGCAATGCATTCGAGCATTAGGCGTGGGGCGCTTGATTGCGATCGAGCCCAACGAGCGACGACGCGTTCTTGCACTCGCGTGCGGCGCCGACGAGGCAATCAGCCCTGACGATGCGGTGACACAATTCGCGCGGCGCGGCGCAGACATCGTGTTCGAATGTGCAGGCATCGCTCCCACGGTGCAGAGCGCGGTAGACCTCGTGCGGCGCGGCGGACACGTGAACCTGGTTGGTCTCGCCAGCGGCAACGCAACGGTGTCACCCGGATCGTGGCTCATCAAAGAGGTCAGCGTCATCGCCTCGCTCGGCTATGTGCATCACGAGTTTGGTGAGGTCATCAACCTGATGACCGATGGCTTGGTCAACGTGCTGAGGTTGCACGATCGCACCGTGTCATTGCACGAGTTGCCGATGGCCATCGCCGAACTCGCCGATGATCCGTCGAGCGCCACGAAGATCTTGGTCGATCCGCAGCGCTAGTTTCTCAACACTCACTACAGCACGCAGTGCCGCTTACGACGTAGGCGTTGGCGTTACGGGGAGCACACAGTCGGTGGTGGTGTAGGCCGCAATACGGTCGAGGGCTCCAGTCACGTCGGCGCTGTTGAGGTTCTTCAAGTCGGCTTGCAACTTTGGGTCCTCGCTGATGCCACTCGTGTCGTAGTCGTGTGCGGCCAGCAGAGCATCGAATTGGACCATGAACTTGTTGGCTGCGTCGAGGTCGGATTTGATGTCGGCGGGCGCCCGCTCGACCAACGTCTTCAGTTGTCCGATCAACAGCTTCATCGCGGCCTTTGACTGCTGGGCGTTGGTCGCCGCCAAGTCGTTACCAAGCGTTTCGTTGGCCTTTCTGAACGCAATGATCAGCGTGCAGAAATCTGCTTTAGAAGCGGCATTAGCCGAAACCGAACCACCACTACCAACGGTGCCGCTGCTTGAACATCCGGACAGCGCCAGAACCACGACTACAACAATTGACCCGAGTGCCTTCATACGCATGGGAGCACCCTAGCCATCGACCACAGTTGCCTCACAGCACCCGCTCGGATAGACCCGCCGGTCTACGAGGTCGACGACACCCATGCTGCGAAGACCCGCGAATAGTGGCCGCCTGCGGCCAGCAGTTGCTCGTGCGAGCCATCTTCGATGAGTCGGCCGTCTTCGAGTACCAGCACGCGATCGGAGCGCATTGCGGTTGAGAGTCGATGGGCGATGGCGATGATGGTTCGCCCCTGGGCCAAGCGCTCGAGCGCCCTCGCCATGCGCACTTCGGTCAGCGCATCGACCGACGAAGTGGCCTCGTCGAGGATCAGCACATCGGGATCGGCAACCGACGCGCGGAGCAGCGCTACGAGTTGACGTTCGCCCGCCGAAAGTTGCGTTCCGCGCTCACCCACGCGAGTGAGCAAACCGTCGGGCATCGTGAGCAGCCAATCATCGAGGTCGAGCGCGGTAACAGCGCGTTCGAGATCGGCGAGTGAAGTTCCGGGTAGCGCGAACTCAAGGTTGGCCGCGATGGAATCGTCGAACAAAAATGGCTCCTGTGGCACCACAACCAAACGCTGGCGCAGTTGCTCGTTGGACACGTGAGTCAGCGGAACACCACCCAACCGGATCTGACCAGCGACCGGATCGGCGAGACGAGCAAGGAGGCGTCCGAGCGTGGTCTTTCCCGAACCGGTAGCGCCGACGAGGGCTATCTGCTGCCCTGCTGGAATATGTGCGCTGACGTTGAAGAGAACCGGTTGGTCATCGCCGACCTCGCCCCTGGTGCGGTAGCCAAACGTGACGTCGCTGATATCGATCGACAACGGACCATCGGGCAACGCAACAGGCTGCAGCGCCTGAGGCGGCCCGACCGGAAGGTCGAGCACCGCGAGTAACCGTCGCATGCCGGCCACTGCGGTTTGTGTCTGGTCGAGCACCTCAGTGAACTCAGCGATGGGTTCAAGGAACCGGTACGTGAGGAACACGAAGCCAACCAGCGCACCAGCCGTGAGGCCTCCGGCGGAACCCCGAGCAACACCAACGCCAACGACAGCGGAAACGGTGAACGCACTAAAGACCTCACCGGATGGAAACAAGAACGCGCCGATGAAGCCGGCTCGAATAAACGAATCGGCCCGTTGCTTGGCAACCAACTTGGTGCGCGAAGCAAGTACTGGTCCAGCACCGTACGCGCGCACTGTTTCGGCCCCGGTGACCAACTCGGTGACGCTGCCCAAGAAGTCGGCGTTCAGTCCTCGGGCTTTGCCATACGCATCAACGAGATGGCGCTGCACCGAACGCAATACCAGAGCAAGTGGGGCAGCAACGCCTAACGCGATGATGGCCAACAACCAGTCGTACGAGAGCATTACGGCAGCGACAATCACCATGAGTGCGCTGTCGAGAATCCATGCGAGTCCGCCCCAAGAAAAGAACTCGGCAAGGGTCTCGACATCGGAGGTGACTCGCGCAACCAGCGCCCCACGACGTTCGTCGTTGTGATCGGCAATGCTCAGCCGGTGGATGTGTCCGATCACACGAACCCTGAGCTCATACAGCGCCCCTTCGCTACGAAGGCCAAGCCGCTTCACCGCAGCCCGCTGGGCGAGCGACGTGACCACAATGGTCGCTGATGAGATCGCTGCCAGCACAGCGATGACCCGCATGTTCACGCTGTCACGCACAAAACCATGGTCGATGGCTTGCTGCACCACAATCGGAATCACTACTCGGCCAGCCGCGCCGATGATCGCCAGCAACATCGTGAACCCGAAGCCTTGACGAAGGAGCGGCGACTCACGAACGCCTCGACCCAGAATCTGCGCGGCACCCATGCGGCCGCCAAGTTCTTCATCCATCACGAGTCCTTTCGCTCAGGTGCTTCGAGCGATGCCGTGATGGCTTCACGATCTACCTCGAATGCTTCCATCAACGATCGGTAGGTCTCGTTGGTCTCAAGCAACTCGGCGTGAGTGCCAGTCGCCGCGATAGAGCACTCGTGCAAGAACACCACATGGTCGGCCAACGCAATGGTGCTTGGACGCGATGCAACCATGAGCACCGTGGTGTCGATCAGCTCTGAACGAAGGTTGGCAACGACCCGGGCCTCTGTGGATGGATCGAGCGCTGAGGTGGTGTCGTCGAGCAACAACAGCGCTGGCTTGCGAACCAGCGCACGGGCGAGCGCAACGCGCTGACGCTGACCGCCGCTGAGGCTGACCCCACGTTCACCGACCTGCGTGTCGAGTCCCTTCGGCAGCTCGGCCACAAACTCACGACCCTCTGCACAGTCGAGCGCCGCCCAAATCTGCTCGTCGGAGAACACAGACCCAAACGCAATGTTCTCGCGCAAGGTATCGCCAAGCAGAAACGCCTCTTGCAACACAATCGAGCGGTCACCCGCAGCAACCGCCACCGAACCGGCTGAAGCACTGAGCAATCCAGCTGCGAGCCGAAGCATTGTGGTCTTGCCTCCACCGGTAGTTCCCACAACGGCAACCGTGCTGCCTCGGGCAACATCGAGCGAGACATCTGCAAGCACGGGTCGATCAGCTTCGAACGAATACGACACATGCCGAAACGACACCCCGAGATCGGCGGGCGCAACGGCCAGCGTGTCGGCAGGGTCGGGCATGAGATCTTCATCGAGCACTTCGCGCAGCCGCCCCCAACCTGCCAGCGAATGCGGCAACGCCGACAATGCAAAGCCGATGAGGCGAAGCGGGAACACGAGCAGCGTGAACATGTAAATCATGCTCGCCAGCTCGCCAACGGTGAGATCGCCCGAGCGGATGCGATAGGCGCCGAGCACGATGAGACCAATGTTGGCGAGTGCCGGAACAGCGTTGAGGGCCGAATCGAAACTGGCTCGCACCAGCACGGCCGACGTGCGCGCACCACGCAGGTCGGCTGCTATCGATGCAAGCCGTTGGGTCTCGCGTGTCTCGGCACCAAAGGCCTTCACCACGTGCACACCCTCGAAACTCTCGTGCACAGCCGCAGACAACTGACCAAGATGATCTTGAGCCGCGGTGAAGTGGCGATCGACTCGATGTTGATACGAAAGGTTGAGTGCGATCAATATCGGAAACACCGCGATCGAGAACAATCCCAATGGCACGTCGATGTAGATCAGCCACGCAGCCGAAACGACGATGAGCAACACAACGCTGCTGGCGTAGGGCAACGGGGAGATCACGTCGACAGCGGCATCGACATCGACACCTGCACGCGCAGCAAGTTCGCCTGAGGCTCGTTGCTGATGCCATGACACAGGCTGAGCAACGAGTCGATCGATGATGTCGCCGCTGAGTGTTTCGGCGACGCGCCATCGAGTGACACCGGCCATGCCGCGGCGAACAACCACGGCTACCGCTCGCACCATGCCCGTGCCGACGACAAAACCCAAGCCCACCCACACAGTGCTGGCGGCCACATGACCCTCTCGAAAGCGCGGATCGATGACGTGATCAATGATCCAACGCAGAACCACCGATGAAGCAACGGTGCATAACGCAAACACCCCTGCAGCAGATACGGCGATGATGAACGGCTTGGGGTGAACGCGAACAAGGCTGCGAACAAGTTGGCCTGCCGTGCGCCATCGCTCGACCCGCGAACGCGGCAACGCGGTGTCAGCGGCTGTCATGCCCTCTTTCTAGCTGCTGAGGTCACGGCTTGGCCATCAAATCGCCATCAACGCGACTCAGGCCGTAACGTACGGGTCGTGAACAACCTCAATGTCGCGCTCTTATTCACTCGCGTGTACTTCGGTCTCGCTTTTGCCTATCACGGCTACAACAAGTGCTTCGGACCAAGCGGGCTCAAAGGAACTACGGGCTGGTTCGCCAGCCTTGGCCTGAAGTGGCCACACTGGCAGGCTCGAATCGCAGCCACCACCGAAATGAGTTGCGGCATCATGCTTGCGGTTGGTCTCGCTACGCCCTTTGCTGCGAGCGGCATGATCGCAACCATGATCGTGGCCATTGTGCTCACCCACTGGAAGGTCGGCTTCTTCATCTTTAAAAAGGGTGAGGGCTGGGAGTACTGCGCGTCGATCGCGGTCACCGCGTTGGCCATCGCCACCATTGGCTCAGGCAAGTACTCGATCGACCATTTGCTGCACAAAGACGTACAGAACTGGACCGGAATGGCGATCGCACTGGTGCTCGGCATCGGCGGCGCCGTGCTGCAGCTCGCCGTGAGCCGTGAGAAGTCCTGAGCAATGACTGAAGACGTGCAAGTACCAAGCGCCAAGCAGAAGCTGCGCACGTCGCAGATCGTGACGCGCACCGCAGTCATCGTGTCGGTGCTGTTCATTATCGGCATGTGGGTCTACGCGTATGGCTTCGCCACTCGTCAGGCTGGAGCCAAGATCAGCGATGTCGAGTGGACCAAGCGCGCTGAGCAGATCTGTATTCAGCGCAACGGCCTACTCGAGAAAAATGCCGATGCCGTACGCAAGATCACCGATGGCAGCCCACAGGCCGTAGGGAGAGGCGTGGCCGCAGCCACAGACATCATCGAGGTCGCCCAGAACAAGATCATGGAAGAGTTGCCAACGGTTGCGCTCGACCTCGAGTTGGTCAACAAGTTCGATGAGTTGTACCGCGTGTACATCTCCGATCGTCGAGCTACAGAGATCAAGCTTGCGAGCGGCGAAGAAGCTGAGCTCAACGAGACCATGCTCAGCGGCTCGCCGGTTTCTGCAACCATCGCCGACTTCACTAGGCCCAACCTGATGAACAGTTGCTCAGTACAAACCCAGTACTAAGTACTGAGTACTCAGTCCACTGCGTGCCAGCCACGCTCTTCGGTCCACCGTTTCACCACGCGAGCCGGGCTGCCTACAACCACGCTGTAGTCGGGAATCTCGCCGGCAGGCACCACTGAGTTTGCGCCCACAACAACGTGTTTGCCGATACGAGCACCAGGCAACACGACCACGCCGTAGCCAAGCCACGAACCGTCTCCGATGGTGACCGACCGCTCGGGCATCGACTGCTGCGAAATGGGCCGGGTGATGTCGCGGTAGTCGTGGTTCTGATCGGTGATGTAGACGTGGTGGCCCGTCCACACATCGTTTCCGATGACGATCTCGAAGTGGCCCACGATGCCGCTGCCCTTGCCGATGAGACAACGGTCGCCGATCTTCACCACCGGATCACTAATGCACGCCTGCCCCGGAACCATGCCAGCAGACAACGTGACCTGCGGCCCGATCATCGTGCCGCTGCCGATGTGAATGAACTGCTCGTTGAAGATGGTGTTGGTCGGAAAGCAGATCACGCTGCTGAGCCCGAATGCGCCGAATCGCTTCCCGCGCTTACTGTGCGGCCCGATGGCGGCCGATTCGATGGCTGTTTCCCACGCCCAATGCACGGCTTCGCCGGTGGCTCGTTTGACGATGCCTCCGAGGCGGTTCGAAAGGGTGGGCGACTGTGGCGGACGGTCAAGCACTGCGTGCACGCTACTCGCCGAAGCGACGCGAGCGATTACCCTCGCAACCCATGGGGCACATCAAGTACGACGTGGATAATGGCATTGCAACGATCACGATCGATCGCGCCGAGAAGAAGAACGCGATGACCTACGCGATGCTCAGCGAGTTCATCGAGACCGTCTCTCACGCTGCGTCAGACACCACCGCTCGGGTCATCGTGCTCACTGGCCGCCCCGGAGCATTCTGCGCAGGTACCGATCTCGCCGATCTTGCCACCATCCCGGGCACTGAGCGCGGGTTGCGCGGCAGCGCCGACGACCACGACAAATGGTGGCCCCTGCTGCAGTGTCCGCAACCCACCATCTGCGCCATCGACGGGCCGGCCGTAGGCATGGGCGCCGAGTTCACCTCACAGTGCGATATTCGCATCGCCACACCCAACGCGCGTTTCGCGTGGAACTTTGTGCACCGCGGACTTGTGCCCGACACCGGCGCCGGCACGTGGCTACTGCCCCGACTCATTGGTCTGCAGAACGCCTTGCGCTTGCTCTATACCGGCGAGTTCGTCAGCGTCGAGCAGGCCCTCGAGCTTGGCTACGTGTCGCAGGTTGTCAGCAGCGAGTCGTTGCTCGACACGGCGTACAACCTTGCAGCAACCATCGCCACCGGATCGCCACACAGCCAACGGCTCATCAAGTCGCTCGTCTACGAAGGCATCACCAGCAGCGTCGACGATCACATGCAACGCCACACATCGGCGATGAGCGCATCGTTCAAAAGCGACGATCACCGCGAAGGCGTCGCCTCGTTCCTCGAACGTCGCCCCGCAGCATTCACTGGCCGCTAACCAACCGCCCCACACCCAACCCACCGATCACCTGAGGTAACACGATGACGCTTGTTCAGACCCCCTTTGGCCCCATCCGCGGCCTCGACCGCGATGCGACGCACGTTTTTAAAGGCATCCGGTTCGCTACCAGCCAACGTTTCGCCGAGCCACAACTGGTCACCGGTTGGAATGGCGAATACGACGCAACCTCGTATCAGGCTCAGTGTCATCAGACCCCCGGAATGATGGAGCAGATGCTGGGCGAAGGTTCGCTGGCAATGTCCGAAGACTGCCTCTTTCTCAACGTGTACACCCCGGCTTGCGACAGCAAGCGTCGACCTGTGCTGGTGTGGATTCACGGCGGTGCCTTTGTAAACGGCAGCGGATCCACTCCGTGGTACGACGGTTCAGCATTGGCGCAACGCAGCGACGTTGTAGTCGTCACCATCAACTACCGGCTTGGCGCGTTCGGCTACCTCGGCGATCTCAACCTGGGCACGCATGACCAGATCGTCGCTTTGCAGTGGGTGCAGCAGGCCATCGCCAGCTTTGGCGGCGACGCCGACAATGTGACCATCTTCGGCGAATCGGCGGGCGGCTCTGCGGTCGTGGCCCTCCTGGCCGCGCCGTCGGCTGACGGACTCTTTCATCGCGCTTGGGCGATGAGTCCATCGATCGCGCAGTTGCGTAACGCTCAGCGCGGCGCCGAGGCCGAAGCGCAGTTTCTCGCAGCCGCTGGCGTGTCCTCGCGAACTGAAGCCGCAGCGTTGTCGCCCGAAGCAATGCTCACCGCCCAACAAGAGTTGCTCAAAGACGTGGGCGCCGGGTTCTCTGGCTTCTCGCCGACATCGGGCACCGATCTCATCCCTACCTCGATCCGCTCGGCGGCATCGGCCAACCCCACGCCGCTCGTTCTCGGCACCACCCGCGACGAAATGCAGATGTTCACCACGTTCAACCCCGAACACGCGAAACTCGATGAGGCTGGTCTAGAAACCATGTTTGCTCACCGCTTCGGCGACGAAACGCCGTCAGCATTAGATGCCTACCGAGAGCTTCGGCCGAAGGCCTCGAATCCCTTACTCGCTTCAGCAATGCTCACCGACGAAGTCTTTCGAGTGCCTGCATGGCGTCTGGCCGAAGCCCGCAACGCCACCGGTACAGCCACGTGGATGTACTGGTTCACGTGGGCATCCACCGCCTTCGGCGGAGCGCTTGGCTCGTGCCACGCGCTCGACATCCCGTTTGCCTTTCACAACTTGCACCGCAAGGGTGTCAACGCATTCACCGGCGAGAGCGACGAACGCACCGCTCTTGCCGATTCATACTCCGATGCCATCACCGCATTTGCGCGCGAGGGCTCGGCGTCTTGGCCTGCTTACACGCTCGACAATCGCGCCACCTTGAGATTCGACGCCACGTCGACAGTTGTGCACGACCCAGAGCAGGGAGTCCGCTCGTTGTGGGCGGCCCGCTCAGCAGGCATGTAGCGCGCCCATCGCAACCGACTCGGCGGCCTCAGAGGTAGCATTCTCCAGCGGATCGAGCAATTTTTGCGGCGCCGCTCCCCGGAAAGCGTTTCAGACAATATGTCATCTCAACCCCAGTCGGACGACGCCACAACTGGCGACTCCGTCCCCTCGATTTTCGGCACCAGCAAACAAGACGTGCGCCGAGGTTGGATCGTTCACTGCGCCACGGCACTCGGCGCCGTATGCGGCATGCTTGGAATCATCTCGGTGCTCGACAATGCGCCCAAGGCGGCCCTGCTCTGGCTCATCGCCGCTCAAGTCCTCGATGGCCTCGATGGCCCCGTTGCCCGAGCGTGGAATGTGCAGACCTCGGTGCCGCGCATCGATGGATACATCCTCGACCTCGTCATCGACTACGTCACCTGCGCAGTCGTGCCGGTGCTGTTCATGTACAAGTTCCACATGGTGCCATCGCACGCATCGCTAGCAGTTGGTGCGTTCTTGTTGTTCTCGTCGGCGCTGTGGTTTAGCCGCACCGACATGATGACCGATGATCACTGGTTCAACGGGTTCCCCTCGGTCTGGAACCTGGCCATCCCCACGATGTATCTCGTGCAGGGCACGAACGGCACATCTCTCAATCGCTGGATCAACTTTGCGGTGCTACTCATCTTGGCGCTTTCGCAACTGACCAACCTCAAGTTCGTGCACCCTGTGCAGGTTCGCAAATTCAGGGTGATGACATTGGCCTTCTTCGTGGCATGGCTTGTGGCCATGTTCTGGGTCACGCTCTTACTCCCAGGCGACGTGAGCTTGTTCGCTCGTGTTGCGCTGATCCTGCCGGGCTTCTATCAACTGGGCCTGATGATCTGGCGCACGTTCTTCGCCGCGCAAACCGATGGGCCGTCAGCCAAACGAGTTCTTGTCGGCTCCTGATTCAATGGCGCCACCCTCGCTTCGCATCGATCCAAACGGGTCACTCACCGACGTTGACGGATTGTCTGTCGGGCACTATCAACGCATCGGCCGTGGCTGGCGCACCGGCACCACCGTGGTGCTCGCACCGGCGGGCGCAACCGCTGGCGTCGATGTTCGCGGAGGTGGCCCTGGCACCCGCGAAACCGACCTCCTTCGCCCAGAGAACGTGGTGCAGCAAGTGCACGGCATTTGTCTTACGGGCGGCAGCGCCTACGGCCTGGCAGCTGCAACCGGTGTCATGCAATGGCTCGAGGCGCGATCCATCGGATTCTCCGTAGGGCCGGCGGTGCACCAAGTTGTTCCCATCGTGCCGGCCGCGGTCATCTTCGACCTCGGCCGCGGAGGAAACTTCGCTCATCGCCCCGACGCCGAGTTCGGCTTTCGCGCAGCCAACAAAGCACGCCGCTCCGCCGAGGCAAACGGTTCCGTCGGTGGAGGCACCGGCGCTGTCGCTGGCGGGTTGCAAGGTGGCGTCGGGTCAGCCAGCGCGCGGCTTAACGACGGCGTTGTGGTGTCGGCGCTGGCCGTCGTGAACGCCGCTGGTTCGCTGGTCAACCCCTCGACGGGGTTGCCGTGGGAGTCCGAGGCGCATCAGCTTCGTAAACCCACCCGAGATCAACACCGCGCGTTGCTTGCGGCCATCACTCCCGAGCCCGGCGCCGCGCCAAGATCGCTGAACACCACCATCGGAGTCGTCGCCACCAACGCTCGTCTCACCAAGGCCGAATGCACCAAGGTGGCATCGGTGAGCCACGACGGCATGGCCCGCGCCATTCGCCCCGTGCACTCGATGTTCGATGGTGATTCGGTATTCACCCTCGCCACCGGAATCCACGAGCTACCGGGCTCAGACGTCGTCGGATTTCGCGACGAACGCAGTCGGGCCGCCGCACTGAACCGCATCCTCGACGCAGCAGCGCAGTGTTTTGCCGCGGCATGCACGCAGGCGTTGCTCAGCGCCACCTTTGTCGGCGGCGCACCCGCCTACCGAGACCTGTGTCCGCAGGCAATCGCCACGTCCTCACGGCACCCCGATCGGTGACCAACGCAACAGCGGCATTCAGGTCGTGCCGCGCTCGCGAATGATGCATTTGTTGATTCGTTCGCTAGCTTGACGATGCGTTCGGGGCTAGTGGACCCCGCACGAAGGAGGTCCTCGCCGAATGACTACATCTTCTACGCCTACCTCCGAGGCCGACCTCGCAAGCGCGACGCGCAAAAAGGTCACCGTCCCCGAGGTCGCTGCGATGCGTGCCGAGGGTCGTCGTATTTCGATGATCACCGCCTACGACGCAACGTTTGCCCACCTCGTAGACCTCGCCGGTGTCGACATGATTCTCGTCGGCGACTCGGTTGGCACCGTGATGCAGGGCCAGCCAAACACCATCCCGGTTGAGCTCAGCGAGATGGAATACCACGTGCGTCTCGTCGCTCGGGCCAAGCCTCGCGCAATGGTCATTGGCGACCTGCCGTTTGGCTCGTATCAGGTGAGTCCACAACAAGCGGTCGAGAGTTCGGTTCGACTGCTCAAAGCAGGCGCCGAAGTGGTCAAGCTCGAAGGTGGCGTGGGCATGGCCGAAACCATCGCAGCGATCACCCGCGTCGACATTCCTGTGATGGCTCACATTGGGCTCACGCCGCAGAGTTATCACCGCATGGGCGGCAACCGGGTGCAGGGTCGCAAGAGCGGCTTCGAGGCCGGCAGCCGCGAGCGACTCATCGAAGACGCCCACGCCGTAGAGCAGGCGGGCGCCTTCGCCGTGGTACTCGAGGGCATTCCGCTCGAGCTCGCCAGCGAGATCACCCACAAACTCAGCATCCCAACCATTGGCATCGGCGCAGGCGTCGATTGCGATGGCCAGGTGCTGGTGCTGCACGATCTGCTGGGTCTCAGCGACTGCAACTACAAGTTCGCCAAAAAGTTCGCCGACCTTCGCGGCACCGTCATTTCAGCCGCCCGCGAATACATCGCCGAAGTACGCGAGGGCGTCTGGCCCGACGAAGCCCACAGCTTCCACTGAGCCACCACATTCCGATGCTTATCTTTGAGTCGCCTTCGGCGATGGCTGCTTGGAGCAGCGCGCAACGCAGCGACCACAAGACCATTGGGTTCGTGCCCACCATGGGCGCGCTGCACGACGGCCACCTCATGCTCATCCACGAAGCGCAGCAGGTAAGCGACGTTGTGGTGGTCAGCATCTTCGTGAACCCATTGCAGTTCAATCGCCGCGACGACTTCGAGCATTATCCACGCCCGGCCGCACAAGACCTCGAGCGTTGCCGCGAGCGCGGCGTCACCGCTGTCTACGCCCCAACTGCCGATGCCATGTACCCCGCCGGTTTCGATACCCATCTCGAAGTTGGTCAGCTGGCCCAGCCGCTCGAAGGCGCTGGCCGGCCCGGACATTTCCGCGGCGTCGCCACTGTGGTCACCAAGCTCTTCAACGCAGTGCAGCCACACGTCGCGTTCTTCGGCGAGAAAGACTTCCAACAGCTCACCGTCATCAAGCGCATGGTCATTGATCTCGACATGCCCATCAATATTGTGGGTTGCACCACAACCCGCGAACCCGATGGCCTCGCCCTCTCGAGTCGTAATGCTCGGCTCAGTCCCACACAGCGCGATGCTGCGATCGTTGTACCCGAAGCTCTGGCCGCCATCTCCGCCGCCCACGAGCGCGGTATTACGTCGTCACGCGAGTTACGAGATATCGCCACGCACGTTGTTCGCCAACAGCCGCTCGCACGCCTTGAGTACATCGACATCGTCGACCCGCACACGTTGCATCAGATAGACACGGTCGATGCTGAGGTTCGCGTGGTCATTGCGGTGTGGGTCGGCGATGTTCGCCTCATCGACAACATCGCGCTCAGCAAGTAGGGCTGAGCAAATAGCGTTCAACGCCCGCGCTGCGAGTTCACGCTTTTCGACTCGGCGGCCGCCCGCAACACACCGCACTGCTCAATGCTCGGGGCAATCCACGCAACCGCACGAGCCGCGCCTTGCGCCGTGAAGTGGTAGCCATCTTGGTACCACGGATAGTTGGGCTCCGAGCGCACCAGCGGACGTAAGTCGGCTGAGCACTTGCGGTCGAGCAACATCGCCGCCAATGCATCGATGGTTTGCGGAAAGGTCCAACGAGCCGGATCTACATCGGGCATCTTGGGTGCGTAGGTGGCCCACACCACAGAAGTGCCGTGCGACGCGGCCATTGCCTCGAAGTCGTGCATGTGCTTGAGCATCACAGCGTCGAAATCTGGCTCACCGATGTACGAGATGGTCTTGTCGGGCATGAGGTATTCCCACATCGAGGTGACCCCCCACGAGACCACGAGGACATCAAGGTGCATCCGGGCCAGCGCTGGCTCCATCCAGATGTGCCAGTCACACGTGGGCAGCGGCGTGGGCGAATGCAACTTGTCGGATGGCGTGAAGCGCATCGTGTCGACCGCACGAATCTCAAGGTCGTACACCAGCGGGCAGCCCTGCCGGTCGAGACCGCCTTGGGGGCCGTCGTAGGCAAGCGACAGCGGCACCGTGGGCGCCACGTCGCGAATCCACGAGTCGGCACCAGACGTCCACACAGCAATCTCGGGATCGGGCAACACCCAGGTGAGGTCGTCGGGGTTTGCCGCGGCATAGGCCTGCCATGCAGCGTCCATGAACATCTGTGTTGAGTCGCCGGCGCCCGAGATTCGCAACGGGCGCTTGACCACCGGAACGGCTACGGGCTTCTCGCCTGAACCGCTTACGGGATCAGCGGGTGCTGCCTGCACTACTGGAGCGGCGGGAATGAACGTCGGCGCAAGACGCCCAAACGGCAGGGCAATCACGACCAAGCCAGCAACGCTCATCGCAACCATCACGCGGCGAGCACGTGGCACAGACATTGCGAAACGAACCGGTGCTTCAACAAAGTGCAGGCAAGCTGCGGCCAACACCACAGCGAGCAGCACGCGTGTCTGCCAGGTGGTGGCGATGACTGCGGCAAGCGGGTGCCACAGGTACAGGCCGTAGCTGTATTGGCCAATGAGCACCAACGGCGCCCACGCGAGCACCCGCGGCAAGCCCGCTATCACCACACAGGTGACGGCGGCGGTGATCACGGGCAACGGCCGAACCGCACCAGAAAGGATGACCACGAGCATCGCCAGCGCAGCGATACCCCAGTAGCGATGCAGCCGCACGGCGCTGAGCGCAAGCAACACACCAACCAGCAACTCGCACACACGCGCCAGCGGATGGAAATACATCAACGGATCAGCGCTGCCAGCGAGCGCGAACCACACCGAGACGGCCGCTGCGGCGCCAATGACCAGCGCGAACTTGGTGCGACCAAAACGCAACAGCAGCAAGCACGCCACCGGAAGCAACACATAGAACTGTTCTTCTATGGCCAACGACCAGAAGTGCTCGAGCGGCGCATAGCCCGATTGGCCATACGAGTAGGTACTGGTGAAACGTTCGATGTCGGCCCAGTAGGTAAGCGCTGCCAAGCTCTCGCGAACAATGGGCGGCTTGCTCAATATCCACCCAGTAATCACGGTGGCGATCACCACCAATGTCGATGCTGGCAGCAGCCTGCGAAAGCGGCGCGTGTAGAAATCGCCAAGACGGATCGATCCGCTCTGTTCGTGCTCACGCAACAGCACGGTGGTCACGATGAAGCCCGAGAGGGCGAAGAACACGGTGACGCCAGCCGATCCGTTCACGTTGGCTCCGAAATGGAACGCGATCACCGGGAGCACAGCCAACGCGCGAAGTCCGTCGAGTTCGGCGATGTGGTTGTGCGCTGGTTTTTGCCGGAGCATCAACGATCCTCTAGTGCCTGAGTGCATCGAATTGTCATCATCCGCTACTCGCAAGAAACTAGCCGACCGGCGATTGCCACCAAAAAGCGAGGAGCACCCTCACGTTCTCTGCGCCGAATCGCAGCGGTCGGCCCAGCAATGAACGAATTGCTCGATTACACGGTTGTGAACGCCCACCACGTGCCGGCGTTAGCCGACGTGGTTCCCCCGGTGTTCGCAGCCTGCACCAGCCAGTAGTACTTGACCTTGCTGGTGAGGCCCGACACCCTCGCTGTTCGAGCCGTACCGGTTGACACCCATGTTCCGCCGCACAGGTTGTCGTTCACTGTGTCAACGCAGTACTGGTACGAAGTGGCGCCAACGCTGGCCTGCCACGACAATCCGGGCGAGGTGCTGAGCCCTGTGGCGTTGTTCGCTGGCGCTGTCAGTGAAAATGCTGCGGGGACGGCAGCGCCACCCGACGTTGTGAAGGTCCAGGCGACGCCAGCGTTCGCAACCGTGGTGCCCACTGGGCTGACCGAACGAACCTGCCACTCGTACCTCGTGTTGGCGAGCAATGTTGCTGTCTTGATCGTGGTCAGCGTTCCGGTGCTGATCCATGTTGCATCGCAGAGGTTGTTGATCACCGTGTCGATGCAGTAGTCGTATGACGAAGCACCCGAGCTCGTCTGCCACGCAAGACCCGGCGCGGTAGCCAGACCGGTAGCAGCATTCGCTGGCGCTGATTTACCGAACGCCAGCGGCTTCACGGGTGCCACGGTGGTGAAGCTCCAGGCCGCCCCGGCGTTGGCCGTGTTGGCAGTGGTTTTCACTTGCCACTCGTAGGTGGTTGCCCCAACGAGCGCGCTCGGCACGACCGATGTGGCAACACCTGTGCTGATCCATGTGGCGTCGCAGGTGTTGTTCACGATCGTGTCGATGCAGTACTGGTAAGCCGTTGCCCCAGTGCTTGCCTGCCATGACAGCACCAGTGCTGTGGCAAGCCCCGTAGCGCCGTTCGATGGGGCCAACTTTCCGAATGCTCCAACGGGGACGGCCGTGCTGAACGAGAAGCGCATCGACACGTTTGCTTCAGCACTCACCGTTCCGGCGACGGCACGAACCTGCCACGAGTAGATGGTGCCAGTTGCCAAGCCGGTGGCAGCAACGCTTGTGGCCACGCCTGTCGAGATCCACGTGGTGCATGGCGTCGTGAGGCCAGCCACGAGGCAGTACTCGTAACTCGTGGCGCCCGCGCTTGGCGCCCACTGCAATGTGAGCGCTGTTGCGGTGCCAGTAGCGCCGGCGCCTGGGGCGGTCTTCGAGAAGGCTCCGAGCGTGCGGGGGCCGTTTGCAGCGGCGGCAGTCACTGCGCTCGCTGCATTCAGAATCCCCGACCCACACAGTGCCGTTGTGCACGTGCTTGTCGCTGCGAATGGAGTACTCGTTCGCTGTAGCAGTGCAATCAACGCTGCTGGCGTCAGCGATGGCTGGAGCGACTTCACCAAGGCGGCCACTGCGGCCACGTGTGGCGTGGCCATGCTGGTGCCTTCGTAAAACGCATAACTGTCGGTGGTTGGCGACGTGAGTCCGGCGTTGACGGTGGAGTAGATCTCGCCCGATGTGTCGGTGGCAGCGGCGACTCCGCCTGTGCTCGTCACCCGGTCGTCGCCACCTTGGGCGGCGATCTTTACGGTGGCCCCGAAGTTGCTGTACCACGAACGATTACCGCCTGCACCGGTAGCGGCAACAGAGACAACACCGGCGCAGTTGGCCGGGGCCGAGGTGGACGCATCGACGCCGGAGTTGCCCGCAGCGACCACAACGATGGCTCCCACGGCGATCGCATCGGTGATTGCTGTCTGATAGGCCGACGGGCAGACACCGCCGCCACCCAAGCTGAGGTTGATGATGGCCGCTGGGTTGGGGTTGGTTGGTGCGCCGGCGACTGCAAGACCCGCCGCCCAACGGATGCCATCGGCAACGTCACTTTCAAACCCGCCACATTTGCCGAGCACCCGCACCGGCAAGATCTTCACGCCCGACGCGATTCCTGCGATGCCGATGCCGTTATCCGACTTGGCGGCGATGGTGCCCGACACGTGCGTACCGTGCCATGAACTGTTGCTGACGCCACAGCCAGCGAAATAGCCGAGAGCATTCTCCGACGTGCTGACCCAGTCCCCCGGATCGGCCGGATTCGCATCGCGAAGGTCGCCGTCATTGGCAAGCAACACGTCGCTCACCATGTCGTAGCCAGGAAGCACTTGGCCGGCGAGCTCGATGTGAGCGGTGATGCCGGTGTCCACGACAGCCACGACAACATCAGACGTTCCGCTCGTGACCGCACGGGCCGCCGTGATGTCGAGACCCTTCGTAGTAACGGTTGGAGCGAACAGGTCCCACTGCTTGTTGTACGAGGGGTCGGTTGGTACCGCTGTCGCGAAGACCTTGTGGTCTGGCTCGGCGAACGCAACGCCTGGCAAGGCGGCAATGCGGCGGCTGATTGCCTCCACGTCTGCTGGTGAGCGACGACCGGCGAGCTTCGAGACCCATGAGTCGTCTTGACCGAGGAGAGCAAGGGTGACCGACTCACCCGCCTCGCGACTCAGCGCAGCGATATCCGGCGTACTGCCATCGAGCATGCGAACGATGATGCGGTCGGTTGCCTTCGGATCGCGGCTCTCGACGGGTGGTGATTGACGCGACGAGTTGGATACCGCCTGTGCAGCTCCAATAGTGCCGAGCGTTCCAAGCCCAAAGGACGCGAGAGCCAAGCCCGCGAGCAACTTCGAATGAGTTTTTTTGGACTTCCACATTGTGGCCATGGAAGAGTCCTACGCCTCGCTACCTATCGCCCGCAAGCATCGCAACGAACCTTGAGACAATCGAGTGATTGGGTACAACGAACGAGTGATTCTTGTGTCACTCCGTACACCGTGGGTGTGCCCGCAGGAACTACGACCCCCAAAAACTAGGTCTTTTGGCGTAAGACGTGGCACTACTTTTTCGAGTCAATAAGCCGTTGTGCCTACGACCTCAGAAATCGTCGTCGTGCGTCGCTCTTCACCGTCGATCACAGACCTAAGGTGACACTCATGCCGTCGCCCGACTCAAACAGTTACCGCTCACTTTCGCTCTGGCACGACACCTTGCCCATCGAGGATCACCTCGAGCAACGGGCCAGCCTTCCCGGCGATATCGATGTTGATGTCGCCATCGTCGGCGCCGGATACACCGGCATGTGGACCGCTCACTATCTGCGTGAGGCCGACCCAACACTTCGCATTGCGATCATCGAGCGAGACATCGCCGGCTTCGGCGCAAGCGGCCGCAACGGAGGGTGGGCGTCGGCGCTCTTGCCGATGGGGCTCGACACCATCGCGAAGTCGCACGGCCGCGACGAAGCGGTGCGTCTGCAGCGAGCCATGTTTGCATCGATCGACGAGATCGGTCGCGTGACACAAGAACTCGGCATCGATTGCGGCTTCGCGAAGGGCGGCACACTCACGATGGTTCGCAACCCTGCCCAGGCTCCGCGCCTACACGCCGACCTTCGCCACAAAGCGAGCTATGGCCTCACCGACGACATCTGGCTCGATCGAGCCGAGATCGCCGAGCGCACCGCTGCCACAGATCTGTTGGGAGCCATCTTCACACCACATTGCGCCGCCATTCATCCGGCGCGTCTTGCTCGCGGTCTCGCCGCATCGCTGGTGGCTCGCGGGGTCACCATCTACGAAGGCACCACGGTGAGCAGCATCGAACCGCACTGTGTTCGCACCGACCATGGCACCGTCAAGGCCGACATTGTTGTTCGCGCCACCGAAGGCTTTACCCCAACGCTCAAGGGAATGCGCCGCACCGTTGTACCCATCTACTCGCTGATGCTGTGCACTGAGCCGCTGTCCGACGACACATGGAACAGCATCGGATTGCGCGATCGAGAAACCTTCACCGATGGTCGACACTCGGTCATCTACGGCCAACGCACTGCCGATGGGCGGCTCGCCTTTGGCGGGCGAGCCGCCCCGTATCACTTCGGCAGCGCCATCAGCTCCGAGTTCGAACGCCCTCGCGCGGTACACGAGATGATCCACGCAACGCTGGTGAAGATCTATCCTCAGGTAGCAGACGCGGCTATCACCCATCGATGGGGCGGCCCATTAGGCGCCACCCGAGACTGGCAATGCGGTGTTGGGCTCGACAAGGCATCAGGGCTTGCATGGGCGGGCGGATACGTGGGCGACGGAGTCACCACCACCAATCTTGCGGGACGCACGCTGGCCGACCTCATCGGCGGCCGCTCAACCGATCTCACCAGCCTTGCGTGGGTCGGTCATTCGTCTCGCCGATGGGAGCCCGAACCTCTGCGCTGGGTGGCTATTCGCGCCGCGCTCATGCTCGCCGCGTCGGCCGACAACTCCGAAACACGTCGTCAGCGGCCCGAGCGGGCCCGCGCTTGGGTCATCGACAAGCTCACCGGCCACTAAGCGCCGTTTCCGATAGTGGTGCCGAACAACTAGTCTGTATCGGTGACGCTCACTGAGACCCTGCCGACTCGGTATTACCTCGATCCCGCCATCTGGGAGATCGAGAGGCATCAGGTTTTCGCGAAGTCGTGGGTGATGGTGGCCAACGACCACCAGCTCCCCAAGTCCGGCGATTACATCACTGAGCAGGTCGCGAGCTGGCCAATCTTCGTGCAGCGCGCCGAAGACGGCAGTCTGCGCGCCTTTCACAACATGTGTCCGCACCGCGCCGGCCCCATTGTGTGGGAGGGTGCCGGGCACCAAGCCAACCTGGTGTGCCGCTATCACGGTTGGGCGTTCGACAAAGAGGGCCTGCTGCTCAATGCTCGCGACTTTGGCGCCGAAGCACCTGCGGGTACCTGCCTCAGCAAGATCCGCGCTCAGAGTTGGCGCGGCATGATCTTCGTGTGCCTCGACCCGAGCACCCCCGATCTCATCGAGTGGCTCGGCGGATTCGTCGATCGCTGCAAGGAGTACCCCACCGAGGGATACCGCTTCCACAGCCGCACCATTCGCCATACCTCGATGAACTGGAAGATCTACAACGACAACTTCGTTGAGGGATATCACCTTCCGCTGGTTCACCCATCAATGTGCAAACAGGTCGACGCACTCGACTACGTAATCAGCGGCGACGGTGACCCACGATGGAACATTCACCTTGCGCCGCGGCGCGATGGCCAAACATGGAGCGGCGTTTGGGGTTACTTCTACCCCTGCTTCTCGTTCGACATCTTTCCCGGTGGCATGGCCGTCGAGCGTTGGCTGCCAGTGGGCAACGACAAGATGGACCTCATCTTCGAGTACTTCTTCGACGACAATTCAGACGATGCCGACACCATCGTGAAAGACAGCGAGGAAGTTGCCGATGAAGATGTGCGCATCGGCGAGATGGTGCAAAAGAACATGGTGGCCGGCTTATACAAAACCGGTTGGCTCAGCCCTCGTCACGAGAACGCTGTCGGCGAGTTTCATCAACTCGTTCACGACGCTGTTGATCCGTACCTCGTCTGAGCCACTCGCGGCCATGAGGCCTTAGCGATGCGTGGTTGCGTCGCTCACCGTGGCTCGTAATCGAACTGTGAACACCGAGTCGCCCGAGAGCACCGCACTGCGCGAGAACAGCCGACCCGCTTCCCAGTTCGATAGGCCAAGCTCGGGGCGATTGAGCGCGAACTGACCATCGACCCATCGCGTGAAACCATCACCGATGAACGGCGCATCGCAGCGATCGTAAAAACGTTGGTGTTCAGCGGGGTCGCTGCTGATCAGCGAGGCGGTCAGCTGCGGGCTGTAGCGGTTGAACAGATCGACTGCCAGATCGACGGAGTGAACCACCACAAGCGACACCTCGGGCGAGTTCTCCCACTCCCACTCGGTGGCGAGCGCGCCCTCATCGATGGTGTCAGCGAACGGTTCATTGACACCGCCATCGGCTCGATCGACTCGAACCATTTCGGTGAACAGTTGAGCCGCGACGTGCGGTGCTGATGTGCGAACGACATGCACTCGAGCCGTGGTTCCGCGCGCTACGCCCGCTGCGCGAACGGTGTCGATAAACAGCGGCACCAGCTCAGCAGCGCGGTCGGCCACGATGCAGCACACGTTGAGCGTGTTGCACACTTTGCGATCGAGCGAATAGAGAACCGAGTCACGAAAGCGGTCGGCGTCGGCCGTAGTAGCAGCCATCATCCACGCCCCACCTGTGCCATGCAGGCTCACCGGAACGCCCGCCTGGCGAGCCACGGCCCCCAGTTGAGCAACTGCCTCGCCTGAGCCGCGTGCGATAGCTAACGAGAGCCGGTGATCGTTGAACAGCGCCCAGCCAGCGGCACGAGCCGGCGAGGCGACGAGCGAGACACAACCGGATGGCAGGCCGGCGCTGGCAAGCGCTGGTGCCAACGCATGGCGCATGATCGCTTCGGCTGTACCGAGGGCATCGCTACCGATGCGCAACACCGCCGCGTTGCCCGTGCGAAGCACACCAGTTGCATCTGCAAATACATTTGGGCGGCCCTCGAACACAAAGCCCACAACACCCAGCGGGGCGCGCTCTGCAGTAACGCTCCACCCAGCGTGATGCACCTCTTCAACGACTTGTTGGCGCGGTGTTGCGGTGTCTCGCCAGACCCGAAGGCCGTCGATCATGTCGGCACGCATGCGCTGCGACAATTGCAAGCGAGTGGTAGATCTGCCGCGAGTTGCAGCTGACTGGACATCGAGGTCGTTGGCAGCAGCCACCAGCGCGAACACGTTGTCGTCTTCGAGTGCTGCAGCGAACGAATCGAAGAATGCAGAAACCTGTTCGTCGGATACGGCAGCGAGCGATGCAAACGCCTCAACGGCGTGGTCAACAGCAGAGCGAACCAAAGCGAACTCGGCCGCAGGAATGTGTAAGAGCGCACCCGAGTCTTGAACCACCACGAGTCGGTCACCGGGGCAGAATGCATCGGCAAGCGATTGGCTCACCGTGGCCAGACGGTCGCCGCCGAATGGCACGACTTGACCGGCGACGAGACCTACGAGCGGCTGAATGGTTTCCATCGACTCACAGCGTAGGTGTTCAGTTCCACGCGAAGACTGACCGCGTGGCAGCAAAGTCGACAACTCAGCGAATAGCTTTGGACACGTGATTCAGCCCCAGTTGTATTTTCGCCAACTCTTGTCCGGCCGCGACTTCGCCACGGACAATCCTGTTGCCCGCCAGATGCTCAACTTCGTCTACGCCATCGGCGATCGCGTCACCGGCGAAACGCTGTTGGTCGATCCCGCCTACGCCGTGAACGACATCGTCGACATCGTGGAGGCCGACGGCATGAAGGTCACCGGCGTCCTCGCAACCCACTATCACCCCGACCATGTGGGCGGCGGAATGATGGGCTACCCAATCGAAGGCGTCACCGAGCTACTGAACCGATGCCACTGCCCCATTCACGTTCAGGCCGACGAAGCCCCGTGGGTCATGCGCACAACGGGCGTTGGCGCGAACGATCTCAAGCAGCACGACGCCGGCGATGTCGTGATTGTCGGCGGCATCGAGATCGCATTGCTGCACACACCTGGCCACACGCCGGGCAGCCAGTGCTTCTTGGTCGAAGGCAAGCTCGTCTCCGGCGACACGCTGTTCCTCGAGGGCTGCGGGCGCACCGACCTACCCGGCAGCGATCCCGAGCTGATGTACTCGAGCCTGCAGATGCTGTCTGCCCTGCCCGACGACACGGTTGTGTACCCGGGCCACATGTACTCGGCTTCGCCCAATGCGCCGATGGTTGAACTCCGCGAAGACAACTACATCTTCAAGCCCAAAACCCGCGACGCTTGGATGCAGTACTTCGGCGGCAAGAACTAGCTCAAACTGCCCGCATGGGCGCGATTTGGGACAGGAGCTGTCCCAAATCGCGCCCATGCAACAGGTTTGGGGCGGATTGAGTGGTTCGGGGCGGGCGGAGTTGGGCCGACTGGGGTCAGGTTGGGGTCAGGTTGGGGTCAGGTTGGGCGGAGCTTGGTGCGGATGTTCAGCTGACCAGCGAGGCCGGCATGACGATGGCGCTCGATTGACGCTCGGTCGGGCGACGACATCTGCTCCATAAACGCTG
>Ga0194063_10000161_pt1 | contig 47593 bp, 46 predicted proteins | sample SepL3720m_MetaG_FD_155459 | JGI IMG/M metagenome (GOLD analysis project Ga0194063, IMG submission 155459) | Anoxic zone freshwater microbial communities from boreal shield lake in IISD Experimental Lakes Area, Ontario, Canada - Sep2016-L373-20m | ecosystem: Environmental > Aquatic > Freshwater...
GAAAAGGAAAGCGCGCTGGGCGAGTGGTGGGGCGGGAAGTATATGACCGGCGGCTGGTTCGGGGCGCGGAACGCGCTGGCCGAGCGGGGGATCGTCTTCAAGGGCAAGTGGGTCGGGGTGTATTACGGGGTGGTGGACAGCGAGCGGGGGTCGCGGGGATTTTTCGACCAGGAGCTCGCGTTCGACGCGGAGGTGGATGTCGCGAAGCTCACCGGCGCCGAGGTGCTGGACGGGCTGAGCGCGTTCGGCGGCGGGCGCTGGCGTGATCCGCGCGCGTCATCGAACCCGAACACGTTTGTCGAGGGGAATCCGATGTTCAATCCCGGCCGCTATCAGTCCGGGACGCAGTGGCGGCTGACGCATTTCGGGCTCGGGTATGTCTCGCCCGCGATCTTCGGGATCAAAGATTTTCTGACGCTCAAAGGCGGCTGGCTGCAGCCGCAGAAGGATTTCATCCAGCAGCCGCTTTCCCTGCTTTTCGTGAACAACGCGATCGGGAGCTCGAAGGGTCTGACCTACAACATGCCGTGGTCCACCAGCCTCTCGACCTGGGGCGGGGTCATGCAGATCAAGCCGATGGAGTCCGCTTATTTAAAAGGAGGGCTCTACATGGCGTGCCCGCAGTTGACCGCGACTGCAAACCACGGTCTGGCGTTCGAGGGATTCGCGCAGGATCCCTCGCGCAACGGGCTGATGACGATGATCGAGGGCGGATGGACCCCGAAGCTCGGCCCCTCCGCGCTGCCGGGAAAATATGCGGCAGGCGCTTATTATTTTGGTGTGGACGCCCGGTCGTTCGACGGCAAGACGAACTCCTCCGGGGTTTACGGGTTTTATTTTCAGGCCGACCAAATGCTTTGGCGCGAGCCGACCGCGCATGTGCAGGCGAAGGATTCCGCAGGCGGAAAAACCTTTGCGGCGCCGGTCGCGCCGGTGCCGCCAGGCGACCAGGGGCTCTCGATGTTCAACCTGCTGACCTTCGCGCCGGAATACATCAACCAGATCGATTTTTATTTTCAGTCGGGCCTGGTCTACAAAGGCCTGATCCCCGGGCGCGACAACGACCAGGCGATGTGCGCGATCGCCTACGGCAGATACAGCGGGAGCCAGATCGACGTCCTGCAAAGCAGCGGGGTCGTGGATCAGCCCAATTACACGATGGTGCTGGAGGCCGACTACCGGATCCAGATCAACCAATGGTCGTATATCCAGCCCTACGTGCAGTATCTGATCCGCCCGAACGGGACGGCCGCCATTGCAAATGCCACCGTCCTCGGGTTCATGGCCGGGCTCGCATTTTAGGCTGAACTTCGGGCGCGCACCCGGCGGTGGCGCTCAATCGGCGAGCTCGGCGTAGCACTCGAGGGCCATCCCGAGGCTGAGAGAGGCGATGGCGGCAGAGTCGTCCATGTCGAGCACGTTGCGGACGAGCGCCTCGCAGCGCGAGGCGTCGAGCGACTGCACGGCTTTTTTGATTCTCGGGACGACCGAGCTTGTGACGCTGAGCTCGTCCACTCCGAGCCCGACCAAGAGAGGGGTGAGGAGGATGTCGCCAGCCATCTCGCCACAGACCCCGGTCCAGATCCCGTTCGTTCGTGCGGCATCCACGACCATCTTGATCATGCGCAGGATCGCCGGGTGGGTCGGGTTGTAGAGGTGGGCGATATTTTCGTTCCCGCGATCCACGGCGATCGAATATTGGATGAGGTCGTTGGTGCCGATGCTGAAGAACCGCACCTCGCGGGCGAGGTGGTCGGCGGAGAGGACGGCGCTCGGAACCTCGATCATGATGCCCACCTCGATGTAGGGGTGGAAGGGAACTCCGCGCGCCGCGAGCTCGGCCTTGCTCTCCTCGAGAACCGCGTTCGCCTGCCGGAGCTCCTCGAGGCCGGAGATCATCGGATACATGATGCGGACATTGCCGAACGTGGCGGCGCGGAGGATCGCGCGGAGCTGGGTCCGGAAAATTTCCGGGTTCTGGAGGCAGAACCGGATCGCGCGGCAGCCGAGGAACGGGTTTTGTTCCTCCGGGAGGTGAAGGCTCTGGGTGGATTTGTCGCCACCGATATCGAGCGTGCGGATGATGACCCCGTGCGGCTGGGTTCTCTCTGCGGCGCGCCGGTAATGTTCGAACTGTTCGTCCTCGTCCGGCGGTGCGATTCGGTTCAGGAAGAGAAACTCCGTGCGGTAGAGTCCGATCCCCTCGGCCCCGCTCATGACCACATCGCCGATCTCGTCGGGGAGATCCACATTCGCGGAGAGCACGACATGGCGACCATCCCGGGTGGTGGAGGCGGTCTCGCGAATAAGCCCGAGGCGCTTGGTGACCTGGTTCTTCTGAAATTCGATCCGCTCGTATTCCGCGAGGGTCTCCGGGGACGGGTTGAGGATGAGCGTGCCGGTGTAGCCGTCGAGCAGGATGTCGTCGCCACTGCTGAGCAGCTGGCAGATGCCGTGGATCCCGACGATCGCCGGGATCTCGAGTGAGCGGGCCATGATGGCGGTGTGCGAGGTCTTGCTGCCGATCTCGGTGGCGAACCCGAGTGCGAGCTCCCGGTTCATCTGCGCGGTGTCCGAGGGCGTGATGTTGTGGGCGACGATGATATGCGGATGGTCGTGCGCGGCGGCGTTGCGGGGCTCCTTGCCGAGAAGGTTGCGGATGACCCGCCGGGCGACGTCCTCGATGTCCACGACGCGCTCGCGGAGATAGGGGTCGTCAATTTCCGCCAGCGTGCGGCAGTATTTTTCGGCGACCTGGTGAAAAATATATTCGATGTTGCAGCGGTCGCGGTCGAGGCGGCGCAGCACCTCGTCAATCAGCGTCCGGTCTTCGACGACCAGCAGGTGCGCGTCAAAAATGCTCGCGTCGTTGGATCCGATCGCGAGCGCGATCCGCTGCTGGATCTCGAGGAGTTCCGCGCGGGTCGCGATGAGAGCGGACTCGAATCGCGCGATCTCCCCCGGGAGCTCGTGATCCTCGATTTTCCGCAGAGAAATCTCCTCGTCGTCCTCCCATTGGACGAGGGCGGCACTGTGGGCGATCCCCGGTGCCACGGGAATGCCGACGAACCGCCGCTCGCTGCCGTTTCGGGAGGGAGTTTCCATTCCGTCGGCATCCATAACAGAATTTCCGCCGCGCGTAAACAGTCCTTCTCAACCCCGTTTTCCGCATTCAGGAAAGCAGCGCCAGCCGCATTTTCTGAAAACCGAAAACTGAAAACCGGAAACTTTTTTATTAATCTTCGCCGAAGCGGGTTTCGACGAGGTTTTTGATTTCGGCGACCGCCTTTTCGGCGTCGGTGCCCTCGGCGATGACCTGGAGGCGGGATCCCTTGCCGGCGGCGAGCATCATGAGGCCCATGATGCTTTTGCCGTTCACGCGTTCGCCGTCCTTTTCGACCCACACCTCCGCGCGGTAGCGGCTGGAGATTTTGACGAACATGGCGGCCGGGCGGGCGTGGAGGCCGTTCCTATTTTCGATCACGACCTCCGAGACGCACCGGGGCGCGGCCTCGGCGGGTTTTCTTTTGGAAAGGATTCCCATCACCTGCTCCGGCGTTCGCTGATCATGTGCAGCAATCTCTGGTTGAATTCCACGGCGCTATTTTCCCCCATGTCTTTGAGTTTCTGGTCGAGCGCCGCGACCTCCACGAGTCGTCCCAAGTCGCGTCCGGTTCTTACCGGCAGCGTGACATGAGGGATTTTAATTCCGAGGATCTCGTAGGTGTCGCGGTCGAGGCCGATCCTATCCACATCTTCCATCTCGTGCCAATCTTTGAGTGTGACGACGAAGTCGAGGCGTTTTTCCGCGCGGACGGCGCCGACGCCGAACATGGAGGCGATATTGATGATCCCGATTCCGCGGACCTCCATATGGTAGCGGGAGAGGTTGTCGGCGGTGCCGAGGATTTCGCGGCCCTCGATCGAGCGCAGGCGCGTGACATCGTCGCTCACGATGCTGTATCCGCGCTCGATGAGGCCGAGGACGCACTCGCTTTTTCCGATGCCGCTGGCACCGCGCACGAGCGTGCCGACGCCCATGATGTCGACCATGCTGCCGTGCTCGGAGGTGGAGGGGGCGAAGTCGAACTCGAGCGCGATCGTTGCCGCGTTGATGAATTTCATCGTGATCATGCCCGTGCGGAACACCGGGGTCTCGAACTCCTCGGCCGCCTCGAGGAGGGCCGCCGGGATCGGGGCGTTTCTGGCGACAACCAGGCAGGGCATGTTTTTCGCGAAGAGCCCGCGCAGGCGCTCGCGCAGCTCGGGGGCCTTGAGGCTTTTCAGGTAGCTCAGCTCGGCGGAGCCGATGACCTGGATCCGCTTGACGGCGAAGTAGGAAAAAAAACCGCAGAGGGCGAGACCCGGGCGGTTGATGGTCGGCTCGCGGATCAGGCGGTTCAGCCCGCGCGAGGAACCCTCGATGTGGAGGCCGAGCTTCTCGGCGTGGTTGGCGTAGAAGTGCCCGACCGTGATGTGGGGCACACGGTTTCCGCTGGTTTTTAAGGAGGTCTTCTGTGGCATGGGATGGGAATCCGGGCGGGGACGCTCACATGGTGAACGACTCGCCGAGGTAGAGTTTTCTGCTGATCGGGTCGTTGAGGAGAAAATCCTTGTCTCCCTGGCTCTCGACGCGGCCCTCGAAAATCAGGTAGGCGCGGTCCACGATGTTGAGGGTTTCGCGGACATTGTGGTCGGTGATCAGGATCGCGAGCCCCTGTTCGCGGAGGTCCTGGACGATCTGCTGGACGTCATGCACGGCGATCGGGTCCACGCCGCTGAACGGTTCATCGAGCATGAGGAGCGAGGGGCTGGTGACGAGCGAGCGAGCGATCGTGAGGCGGCGCTTCTCTCCGCCCGAGAGCGTGAGCGCCTGGTTTTTGGCGAGATGCTCGATGCCGAACCGCGTGAGGAGCTCGTCGCAGCGGGCCTTGCGCTCGGATTTTGTGGCCTTCGTCGTCTCGAGGATGGCGAGGATATTTTCCTCGACGGTGAGTTTCCGGAAGATCGATTCCTCCTGCGGGAGGTAGCCCATCCCGTGCCTGGCCCGGCGATACATCGCCATGTCGGTGACGTCGGATTCCTCGAAAATGACACGCCCGCCATTCGGGCGGATCAGGCCGACAATCATGTAGAAGGTGGTCGTCTTGCCGGCCCCGTTCGGGCCGAGAAGCCCGACGATCTCGCCGCGCTTCACGTTGATGTCCACGCCGTTCACCACCGAGCGGCCGTTGTAAATTTTCACGAGTCCCTCGGTACGCAGGAGTGGGGCTCCGTCGGCGACGGGAGTGCGGGTCGGCTTGTCGGGCTCCTCGCTCATTGGGCTCCCCCCGCATCTTTCGTTTCGGCGATCACCGTCTTGCTGGCTCCGAGCGTGCGGGACTTGCCGTTGCGGCAGAGCACCATGACCGTGGACTGTTCGGTGGCGACCTGGTTGTTCATCCCCTGCTGGACCGAGGGCCAGCCTTTGAGGGTGATCTCGCCGGTGGCGGGGATGTAGGTGGCGGACTCGGCGTGGCCGATCGCATTGTTGGCCTTGCCGTTTTTGTCGGTGTTTTCCTGAACGATGATGACGTGGCCGGTGGCCTCGGCCACTTCGATCCCCTTGCGGGCCTTGCTGAGGGTGACCTTGAGGTGGTCGCAGCTCAAGGTGAACTGCGGGTCGCGGACGACCACGCGCCCGTCGAACTCCGCGATGCTGGCGGCGTTGTCGAAGGTCGCTTCCTTGTTTGCGGTGATTTCCGTCTTGGCGTCGGCGGGCCGGTCTTTTCCGAGCCCGGCGAAACCCGGCATGGGCGAGGCGGTTTGTTTTTCCCCTTGGTTCATGGACGGCCCGGTCTGGGCGACGGCGGCGGAAACCGTGAGGAGGAGCAGAAGTGCGATGTGCTTTGTCATGGTGCGATGTTTGAGGACTGGATGATCATTCGGATTTTCCCGCGCAGGGTGGCATGGCGGGTTCTGGTGTTGAATTCGACGGAGTCCCCGGTGACCTCGAAATCGTCCCGCCGGATCCACGTCTGGGAATCGCCGGAAAGGATCCGGGTCTCGAGATTGAAAATCGAGTGAGGCACTTCGACGTTGATCGTTTTCCCATCGGCATCGAACGACTCGATCTTCATGTTTTCCATCTCGACATGCTGGTCGTCGAGTTTTTTGGCCACCTCGGCCTCGATCATCATCACGAGTTTGCCCGTCTCGTCCCGGTGCGGGATTTTGATTCCCTTGACGGGGATCCCGATCGGGACCGGCAACTCAAATTCGTTGGGCTCATCTTTTTTCGTCTCCTCGGGCGCAGGGTCGGCGCAGTGGAGAGTCGAGGCCGCCAGCAGAACGGCAAACGGGAGGGAAAGCCTAAACAACCGCATCGCGAATTTTTCTGAGTTGGGCAAGAAGCCGCGGAAGATCCCGCAGGGGGATCTGGTTCGGTCCGTCGGAAAAAGCTTTTGCTGGGTTCTCATGGGTCTCGAGGAAGATGCCGTCACAGCCGGCTGCCACGGCGGCGCGCGCCAGCACGGGGGCGAGCACACCATCGCCGCCGGTCGTCTCCCCGGCCCCCCCGGGACGCTGGACGGAGTGGGTGGCATCGAACACGACCTGGCAGTTCAGCGCCTGCATCCAATAAATTGATCGCATGTCGGCAACAAGGTTATTGTAGCCGAACGTGGTTCCCCGCTCGGTAAAAAAGAACGCCTTGCACCCGGCGGCGTCGAGCTTGGCGGCGACGTTTGCCATGTCCCACGGCGCGAGGAACTGGCCCTTTTTGACGTTCACGACCCGTCCGGTCGAGCCGGCCGCGACGATCAGGTCGGTCTGCCGGCACAGGAACGCGGGGATCTGGAGCACGTCCACATGCTTGGCGGCGATTTCGGCCTCTTCGGGAGAATGGACATCGGTGGTGACGGGAACCCCGAGCTCGCCGCCGATCTCCCCCAGGAGCTTGCACCCGTCCTGGACCGATATGCCGCGGAAGGATTTCAAGGACGTGCGGTTTGCCTTGTCGTAGGAGGCTTTGAAAACGAAGGAGGCTCCCTCGCCGTCGCAGATGGCCTGGATCTTGCGGGCCATCCGGCGGGTGAACGCGGGCGATTCGATCACGCACGGCCCGAGAAAGAAAAGCAACTCGCGGCCGCCGAGCTCGCGGCGTCCGATTTTCACAACAGGTCTTCGGGACATTGCGGCTACACTACGCGCTCCACTCGATTGCGCAAGGAATTCAAGGCCTTCGGGTCAAAGCTTCTCGACCTCCACGCGGACTTCGAGGCGGCAGTGGGCGGTGAAGCTGTGGCTCATCGAGCGGAACGCCCCCAGTCGCTACTTCGCCGCCGTGACGAGAAGCGTTTGGAAGTGAGGGGCCTCCACCTCCCGGGCGACGATCGAGGAATGGATTTTGGAAAACCCGGCTTTTTTGAGCATCTGGAAAAACTCGACCTCCGCGAATCCGAGCCAGATGTGGGCGTAGAGCTCGCGCGCCTGCTCGTAGCTGTGGCTGGCGAGGTCGAGGATCACCACGCGCCCGCCGGGCTTGAGGATCCGGTGAGCGGCCGCGAGCGCGCGCGGCGGGCTGGGCACATGGTGGAGGACCTGGCTGAAGATCGCCAGATCCACCGACCCCGGCTCGATCGGCGGCTCCTCGACGTCCCCGACCCGGTATTCCAAGTTCCGGAACCCGTGCTCGCGTGCCAGCGCCGAGCCGAACTCAACCATCTTCTCGGAATTGTCCACCGCGATCACCTTCTTCGCCGTGCGAGCCATCAGCTGCGCCAGCATGCCCTCGCCGGCGCCCATGTCCGCGATCACCATCGGCGGCAGGAGCCCGAGCGCCGCGTGCGCGAGCGCCTGCCAGGACCGCCCGGGCACATACACCCGCCCGAACCGCCCGGCCAGCTTGTTGAAATACTCGGCCGCGCGGTCTTTGCGCTTCCGCATCGTGAGCACGAGCGCCGCCCGGTCGCGCGCCGCCTCGGGAAGATCTTCCCGCGCGGATTCCCGGATCGCCGCCACCACGCCGCCCGGATCGCCCGCCGCCGAATAAAAAATATTTTTCCCGACCCGGCGTGCACGAACGAGATCCTCGCGCTTGAGCAGGCCGAGGCTGGCCGAGATCCTCGACTGCGCCATCCCGAGGATTTCCTGCAGCTCCGCCACCGTGAGCTCCTCCCCGGTCAGCAGAAGAAGCAGCCGCAGCCGCGTCGGATCGGAAAGCACCCGCAGAGATTTTATTGTTGACGACATCTGACCCATGAATACATTGGCATATCTCAATACGTAAAGTCTCACCTTCAACAAAAAAATTCCTTACCATGTCACGACGTTATATTTTTTCCTCCGAATCTGTTGGCGAGGGCCATCCCGACAAAGTTTGCGATACGATCTCCGACGCGATCCTCGACGCGTGCCTGAGGATCGACCGCACGAGCCGGGTCGCCTGCGAGACGTTTGTCAAAAGCAACACCGTGGTGGTCGGCGGCGAAATCACCGTGCCGAAGCTCCGGGGTGCTTCGCTCGACTCCGCCCTGAATGTCGGAAAAATCATCCGCGACGCGATCCGCGAGATCGGCTACGTGCATGATGACGACGTCTTCCACGCCGACCGGGTATTCATTAACAACCTTCTCACCAGCCAGAGCCCGGACATCGCGCAGGGCGTGGATGCGAAGGCCGCCGAGGGGAAGGGCACCGGCGAACAGGGGGCCGGCGACCAGGGGCTCATGTTCGGGTATGCCTGCAACGAGACGCCCGAACTCATGCCCGCACCGATCATGTTCGCCCACCGCCTCGGACGCGAGCTCACCCGCATCCGCAAAAGCGGAAAGGTGAAATGGCTGCGCCCGGATGCCAAAAGCCAGGTCTCCGTGCTTTACCAGGACGGCCGTCCGGTCCGCGTGACCAACGTGGTCATTTCGACCCAGCATGCCGAGGACGTGAAGAACGACGAGATCCGCCGGTTCATTATCAACAACGTCATCCGCAAGGTCATCCCGAAGGATTTCCTCGATGCGACGACCGAGTTCCTGATCAACCCGACCGGACGGTTCGTCGTCGGCGGGCCGCAGGGGGATTCCGGACTCACCGGACGCAAGATCATCGTGGACACCTACGGCGGGATGGGGCGCCACGGCGGCGGGGCATTCTCCGGAAAGGATCCCTCGAAGGTGGATCGCAGCGCCGCCTACATGGGCCGCTGGGTCGCAAAAAATGTCGTGGCCTCCGGCCTCGCCGACCGCTGCGAAGTCCAGTTCGCCTACGCGATCGGCCACCCGAATCCGGTGAGCATCCACATCGACACGTTCGGCACGAACAAGGTGGAAGAACAGCAAATCGAGCGGGCAGTGACCTCGGTTTTCAGCTTCAAGCCGGCCGACATCATCCGCCAGCTCAACCTCCTCCGCCCGATCTACTCGCGCACCACGAACTACGGCCACTTCGGCAAAGACGACCCCTACATCACCTGGGAACGCACCGACAAAGCCTCCGTACTGAAGAAGAGTGTCAAATAAGAACTTCAGTTTTCAGTGATTCAGTTTTCAGAAAGGACATGGCGTATCATTCGTTTGAGGATCTTGAGGTCTGGCAAAAAGCATGTCGGCAGAGCGTCTCGATTTACGAGGAATTTGATGCCTGCCGGAAGTTCTCGCTGAAAGACCAGATCGAACGCGCGGGCCTTTCGGTGGCTTCAAACATTGCCGAGGGCAGCGAACAAAACTCCTCCGTCGATTTTCAACGGTTCCTCAACATTGCCATCGGATCGAATGGAGAAGTTCGCACCCAACTCTACATCGCAAAAAAACTGGATCTCCTGAGTCAGGAATCCTTCAACAACCTCATCTCCGAAGCCAAAGAAATCTCCGCCATGATTCGCGGCCTCTGGCAATCTATTGAAGCACGAAAGCAAACCTCTCATTAGCCAAACCTCTCCACCTCGCAAATACTGAACACTGAAAGCTGAACACTGAAAACTATTATGAAAAAGCCCCGCTCCGCTATTAGCCCCGCCGCTCCCGCCACCGCCAACCTCGCAAAATATTCCGCCGCGACTCCGGCCGGAAAAGATTACATTGTCTCCGACATCGCGCTCGCCGCGTGGGGGCGCAAGGAGATCAGCGTTGCCGAGCACGAGATGCCGGGCCTGGTATCGGTGAGGAAAAAGCACGCGAAGCACCAGCCGCTCAAAGGCGTGCGGATCACAGGATCGCTGCACATGACGATCCAGACGGCGGTGCTCATCGAGACGCTCGTGGCGCTCGGCGCGAATGTGCGCTGGGCGAGCTGCAACATCTTTTCGACGCAGGATCATGCGGCGGCGGCCATCGCCGCGACCGGCACGCCGGTCTTCGCATGGAAGGGCGAGACGCTCGAGGAATACTGGGAGCTCACGCTCAACGCGATCACTTTCCCCGGCGCGCTCGGCCCCCAGCTCGTGGTGGACGACGGAGGCGACGTCACGATGCTCATCCACAAAGGCTACGAGCTCGAACAGGGCAGCAAGTGGGCCTACCAGTCGGCCGACAACCACGAGGTCTCGGTGGTCAAAGCCCTTCTCCGCCGCATCGCCAAGGAGCGCCCCAGCTTCTGGACAAAGGCCGCCAAAGCCTGGAAGGGCGTCTCAGAGGAGACGACCACCGGCGTCCACCGGCTCTATCAGCTCGCCGAACAGGGCAAGCTCCTCGTCCCCGCGATCAACGTCAACGACTCGGTCACCAAATCGAAATTCGACAACCTCTACGGCTGTCGCGAATCGCTGGCCGACGGACTCAAGCGCGCGACCGACGTGATGATCGCCGGCAAGGTCGCGGTCGTCTGCGGATACGGCGACGTCGGCAAGGGGAGCGCCCACTCGCTCCGCGCCTACGGAGCCCGCGTGATCGTCACCGAGATCGACCCGATCAACGCCCTGCAGGCCGCGATGGAAGGCTTCGAGGTCAACACCGTCGAAAGCACGCTCGGCACCGGCGACATCTACGTCACCACCACCGGCAACATGGACATCATCACGCTCGCCCACATGCTCGCCATGAAGGATCAGGCGATCGTCTGCAACATCGGCCACTTCGACAACGAGATCCAGGTCGATGCCATCAAAAAACACAAGGGCGTCCGCATCGAAAACATCAAACCGCAATACGACCGCTACTTCCTGCCCGGCGGAAAAAAAAGCATCTACATGCTCGCCGAAGGCCGCCTCGTCAACCTCGGCTGCGCGACCGGCCACCCGAGCTTCGTCATGTCGAACTCGTTCACCAACCAGACGCTCGCCCAGCTCGACCTCTGGCAGAACAAGGACAAATATAAAAAGTCGGTTTACCGTCTGTCTAAGAAGCTCGACGAGGAGGTCGCCCGCCTCCACCTCGGGAAAATCGGAGTCCAGCTCACGAAGCTCTCCAAGGCCCAGGCGGAATACCTCGGCGTCCCGGTCGAAGGCCCCTACAAGCCGGAACATTACCGGTATTGAAAATCCCGCGCCCGCGCGGCACGAAATCCCAACCCCTCACAAATCATGTCCCACCTGGGCACATCGAAAATGCGAAAGGCGCTACTATAGGTGCGTCAGACTGCCAGTTTTCTAGATCAAAAGCAAACCCAGGCCAAGCCATCCCGACTATGGGCGAACTGTCCCCTTCTCGGTATAAAACAACCCCCAAAGGCTCTTGACCCAAAGCTCCGCAGCATAGGCGCATCCCTGCCCGTTAAGGTGTACCTGATCAGCTTCACGAAAGGGGGCATCCAATAAATCGATGTCCGGACCAGACAGAGCTGTCCCGCCTCGGCAAACGGTTGCCTGCCCCTCTCGCACCGACTGTCGAGACTTGCCGGCATTGTAACTGTTCGTGGCGATCACCCATGGCACTTTGTTTTCACAAGATGCTCGATGCGTTAGGGAGTCTGAATTCTCTTGAAAACCGGATCCTTGGCAATTCAAATGGTATCGCCTATCCAAACAAAAATATTCCTTTGACAACCCCGGCCGGAAGTCCGTAACTTCCCATGTCCACCATAACATGACACTCGACCTTCCTCCTCCGGTAGATTTTTCAAAAACCAGTCGGGATTTCATTGATGCGTTTTACAGGGCATCCCGAATCGACCTTTCCGACCTGGAAGATAAAATCAGTGCTCTCCGGGGGTATTTTGGCTCCGAAATGCTCGTCACCTCAATGGATGGAGATGAGAGCAAAGACAGCGAACTGCGTGCCCTCGAATGCTACTTTTTGATCCAAGCCGGCATCGATGAGTAACCGGGACTGGGGGAAATTTGCGCACGAAAAGGCGCTCGAAATCTTCTTGGCTTCTCAAGAGTGCCTGATGGCACACTCCATCCGCGCCGTGGAAAAACACATCCAGCAGTGCAGGTTCACCCCGGCATCGGTCGGGTATTCTATTCGCCTTTTTGTCAGAAAACGGTTCGCGGCCGAAGTCCGCACCCAAGCCAAAGCCTTCATCCAAGAACACCGGGCCGATATCGTCGTGGATGCCGATATCGGCATCGAGTATCAGCGCCGCGCCATCGCCCACGAACTCGGCCATATCCTCCTCGCCATGTACCGCTACCGCCAGGGCGAGACGCTCGCCCGCCAAAGCAGCCAGCTCATCGAAGATGCGTGCGATATCTTTGAAAGAGACCTCTGCAAGCGGCACCACAATTATTACTGCGATCCCGCCAACGATCACAAATTTCTTTTTCCCTCACTCGACGGCCATATTGTCGGCCCTTCCGCTTGACGCCGCTGCATCACAGTTTTCCGCAAAACCCGTTTCGTTTTCGTAGGCGGGAACTTGGCGGATTCCTGGAAGAATCAAATGTGCCATCCCATGCGAAGGCCCCGAGGAATCCGGCTTGCGCAGGCGGGCCGGGATCTGGGATGCAAGGCGTGTGAATTTTCGTCTTTTGGATCCCGGGCTTCGGCCGGTTGCCGAGAAGGTGCTTTCGGGCGCGCGGATTTCCGATGCCGACGCGCTGGCGCTTTACGCGAGCCATGATCTCAACGGGATCGGTGCCATTGCGAATGTGATTCGCGAGCGGATCAACGGCAACGTCGCGACCTACATTCACAACCTCTACATCAACTACTCGAACGTCTGCCTGCTCTCGTGCGGGTTCTGCGCGTTTGGAGCGAAGAAGCGCGAGCCGCATGCCTTTGAGATGGCGGCCCCGGAAATCGTGTCCGCCGTCCGCGACGCGGTGAGGCACGGGATCACCGAGATCCACATGGTCGGCGGTCTGCATCCCTCGCTTCCGCGGGATTGGTATCTGGATCTCCTGGGCGATCTGCGGGGGATCGATCCCGGGCTTGTCATCAAGGCGTTCACAGCCGTCGAGATCCGCCACCTGGCCGATCGGATTTTCAAGATGCCGGTGCGCGAGACGCTCGTCCTGCTCCGCGAGCACGGGCTCGGGGCGATCACCGGCGGCGGAGCCGAGATCTTCGACCAGGAAATCCGCGACAAAATCTGCTTGGGCAAAGAGACGGCCGACGAGTGGGCGGACGTCCACCGGACATGGCATGAGCTCGGTGGGCGGAGCACCTGCACGATGCTCTACGGGCACATCGAAAATGCGGGCCATCGGGTGGATCATTTGCGGCGGCTCCGCGGGCTCCAGGACGAGACCGGCGGGTTCACGGGGTTTGTCCCGTTCGCGTTCGAGCCCGACGGCGCGCGCCCCGGCCTCCAGGGGATCCCGCACGCGACCGCCCACGAGGAGCTCCGCAACCTCGCGATCAGCCGGATCTACCTCGACAACATCGCCCACATCACCGGCTACTGGATCAGCCTCGGACTCCCGCTCGCCCAGATCTCGCTCTCCTTCGGAGTGGACGACCTTCACGGCACGATCCAGGAAGAAAAAGTTTTCCACATGGCCGGCGCCCCGACCCCGCGGAAGCAATCCGCGGAGGCCCTCGAAAAGGCGATCCGCGGAGCCGGCCGCGTGCCGGCGCAACGCGACAGCTTTTACCGGCGGATCGAGCCATGAGCCGCCCGCGTCTCGGCTGCGTGTCCTACCTCAACGCCCGCCCGCTCCTCCACGGTCTCGAGGCGGAGCTCGCGACGCCGGCCGTCCTTTCGGAGCGCTTTGCCGCCGGCCGCTATGACGCGGCGCTCCTGCCGGTTTACGAAATTCTCCGGCTTCCTCAACCGCGCATCGTGGACGGCTTCGGGATCGGATCGCTCGGCGTGGTGCACAGCGTCGTCGTCGTCCACCGCGGCCCGCTGGAGGCCGTCCCCGAGATCGTCCTCGACCCGGCCTCCCGAACCTCCTCCCACCTCCTGCGCGTGCTCCTCGCCATGCGGCTCCGGATTTCCCCGCGCCTCGTCGAAACATCGGACGACACAAATGCCGCGCGCCTGATCATCGGCGACCCGGCCCTGCGGTTCCAGAGCGGGATGGACGCCTCATGGTCCGTCCTCGATCTCGGCCAGGCATGGCACGAATGGACGGGGCTCCCGTTTGTCTTCGCGGCATGGACGCTTGCGGAAAATGCCCCGCCGCAAACCGCCGACCTCCTCCGCGAGGCCGCCCGCGCGGGACTCGCCGCCCGCCGGGAAATCGCCGCCCGCGAGCCCGACCCGGCCGCCGCGCTCGACTACCTCACCCGCTCGATCCGCTACCCGATCGGAGAACCCGAAAAGCAGGCGATCCGGAAATTCCGCGAGATGCTCGCCGCCTGCGGCCTCCTGCCCACCGCAGGGCCGGAACCGGTTTTCGTCTGATGCCGCCAACCGTTCCTGATGTATTGAAAATGTATCAGGATGCGATGCCTCGCGGAGGGGTGCTGAGATTTTCGGCTCGCTGCCAGAGTCGTGCTAAGTTGACAGTATTGGGCGGGACGCCCGTGCCCCCAGTTTTGCGCGGACCGCTTATCGACTCTTTATTGCCAAAAGACGGAGCGACCAATTTCCGGATTAGCCCGCGGCTTGCGCGGCCTCTGCGGTATGGAGCATGGCCGTGACCTTGCTTTCCAGTGTGGCGGCATCGAATTCGACGCGGTGGAAGACCACGCCCGGCTGATCCCGGCGGAACTCGACCCAGCAGGCGCGCGGGTCGTCGTTGCGGGCGAAGGCGACCGACCCGACGCCGACCGCATATCGTCCGGCACCGTCGAACTGGACTTCACCCTGCCCGGGGGCCGTCCTGAGGCGGCCGGAGTCGTCCAGGCAATAGACCACGGGAATGTGGGTGTGGCCGTAAAACGAAATGCGGGCGGTCTGGCGGGAAAAATGCCTCCTCACATGCTGAGCGCTCACGATGTGGGTGAAGAGCGACGGTTCGTGCAGGCTGGCATGGGATGCCTGGATCCCCTCGTCGCTCCAGGTCAGCGGGAGGCTCGCCAGCCAGCGTTTCTGCGCGTCATCCAGTTCCCGCCGGGCGAGTTCCAAGGGGACGGCGACCGAGGGCGACATCCCGGAAAGATCGAAGTTGTCCGCCATGACCTCGTGGTTTCCGACCAGGCATACCTCGGCGCACTGCCGGAGCCGGCGCACACACTCCGCCGGCTCAGGGCCGTAGCCGAGCACGTCCCCCAAAAAAATGATCCGCGAAATCCCCTGCGCGGAGATCGAGGCCAGCACCGCCTCCAGGGCCTCCACGCATCCGTGAACGTCGGAAAAAAATGCGATGCGGTCGGTCATTTTAGACGGTCGTGCGCTCACTCGCCGATCGCCGCCTGGAGGGCCGCCGCGATTTTGTCGGCGCTGCTGTTGATTGCGGCCTGGTCGCGGCCCTCGATGAGCAGGCGGATTTTCGGCTCGGTCCCGCTGTAGCGCAGGAGGACGCGGCCTTTGCCGCCGAGGCTGGATTCGGTTTCGGCCAGAAGCTTCGAGACATCGGCGAGGGATTCGAGGGGCGGTTTTTCGCGCACGCGAAGGTTGCGCTGCGCCTGCGGGTATTTTTTGAGAACCTTCTTCAGCTCGCTGAGCGGCTTGCCGGTGTCGGCCATGACCCGGAGGATTTGCAGCGCGCTGACGATGCCGTCGCCGGTCGTGGCAAAATCTCGGAAGATCATGTGCCCGCTCTGTTCGCCGCCGACATTGTGCCCGTCGCGGAGCATCGCTTCGATGACGTAGCGGTCGCCGACTTTTGTGCGCAGCACGCGCCCGCCATGCGCAGCGAGCGCCTCGTCGAGGCCGAAGTTGCTCATGATCGTCGCCACGAGCGTGTTCCCTTCGAGCTGTCCGCGCCGGAGAAAATCCACGGCGGCAATCGCCATGATCTCGTCGCCGTCCACCAGTTCGCCGCGCTCGTCGCAGAGGAGGACGCGGTCGGCATCGCCATCGTGGGTGATCCCGATGTGCGCGCCGGTTTCGCGGACGAGCCGCTGGATTTCTGATGGGTGCGTGCTGCCGCAGCCGGCGTTGATGTTCGTGCCGTTCGGCTGGTTGTGGAAGACTTCGATGCCGGCGCCCAGCTCGCGGAGGATGCAGGGCGTGGACTTGTAGGCGGCCCCGTTCGCGCAGTCCACCGCGATCCGCAGCGACTCGAGCGTGCGGCCGCGCGGGAAGCTCTGCTTGGCAAACTCCACATAGCGCCCGACCGCGTCGTCAATGCGGAACGCCTTCCCGATGTTCGTCGCCGTCGGCCGGATGCTCTCGATCTCCCCGCTGAAAACCAGCCCCTCGATCCGCGCCTCGATCGCGTCGTCCAGCTTGTATCCGTCGTGACGGAAAAATTTGATGCCATTGTCCTCGTAGGGATTGTGGGAGGCGGAGAGGACGATGCCGGCATCGGCGCGGAGCGAGCGGGTGATGTAGGCGACGCCGGGCGTCGGGAGCGGGCCGATGACGAGCACGTCCACACCGAGCGAGGTGAGGCCGGCGACCATGGCGTTCTCGAGCATATAGCCGGAGAGACGGGTGTCCTTGCCGAGGACGACCTTGCGCCGGGCGCCCGGGAGGTGGCCGGGTCCCCCGAGCGACGAGAATACATGCGCGGCCGCGCGACCGAGCTTGAGTGCGGTCTCGGCGGTGACGGGCTCGATGTTGGCGACGCCCCGGACGCCGTCAGTTCCGAAGAGTTTTCGCTGGTGTTCGCTCATGAGTGGGTTTCGGGGTGTTGGAAGATTTCGGGGTGGGCTTGGGAGGATCCGCGGGTTTCGAAGGGTCGGCAGGCTGCGGCAGGAGCCGGGCCGGTTCGTTCGCGCGGTCGCGCGGGAATTCAAACCTTTCGTTTGCTCGGTCGACGTTCTGCTTGATGAGATACCAAAGGGCCGCCGCCAGAATCAGGCAACCCAGCTTCGCTCTCCAGTTGTTGAGGATGATCTCTTTCATACTTGTCGTGCAGCAGAAGCTGGCTGAGCCGCCGCCGGAACTTGTCCAGGTTGAGATTGCGCTCGATCAGGCCGCTGTGGCAAATCGAAATCTGCCCGGTCTCCTCGGAAACCACGATTGCGACGGCGTCGGACTCCTCGCTGAGACCGAGCCCCGCCCGGTGGCGCAGCCCGAGATTCCGGTCGAGATCCTCGCGCTGGGTGAGAGGAAAAATGCAGGCGGCGGAGACGATCCGGTCGCCGCGCATGATCATTCCCCCGTCGTGCAGGACAGTCTTCGGCTGAAAGAGCGTGAGGACGAGCTCCTTGGAAAACTCGCTGTCGAGGAGCACGCCGGTTTCGGAAATCGACTTGAGGCCGAGCTCGCGCTCGATCGCGATCAGCGCGCCGAATCCCTTGCTCGCGAGCTCGAAGACCGTGTCTGTGATCTCCTCGATCGTCTCCCGCTCCTCGAAGACGGATGTGAAAAAGTGGTGGCTGCCGAGCTCGGTGAGCGCGCGCCGCAGCTCGGGCTGGAAGATCACGACGAGTGCGATCGCGAGGAAGACGGAAAAGCTTCGCAGGATCCACCCGATGACCACGAGGTTGAGCAGTTGGGAAACGAGGGTGAGAGTCAGGAAAACCAGGGCGAGGCCAATGAGGATCCGCGCCCCGTGGGTTCCCCGGAGGTAGAGGTAGCTGTAATAAAGGACGACCGCCAGGATCAGGATCTCCACACCGGAGGTCCAGTTCGCGCTCAGAAATTTCGCCGCCGTCTCAAACATCGCCGAGTATCGCCTCGGTCATCCGAAGCGCCTCCCGGTTGGGCTGGACATCGTGCACCCGGAAAACCGCCGCCCCGCGCTCGCGGCAGAAGCTGGTCAGGCACACGCCCGGCCAGAAGCGATCGGCCGAATCCGCGCTCCCGACAGCCCAGCCGAGAAACGATTTCCGGGAGACTCCGACAAGGATCGGGCGCCCGAACTCGAGAAATGCGCCGAGCCCGGAAAGCAGCTGGCGGTTGTGCTCGGGGGTCTTGCCAAATCCGATTCCTGGGTCGAGGGCGATGCTCATCGGGTTAATTCCGCAGGCTACTGCCCGCTCGAGCGCATGTCGAAAAAAATCCCCGACCTCGGCCACGACATTGTCGTAATGCGGGGCGACCTGCATCGTCCGGGGAGTGCCCTGCATGTGCATGATGACGACTCCGGCGCCGGTGCGCGCTACGAGCCCCGCCATGTCGGGATCGCCGCGCAGTCCGCTCACATCGTTGACGATATCAGCGCCGGCGGCGAGGGCGGCATCGGCGACGGCCGCCTTCGAGGTGTCGATGGAGATGCGCGCCCTGCCCGCGAGCCCGCGGATCACGGGCAGCACCCGGCGGAGCTCCTCGTCCTCCGGAACCACGAAGGAGCCCGGGCGCGTGGATTCGCCGCCCACGTCCATCACATCCGCCCCCTCGGCAACCATGCGGAGGCCGTGCAATATGGAGTCGCCGGCAGAAAGAAATCCTCCGCCGCCGGAAAACGAATCGGGCGTCGCATTCAGCACGCCCATGATCCAGCCGCGCTGCGAAAGGTCGTGGTCGCAGCCTCGAATCCGCCAAATCATTTTTTCTCGAGCCGGATGCGCGCCGAACGCCCGTGCGCATCGAGCCCCTCGATCCTGCTGAACGTCTCCAGGAATGGCAGCGAGGCGCGGAGCGACGGCTTGTCAAACATGACGACGCTCGTCCGGCGCTGGAACTGGTCAACCGTGAGCCCGGCAAACGATCTGCCGGCGCCGCCGGTCGGAAGCTCGTGGCTCGGGCCGGCAAGAAAATCCCCGCCCGCAACCGGCGAGAGCCCGCCGAGAAAAATCCCTCCCGAGGTCGTGAGCTGGAGGGCGATTTCCCCGGGCTGCGCGGTCGCGATCGAGACATGCTCGGAGGCGAAGTCGTTCACGAGCCTGACGGCGGAATCCCTGTCGGGAACAAGGACGAGCGTCGCGTTTTTGAGGCCGGCTGCAAGCTCCTTCGGGCGCTTCGAGAGCTTGATCTGCCGGGCGAGCGCCTTTTTCACAGAAGAGAGAATTTTCCTCGAGTCGGTCACGAGGACGGCCTGGCTGCCCGGCCCGTGTTCGGATTGCGCGAGGAGGTCGGCCGCGATCCACTCCGGCTCGGCGGAGCGGTCGGCGATCACCAGCACCTCGCTCGGACCGGGAAGCAGATCCACCGCCACGCGCCCGAAGACCTGCCGCTTCGCCTCGACCACAAATGCGTTTCCCGGACCAAAAATCTTCTGGACCGGGCGGATGGTTTTCGTCCCGAAGGCGAGCGCGGCGATCGCCTGGGCGCCGCCGACGCGGTAGATTTCCGTGGCACCGCATCCGGCGAGAGCGGCGAGCAGCGCGGGATGCACGGCACCGTTTTTTCCGGCCGGCGTGACGGCAACGATCTCCGGAACCCCGGCTGCGGCGGCCAGCGTGCAGGTCATGATCGCGGAGGAGACGAGCGGGGCCGTGCCGCCGGGGATATAGATGCCCACGCGCCGGAACGGATCGAACCGCTCGCCGACGACCGCGCCCTGCCGGTTCTTCATGAACCAGCTTTTGCGCAGGCTGCGGCGGGCAAAATTCCGGACGTTCGTGCGCGCGGCAAAAATCGCGCGGCGGGTCTCGGCGGGAAGTTCGGCGATCGCGCGGGCGGTCTCGGCGGGCGCCACCGGGATCTGTGCGGCCGTCAGAGCGGGCCCGCCGAATTTCTTCGTGTAGCGGATCAGCGCGGCGTCGCCCTTCGACCCGACCGCGGCGAGGATCTTCGCCACGACCACGCGGACTTCGGGATCCGGGGCCGCGCGTCGGACGAGCGCGGCGACCGCTTTTTTGTAGCCTTTGTCTTCGGGGCGGAGAACCTTCATGTCAGCGGATGTAGGCGAGGACAAATGCCGCGAGGAAGATGTTCACCAGCGCGAGCTCGAAGAAAAAATACCAGCCGAGTTTCATGAGCTGGTCGTAGCGGAATCTCGGGAGCGTCCAGCGCACCCAGATGAACAGGAGGAGGATCGCGCAGATCTTGGCAAAGAACACTCCGATGTTGACCAGCCCGAAGACGATGCCGGGCAGGCCGGGCAGAGAGCCGTCGGGAACCAGCGGCAGGCTCCAGCCGCCAAGAAAGAGCGTCACGATCACGCCGGAGCCGGCGATCATCGCCGCGTATTCGCCAAGAAAAAACAGCGCGAAACCCATCGAGGAATATTCGGTGTGATACCCGCCGACGAGCTCCTGCTCAGCTTCGGGAAGGTCGAAGGGCAGCCGGTTCGTCTCGGCAAACATCGCGACCAGAAACACGAAAAAAGAAATCAGCATCGGGATCCAGAGCAGGACGCGCTGGAGCGACCACCCGGCCACGCAGGCTGCCCCGACGGCCTGCCAGTCGCCGGCGAGGAGCATTCCCCAGCCGAGTCCCTTCGGCCACCACGGCGCGACAAGCCACCCGTTCCGCACCTGCCAGCCCACGATGTCCGGAAGGCTCAGCGTCCCGCAGAGCATGAAGACCGGGATCACCGAAAGCCCGAGCGCCAGCTCGTAGGAGATCATCTGCGAGGTCGAGCGGATCCCCCCGAGAAACGGGTATTTCGAGTTCGACGCCCAGCCGGCCAGCACGATCCCGTAAACCCCGAGCGACGACACCGCAAAAACATAGAGAACCCCGATGTTCAGATCCGCGATCACCATAGGCACCCCGAAGAGCGACGAGCCGAACGGCAGCACCGCCAGCACCAGGATCGGCGGGATCATCGCCAGCTTCGGCGCAATGTAATAGTAAAACTTGTTCACCCCGCCGGGCATGAAATTTTCTTTCAGCAGGAGCTTCATCGCATCGGCGACCGGCTGGCCGAGCCCGAGGAACGGGATGTCCTTCTTCAGCCCGAGCAGCGTGAGCGGGATGCCCACGCGGTTTGGCCCGACCCGGTCCTGGATGAGCGCGCAGACTTTCCGCTCGGCATAGACCGTGTAGGACACGAGCCCGAGGATCACACCCAGCAGGCACAGCGTCTTGGCCAAAGACGTCCAAACCAGAAAGACCTCGGGCAGGAAGAGCATGCTCAATATGTCCATCAAGCCTGCTTATCCGCTTCCCGCGTCTCCTGTCGAGAATCAAGGTGGAAAATTGCCTCCCTCTCCGCCGCATAAAGCGTCACGACTCCCAGGCACATCGGCCGCGGACGCCTGGCCTCGAACCCGCACGCATTGATCAGCGCCACCATTCCACGCCCGCGCGGAAATTTTTCGATCGACTCGCCGAGATATTCATAGGCATCCGCGCGCCCGGTCGCCCACCCGGCGATCCGCGGCAGCAGGTGGTGGAGGTAGAGCCGGTAGGCCTCACGGAGCGGACCGCGCGGAGGCAGGGAAAAATCCAGGATGGCGAGCAGTCCGCCGGGGCGGAGGACGCGCGCCATCTCGCGGAGCGCCTTCTCCCACGAGGCCATGTTCCTGAGCCCGAACGCCACGGTCACGGCATCGAACGAACCGTCGGCGAACGGCAGCGCGAGGGCGTCGGCCTGAACGAGAAATGGCACCCGCTTGCGCCGCGCCTCATCCAGCATCGGAAGGCAGAAGTCGGCGCCGATCACATGGGCGGCCGGACACGCCTTCTGCAGCGCGATCGCCAGATCCCCGCTGCCGGTCGCCAGATCAAGAACCCTCCCGGGACGCGCCGCGGCAACCAGCCGGGCAACCCGCGCCCGCCAAAAAAAATCCAGCCCCCCGCTCAGCAGGTGGTTCGCAAAATCATAGCGCCCGGCAATCGCGGAAAATGTCCCGCGCACGAACTCCGGATCTTGTTGGCGCATCGGATGGGACACGGGAAAAAAGTGGTGCTCACGAGAGGATTCGAACCTCCAAGGGTTACCCCATACGGTCCTGAGCCGTACGCGTCTGCCAGTTCCGCCACGTGAGCGACAGAAAATTCAGTATCCCCGGATCCCTCCTCCAAGTAAACCCGAAAAATTTCGCCCATCGCGCCGGCAGGTCGCATCGGCCGCATCCGCTTTTGACATGGCGGTGCCCGTCTGGCAGTCTGCGTCCCGACATGTGGCACAGCTATCTGGCGGTCATGGCGGGAGGCGCGGCAGGAGTTGGCGCGCGCATGTTTCTTTCCAACTGGATTGCCAATCAGTTCGGATCCTCCTTTCCATGGGGCACGCTGATCGTCAACGTGTCGGGCTGCGTCATCATCGGAATTTTCACCGGCCTCACCGGACCGGACGGTGCGTTCATGACCTCGCCGCTCGTGCGGCAGGTGGTGGCGATCGGGGTTCTGGGCGGGTTCACCACGTATTCGTCGTTCAGCCTGCAAACGATCTCGCTTCTTGCCGACGGCGAGCTTTTATACGCAGCGGGCAACATCGCCCTGACCCTGCTGCTGTGCTTGGCCGGCACATGGGGAGGATTGGCCGTTGGGCAGTTGCTTCAACCCCGTTAAGGAGATCCTATGAAACTACCCGAAGACGCCATGCTGCTCCGGATCCTCATCGGCGAGAGCGACCGATGGCACCACCAGCCGCTCTACGAGGCCCTCGTTTTCAAAGCCCGCGAGCTCGGGCTGGCCGGAGCCACCGTGCTCCGCAGCCCGATGGGCTTCGGCGCGAGCAGCCGCATGCACACCGCAAAGATCCTGCAGCTCTCAACCGATCTGCCGGTCATCATCGAAATCGTGGACACCGAGGAAAAGCTCGACGGATTCCTGCCGGCCCTCGAGGAAATGATCGGCGGCGGCCTGGTTACCATGGAAAAAATCAAGGTCATCCATTACCGGCCAGCCGCAGAGGGCGTGTAAAAAAATAATGGCCATCCTGAACCACTGGCTTTTCTGGTCGCTGCTCTCCGCGTTTTTCGCCGGGCTCACGGCGGTGCTGGCGAAAGTCGGCGTCGAGGGCGTGAACTCGAATCTGGCGACAGCCATCCGCACGACCGTGGTTCTGCTCTTCACCTGGGCGCTCGTCGCGGCGGCCGGATCGTCGGGCTCGCTGGCAGACCTGTCCCGGCGGACCTGGGCCTTCCTGATTTTTTCCGGGCTCGCCACCGGGCTGTCGTGGGTGTGCTACTTTCGCGCTCTCCAGTTGGGCCGGGCCTCGCAGGTTGCCCCGATCGACAAGCTGAGCGTGATTTTCGTCATCGCGCTGGCGGCATTGTTTCTCCACGAGCCGGTGACCTGGCACCAATGGCTGGGCGGAAGCCTCATCCTCTGCGGGGCGATCGCCCTCACCTGGTCGTAAGGGGAAATGTCAGGAAGAATCGCTTTTCAGAGCGCAGAAGTTTCTGGCATTCCTTGCTGAATTGATCAGCCCGAGACAATCAAAAGAATCCGTTGAGGCATTCTAAACCTTTGCAGTTGTGTAGATGCTCGGTTTGAGCCCCGTCTGTTTTTTGAACCACCGCGAAAAGTAGTTCTGATCCAGAAAGCCCAGTTGCGTGCACACATCTTTGACGTGGGATTTTTCCCGCAGCAGGCGGACTGATTTCCGGAGAAGGAGGGCGTCCCGGTATTCGCGGAGGGTCTGCCCGGTGGCCTGTTTGAAAATCCGGTTCAGATAATCGGTTTGGTATCCCATGTTCTTGGCGAGGCCTGCAATTTCGGGCAGGGGAGTTTCGCTCTGGTTCAACAGGCGCTCGAATTTCCGGACAAATGCGGGGATTTCCCGCCGCTGTGAAGGGAGCACTTTTGTTGACCGCAGCAGGATGTCAAGAATCCGCAGGATGCCGGCGGCCACCAGCAGCCGACAACTTGAGTGGCCGGGATCAGGAACTCTTGTTAACCCAGCCAGTTCCCGCTTGATGTCCCCGGCATGGGACTGGGTGAGCCTATTGAGAGAAAAACCGTTCTTCACCGCGCCGCGCCAATCCACATCCAGAACGAGGCACAGCGGCCGTCGCCCGGATGTTTCACGGAAGGAATGCAGGCAGTGAGGGGGGAGGAAGGCAACGGATCCCGGGCTGGTTTCGTAGGTTTGTCCGTCTGCGGACATGAGTCCTGATCCGCTCAGGTAGCAGAGGATTTGGGTGAAGGAATGGCAGTGCTCGGCGAGCGTATCCACCTCGGGCAGATGGCGGTTCATGCGAAGCCGCCGCACCCGGAGACCCGGAAGCCGCACGTCCATCTCATGAAGAAGCAGGGGACGGTAATGTTTCACGGAATAAGAAAACCAGCTGCATGACGAAAAGAAAGTCGTTTTTGTGCTAGATTTAACCGTGCCTGTCATCACTCGATTCTTATTTTCGGCTTAGATTGGCCTCATGACACCCGTTGTTCTAGTTACCGGTTCCAGTCGCGGCCTCGGTCGCGGAGTGGCCGGATCCCTTGCTGCCGCGGGCTACAGCGTGGCCGTGCATTATGCCAGCAACAGGCAGGCCGCCGAACAAACCGCCGAGGAGTGCCGCCGCTTGGCGATCGCGCCGGAACAGAAGTTTTCCATTGCAGGCGGAAATATTGGCGATGAGGGCGACCGCCAGCGCCTTTTTGACCGGACGCTGGAAACCTTCGGCCATCTCGACGCTCTGGTGAACAATGCGGGCATCGCCCCGCGCGAGCGGGCGGACATCGTGGATGCCACGGAAGAGGTTTTCGACGAGGTGCTCGGCGTCAACTTGAAGGGGCCGTATTTTCTCTCGCAGCTTGCCGCCCGGTATTGGCTTTCCCGTCCGGGTCAGTCCCGGCTCTCCACGGGATACAAGCTCCTCTTCATCACTTCGCTTTCCGCGAACACGGCGTCGGTCAACCGGGGGGAATACTGCATCTCCAAGGCTGGGCTGGCCATGGCCGCGCAGCTTTGGGCTGTTCGCCTTGCCGCGGAGGGCATCCAGGTGATGGAGCTGCGACCAGGCATCATGGCCACCGACATGACTTCGGGCGTGAAGGAAAAATACGACAAGATGTTGGCCGACGGGCTCGTTCCGCAAAAACGCTGGGGCGAGCCCTCGGATGTCGGCCGAGCGGTCGAGGCGGTTTTGGCCGGACACTTTCCTTTTTCCACCGGAGACGTCATCAATATTGACGGCGGTTTCCACCTCCGCCGCCTGTAAAAACAATGATCGCCATCCGACCCGATCTCACTCCCGAGCAGCTTTCCTCGACCTTGACCCGGCTTTGGGAGGTATCCGCCCCGAAAATTCTTTCGCTCGATGCAGGCGAAAAGCCCGGTGCGGCGACGCCGGTTTTCACCGTCAGGGGGCGCTATACGGCGCGCGGGTGGACGGAATGGACGCAGGGATTTGTGTATGGTTCGGCGATCCTGCAATACGATGCCACCGGCGATGAGCGGTTCCTGTCGCTTGGACGCGATCGCACGCGCGACCGAATGGCCCACCACATCACGCACACCGGAGTGCATGACCACGGGTTCAACAACGTGTCCACCTACGGAAATCTGCTGCGCCTCATGGACGAGGGACGGATCCCGTTCGATGCGCGCGAGAAGGATTTTTACGAACTGGCCTTGAAGTGCTCGGGCGCTGTCCAGGCCGCCCGCTGGACAAAAATCCCGGGCGGCGGCTTCATCTATTCCTTCAACGGGCCTCACTCGCTTTTTGCGGACACCATCCGCTCCCTGCGCGCGCTGGCTGTTTCGCATTCTCTCGGTCATGTGCTCATGAGTGAGAAGGACGCCAAAGTCTCATTGCTGGGTCGTCTGATCGACCATGCGAAGACGACCGCCGATTATTCCGTTTACTATGGCGAAGGCCGGGACGCCTACGATGTGCGCGGGCGGGTTGCCCACGAGAGCATCTTCAACACGAACGACGGCAACTTCCGCTGCCCGAATTCCCAGCAGGGATTTTCCCCGTTCACCACCTGGACCCGCGGGCTCGCATGGATCATTGCGGGATATCCCGAACAACTTGAGTGGATCGCCACGCTCGCCGACTCCGAGCTCGAACCCTTTGGCGGCCGCGAAGCTGTCGAGTCCCTGCTCCTGCGTCCGGCGCTGGCAGCCTGCGATTTTTATATTGAACAGACGCCTGCCGACGGGATTCCCTATTGGGACACCGGCGCTCCCGAGCTGCACCGGATCCGCGATTATCTCAACCGTCCGGCGCAGATCGAAAACGACTTCGAGCCGGTTGACAGCTCGGCAGCCGCCATCGCGGCACAGGGCCTCCTTCGTCTCGGGCGCTATCTCCGGAACAAAGGCGACGCGATGGGGGAACGCTATTGGCAGGCCGGGCTCACGGTCGCGGACACCGTGCTCTCGGAGCCCTATCTTTCCACCGATCCGGAACACCAGGGGCTCATTCTGCACTCGATCTACCATCGCCCCAACGGCTGGGACCATATTCCCGAAGGCAGCCTGATCCCCCGCGGCGAGTCCTCGATGTGGGGCGACTACCACGCCAGGGAGCTGGCTCTCTATCTCCAGCGCATCATCGAAAATAAATCTTACTACACCTTTTTTAGCGGAGTCCGCTCTTCTGAACACTGAAAACGGAACACTGAAAACTTCCTCTATGATCATCTCGGATCTCACGCAAATCGAAGGCCGCCGGTATCCCGCGCGGCGCAGAACACAGAACCTCGCCGGGGGAACCGCCCCCATCCAGACGAAGAATTTCAGCATGGGAAATGTCACGCTTGATCCGAAAGGCGGGCAGGTGCCGTGGCACAATCAGGAGCAGGAGGAAGTGTATTTTGTCATCGAAGGAACCGGGGAAATGTGCCTCGGCGGAGAAACGCGGACGGTGACGGGCGGGGAGATGGTTTATATCCCTCCCGGCGTTTTTCATCAATTGACCAACACAGGGGAGACTCCCCTGCGGATGATCTACTGTTACGGCCCTGCGGGAGATGTCGCCCACTGGCGTCAGGAGCTTGACGGCACCTTGCCTCGTGCGGGGGTTGAGGCCCCGGCGCTGCCCGATGGCGCATGGCCGCAGTGCACCGAAAAACCCTCCGTCTAACCTTTACAATATAACACTATGAAAATCCACAAAGTCGGCATCATCATGAACGGGGTCACCGGACGCATGGGAACGAACCAGCACCTTGTCCGGTCTATCGACGCCATTATCAAACAGGGCGGCGTCAAGATCAGCCCGACCGAATTCATCATGCCCGATCCCGTTCTGGTGGGTCGCAATGAAATCAAGTTGAAGGAACTCTGCGCGCGCACCTCGGTTAAGAAATGGACCACCGATCTCGACAGCGTGATGAGCGATCCGGCTTACGCGGTTTACTTCGACGCCCAGACCACGCTGCGGCGGTTCGATGCCGTTAAGAAGGCCGCGGAAGCCGGCAAGCATGTGTATTGCGAGAAGCCGACCGCGATCACGACGGAAAATGCCTATGCGCTTTACAAAATCTGCCGCGACGCCGGCGTGAAAAATGGAGTCGTCCAGGACAAGCTCTGGCTTCCGGGCCTCGTCAAATTCCTGCGGCTGAAGGAAAATGGATTTTTCGGCGACGTCCTCTCCGTTCGCGGCGAGTTCGGCTACTGGGTCTTTGAGGGGCACACGGTTTCCCCCCAGCGTCCGAGTTGGAACTACCGCAAAGAGGACGGCGGCGGGATGGTTGTGGATATGCTCTGCCACTGGCGCTACGTCATCGACAATCTTTTCGGCGCGGTGAAGCGCGTCTCCTGCCTGGCCGCCACCCACATTCCCGAACGAATAGACGAGCAGGGCAACCCTTACAAATGCACGGCCGACGACTCCGCCTACTCGACCTTCGAGCTTGAAAACGGAGTGATCTGTCACTTCAACTCGTCATGGAATGTCCGGGTCCGCCGCGATGATCTGCTGACCATGCAGGTCGATGGCACCAAGGGCAGCGCGATTGTCGGGCTTCGTGATGTGTGGATCCAGCATTACGGAAATACGCCGCGGCCGATCTGGAATCCCGACGTGCAGCAGCCGATCAACTTCTTTGATGGATGGGGCAAGGTGCCCGAGCAGGAAACCTATGACAACGCCTTCAAAATCCAATGGGAGCTTTTCCTTCGTCATGTCGTGCTCGACGAGCCGTTCCGCTGGACGCTTCTCGAAGGAGCCAAAGGGGTGCAGCTTGCGGAATACGGACTCAAGAGCAGCGAGGAGCGCCGCTGGCTGGATCTGCCCGAACTTGCTTCCTGATAAAAACCATCGTTGGTTTTGCAGGAGTCATGGGCCGCAGAGGTCGAGCAGTGTTTTCGCGTCTTCCGGGAGGCTGGCCGAGCTGTCTCCGCTTACAAACTCCAAGAGAAGCGGGATTTCCTTCCCTTGCTCGCGCAGCGCGGCAATGTAAGCGCTCCAACGGGTGCGCCCTTCCTCAAGTGGCCGCCTGTGTGACGAATCCGGCCACCAATGGAACACATGGACGTGTTGAAGGCGGAAAATCAAGGCGCGGAGACTGGCGAGGCATTCCCGCAGTGGCAGCCCGTGCGGAGGTTGCCAGAGGGTTTTGATGAATGGATGGTCGGTTGCGCCCAGCAGTTCCAACGCGGAATCCGTCGAGTCGGTCAACGTGCCGTCGTGGAATTCGTAGGCAATGGAAATGTTCCGGGCCGCCGCAAGATCGGCGCAGCGGAGGGCATCACCGGCGATCTTGTTTTTCAGGGCAGGATCGGCTTCCGCCGAGCCGCGGGTTCCGGCCCAGACCCGTATGACAGGCGCACCCAAAGCGAGGGCAGTAGCGAGGACAGAAGGAAAGCTTGGCCCGTCAGGTGAGGCGAGGCGGTAGTAGGATCCATAGGCGGCAATCGAGAGCCCTGCGGCACGCGTCAACTCGCCAACGACTCCGGCGGTTCTCTCATCGCCATGAGGCACGTGGACATCCCCTCCCCACTCGATGCTCGAAAGCCTGTTTTGCCGACAAAGTTCGACAATCGCGCCGGGCGGGAGACTGCGGAATGTGACGGAGACCAAGCCGGGTGTCATCATCAGGCCATTCGGGCAAGTTGTTCGCGGGTGACCATGTGCAGGAGGGGGTCGCCTGTCAAAAACCTGCGCAGATCGTCTGTCATCCACTTGCTCATGCGCTCGCATTCCCCCTGCATGCTGCCGGCAATGTGCGGAGTGAGAACGACATTGGGCAGGGATCTCAGCCGGGAATCCCTGGCCGGAGGTTCCGGGTATGTGACATCGAGGATCGCGGAAAGATCCGTCCGGCGGGCAAGCACTTCGATCATCTCGTCCTCTGCCACGACCGCTCCGCGTGACGTGTTGATGAGTGTTGCCCCCTCTTTCATCGAGGCGATGAGTTTTCCGGTGATCATCCGTTCGGTTTCAGGGATCCAAGGCGCATGGATGCTAACGACATCACACTCGCGGAAAAGTTCATCCAGAGGAACTAGCCCGATGTTGAGTTCCGATGCCAGCTCGGGTGGAAAAATGGGATCATACGCCAGCAGCGTTAAATCAAAAGGTTTGAGAAGCCTTGCCGTGGCGCATCCGACAGCTCCCAGCGAGATCAATCCCACCTTGCTATGGTATGCACCAGGGATCGTGTGGACTTCCGGACGCCCATCTTCCGAGCGGGCAGCGCGGAAAAAATGCCAGAACCGTTTCAGGCTGAGAAGAATTGAAGCCAGCGTATACTCGGCCACCGGAACGCTGTTGGCAGCCCACGCGCTGGAAATCAGGATTCCGCGGGACCATACCTCATCCGTCACGAAACCTTTTACAGATCCTGCGGCATAAAACACGACCTTGAGAACGGGTGCTGCCGCAAGAAATTCAGCGCTCATCAAAGGCATCCCCCATGTGCTGAAGATAAAATCCGCTTCCTTCAGCGCTGGCTTCGCATCGCGCCAGTTTGCGGGATCAAGAACCGGCCACGGACAGTCCGTCAGTTGACGGATCTCCTCCAATATCGCAGACGGAAAAATGTATTTTTCATTATCCGGCGGACAGACGACGAGTGTCCTATATTTCATGTGCATTTATATTATCACCGGCAGCATCGAAGACAACCTCTTCCACCGCCCTTCCAGCTGCCCGCCAAACATTCTGACACGTGGGCTTCGCGGATCGGAATCAGGAGTTCTGAGCCAAGCGAGCTGCGTCGGCGATGATCAGCCAGGATGGGATTTTGTTCCGATCTCGGTTCCGCTCGAGGAGGTCGGGGCGGGCTGCGGTTCGACGGGATCGCCCTCGGGGAAGCCCGGGGGCGAGTAGTTTTTTTCTCCGCCCTGACGCTTCCACTCCCGGAAAAGCAGGCAGAGGAACAGCGTCGAAAGAACCAGAAACGGAAGCCGCCAGGCCGGGATCATGCGGTAGCAAAAGTCCTTCCCCCACACGGCGTCCGGCAGAAGCGTCCGCATCCCGGTCATGAACCAGGCGACGGACAGCGAAGCCAGGATGTTCATGGTGGCGCTGACGAGGGCGTTGAACGAGCAGAACTGCCCGAATTCCTCCCTGGGCAGCAGGCGCATCATCAGGGGCATCCCCACCGCACCGAGGAGCAGGGTGATCGGCAAATCCAGCGCCATGAGCGAAACCAGGATCGTCAGGTTGGCCGGCAGGTCCGTCGCATACCCCAGAAGGCTGATGTGGAAAACCCGGTCGGCAGGGAAGCTGCCGAACATCCAGACGAAGTTGAGCGGCACGACGATCAGCAGGCAGCCCATCATGCACAACATGATCCGGATCGGGTGGAAGCGGTCGGCCAGCGCCCCGGCCGGGTAGTTCAGCGTGAGCATCACAAACTGGATGCCGGTATTGATCATCGCGAGCTGTTTCAGGGTGATGCCCAGCGAGAGGTTCAGAAAGACTCCGAAGAGGGCAATGGCATTGGCGACCACGATGAACATGCCCATCAGGAAGTAATAGATATACAGCCGGTGGGAGAGGCACTGGCGGACATACTCCCGGATCGCGGCCACGATCCGCTTCCAGACGCCGTGCACATGGGCGGAGAGCGGCAGTGGCGGCGGGTATTCCCCCTCCTTGACAAACAGGCACATCATCGTGAAGCCCACGCAATAGATGGTCGCCGCGCCGAGGTAGATCCAGCGCATGTGGGTCAGCGCATGCTCGTAGAAAAAAAAGCTGAAGAGCATCGCCGCCAGGCTGGACACAACCCGCATCATCCCCATGAACCTCGCCATGAAGGCCTGGGGAACGACATCGTTGAACAGATACCAGAACGTCGTGTTCACGAACGTGTCGAAGACCTTGAAGCTCGCCATCAACAGGCCCACGGTGAAGATGGAAACGCCCACTAACCCCCACCCGCCCAGGGGCCCCACCCACCGGTGCAACCAGACGGAGATTTCCGGAGAAAACGCCATCAGCACGAGCGTCGCGGAAATGAAGGGCGCGGAAAACAGCAGGAACGGGATCCGTCGGCCCCGCGGCCCGCGATGCCTGTCGCTGATCGTTGAGATGACAGGGTTGAGCGTGAAGCTGATGATGCTGGGGACGGTGGTCAGGATGATCGGCAGCACCCAGTCCGGCGCGTTCAGCTCCCGGAGCCGCAACGGCACGGTCTGGCTGTTCACAAATTCCATCACCGTGAAACAAAAATCGCCCCAGAGCAGCCACACGAACACCCACAGCAGGCCGGCCATCGTGTAGCGCAACGTCCCAACGTGCAGCCGCGGGTCGCCGTTCAGTTTTTCCATCTCGGGCATCAGAGCATCTTTCCCTTCAAAGCACGAAATCTTACGGCGGCATTTCCGAGCCGTCAATCCTCATGCGGGAATGTTCACGGAGGCGGCAACGATGGAAAGGACGGAAAAGACGGAAAGGACGAAACGGCGGGAGAGAAAAATGGGCTGCAATAAGAATTGCGTTGATGGAAGGATTCTGTTGGGATCGGGAAGGTTCCCTGCAACAAAAGGCATTTCATGCGAAATCTTTTCTCTGTTTTCCTTCTGGGTCTCCTGGCGGTTTCGCCGGTTCATGCCGGCAAGGAGCTTCCGCCGGCCGATAGCGAGATGGCGAAGTCCGGACTGGCTCCCATCACGGTTTCGGCGCTGGACAAGCCCGCGTCAATGGTGGCGTCCGGTTATCGGATGGCTTCGGTCGTGGCATCTCCCATGGAGGCGGAGAAGCTTCCTGAAGGCACGGATGCCGGGTTCAAGCTTTCCGGCGTGGCACTTCCGGGCGGAGGCAAGGGAGACTTCACGGTCGCAACAAAAACGCTCGACCAAAACTTCAAAATGATCGGGGCCTGGTTTTACATCACTCCCGAAACGAGCATCCAGCGGATCGGCTTTCAGATCCAGGAGTCCGGCGGAGAATATTTCCTGCTGGCTTTCCCGGGCGACTTCACCGGATGGAAATGGCTCGAGGGAAGCCGGACGGATTTCGTGCCCATGACCAAACAGACGAATCCCGATTTCAACGGGATCCTCGACGGCACCCTCGGGAGGGTTTCGATCTTTTGGATGGTGAAGAATGAGACCCCGGCCGAGGTCGGCGTCGCCGGGCTGACCGCCACTCTGGAATAAGAACTTTACGGACGGAAAACGACCGGCCTTCCCGTCGCCGGGGGAAGCGTGATCGTCGCAAAATTTTTGGGGGAGGACCTGTCAGGGCCGGACGATCTGGAAGCGCCCGTTGATCCGGTCAATATTGACAATCCCGTAATTGGCCGGAAGTTTGTTCCCTGCGCCGATATACGCTTGCATCGCGCAGACCGACAGGACGTTGACCGTGGGACCAGAGCTGTTCGTCGCCGGAACATCCAGCGAGCCGTCCGGTTTGAAATAAAAGGCCACGCCTCTCGTGCCATCGGCAAGTGTGATCTGGTTCGTCAAAGATTGAATGAGTGGCGAGTAAGTGGAATTGCTCACGATGATGCAGCTCTGGGGAAGCCGGACAATCTGTCCCTCAGGACGCATCCGCCCGTCACTGATCAGCTGTGTGTAGTCATTCGTGTAATACGGAGAATCCGCACGAAAGACCGCCATCGCAGTGAACTGGCCGACGCGAAGGATATCGGACTCTTGCGCCCCATAAAGGCGCACCTGGGTATATTCGTTGCGGGAGACGGCAATCTGCCGCGCGACATTCAGGGTATTCGCCACATACTGGATACTGTTCGTGATCTCCGTGGTGCGGCCTAGTGACTGAAACGAACTGGCCACCAGCGCCATCATCATCATCGAGATGCCGATGACCACCAATAGTTCCAAGAGCGTCATGCCACTGCTGCCTCGCCGGTCGCGGTGATACCTGGTGAGGCTCATGGCGCGAATTGCTGGTGAGCCAGTTTGCGGAATCGGTAGTAGGGAACGCCCGTTGCATCGTGGCCAGCCAGTGCGGGAAATTGAGTGGCGGGAGTCGACCCCGTCCCGTAAACACGTTTGGCAGTCGCACCTCCAGAAAACCCGTCCAGATACCGCTCGATCACCTGCGAGCCGCGATACTGCCCGACAATGCTCCACTTGCCTCCCTTCCCCTTGAGCGACTGCGCGACGAAATGGATCTTGAACGAGTTCGAGCGCGTGGTGACACGCGGGTAAATCGCATTGTACGGCGCTTCCCGACTGTCATCGCCGCTCAGCTTCAAATCATTCCAGTGACTTTCAATATCAGCCGGTGTCTTGCCGTCAAACAACATCGGGATCTCGCAGATCTCGGATGCCGTGACGAAGGGGTCGTTGCTCACTTTCAACCGGTCCTGGATTTGGGCGACAGTCGACGACACATCTACGGACTTGCGGTAATTTGCCGCGCTGGCACCAGCAGGCTTTGCATCAGAAGTCTTAAAGGCCGCAGCAACGGCATTGGTGCTGGGCAGCGCGAGAACTTTCATGTTTCGCAACAAAGCCCAAAGTCCGGTGTTTCTTCTTATATAGGTAAAAGGAGCAATCTGCTGATTGAGATTTATTTTTCCATTTGTCGCAAAGTTCTCTGTAATGGCATAAGGTTCAACGACAGGCATGTAAAAAAGATCGAGCCAGTAATGATCGCGCGGAAGCTGAGTCCATCCTCGATGGGAAGACCTTCCCCCCAGAGGAACCGGATTGAAAAGAAGCGTTTCCCATGGATCATCGGTTGTGGCGCGCGAGGGCAAAGACCCGAAGTTGACTGCCGATGGCATTTGCTTCCATGGCGAATATACAAGGCCGGTAAAGTTGGTATGCCAAATATCACTTCCGACCGTATCGCTGGAGCTGCTTCGGCTGAGACGATTCGCATAATAGGGTGTGTCGCCTGCTTGCCACGAGATCGCCCCGATATCCACGCCCCTGACTTTGCCTCCGTCTCCATTTGCCGCATATCCATTGGTGAAATCACCCTCAGTGCCATTGCTTTTCATGGTTCCGTTCATCCCATAAGCGGCAAATCTTTGAGATGCGCCTAAATCCCTCGTGTATTTCAACCCTGCCACCGGACGGGCCATAATTTCATAAAGATCCATGCATCCAGTAGCGGAAACGGTTGCGCTGTGGCGAATTGTCTCCGGGCCGCTCATTCTCGCAAGATAAGTCGGAAGATAACTCATACCGAAATATGTGCCCGGCAAATAGTAGGATGGGTTCGGCTCAAACCAGTTGGCGGGAATGTCACGCTTGACAGCGGCGAGGCGAAAATCTCCCTTTGCTCCGGTGCTTGCGGATAATGTGTAGGAACGAAAGGTGTCCATCAATGCATTCGTGTCCGCTCCCCCGGGAAGCCAACCTCCGGTGCCAACAGGAACGAGCATCATCATATCTCCGGGCATTGTATTCGAGTAGTCCAAACGCAAGGAATAATCGCTCAATGCAGAATATAAAGACTTCGGGCTGTTCGCAGCATTGTAGCAGGCAACAAATTGAATGTCAGGACCCAATCTGGGCAGTGGAAGATTGGAATCAGCAACCTGCAGGTGAACCTCTTGAATATAAGTGGTGAGGGGGTTGAGGTTGCTGGTGGACAACTGCAATGCGCCTTTTTTCAGGCCAGGGCACATCGTAATCTGAACCGGGGTGAAAGTGGCGTTTCCGGTCGTTGTGGACGCCGATTCCAGTCGAATTGGAATGCTTATTTTGTCGGGCGTCAATGTGCCGTTGGCACTTATCGTTTGATTAACTGTGAGACTGCTTCTTACAGAATTCTTATTATTGTCAGGATCCTTAATGGTCGCATTACCAGTTAAATCTTGAAGTGGAATCCGAAATTCCAACATGGCACTCACAAATGGATAGTAGCGGTAATCCTGCGAAATAGTTGAATTGAAAGATTTCTTTGCGGAGCCCTCCGACAGATAGGTTGACGTTGCGTTGCCGCCTGGCCGGGAGCGCAAGCCATAACTCATGCCCAACGAGCCTCCAAACAGATTGGTTCTAGCCGACGTATCAAACTGGGCATCGTTACTACAATACAAATTCGTCGAGTTGGGCGGAAATTGCAATTCTATCCGGCCTGTTGTCCACCCGACATTGTCGGCCTGTCCTAGTGAATAATAGCGCACGTAGACTTTATCAAGATCGTTGGCAGGAACGCCGTTGGGATTCGGGTTGATGTAAAATCCTTCAGCCGTGCTCGTTCCGTTTCCTAAAACCATTTTGACCTGAAAGACCGGTTGGGCACTATTCAGAGTGTTCACCGACATGGTATAATCCAAGAGGATCACCACCTGGACTTTGCGGATGATCGAGTCAACCTTTGTATCCGACCCGGATGCTCCGGTGGTGTTGTTCATGAGATCAGCCGTCGTTTCGCCGGCATTATAAAACTGCATGATAAATTCTTTGAGAGTAATTCCCCCGACCCCGAAGCCTTGAGTCATCCCATTGCCGGCGTTGATTTGGATCGGGCAGAGATCGTTAAAGCCTATGGTATTCAGATCGCAATTCTGTGGAAAAGAATATACCGGCCCGTTAACCGGCTCGTAGGAGCGGTTCATGGTATTGACCTGGCAGCGGAGGTAGTCAAACATTTCGGTCAGGATCTGATCGCGGCCAAGGGCGGTGAATTTGGTTTCAAGATTTGGTGTTGCCGAGGCGCTGCCCGTTCGGGTTGAGTCTCCCGGGAAACTTTTCTGCGTCAACCATTGCAGGTAGCCATAAAGCTGCTGGTTTTCAGCAATGTTGGTGTAGTCGTTCGTTGGATCTCTGGCATCCTCGCGCTGGAAATAGAGTTTTCTTTGATTGCTGCCGAGTTCCGAGGCTTGTTTTATGAGCAGATCTTCAGGAGTTAATCCGCTGGGGGAGGCGACTAATTCAGTGTTAAAAGGCCAAAGCGTTACGCGTGGCCGATTAAACGCATTAAGCTCGGGACCTCTGCTGTCTGTTGTCAGAAAGAAGGGCAGCCGCGTGACGTCCAGAGCGAGAGGCGAGGGATTGCGCGTATCAACGGCCGCACTCCCAACCGCCCATTTTCCGCCGCTTCTGCCAAACACCAGCTCGTCAACGCTCGGAAACATGCGGTCAAAATCCAACACGCCGACATTTCTCGTCAGCCAAGCTTGCTTTGTTCCGCCCTCCGACCCCCCCCAGCCAATACGGGGAGCGATCTGCGAGGCCAACAAAGATCTCTGAGCCGGATTCGTCTCATTTCGGATTGCCGCAAACACGGAGGCGAGCGATGTGGTTGCAGGATGGCCGGGATACCGCTGATATTCCTGGGCAATGGGCTGGCAATTTGCAAGAGCATGATCTTCCGTGGAACGAGCGACCGGGGCGTCGTAATACACACCATCCGAGGCGGTGTTGATATTGACTTTGCAGGTTTCGTCATCGCCCCAGAATGCGATGCGGGCCGTGATATCATCCGCTCCCTGCGCCGTAGTGTAATCCACGAGCTGACCGTTTTTTCGCACATAAATCCAGCGCACCGGCATGGGAAGTGAATTGACGCTCGAGCCAGTGCCTGTCGGAATAATTGAATCCAGCGTAAAACCCTCCACATCGCTCACTGCGGCGGGATTCACGATCGGGTAGATGGATTGCACGGTTCCGTTCATTGTGACCTGAACCGGAGCGTTCAAGTCCGCAAACTCATCCGGGCGGGTGGACCAAGTGGTAGGAATCTCGTTGCTCAATGCGGTTTCTGGATTGAAAACTCCGGTGATTTTCATGGTGTCCGAGGAATACAGCTTATACGCGGCAACCGTGCCGTTGGCGGTGAAAGTTCGGAGCAAACCAGGCTGGGAAACCCATATTTGATCAGGGTTGGATGTTGCCTCCGCGATCTGGGCAATCGCAATGGTCACCGCCGTATCCGCATATTGGCGTGCTGTCGAACCGCTTTCGTAGTAGGCGGCCGAGGTGCGATCCTGCCGGACAGTAGAAAGGAATCCGATGACGATGGCACTGATCAGCACGAGAGCGCCAAGAACCAGGATCAATGCGACGCCTCGTTGCCAGCATTTCCGTGACAGGTTTTGAAATGTCTTTTTCATTTGGGAAACTTCCTGCATAGCATTTTCAGCATCTCACTCTCCATAGGACGCACCGGGAAGCCGCACTTCGGTATGGAAGATCCGGTAGTTGAGCCCGAGGCTGTTCATGTCGTTCTCAAGGTCAGCGAGGTCGGCTTTGAGTTTTGTGGCGTCAGTGAAACGGGTGCCGCCTGATCCATATAGTTTTTTCTGCAAGTCTGCCGGGGGAGTTGAGCTGGTTCCGATGAGTCGAACGGCGGATCGGTCGTCAATCGCGACCATGATCACCTCCACGAGCGGCGGAAGCCGGTTCATGATGACTTTTTCCAACAAAATCTTGTTTGCTGTCGCAGTGATGCCGGCTCCTGAATATCCGGTTTCCCATGAGCGGCTGTCGTAGGTGTAATGCGGGGCGATGAGGTTTCCGTCTCCGGTTCCGCCGTAGAGTTTTTCATCCTCCGGCGCGAGTTTTGGAAGAAGAACGAGAAGTATGATATTGTCGCCAAGAACGTGCCTGTTGGTGCGGTTGGCAAGATCCAGCTTTTTCACCCAATTCAAATCATAGGAAAAAGTGGGCAACCCATCGGCATCCACATCCTGGTCGGTGCTTGTGTAAATGCCGTTCTTGTCAGCCGGCTGGATGACTTCCATGAGCCGGTAGCGATACGTGGCGGGCAGGCTTGAGGCAAAGTCAGGAATTGCGCCAGTGCCCCCACTGGCACTGTCGTCTTTCGTGAACTGAACATAATACCCGCAGACGTTGAGCATGCTTGGCTGGGTTTGATAGCTGCCGTCGGAAAACCCAATCGGCGCTTGAAAAAATACCGCATCGCCCGAAGTAGTATTATCAAGCCCAGTGATTCCGGCCTGGGTCAGAAGGGAAGCCGCCGGACCGCAGACAAAATGCAATTCGGAAGCGCGAAGATACTTCGTTGGAACTTTTGCACGGGCGGTGCTTCCGGAAGACAATTTGAACGAGGGATTGATGAGCGGCACGGGGTTTCCCTCGCTGTCGGCGTAGCCGTAGTAGTTTTGGAGGGTGGCCTGGGAAAGGTTCCGGGTCATGGACTCGAAGGCGGCGCGGGCGGCTTGGAAGGCCTGCACCTTGCCCGTCGTCCGCGTCCACAGGGTGGAGGAGCTGGAGATGGTTCCAAAGAGCAGGAGCATGATCATCGAAAGCACGGCCATCGAGACGAGCAGTTCGATGAGGGTGAAGCCGGTTGCTACGCGCCGGAATGGCACTGGAATCCCGGGTGATTTCCTGGAGAAAACCGTTCCTTTCCGATTGCCAACCCTTGCCACCGTGAAAAGCGCCGTGCGGTGGAAGCTCATGACAGAAATTTAGAGCTCAGTGAACTCCCGGGGCAACATAAATCACATTGGTTATGGACGCTGCCAGCGAGGATTTCGCGCGATCAGCGCGCGTAAAAAACATGATCAGGGCGGTCTTCAGATTGGCGTTCGCGTATCCGCCCGAGCTCAGCAAATCCGTATTTGCTGTGAACGTGTAGGTGACGCCCAGAAGCGCATCGGCATCGGTCTCGACCGGCGCGCTCTGGTCGGAGAAATACAGCATCTTGGTGCTATTTGTGAGTTTGTTGAAAGGGGTCTCCTGAAACTGCGAGGTCAACTGCCGCAGCACGTCGGTCTGCACGGTGGCCGTGATGGAATCCCGGAAAATGTTCAGCCCGACCGGCATCAAGCCGATCAGCGTGGTCAGCGCAAAGCCGACGATGCCGAGAGCAATGACAACCTCTAGAAGGCTGAAAGCCCGCTTCCGCAAATTCAACCGAATATGACTTGGCAATGTCACAATGGGAATGTTCACGGTTTTTGTGGAAATGTCAAATGGAAATGAATTTCCCGATATTGCCGCACCTCCGAAGTTCCGGAATTCGCGGAGTCAACTTGGCGGGTTCCCGGGCCGTCCGTTTTCCCTGATCCGCGCGTCAGCGCAATCCATGGAGGGATGTCGCCCCCGGCATCCTCTCTGCCACAGCAAGGGCGCCGAGGGCGACGCCCCTCCTTTCATATATCGTCTGAAAACGCTTGTGCGTTCTGTCAGGAATCCGCGCATTCAAAGCAAAATGTCAATGGGTCTTCCCCTTCGATGATCCATTCGATGAAAACAAAGGCGGACCTCCAAGGATCCTCGCTTGGCGCACGTCGGCCACATCCTCATCGGGCGTTTCAACGGCCGGATTGTGGGATTGGAGTGGTCGTGAATTGGATACCGAGGGCATGGCAGACTTTCAACACCGTATCAAAAGCGGGCACTCTCTCACCCGAGAGCGCCTTGTAGAGACTTTCCCGGGAGAGTCCGGACGCCTTGGCGATTTGGCTCATTCCCTTGGCCCGGGCAATGTCCCCCAAAGCCTTGGCCACAAAGGCCGCATCGTCTCCGGCCTCTTCCATGCAGGCAGACAAATAGGCGGACATCTCCTCGGGGCTGCGCAGATGCTCGGCAGCATCAAATCGGCTGAGTTTTGTTTTCATAGTTTCAGGGATTTCAAAATCAGGCGGGCACGGCGGATGTCGACGGACTGGGTTCGTTTATCACCTCCCGCGACGAGGATGACAATCTTGCCGGACTTTTCCGTGAAATACACCCGGTAGCCGGGACCGTAAGGAATTCGCATCTCAAAAAGAGCACCTCCCAGAGCCTGGACATCGCCGGGGTTGCCCGAAGCAAAGCGTTCAATTCGCGCGAGAACTTTCGCCCGCGCCTGAATATCCCGCAGCCTGTCCAGCCACTTGGAGAACTGATCTGTCTTGAGAACAGTGACCACCCGAGCAGCGTAGCCAACGGGCTACAATACAAGCAAGAGAATTCCCCCATGCTGAAAGGAATTTCCGTTATTGTCGCACCTCCGGCGAGTCTTGGAGGGTGGACAATGCTTCGCTACGGTTGTACGGGCGCATCGTGCGATCAGCGCTTTTGGGTTCATCGAATTTCCACGGGATCAGGAGTCCTCACGCTTATGGAGCCAGGCCTTGGGAGAGGATCCAGGTCCGGAAAAAGGGGCTGAAAAACTGATAGCCTTCGGGGTTGCGGAAAATCAGGCCTTCCCGCTCTAAGCGTGCGAGGGCCTTGGTGACCGACGATGGCTGCCCATCCTTCTCCCCCCGCGTATCACGCAGTTCTGCCTCGACGCCAGGTGCCCGCGCAGCTCCTTCAGAAGGTCGGGACGCGGGCAAAAGTTTTTTCCGGAAACGACGATGCCGTGTTGAAAAGGATTCATGACGCCCATAGCATTACGCCATCAGCGTAATGCTGTAAAGAAAGATGTGTCGCCCGTGGATGGTTCCAGGTTTCTCTGAAGTGTGCTTAACCGAGCACCGCGACCACCTCATGGCGGGCACCGGCCCGGGGGAGGGGGAGGCGGGAGCCTTTTATTGGGAGTCCGTCGAGGGAGAGGGAGACCTGTCCGCGCTGGAGGTGGTGGGGGTTGAGGATTTTGATGTGGTAGGAGGCGCCGCGGAACGTTCGTTCGACCTCGCAGTTTTCCCATGTGGAGGGCAGGCAGGGATCGATGATGAGGCCGTCGTAGTCGGGGCGGACTCCGAGCATTTCCTGGACGGGCACGGTATTGAACCAGGCGACCGATCCGGTGATCCAGGTGAACTCCATCTGGAAGCTGTTGTTGCGGTGTTCGGGGCCGAAGTAGCAGTTGGCATACATGTAGGGCGGGCAGCGCTGCTTGAGATCCATGTCGCCCTCGACATAGCCCGGCGTGATTTTTTGAAAGACCTGATACGCCTTGTCGCCCATGCCGTAGCGAAGGAGGCCGAGGATCATCCAGATATTGAGGTGGGAATAGACGGTTCCGTTCTCGCAGATCCCGGGCTCCAGGCTGCTGATGCGACCGATGCTGGCGTCCTCGCGTTTGTAGGAGGGGGCGAGAAGGAGGTAGCCCACCGGGGTCCCGAGGATTTCATCGCACGACGCGATCAGGCGCTCCGCGCGCTCCGCGTCCGCCGCGCCGGAAATCAGCGCCCAGCTCTGGGTCTCCATAAAGATGCGGGCAAATTCATTAGCATGCGAGCCGAGCGGCTTTCCGCTGTCATCGAAGCATCGGGCATACCAATTGCCATCCCATGCCTGCGAGTTGATCGCGCCGAGCAGCCGGTCGCGCCGGGCCGTGTATTCGGCCTCGAGGGGCTGGCGGCCGAGGTGGTTCATGAGCCCGGCCATTTGCCGCAGGGCTTCGGCGCAGGCCTGGCTGAGCCAGACGCTTTCTCCCCGGCCCTCCTTGCCCACGCCGGTGAGCGAGTCGTTCCAGTCTCCGAACTTGATCAGGCAAAGCTCGTGTGAGCCCTTGTTGTTTTCCAGAAAATCCAGAGCCCGCTCGATGTGTCCGAGCACCGAGGCCGTGCCCTCATCGTAGAACGGAACCTGCTCGTCGAGGAGCGCCATGTCCGCGGTTTCTTTCAGGTAGGCCACCAGCGTGAAGACCAGCCACAGCGCGCTGTCGGAATAGGCTTTTTCATCCACCGGATTCCATCCGCGCAGGGCGAGGCCGGATGCGTTCTGGTAGCGGAGCGCGGTGAGGAGGATCTCCCGCGTGCGCTCCGGCTTGATCGCGGCGACGCCCAGGCCGTGCTGGACAATGTCGCGGTAGCCGTTCCATCCCCACCGGCACCAGGTCGCGCCGTAGAGCGCGGCCTGCTTGACCCATGTGTTCGCCATCCGGTCGAAATGCTTGTCGGGAGTGGTCACCCGGTTCAGGTTTTCCAGCGCCTTCTTTTCCTCGAGCAGGGCCAGAAAAAAATCTTCCACCTTCCCGAGATACCGGTCCCGGATCCCTCCGATTTTCGATTCATCATCCGTTGCGCCGACGATCAGAGAGAACTCCGTTTCCCCGCCCGTCGGCAAGAGGACATCAAACTGCGCGGCCCCGATCGTGGCCTCCGACGAGCCCGGAGTGTTCGAGCACCGCCCCTCCACGACCGCGCGCGGATCGGCGAGGCTGTTGTAGGTGCCGACAAAGGCATCCCGGCTGCCGTCAAATCCCGTGATCTCCCGGTCGGATGTCATGAATCCGATCAGGTGGTTATGGGGCTTGAGGAAGGGATGCTTCGACGCCACCACGGCATTGAGATCGCGGTTCATCCACACCCCGCGGAAAAGCATGTCCCCGTAGCTGTCAAACCCCCACTTGTATTTGAACTGAAATTGATTGTAGGCGAAGAGGGAGAGCGAGCGATCCTTCCCGGAAGCATTTTTCAGGCGGATGCTCCACAGCTCGACCGGATCGTGGCCGATGGGAATGAAGATGCGGAATTCCGCCTCGATCCCCCCGACCGTGGTGCGGATCGTCGTATGCCCGGGCCCGTGCGTGCAGGCATAGCTCTCGTAGGCCCGGCGCACCGGCTCCCAGTTGATGTTCCAAAATTCTCCGGTGGCATTGTCCCGCACGTAGATCAGCCGGCTCATCAGGTGGTCGCGCCCGAAGACATCGAAATCGCAGATCCGCCCAACCCCGGTGAACAACTGGACCCCTTCCTTGCCGTCCACCTGGTAATCGCAGTAGCCGACCCCGGTCTGCTGTACGTTCGAAAAAATCGCGTCGTTCCAGAGAAAATTGTCGAACGCCCGAGGAGTCCGGGGATCGGTGATCGTGAAGTCCGCCCCGCCCGAGGGGAAATATCCGTAGGTCGTTTTTTTCATTCGCTGCACGCACTGCACCACAAGACAAGCCGCCCGTCAATAAAAACGGGAACATTCACGGAAATTTCTTGGCGGGGGCTACCGGGCGGCCGCGCTTTTGAAGTTTTTCATATGGAAGCGCAGGGCGTCCTGGATGTGGGTGTCCCAGTATCCCCATTCATGAGCGCCGGGATATTCGTGGTAGGCGTGCGGGATTTTGGCGGCGGTGAGTTCCTTCACAAACGCGCGGTTGTCGCCGAGGAGGAAATCGTCGGTCCCGCAGTCGAGCAGGATCCGCGCGAGCTGGCAGGATTTTTTTGCACGTTTGGCGAGGGTGAGGAGGTGGTGGTCGGTGCCCTCCGGGGAGGGGCCGAAGATGCGGCGGAGTTCGGAGGCGAACGCCTGATCGGCCGCGCCCGAACCTGCGAAGAGATTGTTGTTATTCCCCCAACTGACAGCGCCCGAGTGGCTGTGGATCGAGCAGAACCGGTCGTGGTAGCCGAGCCCGATGCGAAGCGCTCCGTAGCCGCCCATCGAAAGCCCGCCGACCGCCCGCGCGGAGCGGTCCGGGCGGGCGGGGAACGTCCGCTCGATGAAGTCCGGCAGCTCGACGCCGATATGTTTTGCATAAGCGGGCCCCTGGTCGTTGTCGGTATAACATCCGCGCCCGCCATCGGGCATCACGACGATGAGCGGCAGGGAGGCGGCATAAACTTCGAGGCGCGTGCGGCGCAGCCACATCGTGCTGTCATCCGACAGCCCGTGGAGCAGATACAGGACCGGAAATGGCGGCTTGCCGGCATCGGGAAAAATCACCTGTGTCTCGGTGGATTTTCCGAGGACTCGGCTCGACCAGTGGATCGTATGGAGTGACATATGGAGTTGGTGCTGGCATGGGAACCAGGAGAAGGATAAAAAAGCATGCCCATGAGGTTCGGACAATGCTAAACCATGTGAACATTCTGACAGGGACCGCTTCCACTTTCGACCTGTCCCATGGGAACACATTGCCGATCGTTGCGCGGCCGTTCGGCATGGCTCATTGCGCCCTTGAGCGAACGGCTCCGCGCAACTTGCTTGCTGGAAAGCGGGCCATATGGTTCAAATAGAAAATGCGAATGAAGAAGTCAGCACGCCCGACGATCTTTGATCTCGTCGCTCACACAGGGATTTCGCGCGGCACGATTTCGCGTGCATTCAACAACCAGTCGGGAATCAAACCGGCCACCAAGGAAAAGATTCTCTTGGCGGCCCGCGAGATCGGCTATATCCCGCACGGCGGCGCCCGCATGATGAAGCTCGGGCGGACGAGCCGGTGGGGGGTTCTCGTTCCTCACCTGCACAACCCGTATTATGCCGAGCTCGTTGAAGCGCTGAACTGCGAGGCCGAAAAGAACGGGATCACCCTCCTCATAGGAATCTCGAACAACGACAAGAAACGCGAGGCCGAGCTGATCCTTCAATGGACCGCTGGCGAGACCGACGGCCTGATCCTCGACCAGTCGCACTTCCATGACAATCCGCCCCTTTTCGAGCAGCTCAAGGCGCGGGGGATCGCCATGATCTTCCTACATGGCGACCCGATCCCCGGATTCGATTTCCTGCGCTATGAGCTTTTTGACAGCGTGAGCAGGGTGATGACCCATTACGAGGCGCTCGGACACGCGCGGATCGGCTATACGGCGCAAAATTTTTCGGGCAGCCGGGCGACCGCCCGCTTCAGGGCGTATGCGAAGCACTGTACGGCAAAGGGGAAGCGGCTCGACGAATCGCTGATCTATTTTGGAGAGGACGGAGCGGAAGGCGGAAGGAACGCATTCCGGAAATGGGCCGCTCTTCGCGAGCCTCCGACCGCGGTGCTTTGCGGGGATGACATCATCGCCTGCGGGGTGATGCACGCGGCCCGCCTCGCCGGGTGGGCGATCCCGAAAGACCTTTCGATCGTGGGAGTGGATGACATCGCGGAGAGCGCTCGCGTGGGGCTGACGACGATCAAAACCAGCCGCCTCGAAGCGGCGAAAGCGATCTGCGAGCTGCTGGTTCTGAGATGCTCGGAATTCGATCGGGCACCCGAGGTGCGCTCGATTCCTTCGGAGCTGATCTTGCGGGACAGCACCGCGCGGGCACCCCTGCCGAAGAAATAGGCCGCCGTCCCGAATGGCGGGCATGTTACACTCCTTGAACAACCATCTGTTTATGGTATGCGTAATGGTATGGTGCCCATGATCTCGTCGGGTACGTGTAGCGGAATCCGAACCGGAACCGCCACTCTCAGGCGGCGGTCAGGTGCCCTTCCCTTGCCGAATGGCGCGTTTCATGGCGCTTCCAGGCTTTTTTGGCAAAATAGGGTGCCTCCTTGCAACCTCGCAGAATTCCTTCGCTATCGAGGCTGCAACCGAGCGAAGGCCAGTGCGCCGAGTAGGCGACGATGAAGTGGTCGGCCCGTTCCAACGGGGTGGCCAGCATCAGGGACGGATACCATGACAACGGCACACTGACCGAGCGGCCATCTTCCAAGTCCCAAAGCATGCTGTCTTGGTCAAAGCGAACACGCAGGACGTCAGGGCAAATGTCATTTTTTTCCGTGGAATTTTTCATAACTTTTCACCAGTTGAACCCGGTGTTTTTTGATGATTCGCCTGATCTCTTCAATTTCGTGAGGACGATAACCGCTATTGCGCGCCGGTTCCAGTTCTGCGAGCCAGAATTTTGCAATCCTGCGATCCTTGAGCACATGCACATGTGCGGGCTCATCGGGCTCACGCGTAAAGATCATCACGCTGTATCCTCCTTCTCTCAGCACTGTCGGCACCCAGGGAGATTGTCCCTGCAACCAGATTCTTTCAATGAAAATCCTGGCTCCATTGCGCGTTTCCACGCGATGATGCTATGACGAATGCGCGAGCAGGCGGACGATGATGTCGTCGGGGGCGAGCCCGTCGGGCCAGCCGTAGGCGGCGGCAACGGCGGCATCGAGCCCGGCGTGCGCGGAGGCCAGCCATGCGGGGCGCGCGTTGTAGAGCTTCGTCAGCATGCGTTCGGAGAGCGAAACCCGCGACCACTTTTTGATGAACTCCGACGGAGAAATTGCCATGAGGCAAACTATCTCCTGATCAGGAATCCCGTAAACCCTTCTTTGCGGTCGCTGGAATCCAGGACGATGCGCCCGTCGGACCACTTCCATTTCGTATCCGCGGTTTCGGAATTTCCCATGACCTCGATGACTTCGCGCGGCGGAGATTGGCTCGGGAGATGAAGGACGCCCTCGTCGAAGGGAATGCAGGCGACCTCGCCCGATGAGAAGATGTCATCCGAGTCCTGGGACAGAACCGCCCAGCGCCCGGCCCAGTCGATCCCCCGGAGCGCGGAGCGGTCGGCCGGTTTGTCCTCTCCGTCCCGCAACGACAGGGCCGTCAGGACATCTCCGGCGTCCGAGGGTTCCAATCGGCCCCAGCACTTGACCAGCGGCTGGCAGTCGAGCCGCCCGATTTCGCTGTTAAGCCAGAGGGGCTTCCATTTTACGGTGCGCCGAAACCAGCGATGGATCGCTCTGCGCCTTGCCAGCCCGCGCTGAGAAATATTTTCGTCCTTCATGGAAAGCACGGCGCCCGGCGCCCCGAGGATCGCGGTATCAAGAACCACGTCGGCGTCCTGGTTCCAATCGTAGCCGCTGGATGCGCAGATACCTATCCCTTGGTCTCCGAGCAAAGCCGCCCAGACGCTCCAGTGCCGATGGCCCATGCCCTCCTCGGTGCCGCAATCTCCCAAGTCGTCCATGGCGATGAGGTTGAACGCTGGTCGCTGAAGCGGGCTGAGTCCCCAACCTTGGAGAGTGATGTCGGGATCCCGTTCGCGGGCCGCTTCAGACATCAGGCCATAAAGAGTTGCGGCGAGCTTCTCGCCCCTCATCGCGGGGTTCCGGGGCGCGGCGGATTCCAGCGGGGGGAGCCCGTAGCCAAAGTCGAGCTTCAGCAGCTTGGCACCGAATCTCTCAACCAGGCGGCGGGTCTTCTGCCGGATGAACTCCCTGGTTTTCAGACTGCTCGGGTCGAGGACATATCGGCCGGGAAGGTAAGGGCTACAAAGCCAGTTTGCCTTGCAGGGAATGCCATCCGTACCGCAGAGCAGATCCTCCGGCCCAAGCCCCTCGGCAGCGGGATCTTCGATCCACCCGACAGCCTGCCATAGCCCGATATCCATGCCCCGCTCCCGGACCAGAGCGAGGTCCTTTTCAAAATCGGGAAAGCGATCCCGCTTGATCCGTCCGCTCGAATTTCCGGTTTCCCAGCCATCGTCAAATGTGAAGACCTCGGGCTGGGTTGCATCGGAAACCGCATGGATGAGGGGTGCGTTTTCGTAAATTTTTTGCCGGTATTCCGACCACGAGTTCCAACTGCTTCGCTGATGCCGGCCTTCGGGCGGCACGGGCGCGAATGT